>Ga0310811_10014829_pt1 | contig 10176 bp, 6 predicted proteins | sample YCmetagenome_FD_207642 | JGI IMG/M metagenome (GOLD analysis project Ga0310811, IMG submission 207642) | Soil microbial communities from experimental microcosm in Duke University, North Carolina, United States - YC | ecosystem: Engineered > Artificial ecosystem > Soil microcosm > Unclassified ...
CCGGTGGTGCGGCAGCTTCCAGTTCGACAGACGGCTGAGGTCCTTGCCGGCCACGATGACGCGTCCGGTGGTGGGGCGCTCCTCGCGCAGGATCAGCCGCATGAAGGTCGACTTGCCGGAACCGGAGGAACCGATCACGAAGACGAACTCGCCGCGCTCGATCTCCAGGGACATCTCGCGCAGGGCGGGGCGCTCCTGGCCCGTGTACGTCTTGCTGACTTTCTCGAAGCTAATCACGGTTGCATCACGTCCGGCAGTGTAGTGAGTGGCGCCGCCCCCGCCGGAGGGAGTTGCGCGAACTTGCCTGGAGTGTAGGGGGCGGAGCCCGGGTAGGAGGGAACGGATGAGCGCGCCAGGGCGTTAGAAGAGGTAACGAGGAGGAGACGATGCGACGAGACGACCTGGTGTGCGCCAACTGTGCCGGGAGGGTGTCCGAAGGGCGCTGCCGTGTCTGCCGAGCCGCGCGTGACCAGTACGGATACGGGCGGAACGGACTTAACGCCACCTGGTGGATGCTGCTCGCGGTGCTCGCCGCGCTGATCGCGGTGGTGGCCCTCGAGGCGCGCTTCGCCTGACCCGGATGTGGCCCCCGTCACATTTCGCGGGGACGCGGCGATCTCCGCGCTGATCGACGGCCCGTTACCGTTCCATGACGCTGAAACCGGCGCCCTGTCGGGAAATCCCGAGGGGCGCCGGTTCCGTGATGTTCCGCCGATCGCTCGCGGCCGGACGCGACGGTGGCCGTCCGGATCACCGCTGCTACGGTGCGCCGCCGCCGATCCCGGCTGCTCCGCCTGCCTAGCGCTGCCGGCGCCAGCGGATGGCCGCCTCGATGAACCCGTCGATCTCGCCGTCGAGCACGGCCGCGGTGTTGCCCGTCTCGAACTCCGTGCGCAGGTCCTTGACCATCTGGTAGGGGTGCAGCACGTAGGAGCGCATCTGGTTGCCCCAGGAGCCGCCCGAATCGCCCTTGAGGGCGTCCATCTTGGCCTGCTCCTCCTGCCGCTTGAGGTCGAGCAGCTTGGCCTGCAGGACCGCCATCGCGGAGGCCTTGTTCTGCAGCTGCGAGCGCTCGTTCTGACAGGACACGACGATGCCCGTGGGAAGGTGCGTCAGCCGCACCGCCGAGTCGGTGGTGTTCACGCCCTGGCCGCCCGGCCCGGAGGAGCGGTACACGTCGACCCGCAGCTCGTCCTCGGGGATGTCGATGTGGTCGGTCTGCTCCACCACGGGAAGCACCTCGACGCCCGCGAACGAGGTCTGGCGCCGGCCCTGGTTGTCGAACGGCGAGATGCGCACCAGCCGGTGCGTGCCCTGCTCGACCGAGAGCGTGCCGTACGCGTAGGGCGCCTTGATCTGGAAGGTGGCCGACTTGATGCCCGCCTCCTCCGCGTAGGAGGTGTCGTAGACCTCGGTCGGGAAGCCGTGCCGCTCGCAGTAGCGCAGGTACATGCGCAGCAGCATCTCGGCGAAGTCCGCCGCGTCCACGCCGCCCGCCTCCGAGCGGATCGTCACCAGCGCCTCGCGCGAGTCGTACTCGCCGTTGAGCAGCGTGCGCACCTCCATCTCGGAGATGGACTTCGCCACGCCCGGCAGGTCGGCCTCGGCCTCGGCCAGGGTGTCCGCGTCGTTCTCGCCGACGCCGAGTTCGTAGAGCGTCTCGAGGTCGTCGAGCCGGCGGCGCAGCGTCTCCACCCGGCTCAGCTCGCCCTGCAGGTGGGACAGGCGGCTGGTCACCTGCTGCGCCTTGGCCTGGTCGTCCCACAGGTCGGGCGCGGCGGCCTCCTCGTTGAGCCGCTTGATCTCCTCGCGCAGCGAGTCGAGGTCCACCACCGCCTCGATCGAGGCCATCGTGGACTTGAGGTTCTTGAGCTCTTCAGCAAGGTCTACCGACACAAGCCTTAAGCCTACGCGACGCGGAGCGTGCGGTTCTCCCGGTTTCCCGCTCCGTCACCGCTTCGTGGCGTAGACCCCGACCCGTCCGTCGGCGCCGACCGCGGCGAGCTCCACGCCGCCGGCCGGCACGCTGGTGACCCCGGGCGGGTCGACCGTGCTCACCCCGGCCGGCACCCAGCTCATGGTGCCGTGCAGATCCGGCCCGGAGAACAGGAAGACCTGCAGGCCGGCCGAGGCGGAGAGCACGAACAGGTCGGGGTCGCCGTCGGCGGCGTACGCGGCGGCGGGCTGGCCGGCCGCGCCGGTCGGCCAGGCCGGCTGCCAGCCGCCGCTGCCGTCGTCGTAGACGCGCAGGGTGGCCCCGTCCGAGGCGCGCACGACGTAGACGGCAAGCTTCTTCCCCTGCGCTGCGACGGCGACCTGCGGGTCGATCGCGCCCGCTTGCGCCACCGGGTGCCAGGCGGCGAACTTGCCGTTCGCGGCGACGGTGCCCTGCAGCAGTTGGTGTCCGGCCGAGGCTGCGAAGACCTGGGTGGCCGGGCCTACCGCGGCGGCCGCGGGCGCGCCCGCGACGTGCTGCGTGCCGAGCGGCTGCCACGCCGACCAGCCGCTGCCCGGGGCGCCGAGCACGGCGCGCTGCACCGGGCCGGTGCTGGAGGCGACGTAGAGCTCGAGCCGGCCGGCCGGGGAGCCGACGAGCGCGGGCTGCGCGGTGGTGGACACGCCGGGCACGATCGCCCAGCTCGCGCTGCCCGAGCCGCCCAGCGGCACCGAGCTGACCCGCACGTTGCCGTCCTGGCCGGCGGCCGCCGCGTAGAGGAAGCCGTCGAAGTAGGCGAGCTGCACGGCGCCGACCACCGGGGAGGCGGGCGCGGGCAGCGTCGCCACCGCGGTGAAGCCGAAGTCGCCGCCGGCGGGCAGCGCGGTCAGGCCGGTGGACGTCGCCGTCGGCGCCGCGGACGCGGTGGCCGCCGCCGGGGTGTGCGTGTCCGCGGCGTCGTCCTGGCCGGCGGTGCTCGAGGGGTTCCGGGTCAGCAGGAAGCTGAGCGCGGAGAGCACCACCAGGCCGGCGCCGACGACGGCGAGGATCCAGCGGGCCCGCCCTCGTCCGCGGCCGCGGCCACGCCCGCGGACGCCTCCGCCGCCTGCGCCGCGCGCCTCGGGATCGGCGTCCGGGTCGAGCGGCTCGCTGATCGCCCGCATCATGTTGACGTGCGTGGAGCGCGCGTCGGCGTCCAGCGGGTCCTCGTCCGACTGCACCAGCGGCACGGCGCCCGCGTGCGACGGCGCGTCCGGGTCGTGGGTCTGCTCGCCGCGCGGCGAGGGCACCTTCAGCGCGGGCTGCCCGAGCAGCGCGGGTTCGCGGTCGCGCAGCGCGGTGGCGAACTCGGCGGCCGAGAGCCGGGCCGCCGGGCTCTTCGCCAGGCAGCGCTCGAGCAGGTCGGCGAGCATCTCCGGCATGCCGGGCACCCGCGGCGCCGGCTCGGTCACGTGCCGGCGCAGCACGGCGCCGGGGTGGCCGCCGCCGAACGGGGTCCAGCCGGTGGTGAGCTCGAACAGCACGGTGGCGAGCGCGTAGACGTCGACCGCGGGGCCGGGCGGGCAGCCCTCGATCACCTCGGGGGCGAGGTAGTCGGCGGTGCCGGCGATCCGGGCCGCCTTGGCGCCGCCCGGGCCGTCGACGAGCCGGGCGGTGCCGAAGTCGGTGAGCCTGCCCCGGCCGGCCGCGTCGAGCAGGACGTTCTCCGGCTTGACGTCGCGGTGCACGATGCCGCGCTCGTGCGCGGCGGCGAGCGCCTCGGCGATGTCGGCGCAGACGCGCACCGCCTCGGCGGGCGGCAGCGGGCCGTCCTGCTCGAGCCGGCCGCGCAGATCGGGCCCCGGCATCAGATCCATGACGAGCGCGAGGTCGTCGCCGTCGACGACGAGGTCGCGCACGCCCACGATGCGCGGGTGTCGCAGACTCGTGAGAACGGTGCGCTCCTGCACGAAGCGGGCGACGAGCGCCTGATCCGCCGTCAGCTCTTCGTGCAGCAGCTTGATCGCGACCGACCCGCCCGGGCCCTGCCCGGACCACACGGTTCCGCACGTGCCCCGGCCGATGACTCTGGTCACCGTGTAACGGCTGCCGATCCTGCGCGTCACTGCTCGCTCCACTTTGCCGCCGAAGGAACTGGAGGTTCACCCTAGTGGCGGAAGCGGCCGTCAGCGTGGCGACCCACGGAACCCGGAGAGCTGGTGCGAGATCGAGACACTCCCGTGGTCGTTCGGGAAGCCGTGCACGCCGCGGTCCTTGGCGATCCGGTTGCCGATCTCCACGCCGATGAGCGCGGCCAGCGCCAGCACGATGAGCAGGATCGCGAGCTTGCCGAGGCAGCCGATGCCGTTCCTGGGCGCCGGATCGTAGCCGGGGCGCGGCTGGCGCGGCGCCTGGCGCAGCGGCGCGGGGGTCTGCTGGCGCGGCGGCGGCGCGAAGTGCGCGGGGCGCTGCTGCGGCGGCAGGTACGCGGCCTGCTGGGCCTGCGGGGCGTAGCCGCCGCGGGAGGGCGGCACGGCGTCGCGCGGGGTGCGCGAGGGCGGCGAGGCCGGGCCGGGGAAGACCGGCTGGGGCGGGTAGCCGCTCGGCTTGCCCGAGGTGTGCGGCGGGATCAGCGGGGCGGGGGCCGGCACGGGCGGCACGGCCGGCGCCGCGTTGGCGGCGTACGCGCCGATCGGGCGGGTGGGCGCGGCGGCCACGGCTGCGGCGGCGGCCGGGGTGCGCGAGGGCGGGGCCTTGGCGGGCGCGGGCTCCGCCTCGCCGGCGAGCTTGGGCAGCACCACGGTGCCCTCGCGCGGGTGCACCGGCAGCTGGCCGGCCGAGCCGGGCCGGCCGGAGCCGACGGCGGAGCGCAGCCGGGCGGCGAGCGCGTCGGCGTCGGGGCGGCGGGCCGGGTCCTTGGCGAGCGCGGCGGAGATGACCGTCCAGATCGGGTCGCCCACCCCGTCCGGGCGCGGCGGCGGCTGGGTCTGGTGTGCCTGGAAGACCTCCATGGCGTCGCTGCCGCGGAACGGCGGGCGCCCGGTCATCAGCTCGAAGAACATGATCCCGCAGGCGTAGACGTCCACGGCGGGGCTGGGCTGCTGGCCGGAGATGACCTCGGGCGCCAGGTAGTACGGGGTGCCCACGACCTGGCTGGTGCGGGTGACCGAGGGCGCGTCGGCCAGCCGCGCGATGCCGAAGTCGGTCAGCAGCGGCCGGTAGCCGCCGTCCTCCGGCTTGAGCAGCACGTTGGCCGGCTTCACGTCCCGGTGGATGATCTTGGCGGCGTGCGCGACGGCGAGCGCCTCGGCCACGTCGGCCACCAGCAGCGCCGACTCGGTGGCGCCGAGGGTGCCGCGGCCGCGCAGGTAGGCGCGCAGGTCGGGGCCCTCCACCAGCTGCATCACCAGGGCCAGCACATCCCCCTCGACCACCAGGTCGCGCACCGAGACCAGGGACCGGTGCCGCATGCCGACCAGGGCGGTGCGCTCGCGCAGGAAGCGGGTGACCACGTCGGCGTCGTTGGCGAGCTCCTCGAGCAGGACCTTGATCGCGACGGCCTCCCCGGAGTCGCGCACCCGGCCCCGCCAGACCGAACCGAAGGCGCCACGGCCCAGTTGCGTCTCCAGCTCATAGCGGCTGCCGATCGGCTGACCCACGGAAACCCTTTCCTCCCCGGCCTGGCGGCGTACGGTGGTGCAAGCGGTGCGGTGTGGCGATGGTGCCACGCCAGCGTAGTGCGACCGCGCAGGCGGCCGGAGTCTGGGATGGCGGTTTGTACCCCAATCGCTACCTTAAATCTGTCAGACGGAGTGTCAGTTCGGCCACCTTCGACCGCGCTCGCGGGGGAGATCGCGAGGCGGCGCGGAGGCCGGGACTGTCAGTACTCTCGGCTACCGTATCTTTGGTAGCTCCCACCGACCCGCCGCACAAGGACCGCGTACTCCCATGCAGCTGCGACTGTCCGTCAGTGTGCCGACCGGGCCGGCCCGCGCCCCGGGCCGGGCCACGGCCGGCGGCGCGAACCCGAGCTCGCTGCTGGACGTACTGGTCACGGCCCCGGCGGGCACGCCGCTGCGCGCGGCCGTGGGCCAGCTGGCGAACCTCGCGGGGCTGGCCGAGCCGGTGTTCCACGTGGGTCCGCTGCGGCTGGCCGAGGAGCATCCGCTGGGTGTGCCGCCGCTGGTGGACGGCGCGGTGCTCACCGCGGACCAGCCGGCCGCCGCGCTTCCGCCGCCGGGGAACCTGGAGCTGCACGTCATCGGGGGTCCGGACGCCGGCGGGGTGCACTTGCTCACGCCGCCCGCGCCGGGTCGCGCCGCAATGCGTCTGACGCTCGGGCGCGGCGTCGAGGCGGACATCAGGATCGAGGACCCGGACCTGTCCCGGCGGCACGCCGAGCTGTCGGTGAGCTCCGACTGGGTGCGCCTGGCCGACTGCGGCTCGACGAACGGGACGGTGCTCGGCGGCGGCCGGATCGGCACGGAGCCGGTGCTGCTGCCGCCGCAGACCCCGGTGCGGATGGGCGAGACGACGCTGCTGCTGCGCCTGGGCGGGCAGCCGCTGGAGACGGAGCCGGACCGGCTCGGCCGGGTGCTGGCGCGGGTCGAGCCGCGGGTGAGCCCGCCGATCCCGGGCCCGCGCTTCGAGCTGCCGCAGCCGCCGGGCCCGCGCGGGCTGCCGGCCGCGCGGCGCCGCGCGCAGACGGCGTTCGAGCAGGCCAAGGCGGCGACCGAGGCGAAGATCTCCACGGCGCTGGCGCAGGAGTCGACGCTGCGCCGCACCCGCTACCCGGACCCGGCCGCGCTGCTGACCACGGCGCTGCGCCCGGGCCCGGCCCTGTGGAGCCGCGGCCGGGACGAGCCGGAGCTGCTCGAGCTGCGGCTGGGCACCGCCCGGCTGCCCTCGTCGGTCGTGGTGGGGCAGGGGGCGCGCAGCTTCCGGCCGCGGGTCCCGGCGGCGCCGGTGACGGTGGACCTGGCCGCGGTCGGCGTGCTCGGCCTGGTCGGCGCGGACGCGCCGGCCCTGCCCGAGGACGCGCGGGAGGCGGCGGGCGGCGGCGCCGGGAACGGGAACGGCGCGGACACCGGAACCTCGGGCACGTACTCGGTGCGCGCGCTGGCCCGCAGCCTGGTCGCGCAGCTCGCGGCGCTGTGCTCGCCGCTGGACGTGGACATGGTCGTGCTGTGCACGGACGGCCCGGAACGCTGGCGCTGGACCACCTGGCTGCCGCACTGCGCCCCGCAGGACGGGCAGAACTGCCGGGCGATGGTCGGGTTCGACGGCACCCAGGCGGCGGCCCGGCTGGCCGAGCTGACGGTGCGTCTGGAGGCGCGCCAAGGCGCGCTGCGCGGCAGCGCGGAGCCGTGGCCCGGGCGCCGCACGGTGCTGGTGCTGGACCGGGGCGAGCCGGCCGGGCAGCCGGCCTATCCGCCGGAGCTGTTGCGGCTGCTGGCCGAGGGCCCGCGGGTGGGCATGCACGCGATCGTGGTGGCGGCCGACGCGCAGGAGCTGCCCACAGGCGTCGGCGCGGTGGCGACGGTGGGCGGCGAGGTGCACACCAGGCTGCGGCTGGAGCGGCCGGGGGCCCTCGCGATGGAGGGCATATTGGCGGACCTCACCTCTCCCCAGTGGGCGCTGCGTTTCGCGCACGCGCTGGCGCCGCTGCGGGACGCGCGCGAGGGCGGCGTGCAGGGCATACACGGCACGAACCAGCGCCAGCTGCCGGAGGAGGCGCGGCTGCTGCCGCTGCTCGAGCTGGATCTGCTGACCCCCACGAAACTCTCCGCGCGCTGGGCTGCGGCGCGCGAGGGCGACGGCGCGCATCTGCCGGTGGTCATGGGCGCGGACAGCCACGGGGCGGTGCGCACGGAACTGACCGGCCATCACGTCCTGGTCGGCGGCGCGTCCGGGTCCGGGGTCTCCGAGGCGCTGCGCTCGGTGCTGTGCTCGGCGGCGCTGCCGACCCCGCCGGAGCGGCTCAGGGTCCTGCTGGTGTCCGGGGGCGGCGGGCCGTCCTGGGGCGAGACCGCCCGGCTGCCGCACGTCGCGGCGCATCTGGAGAACCCGGCCGAGCCGGAGCTGCGGCGGCTGCTCGCGGCCGTGCGCGAGGGCGGGTCGGCCGGGTCGGGCACGCGGGTGCTGCTCGGCGTGGACGGGCTCGACCGGATGGCCGTGCGCCACCCCTGGTTCATCAAGGAACTGACGGAGCTGGCGCAGGAGGGCACGGCCCGGGCGCACCTGCTGCTCGGCATCACGCTGGACGACGGACCCGCCAGGCGGCTGCTCGACGGCGAGCTGTGCGAGGCGCTCGACCTGCGGCTGGCGCTGCGCACCTACGGCCCCGAGGAGTCGCGCCGGCTGGTCTCGCTGCCCGACGCCGCGGCGATCCGGCCGAGCCTGCCGGGCCGCGGCTGGCTGGCGCTGCCGGACGGCCGGGTGCTGCCGGTGCAGGTGCCGCGGGTCAGTGGCCGGATGGCCTCGTCCGCGACCGCGCGGGCGCACGTGGTCGCGGACGACTGGCGGCGGCTGGGCGACGGCCTGCCGTCCCGGGCGCCGACCGGCACCGGCGCGCTGCCGGTCCAGCCGGGCATGCCCACGGATCTGGCGCTGCTGGTGGAGAGCGCGCAGCGGGCGGCACTCGCCCGCACCGACGGCGCGGGCAGGCGCGCGACCCCGGTCCGCTAGCCCGGCACCCTCGACGCCGCCGTCGTCACTGTCCTCGTCGCTGTCACCATTCGCGCGGCGCGATCAGCTCCTCGATGTCCGCGTCGACGAAGCCGTAGGCCTGCGCCACGAACCAGAAGTCCTCGGCGATCGCCTCCCGCGCCACCGTCTCGATCTCGCTGCCCGCCGCCTCGAACTCGGCCTCGAGCGCGTTGAACTCCTCGGTGGCCGCGCCGGTGAGCGCGTAGAGCGCGGCGAGGCCGGCCGGCTGCTCCGCCTCGATCCGCTCGCACAGCCGCACCAGGATCGCAGCGCCCTCGTCCACCACGGCGTCCGGATAGTACGAGTCCTGACAAAGCAGCCGCAGGAACGGGCGCGCCGCCGCCTTCGCATTCATGATGGCCAAGCCTGTCCCTCCCTGGGGATGCCGTCGGGGAGAGTCTGCCCGGGACCACCGACAGAACCAGAAAGCCGCGGCCGCCGGCGTGACCCGCACGCCTGCGGCCGCGGCTTCGGCCGCATGACAGCAGGCTGCTACATCGCGTTCGTCCGCAGCAGAGTCCTGATCACGCGCAGCGCGACCGAGAGGATCGCCAGGTCGAACGAGTCCGCCGAGGAGATCTCGCCGAGGATCGAGCGGGCGCGCTCGACCGCGGCCTGGTTCTTGTGCACCCAGGCGTCGAATCTGGCCTGCGGGTCGGACTCGCCGGGCGCGGCGGCCAGCACGTCGAAGGTGAGCGCGGCCTGGGCGCTGTAGAGGTCCTCGCGCACCGCGGCGCGCGCCATGGTCTCCCAGCGGTCGGTGCGCGGCAGCGCCGTGATCCGGTCGCGCAGTGCTCCTATCCCGAGCCGGTCCACCAGGTCGAAGTAGACCTCTGCGACCTCGACCGGCGCCCGGCCGCTGTCCCAGGCGACCTCGACGATGTCCAGCGCCGAGTAGGCGGCGGACGCGGCGGCGCAGCGCGCGGCCAGCGCCTGCGGCACGCCCGCCTCGACCAGCTCCACCGTCGCGCTGCTCAGCTGCAGCGAGTCGCCGCCGCACAGCAGTTTCGGCAGCTGCGCGACCACCTCGGTCACGCCCGCGGTGAACGCCTCGACCTGGGCGGTGATGTCGAGCGGGTGCTTGCGGTTGAGCAGGAACCAGCGCGCGCCGCGCTCGGTCAGCCGCCGCCCGGCCAGCCGCATCCGGGTCTGCACGTCGGCCGCGACCTTGTTGTCGAGCTCGTCGATCGCCTTCCAGAACGAGTCGAGGCCGAAGACCTCGCGGGCGACGATGTGCGCCCGGGAGATCTCGTCCGCGCTCGCCCCGGTCTCCTCCCGCATCCGGAAGACGAACGTGGTGCCGGCGTTGTTGACGACGTTGTTCACCACCTGGGTGGCGATGATCTCGCGGCGCAGCGGGTGCGCGGCGATCAGGTCGCGCAGCCGCTCGCGCACCGCGCTGGGGAAGTAGCGGAACAGGTCCGCTTCCAGGTACGGGTCCTCGAGCAGGTCGCTGGCCAGCAGCTCCTCGTTGAGCACGATCTTCGTGTAGGCGAGCAGCACGGCCAGTTCCGGCTGGGTCAGGCCGAGGCCGCCCTGCCGGCGCTCCTGGA
>Ga0310811_10014830_pt1 | contig 10176 bp, 6 predicted proteins | sample YCmetagenome_FD_207642 | JGI IMG/M metagenome (GOLD analysis project Ga0310811, IMG submission 207642) | Soil microbial communities from experimental microcosm in Duke University, North Carolina, United States - YC | ecosystem: Engineered > Artificial ecosystem > Soil microcosm > Unclassified ...
TCTGCGTGATCTCCCGCTACCACGGCGGCGCGTTCGTGGTGTTCTCCAAGGCGCTGAACCCGAACATGATCGTGCTGGCCCTGGAGGGCTCGTTCGCCTCGGTCCTCGGCGGCGCCCCGGCGGCGGCCGTGGTGTTCGCCGCCGAGGTGAACAAGCGCACGGCCACCGACCCGCGAGTCGCTGAGCTGCAGGCCCGCGTCGGCGAGACGAGCGGCGGCGAGCGGGCCGCGCTGAGCGCCCAGCTCGCCGAGGTCCAGACGTCGGTCCGCGCGGAGAAGCTGGGCGAGGTGGCGACGGAGTTCGACCGCATCCACTCCATCCAGCGCGCGGTCGAGGTCGGCTCGGTCGACGCGATCATCAGCGCGGCCGAGCTGCGCCCGGCGATCATCAAGTCGATCGAATCGGCGCTGAGTTAACCCGGCCGGGGAACCAGCGAGGCGCCCGCGCCGTCTCATGGGTATGACACTGACGGCCGGGCGTCTTCTTGGTACTTTGCTCGCCGCTGCCCTCGCGCTGGCCGGCTGCGCGGTCGCGCACCCGCCCGCGACGGAGGCAAGCCACGCGGCCGCCGCCACCGCGCACCCGGCGGCCGCGACAGCGCTGTCGCCCAAGCAGCGGGCCGAGGCGGACGCCGCCGCGATCCTCGACGCGTTCGTGGTCCCGCCGGGCGCGCGGAGGCTCCCCGGCCCGCCAACGGGACAGGCAAGTCAGCTGAAGGACATCACCGGGTCCTCGGCGTCGCCCAACTGGATCGACAAGACCGGGTTCTGGCAGGTGAAAGGCGATCCCCAGCGGGTGCTCGCCTGGACGGCCAGCCACGTGGGGCGCAGCCACACCACCGGCGGACTGACCACCAACTTGCCCGTGCGCGACCGCCCGGAGACCGTCTGGGAACGCGACTACGCGCTCCCGCCCGTCCCCGCCGTCGAGGACACGAGGGAGCTGACCGTCGAGGCGGCGGACGCAGGCGGCGGCCAGACCGCCATCCGGGTGGACGCCCAGGTCACCTGGCTGCCGGCCCGCGCGGCCAGCGAGGTCGTGCCCGCCGCCGCGACCGCCGTCACCTTGAGCGTGATCCCCAACGGGAACCTGCACAAGAAGCCACCGCAGCCGGTGACGGTCACCAGTCCGGCGGCGGTCCGCCGCATCAGCGCGATGGTCAACTCCCTGGCGGTCTTCCCGCCGGGCCCGCGGGAGTGCGGCTTCAACCAGGGAACGGAACTCGTCCTCACGTTCCTGGCGGCCCCGCGGGGGAGAGTTCTCGCGACCGCCCTCGTCCAGACGGGCTACTGCGAAGAGGTTTTCTTCACCGCGGGCACCAGCAAGATCACCAACAACACGCAGACCTGGTCCGCCCGCGGGGTTGTGGGGCTCGGCGTGCCGTTTCAAGGTCATGTGCTCGCCGCGACCGTCCTGAAGACAGCCGGCTCGAAGTGGAACCTTGCCGCCTATTCATACGCTGGGGGATAACAGCGTAAACGCCGTGTATTATCCCGCTCGATGAGCGATCTCAACTGGCAGCCGGACATCCTCGGGGCCGGGTATGACCAGCATGTCTTCCACCTCGGCGCCGACCCCGACGGGGAGGGTGCCGTCGAGGCGGTGCTCGTGCGCCGGCCGCCGCGTCCCGGGGAAGTCACGCGCGGCGCGGTGCTGTACGTCCACGGGTTCACCGACTACTTTTTCCAGACGGAGCTGGCCGACTTCTTCGCGGCCCGGGGGCTGCGGTTCTACGCGCTGGACCTGCGCAAGTGCGGTCGCGCCCGCCGCCCGGGCCAGACCGCGCACTACGTGTCCGACCTGGCCCGCTACGACGAGGAACTGGACCAGGCGCTGTCGGTCATCACGGAGGAGAACCCCGGCCTGCCGGTGATCGCCGCCGCGCATTCCACCGGCGGCCTGATCGTCCCGTTGTGGCTGCACCGGCGCCGCACGGCCGGCGTCGCGGGCAGCCGCCCCGTCATCGGCGCGGTGCTGAACAGCCCGTGGCTCGACCTTCAGGTGAGCTGGATGGTGCGCGCCCCGCTGACGCAGCTAGTGCGCTTGCGGGCGAAGACGCGGCCGTTGGCGCCCATCAAGGTGCGACCCGGCGTCTACGGCCAGACGCTGCACGTGAGCGGCACCGGCGAGTGGGAGTACGACACCGACCTCAAGCCGCTGAACGGCTTCCCCGTCACCGCGGGCTGGATGGCTGCTGTCCGGCAAGGCCACGCGCACGTCCACCGCGGCATCGAAACGGATGTGCCGGTGCTCGTCCTGCGGTCGGACAAGTCCCTGAAGGCCGCCGAGTACTCCCCGGCCTGTGACCGGTGCGACCTCGTCCTGAACACCAAGCAGATCGGCCGCTGGGCGTCCAGCCTCGGCGGCCAGGTCACGGACACGGTCGTACCGGATGCCCGGCACGACGTCTTCCTGTCCGTCCCCGAGGCACGGCAGCGCGCCTACGCGGGCCTGGGCACCTGGCTCGACCGGGTACTGCCGCGCTGAATGCGCGACCATGGCCTGCATGGCCTCGACCAACACCGAAGTCGCGGCGCTGCTGCGGGAGTAGGCCGAACTGCTCGGGCTCACCGGCGGTCATGAGCTAGCCGGAGAGCCGCGGCAAGGGGCACCGCTCTCCGGCTAGCCACGGATGCCCGATCGCGCGGCCGAGCTAGCGGCCGGGCGGGTCAGGCGGGCACGACGTACGGGAACTCGCCGCGCCGCAGCGGAGCGGCGACGGCCGGCGTCAGCCCAGACGGCACCGCCTGCCCGGTGACCAGGGACATCATGACCTCAGGAGCGTTATCGGCCAGTGTCCGGCCGTTGATCCCGGCGAACCCGAACGAGGCGGGCGTGCCCACCACGTAGGGCAGCAGGTCGGGCAGCAACTGCCGGGCGACGGCCTGGCCGTATCCAGCCGGGTCAGCGGAGGTCCCTGCTGCGGCAACCACGGCGGCGACCTGGCCTGCGATCAGGTCGCCCTCAGCGGCGACGTCCGCCGAAGGGTGGCGGGTATTGGCCGGGTTGTCGAACCGGGTGTCGTCTGGCCAGAAGATCGGCCACATCATCGGGTGCCCGCCGCGGTTCACCTGCCGCCAGCCGCCGGCGTCGGTGGCGAGCTTGGTCGCTGCCCACACCCCGGTCCTGGTGCCGGGCGGCAGCAGCGGGCTGGCGTGCGGGATCTCCAGCACGATGGACTCGACGGTGGTGCCGGCGAAGCTGTTGCTCGCGCTGGCCGGATCCCACGCGGACAGGTCGGCCGCCGTCCCCTTCGCCACCGCGCCGTTCACGATCGCGAGCAGCGACAGGTCGATGTAGAACGAGTCGCGGATGCGCCCGGCCCACAGCCGCGCGCCACCCCCGGTGACGGTCTCGCCGGTCCGCCCCTCCAGCAGCAAGTCGCCCAGCGCGGAGTCGTCGCCGGCGTCGTCCCCGGTGAGGACCCGCACCTGCAGGCCCTGCGCGCCACCGGGGTCCGCCTCGGTGAACGCGACGCGGTAGGTAAGGTCTTCGAGTACCGCCCCTTCCCGGTGGACCTTGAACTCATACCGGGCCTCGGGGTGGAATCCCGGCTCCGCGCGGTGCCCCGTGATGTCGGAGTTCACGTCCAGCACGAAGACTGTGCTGGACGCGCCGGGGAAGACGTACAGGTCGTCGATGAACAGCTGGCCGCTTTGCGCCGCCAGCGGCGTGTCAAGGTGATGCGACATCGGGTTTCTCCTAACCCTGCAGGAATTCCAGCAGGTCATGGATGTGAGTCGTGATGTTCCCGTGTCGCCCACGCTATGAACGGGAACCCAGTCCCGGTATCGGTCAAGTGACCACCGGACGACAGTCACCACCACCTGGCAAGCCGCTAACCTCAGTCTCATGAGGCTCATCGGCCGGGCTCAGGAGGCCGGCCGCCTGCACGCCATGATCGACGGCGTCCGGGAGGCTGGCGCGGCATTGGTCCTGCGCGGGGAGGCCGGCGTCGGCAAGTCGGCGTTGATCGCGGACGCCTCCGCGTACGCCCGTGCCGCCGGGCTGCGGGTGCTGAGCACCGTCGGCGTCCAAGGCGAGGCCCGGCTGCCCTACGCCGGGCTGCACCAGCTGCTGCGACCGGCCCGCGACCACCTGGCCGCGCTGCCGCCTGGCCAACGGGAAGCCCTGCTGTCCGCGCTCGGCGTCACCGACGCGACCGTGCCCGATCGCTTCCTCGTCGGGATGGCCCTGCTGAACCTACTGGAAGACCTGGCCGAGCCGGCGGGGGCGGCACCGATGCTCGTCGTGGTGGAGGACGCGCACTGGCTGGACGCCTCCACCGTCGATGCCCTCGCGTTCGTTGCCCGCCGCTTGGAGTCCGAGCCCGTCGTGTTCCTAGCGGCCGTCCGCGTTGGCATCCCCTCTGCCTGGGACGATTCCGGCCTGCCGGAGATGGTGGTCCCGCCGCTGTCCGACAAGGACTCAGCGACGCTTCTCGACGACACTGCGGCTGACCTGTCCTCCGCCCTCCGGCAGCGGCTGCTGGCCGAGGCCGCAGGCAATCCGCTGGCGCTGACCGAGTTGCCGGTCGCCGTGCGCGGCGCCGATGCCACTGCCCTCGCCAGTCCCTGGCTGCCGCTCACCGCCCGGCTGGAGCGAGCATTCGCTGTCCGGCTCGCCGCGCTGCCGCCAGCCGTTCAGGCCACGCTGCAGCTAGCCGCCCTCAACGACAGCCCGTCCCTGGCGGAAGCGCTGCGAGCATTGCCGCTCCTGCATGACCCGGCGGTCGCCGCTGACGACACGGCCGCCTCCGGCGACCTGGCGCCTGCCATTACTGACCGCCTCATCATGCTGGACGGCGACCAGCTCACGTTCCGTCACCCGCTGGTCCGGTCGGCCATTCAGCAGGGCACCGGGGCCGACCGTCGCCGGGCGCTGCACCGTGCCCTCGCCAGTGCCCTAGGCGGAAGCCCAGGCGGCGGGGCGGCCCAGTCTGAGCGGCGGACCTGGCACCTGGCGGTCGCCACCGACGAGCCGGACGAGAAGCTCGCGGCGGAACTCGACGCGGTGGCCGCCGACGCCCAGCGCCGTGGCAGCGCCGCCGTGGCCGTCGCGGCACTCGAGGAGGCTGCCCGGCTAAGCCCGGACGCGGGCAACCGCGCCGACCGGCTGCTGCGGGCGGCCGATTCCGGGGTGGAGCTCGGCCGCCAAGACATAGTCGACCGGCTGCTCGGGCAGGCTGTTGCGCTGAGCCTGACGGGCCAGCAGCGTGCCCGGGTGACCTGGATCCGGTCCGCGTTCGACGACGGCGTGCGAGATCCGGCGACCGGGGCCAAGGGCCTCGCCGACCTTGCCGCAGAGATCGCCGCCGACGGCGACGTCGACCTCACGATGCGGATCTTGTGGAGCGCCGCGCTGCGCTGCACCTATGCCGAGCCTGGCGCCGCCGTCCGGGACCGGATCGTGGCCATGGCCGAAAGCCTCCCGGTGGACGAAGCGGACGCCCGGCTGCTGGCGATCCTCGCCTGCGCGGCGCCGATCGACCGGGGAGCGGTGGTGATCGAGCGGTCCCGGCGGCTGACGGCCAAGCCGTTGCCCGACCCCCAGGCCGCCTACCTGGTGAGCATCGCGGCAGTAGTCGTCGGGACCTTCGACGTGGCGATCACGCAGGCCGCAGCGGCGGTGCCCGTCCTGAAGGCCCAGGGCCGCGTGCAGCTGGCCGCCCGTGCACTGACCATGCAGTCGTGGGCCGCCGCCCAGGTCGTCGACCTCGCGGTGGCGATCCCCGCCACGATGGAGGGGGCACGGCTGGCCAGGGAGAGCGGCCAGCCGTACATCCTCGCGATGATCCTGGCCTGCCAGGGGAAGCTGGCTGCCGTCCGGGGACGGATCACGGAGGCACTCGCGCTGGCCGGGGAGGCCGAGGCAATAGGGACCCGGGTCGGCGCACGGCACGTGCTGGCAACGGCTCAGCATGCCCGCGCCCTGGCGGCGCTCGCAGCCGGGGACCATGATCAGGCCCTCGCCCGGCTGCTGCGCATGCACGACCCGGCGGACCCGTGCTGTCAGCTGGCGCTGCGCTACCACGCGGTCGCCGACCTGGCCGATGCTGCGAACCGCTGTGAGCGCCCTGGTGACGTGGCCGGCGTGATCGCCGAGATGGAGGACTTCGCACTTCGGACGCCGTCGCCGTCGCTGCACGACGGGCTGCGGCTGGCCCGCGCCGTGCTCGCGGCCGACGAGGCCGCGGAGAGGCTCTTCCAGGCGGCGCTGAGCGTGGACTTGTCGCGGCGGCCCTTCATCCGGGCCCGCACGGAACTCGCCTACGGCGAGTGGCTGCGGCGGCAGCGCCGGACCGCCGACTCCCGGCACCCCCTGCGGTCGGCCCGAGATACCTTCGACGCGCTCGGCGCGACCCCCTGGGGCGAGCGGGCCCGCCGGGAACTCCGGGCGGCCGGCGAGCGAAGCGCGGAGCGGAAGGCGGTAACCAGCGACCTGCTAACTGGCCAGGAACTGCAGATCGCCCAGCTGGCCGCCAGCGGCCTGACTAACCGGGAGATCGGCAAGGCGCTGTTCATCTCCCATCGCACCGTGGGCGCTCACCTTGCCCGCATCTTCCCCAAGCTCGGCGTTACCTCCCGGGTCCAGCTCTCCAGCCTGCTCGGCGACGCGGCTGCCCCCTAGCGGGAGGCTGGTCTGCTACCCGACCGCCTCGCCCGTGGTGACACCCGCGAGGATGTCCTCGTAGACGCCGACCTTGAACCTGATCAGGTCACGGCAGCGGTCCAGCTGGGCCTGCTGCTCATCGAGGCGCTGCTCATGCCGGCGCAGCAAGTCGAGCCGCTCTGCCTCAGTCCCGTCGCCCGCGCGGACCAGCCTGGTGTACTGGCGAATCTCCTCCAAGGGCATCCCCGCGCCACGCAGGATCGTGCAAAGCGTCAGCCAGTCCACGTCGTCTTCGGTGAACACACGGCGCCCGCCGCGATCCCGGCGCAGCGGAGTGGCGAGCAGCCCCTCCTTTTCGTAAAAGCGTATGGCGTGCACGCTCAGGCCCGTGCGCTCCGCGACCTGCCCGATGCCCAGATCGTCCGTCATGCCCCCACGCTATCGGTTGACCTAGAGCGCTCTCTAGCACCTATCGTCGCCGCTATGACATTGAGGTACCGGCCGCTCGGTGGCACTGGAATCCAGGTCAGCACCTATTGCCTAGGCACGATGATGCTCGGCGCTGACGGCAACCCCGACCATGCCGAATGCGCGCGCATCATCGCGGCCGCCCTTGACGCGGGGATCACCGTCATAGATACCGCCGACAGCTACGGCGGGGAGGACGGGGAATCCGAGCGGATCGTGGGCGCGGCGCTGCGCGGTCGCCGCGACGACGTGGTAGTGGCGACAAAGGTCCACTTTCCGACGGGGACCCGGCCGCACCACGGAGGGAATTCACGGCTGTGGATCACCCGCGCGGCTGAGGCGAGCCTGCGGCGGCTGGGCACCGACTGGATCGATGTGTACCAGGTCCACCGACCCGACCCTGCCACCGACATCGAGGAGACCCTGTCCGCCCTGAGCGACCTGGTGCACCAGGGGAAGATCCGCGCATTCGGCTGCTCCACATTCCCGCCTGAGGAGATCGCGCGGGCGCACGCGGTGGCGGCGGCGCGCGGCCTGCTGCCATTCCGGACCGAGCAACCGCCCTACTCTGTCCTTTCCCGTGGCATTGAGCGGTCAGTCCTCCCGCTATGCCAGCGTTCCCAGATGGGCGTGCTGACTTGGAGCCCGCTTGCCTGGGGTTTTCTCACCGGCCGCATCCGGCGCGGGCAGCCCATCGACTTGACTGTCGGCCGCGCGGCGCACAACCCTGCGCGCTTCGACCCCGCGCTGCCCGGCAACCAACGCAAGCTGGACGCCGTCGAGGAGCTCGCCACGCTCGCCGCCGACCTCGGCTGCACCCTGCCGCAGCTCGCAGTCGCGTTCCCGCTTGCGCACCCGGCCGTCACGTCGGTCATCCTCGGCCCCCGGACCCTGCCCCAGCTAGAAGACCTGCTCACAGGCAGTGCCCTGGAACTCAGCGACGAGGTGCTCGACCGTATCGACGAGATCGTCTCACCCGGCACCGACCTGGCCGATTTCACCTGGAAACCGCCAGCCCTAGCCGACGCCACGCTGCGCCGCCGCCCCGCAGGGAAACGCGCGGCAAGTGAGTTACACCGCAAGAGGCGAACCGTCGTGGTCGGCGCCGTACTGAGCACGCGGGGAAGGCAGCGCCGGACGGGGCTTGGAGGGGGACAATGGGGCTATGGCGTCGATCAACGAGGAAGTCGGGGCGCTGCTGCGGGAGTACGCCGAACTGCTCGGTCTCACCGGTGGCGACCAGTTCCGGGTGCGGAGTTACGAGAAGGCGGCCAAAGCCGTCGCAGGCTACCCGGACGATCTCGCCGGGCTGCCGGAATCCGCGCTGACCAGGATTCCCGGCGTGGGCAAATCGGTCGCCGCGAAGATCGCCGAGTACCGCCGGACCGGGACGATCAAGGCGGTCGACGACCTGCGCGCCAAGCTCCCGCCGGGTGCCAGGGAACTCGCGAAGGTCCCCGGCGTCGGCCCTAAGCGCGCGCTGCAGATCGCCGGTGACCTGGGCGTCACCAGCGTTGACGAGCTTGCCGAGGCGGTGCGGGGCGGCCGGCTGCGCGGGGTGGCCGGCTTCGGTCCCAAAAGCGAGGAGCGCATCCTGCGCGGCATCGACGTGGCGGCCAGCGACACCGCGCTCCGCGACGCCCTGCGGGCGCTCCCGTCCGACGCCACCGTGGACGACATCGGCGCGGTGCTTGCCGCCCACGTGGCAGCGGAGGGCGTCCGGGCGGAGCAAGCCCCCGTTCTGCCGGAAGATCTTATTCGGGTCGCTGACTTGCGCGGTGACCTGCACACGCACACCGACCTCACCGACGGGATCGTCTCGCTGGCGGGGATGATCGCGGCGGCCGAGGCCCGCGGTTACGAGTACTACGCGGTCACCGACCACGCGCCCAACTTGGTCATGCAGCGGATGACCGACGAGAAGATGCTCGCCCAGCGCGCCGAGCTGCGCGCGCTGGCGGACTCGGCCGGGATGGTGCTGCTGCACGGCAGCGAGCTCAACATCGCGGCCGACGGGAGCGTGGACTGGGACGCGGACTTCCTGAGCGGCTTCGACATGTGCGTCGCGTCGGTGCATTCGAGCTTCGAGCAGGACAAGGCGACGATGACGAAACGGTTCATCGCCGCGATCGAGAACCCGCGGGTGAACATCATCGGCCACCCGATGACCCGCAAGGTCGGCCGCCGCCCGCCGGTCCAGGTCGACCTGGACGCCCTGTACGCGGCGTGCGCCCGCACCGGGACCGCGCTGGAGATCAACGCCTCGCCCGACCGGATGGACCTGCCGCCCGAGCACATCGCGGCCGCGCGGGACGCCGGGGTGAAGTTCGCCATCGACACCGACGCGCACTCCCTGGTGGACCTCACCCATATGCCGTTCGGGGTCGCGGCCGCCCGGTTCGGCGGCCTGACCAGCGCGGACGTGATCAACGCCTGGCCACTCGGCCGGCTGGAAGAATTCCTGCGCAAGGGCCGTTCTTCCTTAGGTTACTGGCGAGTAGCATAGGCGTAGCAGACGCGGCCGGGGGCGGGGGCACCCCGGAGAAAACTCACGAGGAGCAGCGACAATGCGGGCACGTGACGTGGTGTTCGTCGACGGTGTGCGAACGCCGTTCGGCAAGTCGGGACCCAAGGGCATCTACGCGGAGACCCGCGCGGACGACCTGGTGGTGCGGGTCATCAGGGAACTGCTGCGGCGCAATCCCGCGCTGCCGCCCGAGCGGGTCGGCGAGGTCGCCGTCGCCGCCACGACGCAGATCGGCGACCAGGGGCTGACGATCGGCCGGTCCGCCGCCATCCTCGCGGGGCTGCCGGTCACCGTGCCGGGCTTCGCGATCGACCGGATGTGCGCGGGCGCGATGACCGCGGTCACCACGACGGCCGGGGAGGTCGCGCTCGGCGCCGCCGACATCGCGATCGCCGGCGGGGTCGAGCACATGGGCCGGCACCCGATGGGGGAGCAGGTCGACCCGAACCCCCGCTTCGTGTCGGAGAAGATCGTCGACGAGTCGGCGCTGTTCATGGGGATGACCGCGGAGAACCTGCACGACCGGTTCCCGTCCATCACCAAGGAACGGTCCGACGCCTACGCGTACC
>Ga0310811_10014831_pt1 | contig 10176 bp, 10 predicted proteins | sample YCmetagenome_FD_207642 | JGI IMG/M metagenome (GOLD analysis project Ga0310811, IMG submission 207642) | Soil microbial communities from experimental microcosm in Duke University, North Carolina, United States - YC | ecosystem: Engineered > Artificial ecosystem > Soil microcosm > Unclassified ...
CGAGGGGGGAGGAGAGAGTGTTCTCTTAAAAGGTTCCGATCCTGCCAAAGACCAATCATACTTCCTCTGGATGATTGAAAAAGACTTGCTCAGTAAAATACAATTTCCTATAGGACACCTTCATAAGAATGAAGTTCGCGCTATTGCAGAAAAAGCTGGACTCTTTACTGCCACAAAGAAAGACAGTCAAGGCATCTGCTTCTTAGGCGATGTTGATATGAAAGAATTCCTTTCTCACTATATTGATCAGAAGCCTGGAAAGGTTTTGAATGAAAAAGGAGAAATAGTAGGCGAGCATGATGGCGCAGTCTTTTATACTATCGGCGAACGCCACGGCTTTCGCATTACAGAAAAAGATACGAATCGCACCCCATACTATATTATTGCTAAAAATATTCCCGACAACACGCTGATTGTTTCAAAAAGTAAAAAGGGCTCAGAAGAAAAGAATGGGGAGGTGACAGTAACACTGCGTGATACCAATTGGTTCACTACTCCTTCCATAGGAAATTCCTATGGGGCGCAGTTTCGCTACCATGGAGTACTTATGGATGCGACTATTATTGATGAAAAGACCATAAAAATCTCAGCAGAAGAAATGATACCGCTCGGGCAATCTTTGGTACTATACGATGGTGAAAAAGTCATAGGAGGAGGTGTTATTGACTTTATAGCTTAAATGTGCTATAGTTCATTTAAGAAAATCACTTTAAAATGAAGAAAATAAAACTGATCGGTGTTTGCGCACTATGTGCAATAACGCTTACCTTATCAAGCTGTGGCGCCATGATGATGGCTGCCATGAATGAGGCTATGGCAACAGATTATTATTGCTATAGCGGAGGATGTAGATATCCTGTCTATATGCGATACAACAATTACCGACAGCCCATGTATTTCTATAACAATCGTTATAATAGAGTGGTGACTGTCAGTTTTAATGATTGCCGTAGAAGATATTAAAATATGGTTTAGGTTAAGTTTAAGGTGGGGCGCGCGATACAATGTATCGTGCGCTTTTTTTATTTTGCTTTATACTTACTACATATGACACCAATTTTAGCCAATGTGGCCTATAACCTTATTTATGTGAAATTATTTATGGCCATGATTCTCGGCATGGTCCTCGGCGTAGAGCGTTTTGTTGCTCACAAGACAGCGGGCATGCGCACCTATACACTCGTTTCTCTTGGTGCAGCTATGTTCGTTATTATCTCTCAGCTCGTCACTGCGCAATACGGTTTACCAAACTATGACTTCCATCTTGTGGCTGCCATCGTTTCAGCTGCCGGTTTCCTTGGTGTTGGTTCTATTATCCGCAGTGATATGAAAGTGATCGGTATCACCACTGCCACTGGCCTCTGGGTTGCTACTGGTATCGGCATGGCCTGCGGCTTTGGCTTCTACCGCCTGGCTGCTATTGTGACCCTCCTCGCACTCTTTGCTTTTGTGGTACTATGGTTCATCGAAAAGCAGATCGGAAGGCTTTCGATCGTTCGCCACCAAGACGGCCCGAACGATAACGACTAATACATATGAAATACAAAACTGAGTGGGATTTGTCATTGCTCTATAAGAGTGAGAAAGATCCGCAGATAGAAAAGGATATAAAAAAGCTTGAATCTTTGAGTGTGGCTTTTGAGAAGAAATATAGAAAGAGAGATGTTTCTATCAGCTCTAAAATACTTCTTAATGCCTTAAAAGAATATACTGAGCTCTCAGACTCAACCCTGCTAAAGCCGTGGTGGTATTTTGCACTAAGAAATGAAAAAAATAATGATGATGCTATTGCTGGTGCAAAGGCTACTCAGATATGGACTCGAATAACTGAAGCTTCTAATAAAACAACTTTTTTCCCTCTTGCGATAGGAAATATACCTCTTAATAAGCAGAAGAAGTTTCTCAATGATCCATTGCTTCGAGAATATAAATATCTTTTAGAAAAAGTCTTTGATGAAGCAAAATTTAATTTAACCGAAAAAGAAGAACAGCTGGCCAGCCTGCTCTCAACGACTAGTTATTCCATGTGGACCGAGGGACAGAGACGTGCATTAAGTCAAAAGACTGTTCATTTTAAGGGAGAAGATATGCCTCTTTCAAAAGCTTCGGCGCTCACTCCTCAATTGCCAAAAAAGGAGCGAAGAGAACTCTATGACAAAGTTACTTCAATTTATGAAGAAAACAGCATGTTTGCTGAATCAGAGTTAAATGCAATCATAAACTACAAAAAAGTAATGGACGATTTGCGCGGTTTTAAAAAGCCGTACAGTTCTGTTTTGCTTAAAAATGAAAATGATGAGAAGACCATTGAAGATCTTGTTGCTGTTGTGACTAAATATTTCAAACTCAGTCATAGATTTTATTCTCTTCACGCAAAGCTTTTGGGAGAAAAGGAAATTACAAGAGCGGATTTAATGGTTCCAATAGGAAAGATCAATATAAACTATTCTTTTGATGAATCAGTAGAAGTAATAAGACGTATTTTTGCTAAGGTAGATAAAAAGTATAGTGACTTATTAAAAGATTTTGCAGAAGGTGCTCAGTTCGATGTGTATCCTAAAAAGGGGAAATCACCCGGAGGATTTTGCTGGACGATGGGAAATTCGCCTACATTTATATTGCTCAACCATATAGACGACATTAGGTCACTCTCTACTATTGCGCATGAAATGGGGCACGCTATTCATGGAACCTTAACCAAAGGGCAACCAAGTTATTATCAGGGAAATTCGAGCGCTACAGCAGAGGTAGCGAGTACATTCTTTGAACAATTGGTATTGGAGGAAATAACTAATCAACTTCCTGAAGAGGATCAAATAATTTTGCTTCATAAAAGAACTCAAGAAAATATACTAGCAATTTTTGCTCAAATTGCGGGTTTCAAATATGAGACAGAGCTGCATGGAGAAATACGCAAGCACGGTCAGATTGATCGAGGTCAAATAGCTGCTATTCTTAAAAAACATTATGAGTCGTACTGTGGGCCATCTGTAAAAATGCCTCCAAATGCGGGATATAACTTCGTAAGCTGGATTCATACCCGTCTATTCTTCTACACCTACACTTATTCGTATGGACAGCTGGTAAGCCGTGCTATGTACGAAAAATGGAAAGCAGATCCAAAGTATGCCAAAAAGATTGAACAATTCCTTTCCGCAGGACGTTCAATGAGTCCAAAAGACATCTTCAAATCAATTGGTATTAATACCAATGAAGCATTCTTTGAGGCAGGCCTGAAAGGTATCGAGGCTGATATTAACAAACTAGAAAAACTAGCCAAGAAATATAAAAAGATATAAGGTAATACTATGACCTCCTCCGAAATCCGACAGCGATTCTTAGACTTTTTTGCCAAGCGCGGGCATGCAGTATTGCCAAGCGCTTCTTTGGTGCCAAAGAATGACCCTTCCGTATTGTTTAATACAGCAGGCATGCAGCCATTGGTGCCGTATTTGCTAGGAGAAAAGCATCCACAGGGTAGTCGTCTGGTTTCAGCTCAAAAATGCGTACGCACAGGAGATATTGATGAAGTCGGCGATAGTCGGCACCTAACATTTTTTGAAATGCTCGGTAACTGGTCTCTCGGTGATTATTTCAAAGAAGATGCTATTAAATGGAGTTATGAATTTCTAACTTCTAAGGAAGAAGGGCTTGGCCTCGATTCATCACGACTCTATATAAGCGTGTTTGAAGGAGATGAAAATGCTCCTCGTGATATGGAAGCGGTAGAGATATGGAAGCAATATATTCCTGAGAATCGTATTTATTTCTTGCCGGCAAAAAATAACTGGTGGAGTCCTGGAGATAACGGCCCCTGCGGTCCTGATACGGAAATGTTTTATGATGTTACCCCGCATGGCTTAGGTGATTTAAATCACGACCAATATGTTGAAGCTGATGATCGTGGGGATGTAGTGGAGATTTGGAACGATGTCTTCATGCAGTATGAAAAGAAGAATGGTGAAGTTATCGGCAAGCTTACGCAAAAAAACGTGGATACCGGTTCAGGTTTGGAGCGTGTCTCAATGATCGTGCAAGGGAAGTCCAATGTCTATGAGGCAGACATGTTTGCACCAGTCATGGATGTCCTTAAAAAAGATTCTCCTTCATACGACGAACGATCAGCTCGCATTGTGGCAGAGCATCTTCGCAGCGCACTCTTCTTAACAGGAGATGGAGTCTTGCCAAGCAATAAAGACCAAGGATATATTTTGCGCCGCCTTATTCGTCGTACAGTGGTGCAATTAAGAAACCTCAGTATCTCTACTGACGCCGTACCGGCGATGCTTCAGCTCTTTATAGGTATCTATAAAGAGCACTATCCAGAAGTTGCGAATGATACTGTTACTGGCACTATCACTGCTGAAATTCAAAAGTTCCAAAAAACTCTTGAGTCAGGCCTTAAAGAATTTGAAAAAGGTACTGATGCATTTACCCTTGCGACAACATATGGTTTTCCTATTGAACTAACACTGGAGCTCGCACGAGAAAAGAATATGACTATTGATGAAGAAGGTTTTCATACACAAATGAAAGCTCATCAAGAAGCGTCTCGAAAAGGCGCAGAACAGAAATTCAAGGGAGGCTTGGCGAATACTTCAGATATGACAGTGAAGCTGCATACCGCTCACCATCTTTTGCTTGCTGCACTGCAAAAGGTTTTAGGCCCGGAAGTTCATCAGCGGGGAAGTAATATCACTGAAGAGCGTTTGCGCATAGACTTCAGTTTTGATCGAAAGATGACTGATGAAGAAAAGAAGGCTGTTGAAGATCAAGTCAATGAATGGATCACTGCTAATCACAAAGTTTGTCGTCGGGAAATGCCTCGTGAGGAAGCTGAGAAGATTGGCGCCGAAATGGAGTTTGGTACAAAGTATCCTGATATTGTAAATGTTTACTTCATTGAAGATGAAAACGGAAATGCTATTTCAAAAGAATTCTGCGGTGGCCCTCACGTAGAGCAAACTGCTGATCTTGGTACTTTCAAAATCCAAAAAGAAGAAGCCGTCGCCTCCGGCATCCGCCGCATCAAAGCCACCCTTTCATAATTTTTGTTTTCAACACCACAAAAAATATTTGTTACTGATATACTGTACGTATGTCTTCCACATCGACGGCTGTTGCCGTATTTGATATTAGCTCAAGCAGTGTTGGCGGAGCGCATGCACTTATCGAACAACAAAAAGAGGGAACCGTCGTTTCTCTATTGGTACAAGAACGCAGAGACAGCGCCCTTGAAGAAGAGCTTGATATCAAAAAGTTCGTTGATAACACCGCCAAGGCATTGGAGGTTGTCATTAATCATGTTCGCACTGCTGATGTTCATCACCCAAAGCTCATACAAGTAGTGCTCGGCTCGCCATGGTACAACTCTTTTACTCGCACTATACGGTATGACAAAAACACTCTCTTTAGCTGCACTCCGCGCCTTGTCGAATCCCTGGTCGATAAGGAAATCGCAGCGTTTTTGAAAGAATCCGGAGAAGACGGCGAGCCCCTCAATAAGGGCTTTAAGGTTGTAGAACAGCAAATTTCACAAATAAAGCTCAATGGCTACGAAACCGCTGATCCCTATGGCAAAAAAGTACAAGCTTTGGAAATCATTTTAACTCTTACGCTGGTACCAGACGTAGTTGTTGATCGCTTTCAAAGTATTATCCGCAAAAGCTATGGCGCGCGTACTATTACCGTTACTACTGCGCCGTATGCCATGTTCGTCGCATTGCGCGATCACGGCACTATCGATAATGACTGCGCTATTATCGATGTCGGTGAAGAAGTAACCGACATCGCCTTTGTGAAGAATGGCGTATTTTCTCATTCACACTCATTTCCAGTCGGTACGTACGAATTTTATCGCACACTGAGTGAATCTACTGGCAGCAGCGTAGAAGCTCGCGCCCTTGTGGAAGCTTATCGGCTAAAAAAGCTTTCGCCTGGATCTGTCCGCACTGTTGAAAAAGCTCTTCAGCATTTTTCAAAAGTCTGGCAAGGATCGCTGCAAGAAGTGGTGGAAGAAGGGAAGTATGGCTTTCAATTTCCTGCACAATGCTATGTTGCTTCCGATACTCATTTCGAATCTATTTTCACGGAAATAATTAAAAATGACAGCTATCTTATTCATAGTGCCGGCACAAAAGAAATCAAGACTTATTTTATAAGTGCTGAACATTTTTCACACAATGTTCGAAGCAAGAGTACGGAAATACCAGACCCTGCATTGGTAGTCGGCGCTCTTTTTGCAGAACGATTGCTATAATAGTGTCATGGCAAATAAATTATACGACGTCATCCGCAAGGATTATAAAGAGAGAGGTATTACGGATCTTGATACAGAACCGGTTATGCCTCCACAAGAATCGCCTCGGCCGAAGCCTGTTGATCGTGGCCCGCAGCGTCCGGCGTGGCATAAGCTCGTAGTCATTGGTGGCGCGCTTCTTTTTGTCGGCATTCTCTATATTATCGGTATTTATTTTGTACATGCCAAAGTAACGATCACCGAAAGGCAGATACCATTTTCTCTCCAAGAAACACAAATAGATATTGTGAATCAAAAAAATGCCGACCCAGGACGTCTTTCTTTCCAAGCCATGGTGGTGACTGATAGTGTCAGCCGGCAAGTATTTGGGTCCGCTATGACCACGAGTACTACAAAAGCCACGGGCAAGGCTGTGATAGTGAACTTATACAGCAAGAGCAGTCAAACTATTAAAAGTGGTACGACATTTACCAGTGCCAGCGGTCAGAAATATGTCACTCAGTCCAAAGTGACCGTGCCTGGCTATACCGGATCCGGCACAAAGAAAACTCCAGGCAGCGTCAGCGTCAGTATTACTGCCTCTGGTGTAGGGCCAAGCTACAATACTACCGGCACAACATTCACTATTTCTGGCTGGAGCGGAGCAAATGCCAAGCTTTTTTATGCAAGCTCGGCCGGTTCTATCAGTGGCGGGCAAAATGGAGCAATGCATACGCTGACCGACAGCGATAAGCAGCAAGCTACTGCTACCCTTCAAGCAGCGCTCAATGAAAAGCTTTCTCGTGAGACTCGTTCGCAAATACCTGATGGCTGGGTAACATTCCCCGGTCTGCAATTTACCAGCATTGATCCCAGCAAGATGGTACTGCAGGGAGACACTATTCAGTTCAATGCTAGCCTGGCGGGGACGATGGTGTCATATCTTATTCCGCGCGCTGCGCTTGAACAGACTATTGCAAACAAAGCAGTAAGTGACCATCTTTATCCGGACGTTACTATTCCTGCTCTCGGCAATGTTCAAGTTGAGCCGGTAACGCCACTACCTACTGATCCTAATAATATTCCTAACGATATTACGGTTTCTATTTCAGGCCAGGGTACTATTATTACTAATGTTTCAAAGGACAAAGTTACGGAAGCGGTGATTGGGATTTCCCGAGGCTCTTTTGACCATGCTTTATCAGGTATTTCGGAAATTGATACAGCTTCGTACTCTCTTATGCCGTTTTGGGCGCCATACTTCCCATACAAGGCTGACCGTATAACGGTAAATGTGAAGTAATGCTTGACCCGGGGTACAAAATTTAGTATAGTAGAAACCGTCAATGGCATCACAAGAAGAATCAGTTCGCGGCGTAGTTCAAGAGGCTCTTCCAAACACTATGTTTAGAGTGGAGCTTCAAACAGGGGAAACCCTCGTTTGTTACCTTGCAGGTAAAATGCGCTTGCACCGTATCAAGGTCCTAGTGGGTGATTCTGTCGATGTTTTGCTAGATCCATACGGTGGAAAAGGACGTATTGTCAGAAGAGGGTAAGTAGTATATAATACCCCGGCTTGGCTATTTGTATTTTTTATGAAGATAAAATCAACAGTTAAAAAGATGTGCGATAAATGTAAGATTGTAAAACGCAATCGGCATTTGGTTGTTATTTGTGACAACCCAAAGCACAAGCAAAAGCAATAAAAATTAAACGATATGCGTATTTTAGGTATCACTATCCCAAATGAAAAGCGACTTGATATTGGTTTGACCACTCTCTATGGTATTGGTCGTGCTACAGCGGTAAAAGTCTTGGCAGATGCAGGTGTTGAACCAGCTACAAAGCCAACCGATCTTACTATTGATCAGGAAAACACTATCCGCAAAAATATCGAAGATCGCACTATTGAAGGTAACCTCAAGCGTGAGATTTCAGCAAATATCAAGCGTTTGAAAGATATCAAGGCATATAGAGGAGTTCGCCACACTCGCCGTTTGCCAGTGAAGGGTCAGCGCACCAAGACTAACTCTCGCACTGTTCGCGGAAATGTCCGTAACACAATGGCAAGTGGACGTCGTAAGGAAAGTAAAACATAGTTTATTATGGGAAAGAAAAGAATTGCAACTCAAGAAGGACAACTCGTGGACGCTGACAAGCGCGGCCGTGCTGTTGGACGCACTCCAAAAAAGAAGCTTACTACAGCTATCCTTTCTATTGAGGCAACATTTAATAATACAAAGGCAATAGTGAGCGATACAAAAGGTAATGCACTCTTCTGGTCATCAAGTGGGTCTCTTGGATTCAAGGGTGCAAAGAAGGGTACACCGTTTGCCGCTTCAAAAGTCGGGGAAGTCTTGGCTGAAAAAGCGACAACTGCAGGCATCAAAGAGGTGCAGGTAGTAGTGAAAGGTGTAGGCAGTGGCCGTGAGCCATTGATCAGAGCATTCGTAGCGCCTGGTATCGAGCTCTTGTCTATCAAGGACAGAACTCCAGTGCCTCACAATGGTCCAAAAGCTAAGAAGCCTCGAAGAGTATAGTAATTAATTAATCATATGAAAGTAGGAGCAAAGTACAAAATGTGTCGTCGTCTTGGATCTGGTGTTTTTGAAAAATGCCAGACTTCAAAGTACGTGCAGTCAGAATCAAAGAAGCAGGCTAAAGGCAAGCGCCCTAAAGCCCTTTCAAGTTTCGGTAGTCAGCTGATCGAAAAGCAGAAGGTGCGTTTTTCATATGGCATCACTGAGCGCCAGCTTTCAAACTACGTGAAGTCTGCTACTCACGTAAAGGGCATGCCAGTAACTGACAAGCTCTATGAAGAATTGGAAAATCGCCTCGACAATGTTGTATACCGTCTCGGTTTTGCTAATACTCGTCGTTTTGCTCGTCAGCTTGTTGCTCACGGACACTTCACTATCAATGGCAAGAAAACAACCGTGCCATCGTATTCAGTTCACGTAGGGGATATTGTGGCAGTGCGTGAAGGTTCTCGAAAGAGTCCTATCTTCACAGATTTTAGTACAAAAGTTAAAAATTATGCTTGGCCAAACTGGCTAAAACTCACTCCTGAAGCATTGCAAGCAGAAGTGACAGCAAAGCCAAAGAATGACGAGCAGTTTTTGCAGTTAGAGAGTGTGCTTGAGTTCTACAGTCGATAAAAATAGAACATAACATTGCAATAATTACAAAATAATGGTAATATAAAAATCCTATGAGCGAGCAAAAAATCATTCTTCCATCAAAACCAAAAGCTGTACAAGAAGAGGGAAACAAAGGCATATTTGAAATCGATGGTCTCGTACCAGGTTATGGATATACCCTTGGAAACTCACTTCGCCGCATTATCCTTTCATCATTGCCAGGTGCTGCTATCACTGCCGTAAAAATCGACGGTGTTTCTCATGAATTTTCTACTATCGAAGGCGTGAAGGAAGACGTTATCACTATTTTACTAAACCTTAAAAATGTGCGCTTCCAGCTTACTGGTGACGAGCCTGCAAAGGTCTCTTTTTCAGTAAAAGGTCCAAAAATTGTGACTGCAGCTGATATCAACGCCAAAGGCGCTGTTTCTATTTCAAATCCTGAGCAATACATCTGTGAAATTACCGGCAAGGCAGGCTTGAACGTTGAGCTTACTATCGAACGCGGCCTCGGCTTCGTTCCTCGCGATGCTCATCACAAGCAGAAAGCTGATATCGGTACTATTTTCTTGGATGCTATTTTCTCTCCAATTCGTCGCGTGAGCTACGACGTAGAGGAAATGCGTGTGGGAGACAAGACCAACTTCAACCGTCTTCGTCTTACTATTGAAACTGACGGCACTCTTTCTCCTCGTGAAGCGCTTGAAACATCAGTCGGTATTATGATCGAACAGCTCGCTGCTATGATCTCTGTAGACAGCGGCAAAATCATTGCTGATGTTCAGACTACGCTTTCAA
>Ga0310811_10014832_pt1 | contig 10175 bp, 9 predicted proteins | sample YCmetagenome_FD_207642 | JGI IMG/M metagenome (GOLD analysis project Ga0310811, IMG submission 207642) | Soil microbial communities from experimental microcosm in Duke University, North Carolina, United States - YC | ecosystem: Engineered > Artificial ecosystem > Soil microcosm > Unclassified ...
CCGATCTATCTCGGGCTTTGCAGAGCCGACGATCTCGACAGCGGTCACAGAGCGGCGAGCACTCTCATCCACGCCGATCTCGGCATGGCCGTCCTCGTCTCCGTCACCCATTCGGTCGCGATGATCGCGGCTGGCGGATTGGCGGCCTGGCTGGTGTATCGCTATCTGGGGCTGAAGTTCCTGTCGCGCACTTGGTTCAATCTGGACGGGGCCTGGGCCATCAGCCTCATCTTGGTCGGGGCGATATCCCTGGCCTTCTCGGTTGAGATCCGGGGCTGAAGCGTATTGCGGTCCGCTGGCCCACGCGTGGGGTGGCGAGGGGCTATTCCCATTGGCGTCGCCACGCGAAAGAAGGACTTGCATCTTGTTCTGCAAACCCCGGCGATCGTCCCGTCAGGTGTTTTTGGGAATAAGGACCCTTAGTCCTTGAAATCATTGGTCGGAGCGGCGGGATTTGAACCCACGACCCCCAGTCCCCCAGACTGATGCGCTACCAGGCTGCGCTACGCTCCGGACCATGAACCCGGCGGATCACCGCGGGTGCGCTCCTGTAGCAGCGTGCGCGCTGGGCCGCAACCGGGTCCTGGCGGATCGCCGCCGGACGGCAGGCATGCCGCCGCAGGGAGGGTGCGGCGCCGGTCGGCCGCTTTCCAGCGGTCTCTGAACAGGCCGAGGGCTTTGGCGATCAGGGCGCTGTTTCCACGGCTCGGCCAATGTCCATGGCCGGTGCGCTGGGATCGACCGGCTGGCAGATGCCGAGGCGGCGAATCTGTGCAAGCACCCGCCGCCGCTCCTCCGACAAGGGCTCCGCCTCCTTGGCCGCGGCCTGCGTCACGGCCACGGGTGGTACGGCCGCCGGAAGGCGCGCAGCCGCATTGCCAGCGGCGATCGCGATAAGGGCAAGCTGCCGGGCCCGCGCCTCCCTCAGGCTGTGGGCATGGCAAGGGCCGGGCTCGGCTGTGGCGACTGACGCGGGAGCCTGGGGGGACATGGCGCGCTCCATGGGTTGCAATGGGAGGAAGCCTCGGATTGTGGGGATCGGTCGCTGTGCTCGACGGGCAAAATCCGTCTCCGCGCGCACTCCACTCTGGCTCAGCTGCGCGCGAAATGTCCAGGAATTTTTTCTTATACGCGGGGGAATTTCGCATCGGAAACGGCGTTTCGATTACGAAAACTTCACCAGTTGGGGCGGAAGCTCGGCGCCACCTGCAAAACGGCTGACGGAGGGATGCGGTTGCGACGGGATATTCTCTCTTATGCGGTGGTTCTGCTGCTCGGCGTGCTCGGCGGCGCGGCGATCTATTTCGACCTGCAATTCGGCCTCGACACGGCCAAGGCGCGGTTTGCCACCGAAGCCCTGGCCACGACGCGCGACACGGGCGCGACGATTCAGAGCCAGATTCGCCTTATCGCCGATGAGCTGGACACGATCAGCCGGCTTCCGGCGATCCGCCGCATCGACCGCCACGCAACCGCGCTCGATGAGGACAGTCGCGACACAATCAAGCAGATCTATGACAGCCTCGCTCGCAATATTGACGTTTCCGAGGTCTATGTCGTGCCCCGCGGCCTCGACCCCGACCGGATCGACCCTGTGACGAGCAAGCCCGAGGCGCCGATCCTGATGTTCGACAGCGAGATCGCCGACGGGGCTGAGGGGGATTCGGCACCGAAACCCTTCGAGGCCGAGATCTACGAGTACCATCTGTTGAAAAAACAGATGGTCTGGCTCGGCGCGCATGCGCCGACCGTCGCCTCCCTCAAGGACGGCCGGCGGCCCCTGATCGCGGGGCCCCTCGTCATCACCTGCGATAATTCGGTCTTCGTGCGGACTGGCCGTAATGCGGATCGCACGGGCGTAATCTTCTCCGTGCCCTTCTACGGGGTGGACGGGACGCTCGCCGGCACGATTTCAGCCATCGTGCGGGCCGGCGTGATTCGCGCCATGTTGCCAGCCACCGGCATGGCGCTCACCAACCCAGGCTACGGCCTGCTTTTCCTCGGCCCGCAGATGAAGCTGAGCCCGGAGTTGCGGCAGCTCGCCGCCTCGGCCGAGGTCGACCCGCGCGCGATCTTTTCCACCGTGCTCCCCCTGGCGGTGCAGGACGGCGAGTCGCCGTGGATGGTGTGGAGCCGCCAACCGGACAGCGCCTTCTACGCCCTGCCCGAAGTACGCGGCGAGATCCATTTCGCCATCGGCGCTTGGGTGGCGCTCGCCCTCATCACTCTCCTGGGTCTCGCGGCGGTCTGGGCCGTCTCGCGCAATGCAAAGATGATCGCGCGGGCCTGCCGCAACCTTGCCGCCCTCGCCGATGGCCAGGAGGTCGCCGAGATGGCGCTGCAGGAAGGGCGCGGCTCCGCCGGCGCCCTTGCCCGCGCCTTCCGCGCCTTCCGTGCCTCGCTCGCGGACAAGCGGCGGATCGAGGCCGAGGCCGCTGAAGCCCAGAACGCGGCGCAGACGGAGCGGTTGGCCAGGGATGCCGAAAAGGCGCGCGCCCAGGCGGCGCAGAAGCGCGTGGTGGACTCCCTTGCCGGCGCCCTGATGAGCCTCACCCGCGGCGATCTCACGCTCAAGATCCAGGAGGAGTTCGAGGGCGAATACCGGGCCCTGCGCGGTGAATTCAACCAAGCCTCCGAGAAGATGGAGGGGACGATGCGGCGCGTCCAGACCAGCACCCATGCGGTGGCAAACGGAGCGGAGGAGATCGGCAGCGCGTCCGCCGACATGGCACGGCGGACGGAGCAGCAGGCCGTGCAGCTTGAGGAAGCCGCAGCCGCGCTCGGGGAACTCACCGATACGGTGCAGGGCGCCTCGGGCAATGCCGGGAAGGCAGCCGGGCTCGCCGCCTCGGTGCGCGGGGACGCGCAAGCCTCCGCCCGCATTGTCAACGAGACGGTGCAGGCGATCGGCGAGATCGAGGCCTCCTCCCATCGGATCGCCAAGATCCTTTTGCTGATCGAGGAGATCGCCTTCCAAACCAACCTGCTCGCCCTCAATGCGGGGGTGGAGGCGGCACGCGCCGGAGAGGCCGGCCGCGGCTTCGCGGTGGTGGCGACGGAAGTGCGGGCACTCGCCGGCCGCTCGGCCGAAGCCGCGCACGAAATCAAGGACATCATCGCCTCCTCGGAACGGCAGGTCGGCAACGGCGTGCGTCTCGTCAACGAGACCGGCGAGACCTTGGAACGCATCACCGCCCAGGTCGGGGAATTGGCCGAGCGGGTCGAAGAGATCGCCGAGACGGCGCGGCGCCAGGCCGCCGCCATCGCGACGGTGAATGCGACGGTGGGCCATATGGACAAGGTGACGCAGCAGAGTGCGGCGATGATCGAGCAGACGGCCGCTGCAGGCAGTCGTCTGGCGCAGGAGGCGGCGGCTCTGGCCGAACTCGTGGACGAATTCACCTTCCGTGAGAGTGAAGAGGCGGACCGTGAGAGTGAGGAGACGGACCCTGAGAGTGAAGAGACGGAATTCCTAGATCAGAGTGAGGATGGCGGCATAAATTCCTATAGTGACACGCACGCGCTCGCGGAGGCCGCAGAATGAGCCGCCCGCGCCTGCCCTTCGAGGTGGCCCGGGAAGCGGCCGATCGGCGCCGGGCCGTTCCGCCCGAGGATCCCTGGCCGCCGCGCCGGCCGAAGCGCCTGCCCTTGCCATTCCTCTGGCTGATACTGATCGTCGCCCTTTTCTACCTGCTTCAGCTGCGGGAAGCCCCGGCCCAGTCAAGCGAGATCCTGACGGGTGTCGCCCAGATCGAGGCCAAGGCCAAAGCGGGAGATGCCATGGCGCAGTACGAATTCGGCACCCTTGCCTATACCGGCATCGGCGTGATCCAGGACTATACGGGCGCCGCCGCCTGGCTCGAGAAATCGGCCAAGCAGGGCAATGCCGAAGCAGCGTGCGAACTTGGCTTCCTCTACCAGACCGGCAGTTTCGGCCAGGGTCCGCCGCCGCCAGATCCGAAGCGGGCCGCGATCTGGTACGAAGCGGCCGCCAAGCAGAACAATGCCTGTGGCGCCTTCGCCCTTGCCGCCCTCTACCGGCGCGGCACCGGCGTGGAAAAGAACCCGTTTCTCGCCGCGACCTTCATGGCCATCGCAACCGCGGGCGGATTGGAGCCGCTGCCTCACGTTCTGCCTCTGCAACAATTGCAGGACCGCTTCTACGCTGCCGCCTACCAGCTGACCGGCGGGTTCGCCAGCTGGCGGGATCTTGTTTCGGCAGAAGCCGGGGGCGGCGGATAGCGCCCTATTCCACAGTCACCGATTTGGCGAGGTTGCGTGGCTGATCGACATCCGTGCCCTTCAGCACCGCCACGCGATAGGCGAGCAGCTGCACCGCCACGGTATGCAGGATGGGGGCGACGAAGGGATCGCAGCTCGGGAGAATGACCGTCTCGGCTGCAATGCCGTGCAATTTCGCGGCGCCTGCCGCATCACTGAAGACGATGACCTGCCCACCCCGCGCCGCCGCCTCCTGCAGGTTGGAGGCGGTCTTTTCGAACAGCGGGCCGGAGGGCGCAATGGCGACGACAGGCACATGCCGATCGATCAGGGCGATCGGCCCGTGCTTCATCTCCCCCGCCGCATAGCCTTCTGCATGGATATAGGAAATTTCCTTGAGCTTCAGGGCGCCTTCAAGGGCGATCGGGTAACAGGAACCGCGGCCGAGATAGAGCACGTCCCGCGCCTCCGCGATGCGCTCGGCGACGCGCGCAATGGCGACGGCCGCCTCCCCGCCCAGGATTTCGGCGGCATGACCCGGCACCTCCATCAGCGCCTGGGTCAGCTGCACCTCCCGCGCCGCATCCAGCGTGCCGCGGGCGCGGCCCGCCGCCAGCGCGAAAGCTGCCAGCACCGTCAGCTGCGCGGTGAAGGCCTTGGTGGAGGCGACGCCGATTTCCGGCCCCGCCAGCGTCTCCAGCACCGCGTCGCTCTCCCGCGCCATGCTGCTTTCCGGCACGTTCACCACCGAGAGGACATGCTGCCCCTCGTCCTGCATGTAGCGCAGCGCCGCCAGCGTGTCGGCGGTCTCGCCGGACTGGCTGACCAGCAGGCCCAGCCCTTCGGGCGGCAACGGCGGCGCGCGGTAGCGGAATTCGCTCGCCACGTCGGCATCCGTCGGCAGCCGGGCGATGCTCTCCAGCCAGACGCGGCCGACCAGCCCGGCGTAAAAGGCCGAGCCGCAGGCGCTGATCGTCACTCGCGGCAGATCGGCCAGATTGAAGGGCAGGTCCGGCGCCACCACGCTGCGGGTCGCGGGGTCGATCATGCGGCTCAGCACATCCCCGATCACCACCGGATGCTCGTGAAGCTCCTTCTCCATGAAGTGGCGGTAGTTGCCACGGCCGATGGCGGCACCGGTCAGCCGCGTCTCGCGCACCGCGCGCTCGACGGCAACGCCTTTCCGGTCGAAGAACTGCGCGCCTGTGCGGCGGATCACCACCCAGTCCCCGTCTTCCAGATAGGCGATGCGGCGGGTGAGCGGCGCCAAGGCCAGCGCATCCGAGCCGAGAAACATCTCATCCTCGCCAAAACCCACGGCCAGCGGCGCGCCATGCCGTGCGCCGATCATCAGATCCGGGTAGCCGGAAAAGATCAGCGCCAGCGCATAGGCGCCTTCGAGCCGCCCGAGCGCGGTCCGTGCCGCCTCCTCGGGCGCCATCCCCTCAGCGAGGTAGAGATCCAGCAGCTGGGCCACGCATTCGGTATCGGTCTCGGTCGAGAAGTCCTGGCCGCACGCCTCAAGTTCGGCACGCAGCGCCACATGGTTCTCGATGATGCCGTTATGGACGACCGAAACCCGTGCCGTGCCGTGCGGGTGGGCATTGCCCTCGGTGGGCGCGCCATGCGTCGCCCAGCGCGTATGGCCGATGCCTGTGCTTCCCGAGAGTGGCCGCCGCTCCAGCACGAAGGCCAGATTGCCAAGCTTGCCCTCCGCCCGCCTGCGGTCGATCTGGCCATGGTCGAGGGTCGCGATGCCGGCGCTGTCATAGCCGCGATATTCGAGACGCCCGAGGGCGTCCAGGATGAGAGGGGCCGCCGGGCGTTCGCCCAGAATTCCAACGATGCCGCACATGAGCGGTCAGCCTCCCTTTTTCTTGGGCCAGGTCGAGCGGATCGCCGCCCCGCCACCCGGTTTCACGCTCTGGCGGGGGCGGCCGAAGGCCAGGGCATCGGCCTCGACATCTTTCGTGATGGTGCTGCCGGCGGCGATGAAACTGCCCTGGCCAAGCGTGACGGGTGCCACGATCGTGGCATTGGAGCCGACGAAACTCCCGTCCCCGATCACCGTGCGGTGCTTCAGGTGGCCGTCGTAATTGCAGGTGATGGTGCCGGCGCCGATATTGCTGCCGGCGCCGATCTCGGCATCCCCCAGATAGGCGAGGTGATTGGCCTTGGCACCGTCGCCGAGCGTCGTTGCCTTGAGTTCCACGAAATTCCCGACATGGGCCGCACGTCCGACCCGCGCACCGGGGCGAAGCCGCGCATAGGGGCCGATCCGCGCCCCCTCGCCCACCACGCAACCTTCGAGATGGCTGAAGGCGAGGATTTCAGCGCCGGTCTTCACGGTCACGCCCGGCCCGAAGACGACATGCGGCCCGACCGTCACATCCGGCTCGATCACTGTGTCGGCGGCGAAAAACACCGTGTCAGGCGCGGTGAGCGTAACGCCGCCGTCCATCGCGGCCGCGCGCAGCCGGGTCTGCACGGCCGCCTCGGCGGCCGCGAGTTCCGCGCGAGAATTGACGCCGCGCAGCTCCGCGTAATCGGCTTCGACCGCCACGACCCGTTTCCCTTCGGCAACGGCCAGCGCCACCGCGTCCGTCAGATAGTATTCGCCCTTGGCATTGTCGGGACGGATCCCGGCGAGCCAGCGTGCGAGATCGGGGCCGGCCGCACAGAAGACGCCGGCATTGCAGAGGGTAACCGCGCGTTGCGCCTCGCTCGCTTCCGCCCATTCGACGATTTCCGTCACATCGCCGGCATCATTGGTGATCACCCGGCCGTATTTGCCGGGTTCCGGCGGGCGCATGGCGAGCAGGGCCAGCCCCGCCTCTTTCCGCGCGGCCTTCAGGCGGGCCAAGGTGCCGGGCGTGATGAGAGGATTGTCGGCATAGAGGATGGCGACATCGCCGTCCCCGAAATAGGGTGTCGCCTGCAGCGCCGCGTGGCCGGTGCCGAGCCGCTCCTGCTGCACCACGGCAGGATGCGGCGCAGCAGCCTTCGCCACGGCCTCCATCTCCGGCCCCGTCACCACCACGATGCGGTCGAAGACCTGGGAGGCGGCATCCAGCAGATGGGTCAGCATCGGGCGGCCCGCGATCGGATGCAGGCATTTGGGCAGGCTGGATTTCATGCGGGTGCCGAGACCCGCGGCAAGGATGACGGCAGTGGTGGCGGGCCTGGGCGTGGTCATGATCGTCCTTTGGTCAGACACTTGCGGTAGCGGCGAGAGGCCAGCCGTGTCAAAGGCTTCGGGGACAATTCTCGTATCGGAGTGCAACGGATGCCGAAATGCCTGGTGCTCGATCTCGACGGCACAATCTCGGATAGTCTGCCGGATATCGCGGGCGCCTTGAACCGCAGCCTGGCCCGTCATGGCAAGGCCGCTTTGCCGCTGGAACAGGTGCGGCCGATGGTGGGGGACGGCGTGGGCGTGCTCTTCCAGCGCGGCTATGCGGCGCGCGGCCTGGTCCCGTCCGATCAGGACATGGCGGAGGGCTTGGCCGACTACACCGCGCATTCAACGGACGAAACCTATCTCTATCCCGGCGCTCTGGAGGCGCTGCGCGCGCTCAAGGCCGCCGGCTGGCACCTCGCCGTCTGCACCAATAAGCCGGGCGAGGCCGCGCGCATCCTGCTTGACCATCTCGGCGTGCTGCCGCTGCTCGATGCCGTGGGTGCGGGGGACAGCTTTGCGGTCCGCAAGCCCGACCCCGACCATATCCGCCTCACGCTCCACGCCGCCGGCGCGACCTTAGAGGAGGCGGTGATGATCGGCGACCATCACAATGACGTGGCAGCCGGCAAGGGCGCCGGCCTTCCCACCATTTTCGCCGCCTGGGGCTATGGGCCGGCCGAGGTCGGCAAAACCGCGGATGCGGTGGCGACGCGCTTCGCCGATGTGCCTGGCCTCTGCGCGGAGCTCCGGCCATGACGCAGCTCGCCGGAAAAATCGCCCTCATCACCGGGGCGACGGCCGGCATCGGGGCCGCGACCGCCCGGCTTTTTGCCGAGCGCGGGGCGACCCTTCTGCTGACCGGCCGCAACGAGGCCGCAGGCCAGGCGCTGGCGGCCGAACTCGGCGCCGATTTCCGCGCCGAGGATGTCGCGGCGCCGGGGGCGGCCGACAGGCTGATCGGCTGGGCGGCGGAGCGGCATGGCCGTCTGGACGTGCTCGTGAACAATGCCGGCATTCTGTTTCCAGGCGATTCCCAGGCCTGCACGGATGCGCAATGGGATGCCGTCATGGCCGTCAATGTCACCGCAGTCTTCCGCTTCTCGCGGGCGGCCGTGGCGCTCATGGCACGGCAGAGCAGCGGGGCGATCGTCAACGTCTCCTCGGACTGGGGGCTGGTCGCGGCGCAGCGCGCCGTGGCTTACGGCACCAGCAAGGGTGCGATCGTGCAGATGACGCGCAGCATGGCCGCAGACCACGCCCGCCAGGGCATCCGCGTCAATGCGGTCTGCCCCGGGGATACGGATACGGCGATGCTGCGCCAGGAGGCGGGCGCGGATGTGGAGGCGCGGCTTGCCGACATGGCGGAAGCCCTGCCCTTGGGCCGCATCGGCCAGCCGCGCGATGTTGCCGCGGCCATTGCCTTCCTCGCGTCCGACGATGCCGCCTTCATCACCGGCGCCATGCTGCCCGTCGATGGCGGCAACTCGGCGGTGTAATGCGATGCTGATGCTGACGCCGGCCAGCCCGGCAGACATCCCCTTTATCATGAAAACGGAGCGCCTGCCCGGTTACGAGGAGTGGCTGGGCCGCTGGGAGGCGACGGCGCATGAGACCGCAATGACGCGATCTGACCACGCCTATTTCATCGCGCAAGGCGGCGACGGAACGGCCATCGGCTTTGCCATGCTGCAGGATTTGGATGAGCCGCATGGCAATGTGCTCTTCCGCCGGATCGCCGTCACCCAGCCGGGGCAAGGCCATGGCGCATGGCTTTTCCGCGCGGCGACGGATTGGGCGTTTCGCGAGACAGCAGTCCATCGTCTCTACCTGCACGTCTATCCGCACAATGAGAGAGCCATTCGCCTTTACCGCGCCCAGGGCTTCGTCAAGGAGGGTACGGAACGCGAGGGCCGGCTGCTCGCGGATGGCCGCCGTGTCGATGTGATGACGCTCTCTCTTCTCCGCCGGGAATGGGAGGCGCGAATGCCCTAGCCTTGGGCTCTCCGCGCCACGATCCGGTGAATGAGCTTTCCGGAGGAGAGGCTGCCCACCTCCTCCTCGAACAGGACCTCCGCATCGCCGAGCGCGTCCTGCACCAGGGAGGCGGGGAAACCCGCATAGAGCCGCCCGTGTTCGTCGCGCCGGTCTTCCCCCTCCGTCACCCGCCAGCTGAGATAGAGCACGCCGCCGGGCACCAGCAGTGCAACCAGGCGGCGGACCGCCGCGGGAATTGCCTCCCGCGGCAGATGCATGATCACCGTTTCGCAAAGAACGTTCGTGAAGCCTCCGTCCGCGATTCCGGCGAGATCGGGCAGCTCGGCCCGATGGAAGGTGACCTCCGGAAAGCGCTGGCTTGCCTCTGCCAGCAGGCGGGGCGAGGCATCGAAGCCGATCGTCGGAAAACCCTGGGACGCAAGCCAGCCGGCGTCCCGTCCGCTGCCGCAGCCGATATCAGCGGTCGGGCCCGGCCGGAAGTAGCGCCGGACCAGCGCGTGCAGGTCCGTCGGTGCCGGTTGCGCTGCCCAGTCATCCGCGAAGTTGCGGGATGCGTTGTCATAGGCCGCGCGCGTGGCTTCGTCCGTCAAGGCTTGTCTCTCCCTCAAAACCTGTGATCAGAACGCGCGCGTTCGTGATCGGGTGCCCCCATTTCGCCATTGTCAGGCGGTTTTCCCGCCATTGCCACTCCCCAGATTCCGATGCAACGAGACAGAGGAGATTTCTCCATGCGCCTTCTTGCATCAACCCTCGCCATCGGAACGCTGGCTCTCGGCCT
>Ga0310811_10014834_pt1 | contig 10175 bp, 5 predicted proteins | sample YCmetagenome_FD_207642 | JGI IMG/M metagenome (GOLD analysis project Ga0310811, IMG submission 207642) | Soil microbial communities from experimental microcosm in Duke University, North Carolina, United States - YC | ecosystem: Engineered > Artificial ecosystem > Soil microcosm > Unclassified ...
CCTGCGTGTGGAACAGCCCGAGTGACGAGCTTCCCAAGAGCGAAGCCAGCGCCGGCGGGAGCGCCGTCATGTAGGTACCCACCAGAAAATCGGGCGTCACCTTGCGGATTTCGTCATGGAACGGCGTGAAGTCGTTCAACTGGAAATGATCCTTCAGAAAGCTCGGGACCACCATTCCCTCTATCAATCCCATCAATTGGTAGCGCGCTTCTAACCGCCCGTCAGGCTTGTTGCTGAACTGCAGGTAGGCGATTCCGCCCGCGTGGTTCGCGTTGGAGATGGTGTCCATGCGCCAAACGCCTTCCACCTCGGCAGGCGCCGGCGATGTTCCAGCCGCATACAGTGCCTGATGGTTCTGCGCCGTCATCTGGTCGAAGCTATAAAGGCGGGACATCGGGAAGGTGAACACTCGCGAGCCATTCGGGAACTCGCCCAGGTACACGCGCCCGATCAGCAGATCCTCATTGATGATCTTGAAAATATCGTAGAAGCCCTGCCACGGCGGATCCAGGTAGCGCAGCAGAATATACCGGCCGGGCTCCAGCGTGCCTTTGCTGTCGTGCCCGATTTCGATCTCTTCCAGGCTATTGCGCGCGTGTATGCGGTCGTCGGTGTCGCTGGTGATCCCGGCGTACTTGCCGTTCTGGGCGAAGAACTGCTTGCGGAAGCCCGTGAAGATGGCCGATGACATGGCGTTCAACACGTGGCCCTGCGGGAAGAAGCCCTTCCAGTAGTCGTCGTTACGGATGGTCTGCGCGGCGGTATCGATCTTTGGCGCGCCGCCCTTGTTGACCAGCGTATCGATCCCCATGGTGGGGCAGCGGCGGAACAACGCTTCGAGCTGTCCTTCGTTGTAATCGATGGCGTCCAGCGCATGAATGCCCGACATGCTGACCACTGGCGGCGGAGCCGGATAATCATTGAGAATCCTGAGTGCCGCGAAGCGCTCGGTCAACGCCGAAATCGTGAGGAAGGGATTCACCCCCAGCGCGCTCGGAATCACCGAACCATCGGTTACGAAAAGTCCTGTATGTACGCTTCCATCGCCCGCAAACACGCGCCCGAACGGGTCTACCGCGCCCTGCAGGTAATCGTCGCCCATCGGGCAGCCGCCCAGCGGATGCGCCGTGATCAGGTGGCGCAGGTTGAACATGCTCCAGGTCGGGTTGGAAATGAAGTTGCCTCGCAGCGCGTGCGCATGCCGGCGGATCTCTTCATTCATGCGGGTGAAAATCTGCTGCTGCCCGGCCTTGTCCCAGGAGATGCGTATCTTGCCGTCGGGTTCGGTCCAGGGCGCGTCGAAAAGGATCGACCCACGTGCGTTGTCCTGCCCCATCACCAGGTACAGCATAGAGTGATTCATCGCGCCGTTCGGGGCGTGGGCCGCGGCCGTCGGATCAAAATCGCGCGCCAGGCGGTCGCGTTGCGCGTCTTCGTTGCCGGTTACTGTGTCCTGCCCGCGAATCAGTCCGAAGACCGCCTTGGCGCCATCGACGTAGGCGTTCGGGAACGAGAAATCTTCAAAGGCGATCCGCTGGTCTTCCGGCAGCCCCTGGGTGTAGCGGACCAGTCCCACGATGTTCGGGCCAGGCGCGGCCGAATCGCCCGCAGCGGCGGCCTGCCGGTACGGATATCCCAGCACGTCGGTTTCGTAATCGCCGTTGTAAGCCAGGCCGAAAAAATCTCCGTTCCCGCTGAACTTCGTGCCCAGCGCGGGCGAAACCGAAAGCCCATGCATTTCCGAGCGCAGCAGAATCTCCGTACTGTTCAGCGACCCTGCCGACAGCACCACCTCGCCGGCATCCAGCGTAAATTTCTGGCTGTCGCCGGGCCCTTTCACGTATTGGCCGTGAATCCTCCATCCGCCGCCGGAAAGTTTCTCCAGCCACTCCACCTTGGTCTGCGTGAGGATGGTGGCGCCGGCATTGCGCGCCATTGGCAGGTAGTTCATGTACAGCGTATTCTTGGCCTTGACGTTGCAGCCGCAGACGCAATTGCCGCAATCGTTGCAGGGCTGCTGCTCCACGCCGTGCGGGTTGTTCCCCTTGATCGTAAAGTTCACGGCGATGGTGAGCGCCTCCACGGTGGTGCCCATCTCTTGCGCCCGACGGTTCAACGCCTGCACCTTGCCGAGTTGCATGGCTCGTGGATGCACCGAGGGTGCCAGAATCTCCCGCGCGACCTTGTAGTAAGGCCGTAGCGCGTCCAGTGTGATCGCCGAAGGCCAGTGGAACTGTTCGAAGACTTCCTGGTCAGGCTCAATCGCAACGTTCGCGTTGATCAACGAAGTGCCACCCAATCCGGATGCCTTCATCACCGAAATGTCCGGGTGCGTCAGCAGTTCGAACAGTCCCAGCGGATTCGCCGAACTGCGCGCCTCCCCCACCACGCCGGCCAGCGTTTCCGGAAACTCACCGGGCTGGCGTTCTTTGCCGCGCTCCAGGATACAGATCGCGGGCTTCGGATTCAGATTGGCGGCCGCGAGCCTCGCTGCCGCGATGGCTCCTCCATACCCCGACCCGATGATCACGAAGTCGTACTTATTCTGGCGTTTTTCCCACGGTGTGGATAGCATGTGATCTCCAGTTCACGACCCGCTTAGCCGAGCAGGCTGGTGAAGTAATCGTTTAATAGCCGGTTGGTGGGGTCGAAGGTCTTGCGTGCCGCGATATACTGCTTCCATCGGTCGCCCAGACCCTTCTCCAATTGCGCGCGCGTCACCATCGGAGTCTGATTCAACAGCGGAATCCCGCCGTGGTCGCTACAGTATTGGTTATAGGCAACCAGGAATTCCTTCCAGCCTGGATTCGCCGTCGATACGGGATCGATGGTCATCACATTGCCGTCCCACGAATACGAAAGTAAAGACTGCCGGTCTTTCATGATTCGGTATCCAACATAGAGCATATTGTTGCGATAGCCTACGTCGTGGTAATACTTTTTGCAGAATGCGAAGTATTGCGGCAGCACCGTGGGAAAGATTTCTTCGGGGAACGCCCACAGGCTGAACGTATAGCGGCTGGCGTCGGAGACCGGCGGATAGTGAATGATCTGGTCCGTGGCCACAGTGTTATCGCTGCGCACCAGGTTCTCCAGCTTGAATCGCCAGAGCGCGCAAAACCCGTCGATTACCTTGTAGCGCACGGTCTTGTCCGCAATGCTGGCCTCCACCTGCGAGCAGAACAACGGACCGGCATTAGCCCACATGAAATTTCGCAGCGGCCATACGTGGCTGTCCGGATCGCCCTTGGCGCCAGGATTGTAATGCCGGAATTCCACCGTGATCAAATCCTCGAACGGAAACATGTAGTACATCAGCGATTCGCCGGAGGTCTTCAACTCGGGAAGCTTTTCGATGAAGTCGGCGAGCTTGAACGTTTCGTGCCGCACTGCGAGGGGTATGATCGGGCGGATCCGGTAAGTGGCCTCATAGACAATACCGAACGTCCCGTAGGAGGATCGCACCTGCTGCATCAACTCCGGCTGGTCGTCCGAAACCTCGAGTAATTCTCCGGATGGCAGCACCATCTTGATGTTCGTAATGTACGATCCCACCTGCCCGTACTCGCCGGGCATCGACGCATCTTTCGTGCCCGCGCAAGCCGCGCTGCCTACGGAGAGGCTGCCGATTTCGGTGTTTACATAAAACTGCATGCCATGCTTTTGTAATTCGTGCGCGACATCGAGGGCGATCGCGCCGGCCTGCACCGTAACTGTATCTTTGCCGATTTGCAGAACGCGGTTCATCTTCGACATCTGAATCAGGGTCCCGCCTTCCGCAACACCGACAGGAGACGTGGAATGATTGGAGCCCACCGCGCGCACAGGCGAAGGATAGTGGGCCGGGTCTTTGAGGACCTTGACAATGTCGTCAACCGAACTGGCTTGTACCACAACCTTCGGGTGTGAGATCAAGTCTCCGAACCAATTCGTAATCGTAATGGTATTTGCGGCCAATGCCCATTCCTCCGTGTGCAAACCTTGGTGATTGTTATATCACGAACGTTTCGTGCTTTGCGGAAGAACCGTGGAACGGACAGCCCGTTTGTGCCATCTTTCACTTAGGACGAGAGTTAGCTGGAGTTATGTTGACTTATGGCAAGGTCGCGGCGGTGCCTTAAACCGTTTCGGCATCCAGCACTTCACGGATTTTTGCCAGTAAGGCGTCGGGCGTAAACGGCTTATGCAGGAACGCTGCGGGCGCTTTCCCATCTTCCGCCCCACCTGCATTGTCGCGATAGCCGGACATATAGAGGACCTTCAGCCCCGGAGTCCGCTGCCCTAGCGTGCGCCCCAGGTCGAAGCCATTCATCTGCCGCATCATCACATCGGTCAGCAGCATGTCCACTTTGTGCGCGTTCTTTTCGTATGCGGCCAGGGCGGAATCCCCACTGTCGGCCTCCAGGACATGGTATCCGTTGGCCTGCAGCACCGCGCGGCATAACTTGCGTACACCTTCTTCATCGTCCACCAGCAGAATCGTCTCCGATCCCATGGCAGGCCGGGCGGGCGGCCGTTTCATCACCGGTCCTTCCACACGGGGCAGGTAGATTTCGAAGATAGTTCCGCAGCCCGGCTGGCTGTAAACCGTAACCTGCCCCTGTGCCTGCTTGACCGCGCCGTACACCGTGGAAAGGCCGAGTCCGCTTCCCTTCCCCGGTTCTTTCGTGGTGAAGAACGGCTCAAACAGGCGCGACCGGGTTTCCGGATCCATTCCAATCCCGTTATCGCTGACCGCCAGCATCACGCAAGGACACGCCTTCATCCCCAGCCGCTCGCCGGTCTGCTCCTCGAGATCCACATTCGCGGTCTCAATCACCAGCTTGCCGCCGTTCGGCATGGCATCGCGCGCATTGGTCGCCAGGTTGACGATTGCCTGCTCGATCTGTGACGGGTCAGCCTGGATTCTTCCCAGCCCTGGCGTAGTGAGCAGCAACAGCTCGATATTGTGTCCCAGTAGCCGCCGCAACATCGGCGCCATGCCGGTCAGCATCTGGTTCAAATCCAGCACCAGCGGATGCGCTTCGCCGCCGCGGCTGAATGCCAACAGGTGCTGGGTGAGCGTTGCCGCGCGTTCCGCGGCATACACGATCTCGTCCACGTGCTCCCGCGCGGGGCTGCCTGCTGGAACCTCGCTGCGCAGCATTTCCGAGTAGCCCGCAATCACCGTCAGCATGTCGTTAAAATCGCCCGCGACCCCGCCTGCCAGCCTGCCAACGGCTTCCATCTTCTTGGCGTGCGTCGATTGCTCTTCGAACTGCCGGCGCTTGCCAACGTCGCGGAACACCAGGATGGTTCCCACCAGGTCGCCCGAATCACCGCGTACCGGGGCCGCGTTGAGCTCGATCGGCAACTCGCTGCCGCTGCGCGAAATCAACAGCAGGTGCTCCGTCCGAGTCACCATGGTACGCTCGCGCAGGGCACGCAGCGGATGGTGGATGGTTTCGCGCGTGCGCTCGTCAATCAGCGGAAGAACATCCTCGACGGCTTTCTTCCGTGCTTCCACCCCGCTCCATCCGGTAAGCGTCTCCGCCACCGGATTCAGGAACGTGATCCGTCCTTCCTTATCCGTCGCCAGCACCGCATCGCCGATGCCCGCCAGTGTGGAAGCCAGCACGCGCCGGTTCTTTCGCCACGCCGCCGTCATCCAGATGATTACGATCGCAATCGCCACGAACGAGCCGAGCCGCATGCCCAGCGCCCGGTACCCGCTCGCCTGCGAAAGAAAGAAGACGAATAGCCCAAACGCCGACGCCGCAGTAGCAACCAGCCCGATGGTATATCCGTAAAACCAGGCGCTCAGCCATACCACCAGCAGGAATGGAAGAAAGATGTCCGGCTCCAGATATGGCCGCAGCAGCAGGGAAATCAGCAGGGCGGACGCCGTCAGCGCCAACGCAACGACACTTCCGTACAACGGCGATCGTTCGAGCCGGTTCATGATGACTAAGTTATTGATTCACGATACTACAGCCCCGTACGCCGGCCTGCCAGCGGACGTGCGCTATCGTACGGCGACTCCTCTCCGGGTGGACGCGTCTTCCACCGGCGGTGGATCCATAACCACTGGTCCGGATACTCGCGGATGACCTCCTCGAGTTTGGATTGCAGCGTCTGCGTATCGCGCACCGTATCGCCTGTCATCGCCAGCGGCGGATAGAAGCGCAGTACGTAGCGCTGCTCCGCTTCGTTCCACAACGCAAATCCGGGAATCACCACGGCCCCGCTGTGGGCCGCGAACTTCGCAAAGCCCGTACCGGCGGAGGCCGGCACTCCGAAGAAATCCACGAAGACGCCGCTGTCCACGGCCGCGTTTTGATCGATCAGAATGCCGACTGCCTGATTGGCCGCCAATGCTTTGAGGATGGCGCGCGCGAAATCCTTTTTGCCGATCGTCCGATTACCGCTCAATGCCCGCCGGCGTTCCACCATGCGATCGATCAGCGGATTATCCAGCGGCCGCACCACCACATTCATGGGCGCGGTCATGAGCGCGTGCGCGAAGGCACTCAACTCCCAATTGCCGAGATGGGCCGTGGCCACCAGCACGCCGCGGCCCGCCTCGCGCGCCTGGTCGAAATGCTCGCCGCCTTCGAGGCGGATCCACTCCCCGGGATAGCTGCGCCGGATGGCCGGGAACTTGGCGAAGGTGACCAGCACCCGCGCGATCGAACGGAACACGCCATCCACGATCTGCGCATGCCGCTCCGGCGTGTACTCCGGTAGTGCCATCGCCAGATTACGGCGCGCCACCTGGCGCAGGCGCGGAATCCCCAGGTCCAGCATGCGAATGTAAATACGCGCCAGGAAAAACGAGAGCTTTCGGGGTGTCCACTGCAACGATTGCAACGCCACCATCGCGACGCCGTACTCCAGCGTATTGCGAAGCAGCGATCTATGACGCATGCACTTGAATTGTAACCCCTAGAAACTATAGCGGGCCGTCAAAATGGCGTGAGAGTTACGGTGGTATTGGCCCAGGAAATCGGTGCTGTCGCCGCGCAATAGCGCCAGGCCGCCCGTCACCCGCCAGTGCTGGCCCAGAGCCTGGCTGTATTCCGCTTTCGCGTAGACGCCCTTGCCGTTCTGCCGCACTACCGCCTCAAATGCCAGGCTGCGATTGACATCGATCGTGTACGCCGCCCGGGCGACGACGGCACGCGTATATCCGCGCACCGGTGAGAAATCCGGCGTGCCGCGGTGGGCGGTCGTGATCTCGCCCGCGTATCCGGCCACCAGCGACCACTCGCCCGCCTGACGTTCCACTTGCAGCACCCATAGCGCGTAGTTGTCCGCCAGCGGATTCGTGGAAGTGAAGTAGGCGGCTTCGCCTTTCAGCGTGACAGGCCCAACCGGCGCGGCGCCATCCGCCCCGTACATACGCATCTGCGGATAGTATGGCTGCACGTCGGCGCGCCGCAGGGCCAGGTTCGGCTGCACCTGGAAGAGGGGCAGATGATCGTAGCCGTTGTAAAAGGAGAAAGAATACTCGGCCACTCCGCCGATGTGGTTCCAGCGCGCGCCCAACTGCGGCCCGCCGGGAAGGTGGGGGTCCACTTCATACACCGGAATTCCCGGCGGAAGCACTGACCAGCGCTGGTTCAACAGGGGGAGCCGGCTCGGCGTGAGCCGTGGAGAGAAGATGAGCTCCAGCGTGTCTTCCTGCGTGCCGTAAGTCACTCGCGCCGCCGTAATGGGCAGAAAGTCGCTCTCCACCACGTTTAGGAAATCGCGCGGCGCAAACCGGTCGGTCGGCGTGAGGACGTCCGCCTTTCCCCAGCGGATGAGTTGCTTGCCCGCCTCCACGACGAGACGCCCGCGGGTGTAAGTGGCGCTCAAGCGGCGGATGGCAAAAAGCGGCCGGCGCCGGGTACGATCCCACCAGAAGCCGTCCCAGTCGCGCCCCGTCTGCTGGTGCGAGTCCATGCGCGCCTCGATCCCGGCGGCAAATCGCAGGTTCGTGAGCTTGTAGAAGGCCTCGTAGCGGAAGAGGGCCTCGCCGACAAAGCGGCCGCTGTCGTTGTCGGCGATCTGCGGAAAAACCAGCGCCGAGGTCTCGAGAAAACCGCGCTGTGAAAAGTTCTGTGCGTATGCGGTTGCCGCAACCAGCAGGAACAGGAGTTTCATTGCTCCCGTCGCAGCGCCTGCACCGTGAATTCATCTTCCTTCAGCGGGATGTTGTATTCCAATTTCTCCATGCGCAGCACGGTGTGGCTCTTGCGGCGCAGATCGGTCATCTCTTGTAGACGGGCCGTCCAGATGCCCTGAATGTTCTGAATGTCCTTTTGGACCAGGCGGCGGACCGGCTGCTCCTTGATGAAGTTCTCATACTGCACGGGAACGTAAATATCTTTGCGCACCCACATCCGTGAAAGCGTGTACTGGCTGGTCTTGCTCTGCTTCGGGCGCGCCTCGATGCGCCAGCACGGTGCGCCCTCGATGGCTTCCTCTCCGGTGAGCCGGTAATCGTACTGATCGACGTCGCGCTCTTCCAGATCCTCGAAGCTGAAGTCGGTGCCGAAGAAACGCGTGGAGCGGTCCTGCAACGCAATGCGGCGGTCGCGTCCGATGGCTGGAGTCCACATCCATTGATCGCTCGACCGGTCGGGATGATTGACCACCAGCAGGGCTACGCCCTTGACTTCCGCCGGAGTATTAAAACGGATGGCCAGCTTGCTGTTGCCATACGCACCAAGGCGCGAGGATTGCCAGGATTTGCGGGTTACCTTTCCATCCGCGGCAGTGACTTCGAGCGTTCCCTCGTAGCGCTGGGAGTTCACCTTGCCCCGGCGCTGGATCTCTTCCACGATCTGGCGAGCATCCTGCGCGAACAGCGGGCCGGCGAGCGCGAGGCAAACGCAGATCGTCCTATTCATATTCCAAGGCCTCCACCAGCGATCCTCGCACGGCGCTCTCGGCCGGCAGTATCGCCGCGCCGAAGGCGGCAAACAGAATCACCGGCACCAGCATGGCCACGATGCCCCAGGGGAACTGGTAAGCGAATGGCATTCCCGATATGTCGTACTGAATCGCCTGCAACTCGTAATACAAAGTAATTGCCCCGGTAGCGATGCCGAGCGTCAGTCCGATGAGGCCGATGGCGGCCGCTTCCATCCACACGGTACCGCGGATCTGGCTGCGCAGACCGCCCACCGCGCGCAGAACGCCGAGTTCCCTTCGCCGGTCGGAAATCGAAACCGTTAGCGTGTTGACGATGCCGAGAATCGCGACCAGCATCGAAACCACTACCTGGACATAAGTAAGGCCGAACCACTGGTTCATTACTTTGCCGACGTAAGCGCGGATGTCGCGGTTGAGCATCACAAACATGTGCCGCTGCCGCCCCAGGCGGTCCACAATCCGGCTGCGAACCTCTTCCTGTGAGGCGCCGGGCTGAATATAGACGCGGAAGACATCCACCGTATCGTCCTGGAAATAGCGCACATAAAGGCTGCGTTCCAGGATGAGGGTGCCCATCTGGTTGCTGAGCTCGCGGATGGTCCCGACCACGGGAAGGCGGAGCATTCCGGTAGGCGTCGGCAGCTCCACCATGTCTCCCAGCTTGAGCTTCACCAGTGCGGCAAGGTTCTCCGAGAGAATCAGGCCTTTCTCCTGAGAGGCCAGGCGGTTCATGGACTGTTCGTCGCCGGAGATCATGTGGCGCTTCACGCGCCGGCCCACTTTGGCCAGCTCGGTGGAGAGCAGCATGACGGGGTAGCCGTGAAACTGCAGCCGCGGCAGGCGCTCCGACTGGATCTCCGCCACGCCGGGGACGCTTTCCAGCTCCTGTTGCATGCCGGCCGGGAACCGCGCGCCATGAGATGCGATGTTCTCCGTGGTGGAAACGAACATGTCTGGATTCAGGGTATTGTTCATCCATTCGTCGATGGAGTCCAGACTGGCGCGAGCCACACCGCCCTGGCCGACTACCAGGGCGAGGGACAGCATCAGCGCAGCCACGGTGGCCGACGTACGGCGCGGCGCCTGGATCAGGCTATCCGCGGCCAGCGCCCCTTCCACCGGCCGCAGCCACTTCATGGGGCGGCGCAAAAGACGGGACAGTTCCAGCGACAGGAACGGCGTGAACAGCAGACAGGCAACCAGCGTCAGGAGGATACCGGCGAAAAATGCCGGGCGCCAGCCGCCGAGCGGAAGGCAAATCAGGGCCAGCACGG
>Ga0310811_10014836_pt1 | contig 10173 bp, 10 predicted proteins | sample YCmetagenome_FD_207642 | JGI IMG/M metagenome (GOLD analysis project Ga0310811, IMG submission 207642) | Soil microbial communities from experimental microcosm in Duke University, North Carolina, United States - YC | ecosystem: Engineered > Artificial ecosystem > Soil microcosm > Unclassified ...
GTTCGCAGGACACCAACAGTCGCTATGTCGCATCGCAGTTCCTCTACGGGTCGCCCATAGCGGTCCCAGTCCCCGACCTTCTCCGCACGGATCTGCTTGTAATGGTCGGTGCCAATCCTCTTGTATCCCATGGCTCATTGCTGGCTGGTGGACTTGTCCGAACAGATCTGCAGGACATCATCAGCCGCGGCGGACGAATCGTCGTCGTAGATCCCCGCAGAACTGAGACCGCAGAGCGCTTTGAGCACCTTCCGGTGTACCCAGATGGCGACGCATGGCTGTTCGCGTCAATTATTCATGTACTTATCACTGAAGACCTAATAGACAAATCTGCACGATCGATCACAATCGGCCTGGATACTCTCCGCCGATCCGTCGCATCCTTTGATCCGGATACAACGGCCATGCACTCCGGCGTTCCGGCCGACGCGGTTCGCGCGCTCGCCAGAGACTTGGCAGCAGCTGAACACGCGGTGGTCTACGGTCGCGTGGGCGCTTGCGTCGGGGGTTATTCGACCTTGGTCAATTATCTACTCGACGTCGTCAACGCCCTCACCGGCAATCTCGACCGCCCCGGTGGTGCCATATTCCCCAGTCCGCCGATTGATACCTTCGGGATGCTGAGAAAGCAAGGCCTCGATACATACGGCGCTCAGCGCACGCGCGTCGGTGGCTACCCTGACGTCCTGGGCCAGATGCCTGCAGGCGTGTTAGCCGAGGAGATCACCACCGCCGGACCGGGCCAGCTCCGGGCGTTGTTCGTCACCGCGGGCAACCCCGTACTGACCGTTCCAAACAGCGAAGGTCTCGCCCGTGCACTCGACCAGCTTGATCTCATGGTCAGCCTCGACATCTACATCAATGAAACCAACTGCAAAGCGGATTACATATTGCCCACGACAACGTTTCTTGAGCGCGAGGACGCCAACATCTTTGTGCAGCAGTACCAGTATCGCCCGTTTGTTCAGTGGACTGACGCCGTGGTGGCGCCACGAGGCGACGTGCGTACGGAATGGACGATAATTCGTGACCTATCAGCGAAACTGGGTCTGGTGCCGTCCAGTACGCCCTTCATCCGACGCCTTGGTCCACTGGGCCGCAAGATCAACCCGAACGTATTGTTCGATCTGCTGCTACGGAGCGGAAATGCCGGAGACTTGTTCGGCCTACGGCGCAACGGGCTTAGTCGTCGCCGCCTTTTAGCTGAACCGCGAGGACGCGTATTGCGTGACCACTCGCCTACCGGGGTCCTACCGAAGGTCGCCAAACGGATGGGCGGCAAGATAAACGTCGGGGCGACACGGGTGCTCGACGAGCTCGACCGACTTGTGGATGACGCACGATCGAACGCCGATGGGCGGTTCCCGCTTCGTATGTTCGGACGACGTGAGCTGAAGTCACTTAATTCATGGATGCATAATTCACGCCGCCTAAACCCTCGGACGAAAGCGCCGGCGCTACTGATGCATCCTGACGATGCGCAAAGGTACGGCGTGCAGGACTCCAGTGAAGTCGTTATTGAGACACGCACGGCGGCATTAACGGTTCCGCTCACGGTCACAGACGCGGTGATGGAAGGTTCGGTGTGCCTCCCGCACGGTTACGGGCACGATGGAAGCGGAGGCTGGCAGCGCGCCAATGCCACCAGGGGAGCGAACTCGAATCGACTGTCTCTCAGCGGACCTGGCGCGTTGGAGCCGCTCGCAGCCATGTCCATCCTCAACGGTATTCGCGTGCGCGTCAGTGCGGTTGCGCGGTCATCGCCGCCCGCATCCTGAGTAGCGAGTCGGACGACGTCGCCCAACAGGTGTCGTGGGACCGGCGTATTCGAACTACCTCGTTAATAGGTTTAACTGATTCATCAGCCACCATGGCCGCACTTTGTTTCGAAATAGCGCATGGGTGCGTGCGGATGGACGACTCGGTCACGTTGGTGGTACCTGGCAGCCCAAGCGGACCCAGGTGGAAGCCATGCCCAAACCAGTGACACTGAGGCCACTCGATTCAGCAGCTCGCCTCGTGTTCAGCATTGCGTCTCTCACACCGGCATCGACCTATTGAAGACGCCAGTCGCGTGCTGCCTGCGGCCCCTCCCATTCGAGCACTTTCTGGTCGTGGCCGTTACAACTTCGCCGTCTCACACCAGTACCGATACGGATAGTAAAAGGTGCAGACTCCGGCGGCTTGAGGAAGCTGCCTAAGAGGTGAGGGCGCCCTCGCGCTGTCAGAGGTCCTTTGAAGGTCGGAACCTGACACCGAAATCTATGTGCTCCACTTCAGCCGCAGCGAGTCCAGCCCGAACATCTGGCCACTGTGCTCGATCGGTTGTCCGACCATTTCGTAGTCGGGGATCGCGCGATGCCACTCCTCGAGCACCACTGCCAGCTCCTGACGGGCAAGGTGCGACCCGAGGCATCGGTGTGGACCTCCGCCGAACGACAAGTGCCGGGTGATGCCGCGGTCCAGGTCGACCCGCCGCGCATCCTGGTACTCGGCGTCGTCGCGCCCGGCGCTGGCCAACGGAAATGCCGCCATGTCGCCCGCCTTGACGGGGCAGCCGTGAAAGTCGAAATCGCGTGTCGCTTTCCGAGCGGTCTGGACGATCGGATACACCCGCATCATCTCCTCGATCGCGCGAGGGATCAGCGCAGGCTCGGCAACGATGCGGGCACGGTCATCGGCGTGCGTCGCCAGGTGCAACATGATGTACGACACCTGGCTGGCGACGGTGTCCAGGCCGGCCATGAACAGCAGCAGCAAGCAGTTCATCAGATCGCCGTCGGAGATCGGCTCGCCGTCGATCGTCCAGTCCACCGCCTTGCTCACGATGTCATCGGCGTCCGGATCGCGTTCCGCGCGGCGCTGTTCGATCAGTCCGGTGAAGTAGGTGATCACTTCCCCCATGCCTGCGAGCCGCTCGGCCATGGCGTCATCGCCGACGGCCTTGGGGTGCAGGATCTTGTCCTCCCAGCTGAGAAAGTTGTCGAGCTGATCGACAGGCATTCCCATGATGTTGAGGAACACAGTCGATGGAAAGACCCGGGCAATTTGCGTCACGAAGTCGCATTCTCCTTGGGCTGCAATCGATTCCACCATATCGCGGGCGAGCTGATGCTGGCTGTCGAGCATGCCCTTCACGCGGCCGGGCGAGAAGTACTCGGCGAGCACATGCCGCCACTTGCCGTGGTCGGGCGGATCGATCATCACCGGAATCCACTTGTACGGAGGATCGGGCTCTGTAGGCACGATGACGCTGCTGGACCACAGGTCGGGTTGTTGCAGTCCGTCCAAGATCACATCGTGATCGGTGAACATCCAGTATTCGATGCCGGCCTCAGTGTTGCGCAGCACCGGGCGTGCCCGATCCTGAAGTTGGTCGAGCGCCCGAAACCCCGATAGCGCCGGTGCCGAAGGCACCGTCAACTCGAAGTGCTCGATGGGACAATTCGACGTGGCTGGCTCAGTGCCGGTCATTGGCGTTCCTATCGGTTGCGGGCTGTATTCAGACGGTCAGGAAATAGACGACGACACCAAGCACCACGATGCCGACGATGCAACCGCCGAGGATCCGAATCGTCTCTCTCACCAACGCTTCTCGCGTCGGCGGCGGTAGGTAGCTCATGGCGCGTAGATGCTGTCGTTGCCGGTGGCCATCCGCATTACCACGAGCGGAACGACCAAAAGCCCGAGGAAGCTGATCTGGAAAACGGCGAACCACGCCCCAAACCGGGCCAGTTCGAATTTCCACCGCGGGATCGTCACCTCATAGTCGAGTAGGTCGTCGTACTGCTGTCTGGTTTCGGGTCGGACCGATCGGAGCGCGGTGGCGGTGACCGTGGCACCGAAATCGGCCGGCCGAAGACGCTGTGACGCAGAAGCCTTCGGTCGGGTGAATCGCTCGAGTCCGAAGAAGCGCTCGAAGTGGTTGAGTCCGCGCACGGGTGGTTTGCCTGCCCAGTAGGCGATCAGGTTGGGCCAGAAGCACATCAACCCGATCGTCCACAACAAGGTGATCTGGCCACCGTTGCTGAAGGTGAGTACGGGACCCATTCCCGGGTCGTAGGTCCACCACCCCATCGCGGCGGCAACGCCTTCGACGAGGAAGTCCCACGCGTAGTTCACCGGAATGGCCAGCACCAGAATCGCTTTGAGCATGCTCCAGCCGAAGCGTTTAGAGAGCAGCTGGCCCAGCCAGAGCACCACCAGCGCGTGCACCGTCCAGTACACGGCGTAGGCGAACGGCATGAACAGCGGATCGTTGGGCGTCTTCAGCGGCAACCAGTCCAGCAGATGATGCTGCGCGAAGGTGGGGCTGTAGATGAGCTCCTGGCCCCAGTCGCCGGTGGATTCCATCCAGTACACCAGCATGCTGTTGAACAGGAACAGGAAGCCCCACGTCAGCCGGCGACGGCGGACGGAATCGACGATCGCCAAGACGATCACCAGGCCGCCAAGGATGGGAATCACCCAGTTGAAGAACCAGGTTCCCGACGGATTCACCAGCGCAGGCGGTATCGGCGGCTCGGCGAGAAAAATTGTCATCCCATGCTCCCTCGATGCAGCTCGCGAGCGAGGTTTTCAAGCGCTTCCTGCGCGGCCGAGACGGCGTCGGAGACTTCGCGCGTGCGGGATACCAGCTCTCCCCCGCCCCCGCGGGTCTCGATCGCCGGAATCACGAAGTGCCGGAAGCGCTTGCGCACAGTGTCTTCGGAGCGTTCCAGCTCCTCGGCCGCGAGGTAGGTCTGCTCGACGAGGAAGTCGACCAGTTCGTCCAGCCCGATGTCGGTGCGAATCTCCCCGTTGCGCCTGCCCTCTTCGAGCACCGGACCCATCACCCCGACGGCGTTCTCGTGCACGCGCGGGTCGTGTACCGACGCCGAGTGCTGGGCCATCAAGGCGACGATCGTCGGGTCCGTCGGCAGTTCGCGGGCGGTGTAGATCAACGCGGCTTCGATCTTCGCGAACGCCCCCGTCTTGCCCTCCATCAGCCGGTGCACTGCCGTGATATGTCGCTGGGCGCGAAGCAAAGAAACCTGCACCACGACCTCGGAGACATTGCCCAGCTGTCGGAACGCGGTCGCCCGGGACACCCCCGCCCGTTTCGCGACGGCCTCCATCTGCAGTCCGTTGATGCCGCGTTCGGCGATCTCGACGTCCGCGGCCCGAATCAACCGAGCCTTGACGGTGCCGTCGTCGCTGACGACGCTGACCACGCTCATGTGATGGCGTCGGCCATCTTCAGTTCGACGAGCCCGTCGTCGTCGATGCCGAGTTCGCGCAGCACTTCGTCGGTGTGCTCGGCGAACTGCGGAGCCCGAACCAACGACAACTTGCCGTCGTCGAACTTCACCGGATTGGCCACCAACTTCTGCGGATGACCATCGACGTCGACGATGTCGACGATGCGTCCGTTGGCGATCAGCGCCTCGTCGTTCCCGACGTCCCAACTGTCCTGGACCGGCGCCCATGGACCCGATGTCCGCTTGAGCAGCCGCACGCATTCGTCGAATGTGCGGCTGCCGATCGCGTCGGCGACGATCGTGCACGCGGCGTCGGCATTCTCGGCCAGCGCTGCCAACGAATCGAACCGCGGGTCGTTGGCGAACTCGTCGCAGCCCATCAGCGTGCAGAACTCGGGCCAGTAGCGGGTCGGCTGGAGCATCGCCAGCTGGATGAAGCGACGGTCGCTGGTTTGATAATTGCCGGTCAGCGGGTTGCCGGCGGCCTGCATTTTGCTGTCCATCTTGGGCAGTGGCGCACCGGTGAGCAGCGCTAGGTTGACGCTGAACTGCGTGGCCCAGGCGCCAACGCCGAGCAACGACACGTCGAGCACCGACGGTTCGCCGGTGGCCTTCCTTCCGTACAGCGCTGCGGCAATCCCGCCCGCAATCGCCATCCCGCCGATGTTGTCGCCATAGGCGCCAGCGGGCATGAAAGCCACTTGCTCGGCGTCGGATGGGGTGACGCCTGAGGCACTTCCGCCGCGCGCCCAGAACGCCGTGGAGTCGTACGCGCCGGTGTCGCAGTCGGGCCCGTCCATGCCGAATCCGCTGCCTGCGGCGTAGATGATGTCGGGATTGATCGCGCGGACGTCGTCGACGTCGATGTGCAGCTTCGCCCGCACGCTGGGCAGGTAGTTGGTCAGGAAGACGTCGCTTCGGCGGATCAGCTCCTCGAGGATTGGCCGCGCCTCAGCGACCGCGAGTCCCAGCCCGATGCTGCGCTTGCCGCGGTTGGGTGCCTCCATGATCGGGGCGAACGACGACCCCTCCGCGGTGGCCGACCGACCGAGGATCTTGACCAGGCCACGCTGCGCGTCGCCGGTGACCGGATTCTCGACCTTGATCACCTCGGCGCCCCAGTCGGCCAGCACCGCGCCGGCCGCCGGCACATACGTGAACTGCGCGACCTCAAGGACGCGAACACCTTCGAGTGGTCGGTGCATGACACCCTCTTTTGCGATAATTATCGGCAACAGTCTCATTTGTGCGACTGCCGAATGCGAAGGTATCATCGCATCGCACGGCTGTCGAGACCTGGATCACACCTGAGTTCGCGCGTCAAAGGAGACCGATGACCGATCCGCCCGACCTGCAGGCCATCGAGTTCGAGGTGACCGACCACGTCGCCACGGTGACGCTGAACCGACCTGACCAGATGAACAGCTTCACCGAGCAGATGGCAGATGAGATCGCGACGGTGTGGGCCCGTGTGCGCGACGACGACGACATCCGGGTTGCGGTGCTGCGCGCCAACGGCGAGCGGGCCTTCTGCACCGGGATCGATGTCTCCCTTGGCACCTGGTGGGAGGACAAGCCGATCTTCAATCAGGAGGATCCCGGTGCCGTCCTTGGCCCGAAGGGGCACCGGGTGTGGAAGCCGGTGATCGCCGCGCTGCACGGCATGATCGCCGGTGGCGCAATGTATTTCGTCAACGAGTGCGACTTCGCGATCTGTTCTGAGTCCGCGGTGTTCTTCGATCCACATGCCAATGCTGGCGTCGTCTCAGCGCTCGAGCCGATGGGCATGCTGGCGCTCGGCGTGCCGTACGGCGAAGTGATGCGGTGGGCACTGATCGGCAGCGAGGAACGGATCGCGGCGCAAACCGCGCTACGCATCGGGCTGGTCACCGAGATCGTGCCTGACGATGAACTTCGTTCCCGCGCAGCCGAGTTGGCCGCGGAGATCGCCAGCAGGCGGCCGCAAGCAATTCAAGGCACGGTGCGCGCCATGTGGGAAGCACGCGATCTCCCGCCAACCACCGCGCAACGACACGGGCTGTCCTACACCCACCTCGGCAACGCGGGGGGCGGGCGAACCGACTCGCGGGCCAACAAGAAAAAGCCAAGAACTCGCTGAGGAAGCGCTCTCCATGCCCCTGCCCGATCTGGTACTCGTGCACGGCGGTGAACACGCCGCCGACTGTTGGGATCTGACGATCGCCGAAATAGGTAGGCAAGCACCCGAATTGCGCGTTCTGGCAGTCGACTTGCCCGGGCGTCGCAACAAGCCGGGCGACCTGACGACAGCCACCATTGCCGAGTGGGTCCAGTCCGTGGTCGCCGACATCGAACACGCCGGATTCGGTGACGTCGTCATCGCCGGCCACTCGATGGCCGGGGTGACGGTGCCCGGCGTAGTCGCCAGGCTCGGAGCATCGCGTGTGCGGGAGATGATCCTGGCGACGGCGTTCGTTCCTCCGCAAGGCTCGGCCATCGTGGACACACTCGGCGGTCCGCTGGCCTGGTTCGCCCGGCGCGGCGCGAAATCCACAAAGCCGATGAGCGTGCCGACCGTTGTCGCGGGCTATGCGTTCTGCAACGGGATGACTCGCGAGCAGCGCAGGTTTGCGCTGTCGCGGCTGTACCAGGAGTCGATCCGGATTCCAACGGAACCCGTCGACCGTCGTGACCTGCCCGACGATGTGCCCCGAACGTGGATCCTGACGACCCGGGACCGCGCGCTGTCGGTTCGGTCGCAGCGCAACAGCATCGCCGCCCTCGGCGGCGTTCAGACGACGATTTCCGTCGACGCCTGTCACGACCTGATGATTAGCCATCCCGGTTGGCTGGCAACGACTCTCATCGAGAGGTGCAGGCTTCGGCAAGAACTGGGCTCCTAGATGGAGTATTTCTTCACCAGTTCCTGCTTGTACAGCTTGCCTGCATCGGTGCGGGGCAGCTGGGCCTCGAACGAAATGGACCGCGGACACTTGTAGTGCGCCAGGCGTTCCCGAAGCCAAGTGAGCAGCTCGACGGCGAACGCTTCATTGGCGTCCGCAGCGTCGATGGTCTGGACTGCCGCCTTGACCGACTGCCCCATGCTTTCGTCGGGGATCCCGAACACCGCGGCATCAAGCACCTTGGGGTGCGTTATCAGCAGGTCCTCGGCTTCCTGCGGATAGATGTTCACACCACCGGAGATGATCATGTGGTGGCGACGATCGGTGAGGTAGAGATACCCGTCGGGGTCGAGATATCCGACGTCGCCGACGGTAACCCAACCATGGCCGTCGCGAGCCTCGGCCGTCTTCGCCGCGTCCTTGAGGTACTCGAAGTCGAAACCGCCTTCGTAGTAAATGGTTCCGGCCTCACCCGGCGGCAGCTCAGCGCCGTCGTCGCCCAGGATGTGCGGAACACCGATCAGGGGCTTACCCACCGAGCCCGGATGAGCCAGCCAATCCTCGGCCCTGATGAATGACGCGCCCACTCCCTCCGAGGCGGCGTAGTACTCATCGACGATCGGACCCCACCAGTCGATCATCTCGCGCTTGATGTCGACCGGACACGGTGCCGCCGCATGCACGACCCGCTGCAGGCTGGACACGTCGTATGAGTGGCGCACGGACTCAGGAAGTTTGACCATTCTCACGAACATCGTCGGGACGAACTGCCCGTGCGTTATCCCGTGGCGCTGGATGGCGTCCAGCGCCTGTTCGGCATCGAACTTCTCCATCACTACCGTGGTTCCGCCCAACGCCTGCACCGACATCGACCAGAACGACGGCGCAGTGTGATAGAGCGGGGCCGGGCTCAAATACACCGAATCACCGGTGATTCCGACCGCGGCCAGCAGAGGCGTCAGCATGTTCGGCGCATCGGCCGGCCAAAGATGCGGCAGGTCGCGGCGGATGCCCTTGGGCCTGCCAGTGGTACCCGACGAATACTGCAACAGATCACCTTCGACTTCGTCGGAGACCGGTGTCGTCGGCTCGTCGGCCAGGCATTGCGGATAGCGCTGCCAGCCTTCGAGGTCATCGTCGGCGATCAGCAACAACCCGGGAAGCCCGTTCGGCAGATGCTCGGCGAGGCCCTCGCACACGTGACGCGTGGCGGCCGAGCCGATGAGCGCCTTGGCGCCGCTGTTGTCGATGATGTAGGCCGCTTCGGGCGCAGTCAGGTGCGTGTTGATCAATGCGTAGTACAGACCACAGCGACGGGCCGCCCACATCACCGCGTGGATGTGCTCGTTGTTCTCCATGTTCGCCGCGACGGTGTCACCCTCGCGCAGCCCGGCCCGCCGGAAGTGGTGCGCCAATCGGTTCGCGCGCGCCTCCAGCTCAGCGAAGCTGATCACCGTCCCGGACGGATGCAGCACGATGGCGGGCCGATCGGAATCGATGTGTTCGCGAATCTGCATCGGGGAACCTCATTTCGGTCGGCGACGTGCACGGAACTCCCGCACACGTCGACGGAAGTAGTCCGTTGGGGTCAGTTCTATCTGACCTTCGGCTTCCATGGCCTGGGCGGTCGGCAGCGCGGAGAGGGTCACGGCTGCGAGCGTCCGCGTGATCCAGTGGTACGACGCCGTCGGACCGTCGGCAAGCGCCGGCAGCACGGCCTCCAACTCATCGTCGTAGGCAGCGTCGTCGAAGATATGCGAAATCATGCCCAGTCGAAAGCCGTTGCCGCGGAGATCTTCTCCGCCAGCAGGGCCATCCGCACCGATCGTGCCCTTCCGATCGCGGCGGGCTGCAGCGCCGACGCACCGCCGTCGAGCATCAAGCCGATCTTGGTGAACGCCAACTGGAAGTACGCCGATTGCTCTGCGACCACCAGATCGCACGACAGTGCCAGCGGGCAACCGAAGCCGGCTGCGGCACCGCGGACACCCACGACTACCGGCTTGGGCAGTGCCGCGATTGTTTGGACCACCTCGTTGGCCTCGTAGACC
>Ga0310811_10014838_pt1 | contig 10172 bp, 8 predicted proteins | sample YCmetagenome_FD_207642 | JGI IMG/M metagenome (GOLD analysis project Ga0310811, IMG submission 207642) | Soil microbial communities from experimental microcosm in Duke University, North Carolina, United States - YC | ecosystem: Engineered > Artificial ecosystem > Soil microcosm > Unclassified ...
TACTGTATCGTCAAGACCCATTTCTTTTACTATGCTGCGGATGAGCGATTTGGAGTCATCCGTATCATAAATAGTAAAGTTGTTGGGGTAGCCCAGATGGTGCGCTTCTGACCGGAGGATTTTAGCAAACACAGAGTGAAATGTACCCATCAGCAAGTTGCGCGCATCGCTTCCAATAACATGTTCAATACGCTCACGCATTTCTTTGGCAGCCTTGTTTGTAAAAGTTAACGCCATGATGCTGAACGGATCAACACCTTTACTCTGAATTAAATGCGCAATTCTGTAAGTAAGCACGCGCGTCTTTCCTGAGCCGGCACCGGCAATAAGCATGCAGGGACCTTCTGTATTTAAAACACCTTCGCGTTGAGGTTCATTTAAGCTTTCTATATAATCCATCATAATCGGGTGCAAATTAATTGATCATTTGGTGATTGCTTACCATTTGAAGATGAATTTGCAATCAGAATTTTTATTAGTGCTTAGAAGCAAAAAAAGGTTAGGAACATATCATGAAAACTAAAATTCCTTCTATTTTTGACAAACAACTTTTCATTTGACTTCTAATACTTCTTCATCAGCAACCAATTTTTTTGATGATGGGTTCAGTATCACTGCAACAGAGCCCTGGTTTAAAGTAAAGGTTCAACTCATTCAGAATTACTTATTCTCTTTTGTTACCAATGCAGCAAGCCGGGTAGATGAAATTGTATTTGTTGATCTTTTTGCGGGCAGTGGATTATATTCCCTCGGCCATCAAAAAGAAATCTTTGCCGGTACAAGTCTGGCATCTTTGCAATCTCCTTTGCCGATTAGCAAATGGGTGTTTTGTGAAAGCGATGCAGGCCAGGCAAAAGCGCTCAAAATTCGTGTGAATAAGTATTTTCGTGATAAGAATGTTTTAATTCTGGATACTGAAAAGGAGGAGTTGATTGATAAACTTCGACTTTATATTCCAGCAAACAAAAGTTCACATAAAGTTGCAGTTTGCTGTCTGATAGATCCCTTTTCGCTGGATATATCTTTCTCACTGATAAGCAAGCTGGCCGCGATGGGATATAGTTTCATTGTACCGTTTACTTTTGGGCTTAATGAGCGACATGACTATCAGTATTACCTGAAGGAAAATGCCGATCAACTTAGGAAATATATGGGGAGTGATGCGAGCCGTCTGCAAAGCAGCCAGAGCAATTTTCATTTTTATAAAAGTCTTGTAAAAGGATTTCAACATAGTATGTTGATGCAGGGCATGAGCGGCTCGTTATCTGTACACAAGCTTAGCTCAAAACTGATGGATCTGCCCATGTTTTATGTGGGGTATTTCTCCAGCCAGATTTCTCCCAAACTCATTCAGCATGATGTTAATGCCGTAGAACAGGTTCAGTTCCAGTTGTTTTAGCTAATAATCGTACTCGTAATTCTTAATTCGTAAATTTGCATGTCTTACCCTTTGTGACCATGATAAAAGTCGGTGAAGTTTTAGTATCAGATGATATCCGCGATAAGGAATTTGTCTGCAACCTGGAAAAATGTAAAGGTGCCTGCTGTGTTGAAGGCGACTTTGGCGCGCCGCTGGAGGAAAGTGAACTGGCTATCCTGGATGAGATTTATCCTATTGTTAAACCTTATTTATCCAAAGAAGGTATAGCTGTAATTGAAAAACAGGGCACTCACACAAAAGATGATGATGATGAGTTATGTACTCCTATCATCGATGGCCGTGAGTGTGTTTATGCAATCTACGACAAGCGCGGTATTTTAAAATGCGGTATCGAACAAGCTTATCTGGATAAGAAAATAGATTGGAAGAAACCTATATCATGTCATCTCTATCCAATCCGGGTAACGCAAAAGAAAAACTTCGAGGCACTGAATTATCACAAGTGGCACATCTGCTCAGATGCCTGTACACTTGGTAAAGAACTTCAGGTAGCGGTTTATAAATTTCTTCGCGATCCACTTATTCGTAAATACGGTGAGCCCTGGTATAATGAGCTAGTTGAAGTTATTGAAACAACAGATCCGAAGAAGGGTAAATAATTTAAAAGATTTCAAATTTTGGATTTCAGATTTCGAGTGACTAACTCAATCTGAAATCCAAATACTCATCTCATACAATGCTTAGCATTGAGCCTTGGATTCATATTCCTGAAACTTTTAAACTAATTTTGGGGTAATGCCTTCTGCTTCCCTATGTAATTCTGTTAAACGAATTCTTCCCTCAATAAAATAAACACTCCTCATTCTAATTCCAAATATGTATCTGAGTTAGATGGAAATGATCTGCATTTCATCTTCGATATTTATTCGGTCCTATAAATAATATGAGAGTTCATTTCTAAAACAGCAGATAGTCTATCGAAGATGTTGTTCATTGGAATTTGAAAAGCAAAAATAGAATCTGTACAAAAGACACTTGTCTTGTCCACCATTTTGTACAAAGTTTCACTCATTACAAGCGTAACCTTATATGTATTTTTAAATGCTCACCTTTTTGTTCTCAGATTTATTGTTGGAAGCAGAACTGATTCTACATATTTGAACGCCCGCTCGATCATGTATTACAACTCGGCGCTCGTTCTGTACTAAACGGAAGAGTCGAAGCATGCAACTGATGACTTAAAACTATAACCAGCAAATCTTAGAGGCTGCTGAATTCTGAACTTTTGGTGTATAAATTATTATGAGAAAATTATTGAGTCTACTGGCGTTTTTATTAATTACCATTCTACTGATAATCCTCACATCCTTCAATAAAGACACTAATGCACCCAGGAATGTAACAGGTGTTGCGCCTGATAGCCACCCAAAGCCAAACAATAGCATTCCTCAATAACTTGATTTAAAGAACGATGTCTCTCGCCACTAATTATTATTACAGGAACGGAACAATGGAGAAAAATATTCTTCTCCGTTACTTAAGAGGTTCGTTTGTGATGATACTCTTGTATGCCACTTACGACACTTTCACCAGCGACCATGCAGCCTTTCTAAAGTGTATTTTTATTTTCTTGATGTATGGAACATGCTATGTATTTATTCAACGTACCAACGCAGCTTCCATCGTCAGGAAAATCAGCATGATTATATTTATGCTGAGCATTGTCAGCGGCTTTTTTTTCCAGGGTGGTCTTCTGGGAATTAACTCTTTGGACATCTGTCTTCTGGGTATAGTCATGAAAATGGTTCTTTCAGGAAAAGAGAAACGTATTTTCTTGTACTTATACTTTTTACAGGTTGCTGCACTCGCCTACGTACAGATTTTCCATGACCATTGGATTGTTGATTATCGAGTAAATGACCCTGCTGCAATTGATGTTGCTGAAGTACTGGCACGTATTTGTTGCTTCTTTTATATTGGATATCTATATAAATCTGAATTCGAGAAAGAACGTGCACAACTGGTTGAAACAACTGAAAGATTAAGATCTTTAAATGAAGAAATTTCTGCTCAGAGTGAAGTTATCGCCTCCACTAATAATCAATTAGAGATAGCGATGTTCAGGTTTCAAGAAGAACAGAGTCAGGTAATTGCAGCCAATAAAAAGCTGGAGGAAGCAAATGCAAAAATAGTAGCCCATGATAAATACATAACTGGTTTTAACGACCAGCTAAAAGTTTTAGTAATGGAGCTTAAAAATGAACGCGTACAAGTACTCGAGATCAATAAAAAATTAGAAGAAGCCAATTCAGAAATTTCAGCACAAAGTGAAACCATAGCCTCTTACAATAAACATCTGGAGTTGATGGTGGAGGAAAGAACCAAAGATGTTTTACAACTTAACAAGAAACTTATCGAATATTCGTTTGCCAATTCTCATAAAACCAGAGGGCCTTTGGCCAGGGTACTTGGCCTGATACATCTTATGAAGATGGAGAAAGGAACTGATAGTGAATATCTGGATAAGTTAGAACTAAGTGCCCTTGAATTGGATGATATTATAAGAGAGATGACAATACTATTAAATTCAGATGCATTCTTTTATGAAGATGAAACTTCAAAGCTAAACTCCCCTGCGCAAAAGTATTTGTCGTAGCATTCTGTCGACGTAAAAAATTCAATCTCAGAAGATTTATTCCTTTCTGAGATTGAATTTTTTTTATGGTAGGAAGGACTTAAGCTAAAGAAGCCTCCACTGTAATTGTAGTTTTCAGGAGTTTTGATATTGGGCAATTAAGCTCAGCATCCTTAACACATTCTTCAAATTTTTCACTGCTGATACCTTGAATGTGCGCCTTCAGTACGAGATGTGATTCTGAGATAATACCATTTTCAAAAGTAATGATACAGTCCGTGATAAGTTCCTGAGGTGTGTACCCTGCTTCTCCAAGTACGAAACTCAACTTCATAGTGAAGCATCCTGCATGAGCCGCGGCAATAAGTTCTTCCGGGTTTGTGCCTATGCCTTCAGCAAATCTTGAATTGAAGGAGTATTGGGTTTTATTCAATACTGTGCTTTGTGTGGTAAGATTTCCGTTACCTTCTTTACCTGTGCCGTTCCAAACGGCTGTTGCTTTTCTTTTCATGGATAAAAATATGTTTGTGTTGATAATTATTTGGCGAATTTGATCAGTTCAATATTGAACTTCTCTCGCTCTTCAATGAATAAACCATGTCCGCTGTTTTCAAATCGAACGATGTATGAATTTTGAATACCTTTTTGCATTTGCTCTGCTAAGCCGAATTCACAAATCTTATCCTTCACACCGTGAAAAATGGCTGTTGGAATTTTTATGTTGCTTAACTCTGAACGCAGATCTGTATCACGAAGTGCAATTAAACTTTGTGTAGTAGCATAAGGCGAAGCTTCAATATTAATTGCACCTAACCAATTACCTAAACCCGATGGCAAAGCAGTTTCTGTAGCAGCGAATATTTTGCCAAAATTCTCAAGCAATTGTGGCCGATCCGTTGTACTCAATTTGATCAATCCATCGACTGCTTCTTTAGTGAAGCCGTAAGGATAATCATCACGTTTTGTCCATACAGGGGCAGCGGCACCAAACAAAGCAAGTTTGCTTACGTGTGCTGAATTGTGTTTGGCTACGTAATGAATAGAAATAGCTCCGCCCATTGAAAATCCACCAAGAGTAGCTTGTTCAATTTTTAATTTATCAAGTATTACTTTGATGTCATCTGCATATACATCGTAATTATATTGGCCATACGGCTTGTCAGACTTGCCAAAACCACGGAGGGTAATACCAATAACTCTAAAGCCATTCTTTATGAGCTCACTGTATTGATACTCATACATGGCATCGCTTAAAGGCCAGCCGTGAATTAAAACAATGGCCTTGCCTTCACCTTGATCCGTAACATGTAAGCGAACGTTGGGTTCAACTTCAATGTACTCACTTCTTCCTAAAGCAGCATTCTTGCGTTGTGCTTGTGCAGTTGTGATAATCAGAATTAAAAACATCAGAGATAATACACTCTGTTTTGTCCTGTTCAATAAAGCTTGTGTTCTCATTTTGTGTTTCATTTAATTTGATAGTGAATTAATGACACAAAACTACCGGATAGGAAGAGGCAGGGTAATAGATGATTGGTTACTTGAATTGGACAATTTTCCCTCAGCTTAATTTGTATTGCTTACGGAATTCTGCCGGTGCAATGTCTGATACTTTTGCAAACAAGCGATTGAAGTAGGCGGGGTCATCATAGCCTAACTCGTAGGCGATCTCTTTCACATTCATGTCACTATGAGCAAGCAATCGTTTTGCTTCAAGGATAATACGATCTTTAATAATGTCGTTCGGCGTGGCTTTGCCGTACTTGTTGATTCGTTTTGTAAGTGCCTTTGGTGAGATGTTCAGAATACTGGCATAGTCAGACACAGCATGATATTGTTTGAAGTTGAGTTCTACCAACTGGCTGAATTTTCTCAGAAATTCAATCTCGTGCTGATCTCCTTCACCTTCCAGTTTATGTGATGTTTTCCAGATGCGTGTGGATTTGATAATGATTTCTTTCAATAATATTCTGAGCATCTCTTCAGCAGAGCTTTCATCATGATTGAGTTCTGCTATCAATTCTTTAATGATCCCTTGCATCATAGTTGAATGCTCCTTGGACAAAAGCACAACCGGTATTTCATAAACATTATTATAAAGAATTCCATCGCAGGATACTTCCTTGTCGTGAATCTCCACGCAATAGAAATCCCGGTTATAATAAATCAGATGGCTATTGTTGTTTCCTGCTATATTAATTTCATACCATTGATTTACATTAATAAAGAATAACGCATCCTTTTTTAAATCATATTTTTTAAAGTCGATTTGAATGGACGATCCTGCTCGCGCAAAAAGGATCTTAATAAATGAGTCATATTTTTTGTGGTGTTCAGCAGCAATCGAAGAAGGAGTGAAGGATAAAATTCCGAATTTCTTATATGTGAATTGTTTGAACTGATTGATCATTCACAAATAAAAGCAAAAACTCCTTCAAGTTATAATTGCAGCTTGAGAACCATTTTTTCTAATTCTTAAATGCCCACGAAAAATCAAGTCTAATCTCAGGGTAACTTGTACTCACTCCATTAAACTTTTGTGTATGAATACTACCATCTAGTTTAATTGCTACGACTGGTATTGGTCTGTACACTAGTCCGGCGGAGGTCTTATAAAAGACACCATCATCGGCTAAGCCTGATTCTTTGTCACCTCCATATGTTTTGTTATTGATAACTTCAGGATGTGACATCCAATCGAGAAAAAGATAAGGCACAAATTGCCCGATGGATGATTCCATATTATAGGCTAATCTTATATAATAGGTTTGTACATTGTATTTTACAGGAACAACAACATCGGCCGTTGTAAGTTGATCATCTTGCTTACCTGCATTCGCGCCGAGAAATCGTTCGCGTTGATGTGAATTGATTCCTGCTTCTTTTACAATTGTTAATACATTATCTGGATTACGAAGAGCATTGTGCATCGCTATCCAATACTCAGCTTGAATATTAAGTTTCCCTACTTGTTTTTCTAAGAAGCCACCTGTAAGAAAAAAATTATCGCCATCCATCCACGGCAGAACTCCTCCGTTTGGTGGTCCGTCTCCAAATTTAACAGTAGACGTTGTTTTGTTGCTATTCGTGCTGCTGGAAAATCCTGAGGTACCAACTACAAACGATCTCCTGTCTGATTTAAATCTGAAATCCCATCCAAGAGGAATAACACCTTTGGTCTCACCTCCTTCAGCATTTTCAGTAGTTAGTGAATATTGAAAATTTACAGTACCCAGATACCAGTTACCATGAACCATGAACGATGTAGTACGGGTTACGAATAAATGATCGGTGTCAAATATTTCAGGCGGTTCAATTCCGGTAAACGTTGGTATCTGGTCAAGCTTCTCATTATACAATCCAAACCGACGATACATTTTTCCGGCACGTACTTGAAACCAACTTTTAATTTTAAAGTTGCCCCACGCATTTCTTATTTCAAGTCCGTTTTCATTATAAGCGAGATTAAACAACACATCAATCTTTTCAGACAGGTATGCTGAGCCATACAAGTGAAAATCTTTTACAGGTGTCCATGTAAAAGGGTCATTTATTTTCCTTGTTTTACCTTCACTGTTAACGGATGGAAAACCAAATTGCTTTGCAGCATTTGTATTGATGTAACCATACAATTTAAGCTTTCGATCGAGTTCGGTAACCTTAATTTTCAGAAGCTCTTCCAATGACAAATCGAACAAATCGTCAGTTGCTAATGAATCTTGTGCTTTGATAAGTGATGGAGCGAACAGTAGAACGAGTGTGAATAATCCCATACGAAAATTCACGCTCAGATGTGAGGTAGATCTGGCACGCATAATGATTGGGTTAGGTTTGGAGAATATGAACTGTAAGGAAGTTAATGAATTTCTTCCTGAAGATTGGGCTATGATTTTAGTGCTTTATTTATTATATTTTAAATACACAGCACTTCATCTGATCGACTCTAGGTATTCTGGACACTTTGATTTGTTTCTTTCCTGGTCTTATGTACTGAAATATATTTTGATGGTGTGACTCCAAAATAAGCACTGAATGATTTTGTAAAATAGGCAACAGAACTAAAGCCAACGTCAAAGGCTACCTGTGAAATATTCAGATTTTCCTTTGTTAGTATTTCGGCAGCTCTCTTTAATCGGATAATGCGTATAAACTCTTTAACAGACTGGCCAGAGAGCATTTGAATTTTCCGATACAGCTGTGCTCTACTCATACCAATGGCCGTTGAAAATGTATCTACATCCAAATCTTGATTACTCAAATTTTTCTCTATGACTTCGTATGCCTTCTGTAAAAACTTTTCGTCGATGGATGATGAGGATATTTCTCTTACTGTTGTCAGAGGCTGCTTTAAGAAATGATTAGCCATTTCATGTTGCAATGCTATCAGGTTTTTAACCTTTGCTTTTAAAATGGAAATAGAAAATGGTTTTGAAATATAATCGTTAGCTCCGCTGGACAATCCTTCAAGAATTTGGTTGTCAGAACTTTTTGCTGTAAGAAGAATTATAGGGATATGTCTCATATCTACATGGAGCTTAATTTTTCGACATAACGTGATGCCATCCATGTGTGGCATCATTACATCGCAGAGTATTATGTCTGGATTTTCTGTGTGGGCTTTCTCAAAACCAGCAACTCCATCACTAGCTTCACTTATTCGGTATGAGTCCATAAATTCATGCGTAATAAACAAACGCATGTCTGAGTTGTCATCAATAATTAACAGGTGAGGTTTGTCATCTTTTGTTAAAAGATCTTTGTCAACAGTATTGCTTATGATTGCATCGTCATGGATTTTAGCATCATACCTCCACGGATTTTTTTTAAAACTATCGTCTATGGGGATTAAAGAATCCGACGGTGATTTTTTTAATGGAATGATTTTTAGTCCACCTTTCTCTGGTTTATTAAAATTCATTAACGGACTAATAAGTCTCAGCAGGCGGTTAGCATTTCTATGAAATAATAAGTAAGCGACAGTTCTCGGGCTTCTCACAAATGCAATCTCTTTTAGTGGCGACTCAGTTGAAAATATGAATCCGAAAATCAAGATATGAAGAATTGCAATCGATTTAAATGTATTCTTAACCTATTTATAAGGTTAAAATCATTTTTAGAGCATACCTTTCAAAATTGTTTTTTAATAACCCATGAAATTGAAGGCAGCAGTGATTTTGAATCTGACACATCAGCTTATTTGCAGAAAGTATTTTCTTCTTTTGTTTCTCTTTTCTTCGTTGGCTTCAGTTGCCCAGGAGTCGACACCTGGACCATTAGTTATCTGCTATGGGTCTGATATATATACTCCTGGCAAGGTGCCAAATAAGCGGAGCGATTATTTACAAACTAAGATGGTACTGGCAAGTACATCTACGATAGAAGTGACATATAATGGAGTTCCATCAAATGCGCAGTCTGCTATTCAGTTTGCCATAGACATCTGGCAAAGTGAATTGCAATCTTCTGTTCCTATCCGGATTAACGCCATCTGGTCTTCACTTGAAGGTAACTCACTTGCCACAACAAGACCTACTAAAATATATCGTGGTTTTGATGGCGCCATTCCTGATATCTGGTACCCGGTATCATTAGCTGAAAAAATTTCAGGCCAGGATTTGAACGGAACAACTGAAAGCGATATTGAAATAATGATTAACAGTAACAAGAACTGGTACCTTGGCACGGATGGAAACACCCCCAAAGCAAATGTTGATCTTGTTTCTGTAGTGCTTCACGAAATTGCTCATGGACTTGGATTTACTTCATCGGCAGCTATCACCAATAGTCAAGGCACATTGCGCGATGAAAAGTATCTTGGTATTTATGATGTGCTTCTGGAGAATGATCAGCGCGTGCGATTATCATCTTTTGCTGATCCATCGAGTGAGTTGCAAGTGCAGTTTACCAGTGATAAGATTTATCTCTACAGTCCTTCTGCAGTAATATCAACAGGAGAGTATCCTAAAATTTTTGCACCATCATCTTTTATTGTTGGGTCCAGCATGGCACACCTTGACGAAACAAAATATCCGGCGGGCAATGCAGATGCATTGATGTCTCCGTATTTTGGTATGGGAGAATCTGTTCATTCTCTAGGTACTATTTTGCCTGCTGTTTTAGATGACATTGGCTGGGGTGATAATCCTTCAAAGCCAA
>Ga0310811_10014839_pt1 | contig 10171 bp, 11 predicted proteins | sample YCmetagenome_FD_207642 | JGI IMG/M metagenome (GOLD analysis project Ga0310811, IMG submission 207642) | Soil microbial communities from experimental microcosm in Duke University, North Carolina, United States - YC | ecosystem: Engineered > Artificial ecosystem > Soil microcosm > Unclassified ...
CCGCCCTTCCCGCCAGTGCACCGGCCGAGCCGAGCGCCGACGCGCCGGCCCCGTCGCAGCCCACGGCCACGGTCGGCTCGCCCGCCACAGCGCCGGTCGAACCACAGGTCGTGCCGTTCGAGAAGCCGGTGGTCGCCACCCCCGCGCCGCCGCCGCGCGTGCTCGCCATCGCCAACCAGAAGGGCGGCGTCGGCAAGACAACCACCGCGATCAATCTCGGTACGGCGCTCGCCGCCATCGGTGAACACGTTCTGATTGTAGACCTCGACCCGCAGGGCAATGCCTCGACCGGCCTCGGCATCGAGCGCAAGGCGCGCCGCACCTCGACCTACGATGTGCTCGCCGGCCCGGCGCCGATGCGCGATGCCGTGATCCCCACCGCCGTGCCGCAACTCTATATCGCGCCGTCGACGATGGACCTCTCCGGTCTCGAGCTGCAGCTCGGCCGCGAGCGCGACCGCGCCTTCCGCCTGCGCACGGCGCTCAACAACATCAACAACGGCACGCCGGCGTTCAACTTCACTTACGTGCTCGTCGATTGCCCACCGTCGCTCAATCTCATCACCGTCAACGCGATGGCGGCGGCGGATTCGATCCTCGTCCCGCTGCAATGCGAGTTCTTCGCACTCGAAGGTTTGTCGCAACTGTTGAAGACCGTCGAGCAGGTGAAGTCGACGCTCAATCCGAAGCTGTCGATTCACGGCGTCGTGCTGACGATGTACGACTCGCGCAACAACCTCTCCAACCAGGTCGTCGCTGACGTGCGCCAGTTCATGGGCCGCAAGGTCTACGACACGGTGATCCCGCGCAACGTGCGCATCTCCGAGGCGCCGTCCTACGGCAAGCCGGTGCTGGTCTACGATTTGAAATGCGTCGGCAGCGAAGCCTATCTGCGGCTGGCGACCGAGATCATCCAGCGCGAGCGCGAGCTGAAGGCGGGGTGAGTGCGCCTCACTCGTCATCACCGGGCTTGTCCCGGTGATCCCGCTTAGGAGAACACTGTGTGATCCGTCACCCTGAGGTGCGAGCAAAGCGAGCCTCGAAGGGTGACGGCCACGACGTCAGCGGCCGTTCATCCTTCGAGGCGCGCCTGCGGCGCGCACCTCAGGATGACGGCGAGAGATTGAGCAAGGCCCGAGTAAGAAGGACAGTAGCGTGGCGGGTAAGGCAGGAGCTTCGGCCATGGCGGATCATTCACGATTGGGACGCGGCCTTGCTGCGCTGATCGGCGACGTCGGCGACGAGAACACCTCGGCGCCGGAGACGACGTCGCGCAAGCCGCGGCGCGCGCCGATCGAAAGCATGCGTCCGAACCCGCGCAATCCGCGCCGGGACTTCACCGAGACGGAGCTCGCTGAGCTCGCCGCGTCGATCAAGGAGCGCGGCATCATTCAGCCGATCGTCGTGCGCGAGCTCACCGACGATCTCGATACGTATGAGATCATCGCCGGCGAACGCCGCTGGCGCGCGGCGCAGCGCGCCGGTTTGCACGAGGTGCCGATCGCCATCGTCGATGCGACTGACATGCAGTCGCTCGAATTCGCCATCATCGAGAACGTGCAGCGCGCCGACCTCAATCCGATCGAGGAAGCGGCCGGCTATGTCGCGCTGATGGAGCAGTGCAATCTCACGCAGGAGCAGGCGGCGCAGGTGGTCGGGAAGAGCCGGCCTTATGTCGCCAACCTGGTGCGGCTGTTGAAGCTGCCCGATGCGGTGAAGACGTTCGTGCGCGAGGGTAAGCTGTCGGCCGGTCACGCGCGCCTGCTCGTCGGTCACGCCAACCCGCTGGCGCTGGCGCAACTGGCGATCGATGAAGGCTACAGCGTGCGCCAGCTTGAGGACTGGGTGCGCGAAGAGAACAGCGAGCCCGGCGAGGCGACGCTCAAATATCAGCAGAAGAAGAACAAGGCCGCCGTGCCGGTGAAGGACGCCGACACCCGCGCGCTGGAGCGGCGCCTGTCGGATGCGCTCGGCCTCGAGGTGACGATCGACGGCCGCGGCGAAGCCGGCACCTTGCAGATCAAGTACAAGGATTTGGATCAGCTCGATGCGGTGTTGATGAAGCTGGGGGTGGGGTAGGGCTGCGCTCCGTTTTGCGAGCGCTGTAGCCCTGATAAGCAAAGCGAAATCCGGGGCGGCGTTGCTAGCGAAAACGGCCCACCCGCGTTCGTTTTGCTCACGCGGCTTACAGGCGAAGCTCCGATCTGTAGGGTGCGCAAAGCGAAGCGTGCGCACCGTCAAGCTTTCTGCAGTTGAGATATAGACGCGTGGGCACGGCGCTTCGCGCCTTTGCTCACCCTACATGCGTGGATGGTTGTCATGGCCGCGCTTGTCGCGGCCATCTCGCCTAGGAGGGCACGGTCTCTCCGCACGTCATTGCAAGACATGACGCGAAGCGTGTTACGGCGCCGTGCTCTGCTCATCGGGGTCACCGGGACAAGCCCGGTGACGACAGTCGTGTGCGGTCACGACCACACACAAGTGCCGCGCGCTCAGGCCGCCAGTTGCAATGCGCTCGAGATCTCCGCGAGCGTGGCTTTCTCCGCGTCGCTCACCAGCACGCCGCCGATGCCGAAAAGGCCGCCGCCTTCGGAGGCCGCCTCGGCGACATTCTGGCTGAGCTGGCGCAGCCACGTCTTGAACGCGGGTGCGTCGGCGGGCGCCTTGGCGTCGAGCACGGCGGCCGCCTGTCGCAGCGTCTCGATGCACAGGGCCTTGATCTCCGCCGGCTGCTTGCCGGAGATTTTCTGCTTCACGCCGTCTTGCGCGATCGCACGTCCTTCGGATGTGCCGAAATCGTCAACGACGGCCTTGATCAGCGGATTCGTCGCGGCATCCATCTTGGCGCGTGCGAGCATGGTGCCGCCGGCGAAGCCTTCCTTGATCAGTCCAAACAGACCGCTCGGTTCCGCCGCCGTGACGGCCATGCTTGCCATAACGACGCTCTCCAAGAGCAGCTTCCATTCGTCCGATGTAAAACTGGACTTGTCGGCCATGGCGCTTACGCCTCCTTTGCGTCCGAAGAAGTCGAGCAGCGCCCGCCGTCGTCCGTCAGGTGACGGTGCCGGCGGGCGACCGTGTTGGCCATCAGGCCGTGATCGTCAGCGTCGTAAGCTTCGCCCTGATCGCGTCGATATGCGGCTTCACCACCGGCGCGACGCCGGGGATCGCCAGCACGGTTTCAAACAACTGATTCAGCGACGCCATGGACGGGTTGATGTAGCCGCTGAGCGTCTTGCGTTGGTCGGCCGACATCTGCCCGGTCATCCCGACGACTCTCTCGAGTTGGTCGGTGACCTGTTGCAGCATCGGCTGCGCGGCCGCGGCGGACACCGGGTCCTTGATGTCCTGCAACGATGTGCGCAAAGCCGCCAAGTTGTCGTTGATGTGCTTGTTCACATCGAGGCCGCCGACGACCAGGCTCGACGGCGCGGCCACCGGCGTTTGTGTGGCGACGCGGTCGGTGGGCGTTCCCCACATGTAATAGAGCAGCGCGGCGATGGCGATGACGGGAAGCGCCCAATAGAGCCAATTGGTTGGCGTAGCCGATGCCGTGCGCGCGGCGCGGTAGCCGCTGTCGACGGCCGTCCTCCCCGCGCTGGCGGCCTGACCCGCCGCCGCACTTGCCGTGCCGGCCGCGCCCTGCAGGGACTCGAGCAGGCCGGTGCCGCGAAGCTGGTCGCGCAAGCCCGCGGGCAACGCGGCCGCGATATTGTCCTTCTGGCCCGCGAACAGATTGGCGATGCTGGAGGGACTGACGCCGCCGGATCCGAGCTGCTTGCCGATGACGCCCATGACGAGGGGCGCCAACATGCCGAGCAGCGATCCGCCGGTCTCTTGACCCACCCCGGCGAATTTGCTGATGGCGCTCGTCAGCATGGTTTGTTGTCCGCCGCCGAGGAGCGACGACAACATTTGCGCGCCCCTGTCAGCGTATCCGTCGTGACCGCCGATCATGGCGGTGATGTTGTCGAGCGCACCGGCTCCCTGATTGGCGGCATCAGCCAATCGTTGTGCGCCGCCGGCATGTGTCGCGGTACCGGCGAGCGCCGCAAGCAGTGCCGGTACCGATGCACCGATTGACGTCTGTGCGGTGCTGCGATCCAGTCCGAGCGCCGACGCGATCCGCCCGATCATGTCAGGCGTGAGGTATTGCATGATGAGTGAGACGATATTGGCCATGGGATACTCCTCGTTCGGTTTTCACGGAACTCGGGCGTGAGCACTCACGGACCGAACCCGTGCAACAGCTCGCGTAGGCCAAGATGTCGAAACGCTAGTCGTTCGGATGGCGCAGTCAAGCGAAGCCGGGCGGCCAGAAGCGATGCGCGCAACGTGAGCGTGAAGGTGAAAAGGTATTGCGTGGCGGAGGATGATGATGTCGTGCGCGACACTGCGCGTGTGCATCACGCACGTGGAGCTTCGACATCTCAATCAAGGAGCCGCGCGGCGCGTCCGCCGCCGCCTTACGGATGAATCTTCTCTTTCGCCGCTAGCATGGCGACGAACTTCTCGATCCGTTGCGCGCGCGTGTCCGGCTTCTTGGCGGCGTGGATGCGATGCAGGATGGAGTAGCGGTTACGGGCGTCGAGTGTGGCGAAGAACGCCTTCGCCGCCGGACGTTTGTCGAGCGCGCGTTGAAGATCGTCCGGCACCTGGGCAACGCTTTGCGCCTCGTAAGCGGCGTCCCAGCGGCCGTCCTTCCGCGCCCGTTCGACTTCCTTCAGGCCCGCGGGCTGCATGTGCCCGCTGTCGATCAAGGCGAGGGCCTTGGCGCAATTGATCTTAGACCAGCGGCTGCTCGCCGTGCGCGGCGTAAATCGCTGCAGCCAGTGCTGGGCATCGAAGGATTTCTTCTGGCCGTCGATCCAGCCATAGCAGAGCGCAATGGTGAGCGCTTCGTCGTAACTCACCGTGGCAATGCCGGACTCTTTCTTCGCGATCTTGACCCAGAGCCCGGCGCAGACGGCATGATTCGCCGCGAGCCAGGTCTTCCATGTCATTTGTGACGCGAAGGCGATGACCGATTGGTCCTGGCTGCTGCTCATGGATGCAATTCCAACGCACGGGCAGCCTGTGTAGCAAACGACGCGCCGCCACGAAATCGGGAAGCGCTGCGCGCGGTCTACGCCGCCCGTTGCGCCGCGCCGGGATGTGTCCCCGCCCGCTGCGGCAGGATGAACAGGCAGCCGAGGATGAAGATCGCGATCACGGCGGACGCGAGCGGGCGGCTCAAAGCGAGGCCGCCGTCATGCACGGGCTTGTCGAGGAAATCACCGACGGTGGCGCCGAGCGGACGCGTCAGGATGAAGGCGGCCCAGAACAGCAGCACGCGCGAGACATTGGTGAACCAATAGGCGGCGACGATCGCGGCCAGCCCGGCGGCGAAGACAAGCGCGCCGTCGCCGTAGCCGAGGCCGCCGGTGTCGGCGGCCCAGTCGCCGAGCGCGGTGCCGAGTGTCTGCGAGAAGGTGATCGCCGCCCAATAGAACATCTCGACCTTCGGCGTGCTGACCGTATTCACCGAGATCGACCCTTGCGACCAATACCAAAGCGCGAGAACGGCGAGCAGGCACGCGAGCAGCACGGTGGTGCCGCCGGTGTAGCCGATGCCGAGCGAGCGATCGGCGAAGTCGGCCATGGTGGTGCCGAAGGTGGTCGAGGCGATGATCGTCGCCCAATAGAGGAACGGATGGAATCTGTTCGCGGCGATCTGGAAGACGACGAGCACGACGAGCGCCGCGAGGAACAGCAGCGTGCCGGCGAGATAGCCCCAGTTGAGCGTCATGGTGACGGTGTCGCCGCCGGTCTCGCCCAAGGTCGTGGCGGCGATCTTGATGATCCAGAAGACGAGCGTGACTTCCGGAACCTTGCTCAGCGCCGCGCGCGCGTCGCCGCTCGTATCGCCGTTCATGGGGCGACCCCTGTGCCGTTCAATGATGTCGCCCGCCGTCACTCAACCGACGCGGCATGGCAAATTTGTGCCCGCATGGCCACATCAGCGTCCGGGTCTCGCAAACAACAGGAGCCGCGCCATGCCGTTCGTCCGCATCGATCTCATCAAGGGCAAGCCCGCCGACTACCGGAAGGCCTTGGGCGAGATCGTCTACAAGGCGATGACCGACGTCATCAATGTGCCGCAGAACGACAAATTCCAGGTCATCACCGAGCACGCGGCCGATGGGCTGAACGTCGCCGACAACTATCTCGGCAGCGAGTTCAGCAAGGACATCATCCTCATCCAGATCACGCTCAACGCCGGGCGCACGGTCGAGCAGAAGAAGGCGTTCTTCAAACGCATCGTCGACGACATGCACGCACAATTGAACGTGCGGCCGGACGACGTGGTGATCCATCTCATCGAGGTGGCGAAGGAGAACTGGTCCTTCGGCAAAGGCGTCGCGCAATACGCGACGTGAGCCGCGCGTTGGCGAACCGGCGCAGGCGTGGAGCCGGCGTCAGGTATCGAGCAGCCAGGCGGAGAATGCGCTGACGATGACGAAGGCGGACAGCGCCATCCAGAGGACGCGCAACGTGGCGCCGTCGGTCTTCGGCCGCACGAAGTGCGGGTTGCCGCGGCTCGGACGCTGATAGGGTTCGAAGGGCAAAGACGAGAAGGCGAATTGCGACGCGCCGTTCAGGCCCCAGGCCGCGGCCGGGAAGATCGCTTCATATAACTCGCGGCTGCTGAACCAGGCGCCGGCGGCCTCGCAGGCGGACGCCAATGGCGCAACGGATTGCGCCCACGCCGAACGGCGATACGGAACACCCATAACATTTCCTCCAAGTATCTTTTTTGTTGCACCCATGGAACGCCAATCCGGTCGCGCTGTCCAGCGGGGGGCGAGGGCTCTAACACGTCTTTGCCCCTGCAAAAGTGCGCGCAAAGGCTTCAGGGAACGCTTTGATGCGCCGGGAAGTTTCTCACCACGAAGCAAAACCGGACTGGTCACGTGGGATTGAGCGCATGAAAAAAATTGCAATTGCCGTCGCCGCCATCGTCTGTCTCAGCGGCGCGGCGGAGGCCAAAGGCTGCATCAAAGGCGCCGTTGTGGGCGGCGTGGCCGGCCATTATGCCGGCCATCACGGGGTTTTAGGCGCGGCCGCGGGCTGCGTGATCGGCCGTCATGAAGCCAAGAAGCACGCGCGCGAAGAGGCCGAGCACCGCGCGCATCAGGACGATAACCGCTAGACGGTCGGCTGGCGGACTTAGAGGATTACGCCTTCCGCGACCGATGCTGCACTGCAGCGGCAACGGATTTTCGCCACGGTTGAAGCGAAGCGTCATCGGCGGCGCCGATAGCGCTGCGCGCGGGACGGCTGTTGCCGCGCGCGCACAAGCATCCGACAACCAGGGAGGACCACATGCCGACATTCATCCTGTCGCTGAACTGGACCGACCAGGGCATCCGCCACGTCAAGGACGCGCCGAAGCGCGCGAAAGCCGCGCGTGAACTGGCGAAGAAAGTGCAGGTCGATATCAAGAGCGTCTATCTGACGACCGGCAAACACGATCTCATGGTGATCGCCGAGAGCGAGAGCGGCGACAACATCGCCAAGTTCGCCCTCTCGCTCGGCGCGCTCGGTAACGTGCATAGCCGCACCGTGCGCGCGTGGCCGGAGGCGGAATTCGTGAAGCTGATCTCAGAACTGCCGTAAGAATGCGGATCTCATCGCGCCGAGTGTGCATGGCTTGCGAGTCCTGCGCGGGCGTCGTCATTGCCGGGCTTGACCCGGCAATCCATGAGGCCGCGCAACAAAGATAAAACTTACGGAAGGCACGCCTGCGTGGACGCTCATCATGGATGCCCGGGTCAAGCCCGGGCATGACGTGGAGTGTGTTGCGGCGCTTGTGTTCCCCCAAATCGAAATCACGGGATTCGATCTGCTAGCACCACGCCAGCGCAGCGTTTCTGTTCGCGACAGGAAAGAACGGACTACTCGGCGCTGGCGAAGATCGCGAGCGGCGCGTCCGCGATCGGGCCGGGCGTCCAATCGGTGCCGGGCAGCAGCGTGAGCTTCACGTCGGGCAGCAGCCCGCGGTGCAGATAAGGATCGAAGTAGCGCATCGCGCGCTCGTTGAGATCGATGACGCGGCCGGGCCTGAGCGGCCCGACATCATTGATCTTCACGATCGCGCGCTTGCCGCCGCTTTCGACCAGCACGTAAGTCGGCTGATAGAGCCGGCCGTAACGCACACCGCCGGCGCGCGCACGCAGATCGATCTGGATCGCGGCCGTCCATGCGGCGGGATCGTAGAATTCGCCCGACGCGGTCTGGAAGCCGCCCGAATTGTCGCCGTGCCGATAGGGGTTGTAGGTCGACGCCGTGCCGATGATGGCCGACTCCGTGAGTGCCGCGTCCTCTTCGATGCGCGGCAGGTTCGCCAGCGCGACCAGCTTGAGCATGGCGCGGTAGGCGACGGTGAACGGCGGCCGCTTGCGTTGCACGATGCGAGGAGCGGGCGGCTTTCGCGGCGCGGGCGACGCAGCCACGTGCACAACGGCCTGTGCCAGCGGCAGGACAATGGCGGCGGCATCGAGCGTCGCCACGACCTCACTGTCATTTTTGTTAGTCGCGACCGTGAAGGCAGCGGCGGCCGCGAGTGCGAACAGGATGGCGATGGCGATCCTCACACCGGAGGCGGAGGCGCTGGAGAGATCGCGGCGGTGGGAAGACGACCTTGGTGCGGGCATCAAAACCGTCGGCTGGATCAATTTCCGTCCGCAGCGATGTACAGAATGCCTTCAAAACTTGCGTAAAACGCGGAGCGAAATCATTCTGAAAATTTTAAGCAAATGCGTCGGAGTTCTCAGCGCGATGGCCTGAGCCTGCGTAAAGCCTCGATCCGCTTAGGGATTGTTAAAGGGAACCTGGCTAGGTTGGAGGCGAAGAGTTCGTCCGGCCGACCCTTTGCCCGGGCCAAACCAGAACGGTGCGACTGAGCCATGGGCGCTCCGCTGGCCCTTATCCACGAGCTCGACAGCAAGATCGAAGAAAGCTCGGCCGACCGGCGCGCGGTGATGCTGCGCCAGCTCACCGATCTGTTTCTCGTCGGCGCCGAGAATTACTCCGATGCCGAGGTCGCGCTGATCGACGACATCTTCGTGCGTCTCGTCGGGCAGATTGAAGACGCCGCGCGCGCGCTGCTGGCGATCCGGCTGGCGCCGGTCGCCAAGGCGCCGCCGAAAGTGCTGCGCCTTCTCGCCTGCGACGACGCCATCGACGTCGCTTCCGCGGTGCTCACGCAGGCCGAGACGCTCGACGATTCAACCTTGATCGACTGCGCGGCGACCAAGAGCCAGGAGCACATGCTGGCGATCTCGCAGCGCAAGGTCTTGCCCTCGCCGCTCACGGATGTGCTGGTGAAGCGCGGCGACCGCTTCGTGGTGCTCAGCGTGGCGATGAATGCCGGTGCGAGGTTCTCCGCGACCGGATTCGGCACATTGGTCGATCGCGCCCGCGGCGACGATGCGCTTGCCGCCTGTGTCGGCGCCCGCAAGGACCTGCCGCTGCCTCTGTTCGAGCGACTGCTCGCGGCCGCGTCGGACGTCGTCCGCGCCAAGCTGAACGCCGAGCGGCACGACCCCGCCACCGTCGCGCGCGCCGTCGAAGAGGCGGCGATGCGCGTCCGCGCCGATGCCGCGACGCTGGCGCCGGTTTCGGCCGAAGCACCCGGCCGCACCAGCCGTTCGACCAGCGCCATCCTCATCGATCTCGCCCGCACCGGGCAGATGAAAGATCTCGCGACCGCGCTCGCGCTGATGGGTCACATCCCGGGCGAGACCGTCGGTGAAATGTTGAATGAGCCGCGCGCCGAAGGGCTTCTTGTTCTCGCCAAGACCATCGGCCTGTCCTGGGACACGACGCGCGCGATCCTGGAATCGGGCGGCGAGGATTGCCGCCGCTCAGCCGGCGACATCGACAATCTCCGCGTCGCCTTTCACCGGCTCAAGCAGGATACCGCGCAGCAGATCCTCGCTTTCCATCGCGCGCGCACGCGCGGCGAAGCGGTCAATTAGGCCGTTTTACTCATAAGCGCGTTGATGCCCGGGTCTAACGGCCAGGCCGAAATCCTGCGTCAGTGAGAGCGCGACCGCTGGGGACCCGATGCTGACATCGCGAACGCCTGAGGGCGCCTGATCGGGAGATTGGGCCTGGCACGAGCCTC
>Ga0310811_10014840_pt1 | contig 10171 bp, 8 predicted proteins | sample YCmetagenome_FD_207642 | JGI IMG/M metagenome (GOLD analysis project Ga0310811, IMG submission 207642) | Soil microbial communities from experimental microcosm in Duke University, North Carolina, United States - YC | ecosystem: Engineered > Artificial ecosystem > Soil microcosm > Unclassified ...
CAGCGAAGGGTAGGGGCTTGTTAAATCTATCTCACCAGAATCAGCCATCTCGTGAATGATTTTGTTGAAGAGCAAATTAACACGATGATCTGTTTTAAATCCGAGTTTCATGCGTATGAAAAAACACTTTCTCGGAATGATGGTGTCAACAACATACTTGCTGGTGAACGGACTGTCAACTGTTTCAACATGAAGGAACCAATAAACATCTGCGCGTTTAGGACGCTTCTTGAAAATGGAGTAGATAATGTTGGAGTCGATGTATCGCTTGCTATCAGCAACAGCGAGGTAAACGAGGTTGGTTGCTTCTTTCGTAACGGTGGTGTCTGATTGCAGATCCTGCAACATCGTCACGTAATGTTTCAAGTCAACAAATTCTGTATGACGATCGCGTAGCATTCGTGCTCTTAACAGGATGAACATCATCAGGAAGAAGATGAGGGCAATGCCAAACGTGAACCAACCACCATGAGCAAACTTGTCAAGATTAGAAATCAAAAACATTCCTTCAAGCGAGAAGAAAAGGAAAGCCATTACCGTTGATCGAAGCGTAGATTTTTTGGCGGTTGCAAAGTAGTACACTAAAAGCGACGTTGTCATCAACATGTTAATGGTAATTGCTAAACCGTATGCACCTTCCATCGCGGTAGATTTTTCAAAGATGATTACAACAAGGATACATCCCGCAAGTAATATCCAGTTGATGGCCGGAACATAGATTTGTCCTTTAACCTGGCTTGGATAACGAACTCTTGTGCTAGGCCAGAGTTTTAATTTCATAGCTTCATTCACCAACGTAAATGTTCCGGAGATCAATGCCTGGCTTGCAATAACCGCTGCCATGGTAGCAATCACAATCCCGATGATCAGAATTTCCTGAGGCATCATGGCGTAGAAAGGAATTCTGTCGCCAAGTGATTTGCCTTGTTGATCGAGTAGCCACGCAGCTTGCCCGAAGTAGTTAGCAATGAGCGATACCTTTACAAAGCCCCAACCCACTCTGATGTTTCCTTTGCCGCAATGGCCTAAGTCTGAGTATAGAGCTTCAGCTCCCGTGGTACAAAGAAATACTGCTCCGAGTAACCAGAAGCCACCTTCATAGTGAGCTATTAAGTTCCATGCATACATGGGATTAACAGCTTTAATAATTTCAGGATGATGTGGAATTTCAATAACACCAATAACCAGGATGAACAAGAACCAGAAGGTCATGATCGGACCAAAGGTTTTACCAACTACGTTGGTTCCAAATTGCTGGAAGATGAACAGCAACACCATGATGGCTATAACAATTGTTACAGTAGGAATTTCAGGATTAAGAATGAGCAAACCTTCTACCGCTGATGATACACTGATGGCAGGAGTAATAAACCCGTCAGCAATAAGTGTACAACAACCAATCATGGCCGGAAAAATTACCCATGCTGCTTTATAGCGTCTTACCAGCGCATATAAAGCAAAAATTCCACCTTCACCTTTGTTATCGGCGTTCAGAGCAAGGTATATGTACTTTAATGTAGTGATCAGTGTTAACGTCCAGAATATGCACGATAGCCCACCTAATACCAACTCTTCTGTAATGATTGTATTTGTGCCCATGATGGCCTTAAATACGTAGAGCGGTGAAGTTCCAATGTCGCCGTAGATGATGCCTAGAGAAACGAGAACACCAGCAGCGGAGAGGGGTGTTTCGTGTTTACTTGATTCTAACGGTGCCATTTATTTTTGAAAAGGTGATAACATTTAATTGTGAACTTTAATGTCATTGATAACATCTCTATTACGGCTTATAATAAGTCTATTACTTTTATCGTACGAAAAGTAACTCCATATCCAGTTTAGTAAGGTAAAGACCTTATTTCGAAATCCTATTAAAGAGATGAGGTGAATGAACATCCAGATCAGCCACGCAAAAAAACCTTGAAATTTGAATGCACCCAGATCAGCTACGGCCCTGTTTCTTCCAATAGTAGCCATAGATCCCATATCGTTGTATCGAAAGGGCTTCAATTCTTTTTTTGAAATTATTCGCTTGATATTGCTGGCAACGAGTTTGCCTTGCTGTATGGCAGGCTGCGCCATTTGTGGATGCCCGTTAGCAAAAGTAGGATCACCCTGCATAATAGCAGCATCACCAATAGCGAAAATATTATCATAACCTTTAACACGGTTATATTCATCTACGATCACGCGCGCACCTCTTCCAATAGATTCGGCAGTGATGCCATGAACAGGTTTACCTTTTACACCGGCAGCCCATATTAATGATCGGCTGATTAGTTTTTCGCCCGTATTGAAAGCAACTTCATGACCGTCGTATGATTTTACAGAGCAGTTGAGGTGAACTTTAACACCCATCTCTTGAAGGTATTCTAACGCTTTCGCGGAAGCCTTCTCAGACATGCCATTGAGAAGTTTACCATTGGCTTCCACGAGGTGAATATCCATGTTACTTAACTCAAGCTCTTTGTAGTCTTTTGGAAACACATGGTTCTTTAATTCCGCAAGTGCGCCGGCCAATTCCACACCGGTAGGTCCGCCACCTACAATAACAAAGTCCATCAGGCTATTAACCAATTCAGGATCATCTGTGAGTAGCGCTGTCTCCAGGTTTCGGATGATAGCATTCCTTAGCTTTATAGAGTCCGTAATGCTTTTCATGGAGAAAGCATTAGACTCCACGTCAGTCATTCCGTAGAAGTTTGTGGTAGCACCGTTGGCTATAACCAGGTAGTCGTATTTTATACTGCCGATAGAGGTTTCAATGCAATTATCCTCTGGCTTTATGGAGATTACCTCAGCGAGGCGAAAGTAAAAATCATTCTGCTTAACAAAACGTTTACGGAAGGGAAACACAATAGAGCTTGTTTCAAGGCCCGAGGATGCAACCTGATAGAGCAGAGGTTGAAAGGTGTGGTAGTTGTTTTTATCAAACAATACTACCTGTGCCTTTAAGCCTTTAAGGCCCTTAGCAACCTCTAAGCCGCCAAAGCCGCCACCGATGATGATAATCCGAGGTTTGCCCAGGTCAGCAATACGCGTACGCGTGGTTATTAATTTGGGCATGAATTGTTTCTGAGATATCTCTGCGTAAAACGGGGGCAAATTTAATGCCCTTTAATCAATCACAAAAAGAAAACACCAGAATGTTCATTTTGTTAATTATCGCCATTAATGTGCATTTAACTCAAAAAAGAAAATATTTACCCATATAAACCCTTAAACACCAAAATCAAGGTTATTTTTGTTTCAATTAACCCAAAATCGTCCTTTTATGCTGAAAAAATTAATCTATGTTTTACCTCTGTCGGCCTTATTGATAGGCTGCGATTCGAAGGAAAAAGATCAACTTAAGTCTCAGGTTGACTCCCTTAAAGTAGAATTGGAGACAAGCCAGAAGATGGCAGAGACACTTACTGAGGTAGGAACGTTGATGGACTCCATCGATGCTAGCCGCCAACTTTTACGTGTTAACATGGTTGAGGGGACTACATACGCTGATTATACTTCACGCATGAAGGATATTAACAGCTATGTAAAAGATACACAAACTAAGATTGATGATCTTGAGTCTTCTTTAAAGAAGTCTAAAGGTGCTGCCGGCAAATACAAGAAAATGGTTGAGACCTTGAAAGCTCAGCTTGCAGGTAAAGAAGCTGAACTGGATACATTAAGAAAAACAGTTGAACGCTATAAGAGCGAGAACCAAAACCTGATCAGCACTGTAGGCATGCAGGAAGCTCAGATTGCTGACAAGAATACTCAGCTTGAAACCAAGCAACAAGAACTTGCTTTGATTGAAGCCCGCATTCAGGAGCTTATGATCCAAAGCAAGATGACTGAAGCAGATGCTTACTTTGCACGTGGCCAGGCTGTTGAAGAAGCTGCCAACCGTACCAAGTTAGCGCCTCGCAAGAAGAAAGAAACCTACAAAGAAGCTATAGAGCTTTATAAGAAAGCCCAGTCTTTAGGTAAAACTGAAGCGGAGGCTAAGATCACTGAACTTGAAAAGAAAATCTAAGCGATTAGATTTCCCAATAAAAAAACCAGAAGCGTTCCTTCTGGTTTTTTTGTTTGGTGGTGTTTGTGTGTTGTAGTTTCAACTGATGGTTGAACAAAAAGAAATTCTCAAAACCACTTCTTGTATTTAAAATACCTGAACATTCCGGCTACAATAAGAGCCATCACTATCCATACACCGTAATATCCATTATGCCAATGTAACTCAGGCATGTTATCGAAGTTCATACCATAAACACCTACGATAAATGTTAACGGAATGAAGATCGTGGAAATTATGGTAAGCACTTTCATGACCTCATTCATACGAGTATTCATGGTGTTGATGTGAATATCCATCAGACTTGTGATCAGATCTTTATACGTTTCTAACGAATCGATTACGTGAATGACGTGGTCATACACATCAGAAAAGTAGGGGAGGTTCTCTTCTTCAATAAGATTAAATTCATCCTTGATAATTTTTCCAATAGCATCGCGTAAAGGATAAACAGCCTTGCGTAAGTAGATCAGTTCTTTTTTGATGGCCTGAATTTTTCTGAATGTCTCTGTTGAAGGATTTCGATGAACCTCTTCTTCGGTATCTTCAATCTGTTCTCCAATATTATCCAACACTACGTAGTAGTTGTCTACAATAATATCTACAAGACGGTAAAACAGGTAGTCAGCTTTCTTCTTTCTCGCTTTGCCTTGATCAAGCCTGATGCGTTCACGGAATGGATCAAACAAATCGCCTTCCTTCTCCTGGAACGTAATGAGAAAATTGTTTCCTAGTACGAAACTCATCTGCTCATAGTCAATCTGGTTGCCTTCAATTTTATAGAGCATCTTAAGAGTAAAGAAGAGATAATCATCAAACTCCTCAGCTTTGGGGCGCTGGTCGTTCATGATGTCTTCAATCAGAAGCGTGTGGAGGTTGAAGTGTGTTTGTAACTTCTCAATCATTGCCTGCTCGTGAAGGCAATCAACATTGATCCAGTTTACTTGCTCAGGTTGAAGTTTTTTAAGTAAATCATCAATAGGCAACTCATCATAACGGGTATACTGAGTGGGTGTATACTGTATCAGCTCAAGAATTACTTTTTCAGTTGGGATGTTTGTGATTTTATCCATGGAGCGATGAGCCTGTTTGCGATGTCAACTTTAAAAATAACAAAAATAATGGTTTGCCCACTCGGGTTGAAAGACTAACCTGCTGCGACAGCCGTAACCTTAATCTATGTAAATAGTTAAGCTACAAGTTTTAGTTGTTTCAAAATCAATGCGTATTATTGCGCATCATGGCATTGAAGTTAGACGAGATTAAAGCCCCAATTTCACGCGAAATGGATGATTTTGAACAAAAGTTCAGAGCATCCATGAAAACCCGTGTCTTATTATTGGATAAGATTATGGGCTACATAGTGAAGCGCAAAGGGAAACAGATGAGGCCCATGTTTGTATTTCTGAGTGCGGGTACTTGTGGTGCCATTACCGAGTCTACTTACCGTGGTGCTTCCCTGATTGAACTGTTACATACGGCAACGCTTGTGCATGATGACGTTGTGGATGAAGCAAACTATCGAAGAGGTTTTTTTTCGGTTAATGCCCTCTGGAAAAATAAGATAGCGGTACTGGTTGGCGATTTCCTCCTTTCGCGAGGTATGGCACTTTCACTCGATAATGAAGATTACAATCTGTTAAGCATTGTTAATACGGCCGTTCAGGAGATGAGCGAGGGTGAGCTTCTTCAGATTGAAAAATCACGAAAGCTTAACATCACCGAAGATATATACTACGAGATCATCCGTCAGAAGACGGCATCTCTCATTGCATCTTGTTGCGCTGTAGGAGCTAGTTCTGCGGGTGCCAGCAAAGAGGTGGTGCAGAACATGCGACTCTTTGGCGAGAAGATAGGCATGGCTTTCCAGATCAAGGACGATCTGTTTGATTATGGCGAAATGGAGATAGGCAAGCCTCTTGGCATTGACATTAAAGAGAAGAAGATGACATTGCCTTTAATCTATGCCCTTTCCAAATCGGGCTGGCTTGAGCGGCGTAAAATCATCAGCATCGTTAAAAATCAAAGCGACAATCCTAAAAAAGTTAAAGAGGTTATAGAATATGTGAAAGGATCTGGGGGGATTGAGTATGCTCTTGAGGCCATGAAGAAATTTCACGAAGAAGCATTAGTCATTCTTAAAGAATTTCCTGAGTCCAGTTATAAGAAGTCTCTTGAACAACTGGTTCAGTTTACGATCGACAGAAGTAATTAAGATTCAGCTACATTTAACCAATTATAAGCCATTCTTCTTTTTATAAATCTTTAACTCTTCTTCAGACAGAAAAATACGATAGCGTTCCAGTTGTAATTTTTTCCGAAGTCCTTCATTCATCGGATCTTTTTCAAGATTGATATAAGCTTGAATGTAATCAGGGTGATTTCTATATTGATATTTTATAATATCGAGATTAGTTGTTAATCGTAAGAAGACTCCCAATACTGCAAAAATTATAGTTCGTATCAGAATGGAGGAATAATAGGATTCTTTGCTTTGGATGTAATTGAAAATTGAGATAAGCGTAATGATAATTGAAAGCCCGGCGCCTATCGTAAGCATTTGTTCACCGCCAACTAAGGACAGGAGCTTGAAGATTATGCCTGTACAAATAATAGATATGGCTAAGCCTGTAACAACGCTTAGTGCTATTCTAAAAACAGGAGTGTCTTGTGGAAATTTGTTCTCAATGATGTCTCTGAATTTTATTTTATTAAAAAGCAGAACACTTAGTGCAAAGTAGAAGCACGCCAGTAATAAAGTCAGAGCCATGAAAAGGCTATCTCCCCCAGATGTTAATTTGAATTTAAGAATGAGGGATATTAAGGCCAGAGCGGCAAATATTTTTTCTAGTGCTTTCATTTTTTAGATTGAAAGCACAATTTAATATTCAAAACAGATTATAGTACAATGTGGCGCTGTATTCCCTTTTGCGTGGTACGAGGCTAGCAGGTTCTTGCAGCCTGTCTAAACCGTTACTCTTGCTCTGCCGGCTTCAAGTACAGCATAATCCTTCCAGGTTTTGAAAGTTTGAGCGTCAAGTGTTTCAGATGCTTTGCCTGTGCTCTCGGGTATGTAGTTTCCTTCATTGTCCCACCATTTCTTGGCATTCTCTCTCGCAGATTGTTTGTCAATGCCTTCGAAGAGATTAATACATGAATCGGAAATAATCCAGGGTTTGCTGATCTCACTATATTTTTCAAAGATCATATTACGCATCTGCGTACCTGATGATTGATTTTTAAAGTGTGATACAGTATATGATAATGTTTCGGGCTCAGTCATGATCATGTCCCAATACTTTTTGGAAGCTACTATTTGAGCGGTGGTAAGCAGGTATCCAAATCCAGTTTCAATCTGTTCTTTCGTAATTGGGCATTTTGCCTGAATCTTCTTTTTCTTTTTGCCGAAGAGTGAGTCTAGGATAGCCATAGTTTTAAAAAATTAGTTAAGAGGGATACTATATAGATACTTCTGATATGGTGAATAGTTGCATGTGAGACTACAAAAATGCAAAAAATGTTACTTAAAGGTTAGAAATAATGATGGCAGGCTGGATTTTAAGGGCAGATTAATTCTTAACGACTAATTTTCTGGTCATAACACCTTCATTATCAATATACAGGGTGTAGAAATATATCCCTGCATTAAGTTCTTCTGTTCTGATTTTAATTCTACTCTCGGCCAGAGGCAGGTCATATTCGCCTACTGAATTCCCTAAAATGTTATGGATAACAATTCTGGCCTTGGTGCGGTCGCTTAGTATTTTGTAGTCAACATAAGCATAATCGCTTACCGGATTAGGATAAACATCATGCAACGTTATATGGCGCGAAGTGTAGATGCTTTGCTTAACTACTTTTTCCTCGACGGAGAAGTTAATGTCAAACTCCGTGAAATCATTTGGACTCTGCTTGTTGTAGACAATATACTTGATCACGCTTTCACTAGCTGCAAGTCCACCTTCAAGAGTAATCTGTAATGAGGATATGGTCTGGCCTGGCTCAACCTTTAAAAGGATGTCGTCATTCTTCTGATCGAGGCAGTTGTTATCAAGACAATAGTAATTTTTCTGAGTTGCTCCAATCTGAGCGTTCACCTTTCGAATGACAAGGGTAATGGGTTTATCGGTAGTGTTTTTGAATTTTAGGGGAGCTTTAATAATATCTCCAACATTGCCGTGATAGATTTCCTGCAAGCCAGACATTTCAAAGCCTTGACCATACAAGGTGGTTGTTATTAAAATAAAGGTAGCCAACCAGAGGTACTTCATGCCCTTCAAAACAACACTTAATATGAAGTTTTAGAAAAGTTAAACTTTTTGGGCGATGGTAGCAAAAAAACCTAAAGGTTTTTATAAGGTTTAATACTAAAATAACATGTTTATCGTTAACGGCCAGCGTTATTGAGCGCTTGTGTCTTTAGAAACACCAATCACTTCCTCTTTTGTAGGGCGTTCCTTTTCCATCCAGATAAATCCCTTCAGTGTTTTATCTTCCTCCTTAAGCTCATGCGGAGGAATGAAGCTTGCTTCTGGTTTCTTGTAGAAACTCAGGTTATTAACTTTTCCTTCTTTAAAACGAATGGTGATGTTACTGCAGATAATCTTGTTCATGCCCATAAGTGAGAAGTTCTTATCATCAAGTGCATAGTAAATGCTTTCACCATTTCCTTCAACCACCACGCGCCTTATTTTCTTATTGGCAAACTCGGCTGTCATGCGTCGTCCTTTTATCTGGTTGAAGTTTATGAGCGTGTCTTTCGAGATAACGAAGCAATTAGTAATCATGAAGATTTTATCAATGGAATTCTTTTTGATCAGCATGTGAATAGAATCTGCGGTCATCTGATTGCCTTCCGTCCATAGCGCAGGGCTTCCATAGAAAAAGATTGTCGAGTCAGCCGAACGATACTCCAGTGAATCTGCAATACCTTGAAGATCTTTCTTGAAGATCTTTACATGATTGTATGCTAATAATCGCTTCTTGGCAGGATCAACATTGTCGATGGCAACCAATGTATCTGCCCTTATAAAAAGCGTATCGCCTTCATCCGATATTTTTGCTATGTAAGCATTGTTATAAATTTTAGAGATGCCTTTTAATTTGTAAGCGTCAGAAGCCTGACCGTAGATGAGCATGTTCTCTTTCTTCGATGTCATGACAACATCACCTCTGATCTTGTAGATTTTGTTAAAGTCGTCCAGATCATAACTCTTGCCTACAATTTTATAATCAAGATTTTCGGCCATCCCGCTATTAAGATCAGACCGTTGTGTCTTGGTGTCGTATTGGCCACTCTGGTAGTCAGCCTGGCTGCTGTCTTGTTTTATTACAGTAGTGTTGGTGCGGAAGTAAATAACTTTAGTCTTGGAGTTGTATTGCAAACTGTCTGACAACATAGTGTAATCAGGATTTTTTACTACTACCTTCTTTTTGAAAGAAGCCATGTTGGTATTCAGATCGTAGTACCCTTTGTTACTTGTCAATACGTTGATGGAGTCCACCAATTTTCCACCATTGAAATATGTAGCCTCATTCTTAGGTCTGTCGAAATCAAGAAAGTCGGTATAGAGTGTGGCTTGTTCAAGTTTGGTGAAGACAACCTTGTTTCTGAGTTTGGCGCGCTTCTCATTTCCATCGTACTCCAGTTTAAAGGCTGTGATGGTTACCGAGTCACCTTCTAAAATGCGCACATGGCCAAAGGCTTCAAGCGAGTTCTTCTTCTTGAAGAAATAGGAAGAGTCGCAATAAATGGTGGTTTTGTTTTGAACGAAAATAACATTGCCATGAAGCTTCTGAAAAGATTCACCTTCAGGAGTTTTTCCCCCTTTAAGTTTATCGGCCTGTTTAAGCTTTACCTTTTTCTGTGCAACTGCCGGTGAAAGGACAACGGCAAGCAAAACAATACAAATGAGTTTTAAATAGCGCATAGTAATAATCACGGCAAAATTAACTAAAAACTTATCTTTGATGGTGCTTCAGCAATTTCTAAACCATATTGATCAAAACAGCCTATTTAAGCCGTCAGAGAGGGTATTGCTGGCCGTGAGTGGCGGACTTGATTCTATGGTGATGCTCCACCTTTTTAAAGAAGCTGGATTTTCGGTAGGA
>Ga0310811_10014841_pt1 | contig 10170 bp, 6 predicted proteins | sample YCmetagenome_FD_207642 | JGI IMG/M metagenome (GOLD analysis project Ga0310811, IMG submission 207642) | Soil microbial communities from experimental microcosm in Duke University, North Carolina, United States - YC | ecosystem: Engineered > Artificial ecosystem > Soil microcosm > Unclassified ...
CGGACTCAATGCGGTGACCGGGTGGGTCACTTTCACAAAGTAATCCCGGCTCACTTCGGCCGCCTGCTTCCAGAATTCCGCATCTTCCTTTGGCCCCCAGCGGGACCACAGTTCATAAAATGCCGGCAGATGATAGGAGGGATCGGAGTAGCGATTACGTTCGGAACTGGGCGAGAACAAAACCATCTTATTTTCGGTGTCGAAAAGCGGCCCGGCGGTGACCATCACATGCGTATTTCGCCAGGGCATGGGCACGGGGCCGGTTATTTTGGGGCGATTCCGCATGCGGGAGAGCAATTCATCCGCCTGCTCCTTGTAATTGTAGATGCCCTGACCGCTTCCCCAGCGATGCGCGGCAAAATACAGCGCCGTGACGTAATATTCCTCGCCGTCCGGCGCAACGAACTGGCTCATGCGCACGCCATTGGTGCGTGCCTGCCAGGCAAAGAAACCAAATGACGGATGATTCGTGTCCGAAATGTAGAGATACGTTTTCGACCAGTTCCATAGCGCATCGAACTCAACCTTCTTGTTCAACTCTACGGCGATGATCATTCCGTAAGACAACCCTTCCGAGCGCACATCCCGGTGTTTGATGTCCGTGGTGAAGGCGAGCAGACCGTTGGCATTGGTCCCGGCCTCGTAATAAACCGTCTGCGTGCGGGGATCGCCGTGAAACAACTGTTGGAACGTTGAATCAATCTTCTGCCGGATCTCCGCTTGCGAATGACCGGCTTCGGCAAATAAATTCCGATAGTTACCGGTGGCGTAAGCGCCATTGCCATCCGCGATAGTCGGATTTTCCGCCCCATGTAATGGCATCACACCGAGCAAGGCCACCAGCAACCACCATTTTAGAAATAAGGTCATATTGATTTTCAGTTAGTCTTTTCGTCGGGACAACTTTGCCGCCGTTCACACTCGGATCGTCAGCCAAGCTTCCACGGTGCGCGGTATTCGCGGGTGAGCAGTTTGCTGGCGTCGTCATCGTTGATGATTTCTTCCTTCGCGATGTCCCAGTGGATTTTCCGGCCGGTAAGCATGGAAATCAGGCCCAAATGTCCGGGTATGGTGGAATGATGCCCGGTTTCCACTGGCGCAACCGTGGGTTTGCGTGATTTGACGCAGTCGAGGAAATTACGGACGTGGCCGGGGGATTCGTAGAGCCTCACTTTGCGCAATTCGTCGGGAAGATTTTTGGATCCTGTAAATTCAGGTTTGGAGCATTCGACGCCCCACTCACCGACAAAGACCCAACCATCCGTGCCGATCCACTTGACGCTTTCGCTTTCAATCTCAGGATAGCCGCCCGCAATGGTCATTTGGATGTCTTGCGGATACTTCAGTTCAATGCGGAATTTCGTGCAAGTATTGAAGACATCTTCCTGTGGCGGAAAATCTCCGTGGCCTTCGATCTCTGACGGACCGGAACGATCCGCGTCCATCCCCCAATGCGCGATGTCACAGAAGTGGCCGATCCAATCCATCAACATGCCGCCGCCGGTGTTGTAATTCCAACGCCAGTTCCTGTGGATGCGGGCCTGGATGTAGGGCTGCATTTTGGACGGGCCAATCCATGTTTCATAATCAAGCTCCGGCGGCGGTTTCTGGACTTCAAAACTCACATCCCCGCCGCCGAATTGCGAAAGAAAATCAATATGACCATCCAGCAGGCCAACTTCGACACGTTTGATTTTTCCAATGAATCCGTTGCGGACGATTTCACACGCCCGGCGATACGACGCCTGCGAGCGCCGCCAGGAACCGGTCTGCCAGATGATGTTGTTCTGTTCCACGGCCCGGACGATGGCCTGCTGCTCGGCAATGGTTTTCGCCAGCGGCTTCTCGCCGTAAATGTCCTTCTTCTGCCGCGCTGCCTCGGTGTAAGCAAGCGCGTGCCAGTGATCGGGCACGGCAATCATCACCGCATCAATATCCTTGCGCGCGAGCAGTTCGCGATAGTCGTGATAAGCAACGCAATCTTTGTTCTGGTAATTGTCGTTGATGGTGCCCACCGCGTCCATCAAATGATGCTTGTCCAGATCGCACGCGGCGACCACCCGGCAGTTTTCCTCGGCCAGAAAATTTTGGGTGTTATCCGGTCCCTGCATGCCCCAACCAATCACACCTACCGTGATGCGGTTGGACGGGCGGTTCTGGCCAAAGATGGAACTCGGCACAATCGTTGGCAGCGCGATGGCGGCCGCCGTGGTGGTGATGAAACGCCGGCGGCTGAGGCCGGCAGATTTTTTGTTCATCACAGCTTTCATGTTCGGTTAATAATGCACAGGCTCAAAAGTGAGGCCGAAGTATCACTGAATTTTGTCGCCCACATGGAAATAGTCAAAATCCGCATAACCACCGGTTGTTTTGGTCGCAAAATTGAACAGACCAAACCGGTAGCCCATGAAGTGCGGCAGCGTGTAGGACATTTTCAACTGGCCGCCGATCGCGATCCATGATTTGCCATCGAGGCTGTAGAAAAACTTCGCCTTGTCTGTGCGATTCTTGAAATCACATTCGGCCTTCAAGAAGACGTTCGTTTCGGTCAACGGAACGCGCTCCAACTCGGCGGGTGAGCGGGATGCGGCACTCACCATGACGATGAAGTTGGTGCCGCCGTCTGACTTCACGCCGACAAGCCCGTAATTTTTTTGCAGCAAAGCAAGCCCCGCGAAATCGCCGTCTTTCATGTTGGACACATCAATGGCGGTCATGCCCGAACATTCCGGGCCGAACGTTCGTTGCGTCAGCGTGTTTCTGGCCGACACAAAATCCAAGTCAACTCGACCGGTGGTCAGACGCAAAAAGCCAGGGCGTTGCGTGAGCGACCAAAGATTGTTGTCGGGATTGTGGTTCCATTGCCAGACCAACGGAAGTGCGGGATCACCGGGATGCCGGTCTAATTCATCGGAGGCGACGATGCCCGGGATGATCCCCGTGCTGGCGGGCAGATTCAACGCATCTGGCACCTTGCCGTTTTCGCCGAGCACGGGCCAGCCGTCCTTCCACGTCACGGGCACGAGGTAGGGAATGCGACCGACGGCGCCGTTGTCCTTGAAAAGATAGGCATACCATTTGCCTTCCGGGGTATCAATAAGGCCGCCTTGGGCAATGCCGCGATCATCGAGTGCGATGCGACTCTCGTAGGGACCGGTGATTGCGTCGGCGCGGCTGATGATGACGGTGCGCGCCCAGCGGCTCCCGGGCGAGGCGATGTTGAAGAGATAGTAGCGGCCATTGATCTTGAAAAGCTGCGAGCCTTCGCCCTTGAGCCCCCCTTGGTCGGTGCCGAAGACGGCGTTGACGTTTTTGACGATGACATTGTTCACGCCACCTGGCTTGATCCCGGAGAGATCGGGTTTCATTTCGGTGAGCATGATGCGACCGCCCCCGTGAACCATGTAAACGCGACCGTCGTCGTCGAAGAACAGGCTGTGGTCACCCAGCGAGGGCGCGAAACTTATCGCTTTCCACGGGCCGTGCTCCGGATCGCGCGTGGTGTAGATGTGGGTGCGTCCGGTGGTGGCTGAGAAAGTCGAGGCATAGAACACGCCGTCGTGGTAACGCAGGCTGCTGGCCCAGGAGCCCTGACCATAGGCGTTTTTGCCGTTTTCGAGGCGGAGGGCTTCGTTGTCGGCGAGCGTATCATAGGCGTAGGAGGCCATGCGCCAATTGACCAGGTCGGACGACTTCATGATCGGCAACCCCGGACTCATGTGCATGGTGGTGCTACTCATGTAGTAGGTGTCGCCCACTCGGATCATCGCCATGTCCGGCACGTCCGCGTAAATGATGGGGTTCGTCGCCGAACTTTGGGCCTTTGCGGCATCGAAACACATCATCAAACCCAGAGCCACGGCGGCGAATAGTGGAAGTGCTTTCTTCATATTGTGATCATTCAGGATTTTAATTTCATAAAACAATTTTCGCCATTGCTCTAAATCACGATGCAAACAAGCACCTCGATATTAATCGCTACGGAGATTTCGGTTTGTCGTGAATTTATGGCGTCAGCAACGTTGGTGGAGACATTTTGCCATACATCCAAGCAGCTAAAACATTTCATTTGGGATTAATTACTGTTCGGAAATTATCAAAATCTTGCGAAAAGCGGATGCCAGCGTGCAATATGATTGTCGTCATATAGCCAGATTTCGCTTCAATTAAAAAAATTCTTCCCAGCATCTTGTGAACTCCCTTGCTGGGTTACAAGGTCGTCGAACCTAAATGACGGTCAACCGTTTCAAACGGATCCGCGCGGTAACTCCGCTCGTAGTATTCAAAAAAATCAAAATCCGCCGGGCGTGCCGTGCCAGCCAAGTCCTGACAGGCCATGCCGACAAATGCGCCGGTGAAATTTGGCTGGCCTGGTGCGCTTGCTTCGTCGGACAGAATGCTGGCGTCGAATTGTTGCGAAAGCCGGCACCAACCGCTGTCCACGCTTTCCACTCTATACGCGAAGTAGAGTCGCTCAAAATCAACTTCGACGCGGAGATGCACTTTCTTGCCAGCGGGAATCGCAATGGGTGGCGTGAACGTGTCGGTTTGCGGCGAGTCAGGCGTGCAGGTCATCACGCGCAGATGTTTGCCGCTCTTTTCATCGTGCGAGAGGTGAAGGTAATGGAATTTTGCGCTGTTGTAGTAACACACCAAGCCAGCCATTTGCTGGAAATGTTCCGGCTCGAATTCCACAACGGTAGCAGAGCTGAAGCAATGCGATTGTTGACGACGCGCAACGAGCGCCTGGCGAAACAGGCTCCCAATCGTTTCGCGCCCGTAAAGCCGCAAGCATCCGGGCCGCGCCGTCAGACTGAAAATTTCCCCGGGATATGGCGTGCGCAGCCATTGAAAGTCAACCGGGAGTTGTTGCTGATTAAAATCTTCCCGCATGGGCGCGGACGGAAAAGCGTGAACGGGCAATGCTGGTGCCGGTGTTTCAATCGCCGGAATCCCCTGCCCGTCCAGCGTGCGCAGCCATTCGTCTTCACCCCAGACCATTTTTTGGATCGCGGTTTCGCGACCAAGTGTGCAGCGACCGCGATTGTGCAACGGCCGTCCGCACAGATAGACCATGTAGGTTTCGCCGTTCTGCGTTTCGACGAGATCGGCGTGGCCGGCACGTTGTAATTCAACATCAGGCCGATGTCGCGCACTCATGATATAGGCATCGGGATGCAGATCGTATGGCCCGGTCAAATTCCGTGAGCGCGCCATCGTCACGGCATGGCCCCAAGCCGTGCCGCCTTCCGCAGTGAGCAGATAATACCAGCCGTTGCGTTTGTAGAGATGCGGCGCTTCGGTGAAACCGAGCGGCGTGCCCTGAAAAATATTGATGCGCTCGCCGATGAGCTTTTTTTCCGCCACCGAGTATTCCTGCAAAACGATTCCGGCAAAGCGATTCTGACCAGGACGATGATCCCAAAGCTGATTGACGAAATATTTCCGGCCATCATCGTCGTGAAACAGCGACGGATCAAAGCCACTGCTGTTCATGTAAACCGGATCGGACCACTCGCCGTGAATCGTCGGGCAAGTGACGAGATAATTATGGAAGTCGCGCAAGGATGCGCCGCTCGCGCCACCGACGGTCGTGCGCCCGTAGCGTTTCACGTCCGTGTAGATCAACCAGAACAATCCATCAGCATAAGTCAGGCACGGCGCCCAGATGCCGCACGAATCAGGATCGCCGAGCAAGTTCAATTGGCTGGCGCGATTCAGTGGACGCGTGAGTAAACGCCAGTGGATGAGGTCGCGCGAGTGATGGATCTGCACGCCGGGAAACCACTCAAACGTCGAAGTGGCGATGTAATAATCATCGCCGACACGGACGATGGACGGGTCGGGATTGAAGCCGGGGAGAATGGGATTACGGATGTTCATGCGGGTCTGGTTTTGGAATCGCAGCGGCGCGACGGGCAGCAAGTTCACTTTCAATTTGATTAACTTTCAACTGGCTCAACGGATAAATCCACAGCGAGATGGCCTTCAACATCGCGAACCCCGCCGGGAAAAGCGAGAACGTGAGCGTGATGCCGAGAATGGACATGGCGCTCTGCGGCACGTTGGCGATGTATCCGTATTTTGCGAGAACCCATGGCAGCATCAGGCCCGCAAACGCCGTGCCGGTCTTGATGGCAAAGAGCGACGCCGAATAGATGAGTCCGGTGGAGCGACGGCCGAATTTCCATTCCCCGTAGTCAGCCACATCGGCATACATGGCCCAGACCAGCGCCGAGGCCGGCCCCATGCAGAAGCAGCCAAGCGCCTGCACCACGAGTTGCAGCGGAAAATTGTCCTTGGGAATGAAATAGAACGCCGCCCAGCAAATCGCCGTGACGCTCGTGAGCGAATACGAAATGACTCGCTTGTCCGCCACTCTCGCAAAAAAACTCAAGCAGTAGCAACCGAGCATCTGACACGCCATGCCGAAGGAGATAAACACTGTGACCCGGTCAAACTGGCCGAATAACACCGGCTGGTTGTCGTAGGCCGCTACATATTTGAAATAGTAGATCGCGCTGCCATTGCGCAGGCCGATGAATGTGAGCGAAAAAATAGCGGAGAGCAGCAGCATGACCCACGGATAGTTGCGCAGCAGTTCTTTCACTTCGCCCCACGCGTGGTTTTTCTGATCTGCTGGGACCGTCACCCGCTCCTTGGTCGTGGCAAAACAGATCAGGAACATCGCCGCAGAAAGCACGGCGAAAATCAGCATCGTGAGTTGAAATCCCCTCAGCTCGTTGATGACCTTTCCAGCCTCATTGGCCCCGCCACCCAGCCACTTCACCAGCGGTCTCACGCACAATGAAACCAGCAATCCACCACCGAACGCGCCCACAAAACGGTAGCTCGAAGCCAGCGTCCGGATGCGAGGCGACGGGCTGATGACTCCGAGCATCGAGGAATACGGCACGTTGATGAACGAGTAGGCCAGCATCATGAACAGATACGTCACATACGCATAAATCAATTTGCCCGAAGCATTCAGATCAGGACTCGCAAACAGCAGATAGCCGCCGAGTCCATAGGGAACCGCAAACCAAAGCAAGTAAGGGCGAAATTTGCCCCACCGCGTCTGCGTGCGATCCGCCATCAGCCCGATCAACGGGTCCGCTGCCGCGTCGAACAAGCGGATCACAAGAAACATGGTGCCAATCGCCGCTGGCGCCAGCCCCCAAACATCGGTGTAGAAATAAGTGAGGAAAATGCCGAAGGATTGGAAGAACAGATTCGAGGCCGTGTCGCCCAGCGCGTAGCCGACGTATTCCTTCGTCTTTAGGCCGTCTTTGGCGGCGAGGGCTGTTTGCTGCGCGCTCACATTTTAGCGGGTCATTGGTTCGTTCAGACACTTGGCCGGATCATGCGAGAATAAAACCCGACCATTTTCAAACGACAGCGACGGAATTCTCCAACACGCCAATACCGGTGATTTCAATGCGCACCACGTCGCGCTCGTTCAACGTAAATCCATCCGGAGGAACGATGCCGGTGCCGGTCAATAAGATTGCCCCGTGCGGGAACACCTGGCTGCGAAATAAAAATTCAGCCAGTTCGTCAAACCGCCGCTTGATCTGTCCCACCGAAGTTTCACCGGCGAAAATATTTTTCCCAGCGCGATCAATTGTGATTTGGATTTTCCATTCCCGCGCCTCCGCTTCCGGTGTTCCTAAAACGATCCAGGGACCAAGCGCGCAGGAGCGATAATAAGTTTTTGCCTGCGGCAGATACAAAAGATTTTCACCTTCAATGTCACGCGAACTCATGTCGTTGCCCACGGTGTGGCCGACGATTTTGCCGCGCGAATTCAGCACCAAAGCCAGCTCCGGCTCCGGCACGTTCCATTTCGCGTCGCGGCGGATGCCGACGGCTTCGCCCGGGCCGACAACTTTCTGGGGCAGTGATTTGAAAAAAATCTCCGGTCGCTCGGCGGCATAAACTTTGTCGTAGGCGCTGGCGCTAAAATCTGATTCCTCCATGCGCGCGGTTTTGCTGCGCAGATAAGTCACCCCCGCCGCCCAGACTTCCTGCCGCCCCACCGGCGCGAGCAGTTGAACTTCCGACAATGCCACGCGAGGCAGATTGGCGCTGGCGATATGCCGGACAATCGCCACCGGGTCGTCCGCCTCCAGCAACGGGGTAAGGTATGTAATGCCAGCAGCGGAAAGATCCACTACCTTTGAATCGTCAGTCGCCAGACCAATACGGATTTCGTGAGCCTGATTTTTGAAGCGGCATATTTTCATAGATTTAATTTTACGCGGTTCCTGACTGACGTAGCTGGGCCGCAGCTTTTGGCAATAAAAAAGCTAGCGCGACACATATTAACATCCCAGCTCCGAGCGTGTTAAACGCAATCGTAGTGCTGTGGTATTCATTTTTCAACCAGCCAACGACGTAAGGGCCGGCAAAACCGCCGAGGTTTCCAAAAGCGTTGACCAAACCCATGACCAAACCCATCACGCTGCGTGGCAGGGTTTCGCTGGGGATGGCCCAAAATGGAGACATCGCCGCGAAAGGTCCGGGAATGGCCAGACACATGAGCGCATACGAAACCCAGAAGTGGTTGCTCAACATCACGCTCAAGATGAGACTCGTGCCGCTCATGAAATACATCGCGGCGACGTGTCCGCGCCTTTCGCTTTTCTTGTCTGAATGCCACGAGACCAAAACCATGATGATCGCCGTCACCGCGTAAGGAACGGCGAATAAAAGCCCGTATTCCAATCCCGTAAAGCCCCGTCCCTTCAGCCCGTCCGTAAAAAAAGTCATGCAACCGTAAACGGCGCAATTGTGGAGAAAATACAGCGCGACCATGACGAGGACCGAGGGATGCGATAATCTTTGGATCCACGAAATCTTTTGCGCTGGTTCCAGGTCGATCGCTTCTGCTTTCAACTCAGCCTCAAGCTGATCTCGTTCTTCGGACGAAATCCATTTCGCTTCACGCGGGTGATCACGGATAAAAAACCACCAGATCGGCAACCAGATGAAGGGCAGCATGCCTTCGAGAATCAGCATCTGCTGCCAGCCGTAGCTGCCTAACAACCAGCCCGTGATGGGTGCGGAACCGGCCACGGCCAGCGGCTGGCAGAGCAGCCAGCAGGAATTGGCGCGGGCGCGCTCGGAACGGGTAAACCAATTTGCCAGCAACACCAAGGTCGCGGGGAAAACGGCGCTTTCAGCGACACCTAAAAGGAATCGCATTGCTTCGAATTGTTGGAAGCTATGTGAAAATCCGCAACCCACCGCAAAAATACCCCACGCAATCAGGCAGAGGCTGACGAGATTGCGCGCGCTCCAGCGCGATGCCAGATAGCCGCCGGGAATTTGCATGAGGACGTAGCCAATAAAAAAATCCCAGCCAGCCGGCCTTTCATCTCATCATCCATAAGCAAATCCTTCATCATGGACGAAATTTTAGGATCGAGCGCGAGCGAGACATTGGTGCGATCAACATACGAAATCGTATACATGATCAAGGCGACGGGGAGGATGCGCAGCCAACGTTTTTTAGTCATAGCTTCGGGGTGCAAGATTCTCTCGCAAGTCTGCTGCAAGTCGAATCCAAATTCTTCTCACCATACATTTGTTTGCGCAGTTTGAGCGTGCATAAGAAATCCATGTCCATCCGTGCGCGGCATGGTTAAATTGTGCCGATGAATTCCAGTAATACTGTTTTCGATTCGGATTCCGCGGAAATCTACTGCATTCAAACGCGCGGCTCCGGCCCGGCGGGAAGTTTGCCGCTTACCGAGGAAATGCTTTTGCAAAGTCCGAGCGGAGATCTGTTCGGCCTGACACAGAGCGCTGGTATGGGCTGGAATCCGTCCGAACTCGGCCGGAAACAATTTTTAATCTTGAGCACGCAGGGCGGCTTGCGCGCGCCGAACGGCAAGCCCGTCGCCCTGGGTTATCACACGGGGCATTGGGAGATTGGCCTGCTCGTCCAGGCGGCGGCGGAAGAATTTCGCAAATTAAAAACCATTCCCTTCGCCGGTTATTGCTCCGACCCGTGCGACGGTCGAACACAAGGCACGACCGGAATGTTCGACAGCCTGCCGTATCGCAACGACGCCGCGATTCTTTTCCGGCGGCTTGCGCGTTCGCTCCCGCGCCGCTCCGGCGTGCTGGGCATCGCGACGTGCGACAAAGGTCTCCCCGCGATGA
>Ga0310811_10014842_pt1 | contig 10170 bp, 7 predicted proteins | sample YCmetagenome_FD_207642 | JGI IMG/M metagenome (GOLD analysis project Ga0310811, IMG submission 207642) | Soil microbial communities from experimental microcosm in Duke University, North Carolina, United States - YC | ecosystem: Engineered > Artificial ecosystem > Soil microcosm > Unclassified ...
CACCGCCGGTTTCGCCCGTTCCTTCGTGAGCGGGTACAGCCGTTCGCCGACCCCTCCGGCCAGCACCATGACGACCACATCGTCCAGCACGTGCAGATCCTTCCGATTGACGCTAACGTTTCAGGATCACGCGCGCGGGAGCGCCGTCGCTCCCGGCAATGCGAAGCGGCAGGCAGTACATCTCGTACATCCCGGCTTCGGCTTCCGCGAGGTTCAGTCCCTCGATGATGACGATTGACTGCGAGAGCAGCGCGCGATGGGCCGGAGCGCCCGGTTTCTTGAACTGTTCGACCGACAGGTAGTCGATGCCGACCACCTTGACTCCCTGATCGACCAGATACCGCGCACCGTCCTCGGCGAGGTAGGTGTAATCCTTGTGAAACCCCTCGCCGTTCCAGAGCGCCGAGTTCGAGGTCTTGAGCAGCACGCGGATGTCCTCGCGGAGGCCAGCCGCTGCGAGTTCGTCCTTTCCGATGCCGCCTCGTTTTGTGATCTCGACCACGCGGGCGCGGCCGAGCAGCAAGTCGAGCGGGAGCGCGTCGACGCCCGCGCCATCGTCAAAGAAGTGCCTCGGCGCGTCGACGTGCGTGCCGGTGTGCGTGCCCATGACCAGCTTCGAAACATTCGAACTGCCGCCAGCGGCGATGCGCTTGATCGGCTGCAACTCGAACTCGGGGTTCCCGGGATAGGCGGGAATGCCTGCGGCGAGTGACACGCTCACGTCCAGAAACTGAGGTACGCGAGCCATAAGCCGGTGATGATATCACCCGTCCGCCTGCGCCGAAGGCTCCGGCGAGACCGCGTCGAAGCTCGAAAGCGAAGGCGGGGGATTGACGACGCGATGTCCCCGACTGGGCCGGGCGATGGACCGGTCGGGAGTGGCGTGGATTTTCGACGGTTTTGGCGACCTTTTGAGCGGGCCGCCCGCCCGGCCGGACTCCTGTCAAACCGCTGGTTCTGTCTGTGACTTGGGTGGTATTATCACTGTGTATTCTCAGCTTCATGCGCGGGCGACACGAGCACGTCGAGTTGGCGAAGGGCTGGTCGCGATGGCGGCGGGCGACCCTGGCAACCGTGCTGTTCGCGTGTACCGTGGCGGTTTCGGCGGCGTCGTCCCAGGACACTCGCGTCGATCGCCGATCGCAGGATCGGCTCGAGGACGCGCAGCGCCGGGAAGGTGAAGCGCTGCTCCGCCTTGCCGACGCGGCCATGGAGGGACACGCGTCATCCGATTTTTCGATCGGGTGGCGCAACGATTTTTTCAAGGCGCAAGCCGGGACGTTCGTGCCGTTCACGGTGACGATCGACCGGTCAGGCCTGACGGCGGCAAACGCGCTGATGTACGTGCGAGCCGCGCGGCGGGAAGGTGCGACGGCTCGGCATGACGTCGGGGAGCATTACCCGTTCGACATTATTTTCCCGGTGACGTTGAGCGCGCCCGCCGGCCAGCCGGTGCGGATTACACGCGGCTTCGCGGTCGCCCCTGGCGACTACGACGTCTACGTCGCGCTTCGTGAGCGTTCTGCGGATCCGCTCAATTCGGACCGGCATCTCAAGAGTGCCGTGCTGAAGCAGGCGTTGACGGTCCCGGATTTCTGGACCGGCGAGCTGGCCGCGAGCACGGTCATTCTCGCGGATGGCATCGACACGGTGGCGCCGGTGTCGGGCGATGATGTGCTCGAGCGGCCGTACGCGGTGGGCACGAACGAGATTCACCCGGCGGCAACGACCTCGTTCCGTCGCAGCCGCGAGTTGATCGTCGTTTTTTTGATCTACAACCCGACGGTTTCGGCGGAGAAGAATTTCGACATCGAGGTGAATTACCATTTGTTCCGGCGGGATGACGCAGCGCCGGGCGGGAGTGCCTCCGACACCGAAGCTCATCCGCCGGCGCGGGCAGGTGAGCGGTATATCACGAGGACGCCGCCTCAGCGTTTCAAGCCGTCGGTGATGGGAAGCGGTTTTGACCCGGTCACTGGGCCTATACTGGCAGGGCAGGGGATTTTGTTGTCGTCGTTCCAGGAAGGCGAGTATCGTCTGGGCATCACCGTAACGGACCTGACGTCACGTCAGTCGCTGACACGCGACGTCACTTTTTCCGTTGCGGGATCGTAGGGCTGGAGGAGCCATGGGGCGCATGAAACGCGTGCTCTCGGCATCAGCGGTTGTGGCACTTGCCACGGCAGCCAGTTCCTCGTCCGCACTCGCGCAGGCGCATGCGGCCGCGCGCACCACAGAAGTGCGCACCGTCACGGCCGTCATCGGCGGCGTCATCAAGGGCATCGTCAGCGACGAACGCGGCGGCCCGTTGCCGGGCGCCATGGTGTCGGCGCTGGGCGCAACGATGGCGATGGCGGTGACCGACGCCAACGGACGATTTTCGATTGAAAAGCTGCCGGCCGGCGACTACACGCTCCGCGCGCACCTTGCCGGCTTCGCCGCATCGCCGCGCGAAACCGTCCGCGTGGGCGTGACCCCGGCGTCAATTTACCGCCTGCAGCTGCATCGGCTCGAAACCGCCGTCCCGACCAGCGGGGCCGCGACAGAAGTCACCGCTCGGCCAATCCTTGCGGCCGGTTTTTCGCTGCCGTCGGTGGCACCGACCGATTCGACGGAAGCCGACGACGATCATCCGCATACCGATACCGCGTGGAGGCTTCGTCATCTCACCCGCAGCATCCTGAAGGACTCGACCAGTGTCGTCGTCCTCGACGAGGACGACACACCGGTCAGTGATGATCCGATGGGCGGCCACCTGAACCAGTCAGCTGCCGGTGCGCTCGGATCGTTTTTCGCCGATCTGCCGTTCAAAGGCGAAGTGAATCTGCTGACGACCAGCGCCTTTGCTCCGGGACATTTCTTGTCGGGCGACATTCTCCCGCGCGGTGTCGCCTACTTCGCGATTGGTGCGCCGATTGCCGCTGGCGATTGGTCGGTGCGCGGCGCGATGAGCCAGGGAGATTTGTCCTCCTGGATCGTCTCGGGATCGTTTCTATCGAAGCGCGAAGGCGCCCATTCCTATGATCTCGGCCTGACCTACAGCACCCAGGACTATCAGGGAGGCAACCCGATTGCGCTGGCAGCCGTGAGCGACGGCAATCGGAACGTGGGCGAGATTTACGCGCTCGACCGATGGACTGTCGGCGGCGTTTCGGTCGAGTACGGCGGACGGTACGCACGCTACGACTATCTCGTGCAACCGGGCCTGTTCAGTCCGCGCGTCGGTCTTTCGCTCGAGCCGAGCGAGGCATTCCGTGTCACCGCCGTGGTGGAACAGCGGATGGTGGCGCCAGGCGCCGAGGAGTTCCTCGCTCCCGCGATTGCGGGACCCTGGCTTCCTCCCGAGCGAACTTTTTCGGCGCTCGGCGGTGGCGATCTTCGTGTCGAGCGGGCACGGAATGTTGACATGCTCGTCGAGCGCGATTTCGGGATTTATTCGTTGGGGGTTCGCCGCTTTTTCCAAGGCGTCGACAACCAGGCGATCACCCTGTTCGGCATGCGCTCACCAGATGGCAATCGCTCCGTAGGTCACTATTACGTCGGCGGCGCCGGCTCGGTCGACGTCAACGGATGGGGAGTGCGTCTGAGTTCCTCCGCGTTGAAACGGGTGAGCGGGTCGGTTGACTACTCCTACTCGCACGGCCACTGGAATACGTTGGGCGATGCCGCCCAGGCGCGGCCGTGGGTCGCGAGCCTGATGCGAGAGCAGGACGAGGACATTCACGATCTGACGACGTCGGTTCAGACGGCGATTCCAGAAACCGCCACACGGGTGTTCGTGCTCTACAAACTGAATTCGGCGTACGCCCGGCGCAGCCTCGCACCGTCAGAGGGCGGCGCAGCCGGTCTGGACGCCCGATTCGACGTGCAGGTGAACCAGGCGTTGCCATTCGGTCTGGGCAACACCAAATGGGAAGTGCTCGTGGGCGTGCGGAATCTGTTCCGCGATCCCAACGACCCCGCGTCGATCTATGACGAACTGCTCGTAATTCGTCCGCCAAAACGCGTGGTGGGCGGGTTCCTTGTGAAGTTCTGATCGGGCGGGCGATCGCGCACGTTTCGCGCGATTCACGGCCCTCGTTTTCGGTGTGCGTGAAGGTCCTGCAAGGTGCCGAACCGGCAGGACGTTTTTTTGCCTCAAAATCGGCGATCCAAGTTTTTGAGGCGATGGTCCACGGCGTTGGAAGTCGGCGTCAAAACCGCCAACAGCCGACGTAGAAGTCCAATCGGTTCATATACTTAGACTCATGCTACAAAGTGAGGTCGGGGAACGCGGATTGCTACGCGGAACGACACCGCTCGTTCGTACGAGATCGCTGTATAGGACCGACTCTGTGTTGAACACGCCAAACCGCACACAGGCGCTCATTCGCTTGACGGCTCAGCTGGCCGTCGTCGCGCTGCTCCTGTGCCTCGCGGTGGCGAACATGTACGTCCGCGCGACGTGGAGCGAACCGGAGGATGGCGTCCTCTGGGCCACGACTCCGGACGGCGTCGTCGCGCAGGAAATTGCGACGGGGACGCCGGCGGCGCGTGCCGGCGTACGGCCAGGTGACATCCTCGCCGAGATCGACCGCACGCCGGTCGACTCGGAGGCCGACGTGGTGGCGCACCTGCATCGCGCCGCGTCGGGCGACGTGCTCATCTACACGTTGATCCGAACACAGACGCAGGAGCCGCTGCGAGTGGAGCTGGCGCCGATCCCGTCTGGTGCACGGGGGCTGTACTACGTGCTGGCGTCTGTCGGCATCTTTACGTTGCTCGTCGGCGCCGGCGTCAGATTCCGCCGTCCGGATAACGAAGCCACGCTGCACTTTTTCTGGCTCACGGTTGCGTTCTTCGGCATGCTCGCGTTTTCGTTCAGCGGCCGTCTGGACACGCTCGACTGGGTCATCTACTGGGCGGACGTGGTGTGCACGCTTCTCCTTCCGCCGATGATCGTGCACTTCGCGCTGGTGTTCCCCGAGCGTCCGCACAGCTGGGCGCATTCTGACTCTGGACGCACGGCGCTTCCGTTGTTGTATCTGCCTGCCGTGCTCTTGTTTGCCGGTCGCGTCTCCGCGCTTGCACGGGGCCATCAGCAAGGCGTGGTGTTCTCGAACGTGATCACCCTCGTCGAACGCGGGGAGATGATCTGCCTGGGCCTCGGCCTGGTCGTCGGTCTTGGCATCATGATCCGCGCGCTGGGCCGAGCGCGGTCAGTGACCGCTCGCCGTCAGCTTCGCTGGATCGTTGGCGGCACCGCGTTTGGCGCCGTGCCGTTCGTGTTCGGATACGCGCTGCCGTTCGCGCTCGGCTTTACGCCGATGCGTGGTGCCGACGTCACGGCGGTGCTGCTCGGCGTCGTTCCGCTCGCGTTTGCATCGGCGATCGTCCGCTACCGGCTGATGGACGTCGAAGTGATCATCAAGCGCGCGCTGGTGTATGCGGCGGCGCTGGCGGCCATCGCCGCGATGTACGCGGTCCTGTTGAAGGTGGCGCGGGCGATTTTCCTGGGCAACAGCGACAGGCCGAACTTCGTCATCGCGCTGCTGGCGACGATCGTGGTCGTGCTCCTGTCGCGGCCGGTCAAGAACGCCATTCAGAACGCGCTCGATCGCGTTTACTACCGCGATCGCTACGATTACCGCCGGGCGCTCGTCGGGTTCGCCCGCGATCTCAACAGCGACCTCGATCTCCAGCGCCTGAGCGAGCGCCTCGTCCACCGCGTGATGGAGACGCTCGTCGTGGATCGCATGGCGCTCATGCTGGCGCCTGCGGCGACCGGCCGTGAAGGGGAATTCACGACGATTGCGCACATCGGATTCGCCGGTCAGCCGCCGCTGCTTCCCCGTACTTCCGAAGCGGGCGCACGCCTGATTGCCGGCCACACGTTGTCGCTCGACGATCCGCTCGCGCAGCGCCGCATCGACGCGCGCGAGATCGACTTCTGGCGGGAAGCCGGCGTTCACTACTTCGTGCCGTGCGTGTCGAAGGAAGGCACGATTGCGGTCATGGCTCTTGGGCGGAAGGCGAGCAGCGAGCCGCTGAGTACGGAGGACATGGCGCTGCTGGCGGCAGTCGCCGCCCAGGCGGCAACCGCGCTCGAGAACGGCCGCCTCTACCATCAGCTGCACAACAAAGCGGACGAGCTCGAACGGATGCGGGAATTCAGCGAAAATATTCTCGAGTCGCTGAACGACGGCCTGGCGGTCGTCAACCGCGATGATCGAATCGTGCGCTGGAATCGGCGGCTCGAAGAGCTGTATGGCCTTCGGCACGAGGAGGCCGTCGCTCATCGTCTGGACGAGGTCTTCGAGACGGCATTTGTGGAGGTCCTGCGGTCAGCCCGGCGCGAGTCTCCCGATGGGGCCGCCTTCTATCGCGTGCCGCTCACGACACGGCACGACGCCGGGCGACGGCTTCTCGTCAACATGGCCACGACTCCGCTTCGGGATTCGGACGGCGCGATCGCCGGAACCATCGTCGTGATCGAGGACATTTCCGCTCGCGTGCAGCTCGAGGAGCAGCTGCAGATTTCCGAGAAGATGGCGTCGATTGGGCTGCTTGCCGCCGGCGTCGCGCACGAGGTCAACACCCCGTTGACCGGAATCTCGAGCTTTACGCAGATGCTCCTGCAGGGCGCCGAGCCCGACGATCCCACGACCAAGGTGCTCGAAAAGATTGAGCGACAGACCTTCCGCGCCGCGAAGATCGTCAACGGGCTGCTGAACCTGGCTCGACCGGCGCAGACCGACAGCGGTGCCGTCGACGTCAACGTCGTCATCAACGACGTGCTCGTCCTGCTCGAGCATCAGCTGCGAACCGGTCGGATCCAGGTGCGCAAGGAACTCGGCCCGTCGCCGCTGCTGATTCAGGGGGTCGAATACAAGCTGCAGCAGGTGTTTCTGAACCTGTTCCTCAATGCGCGCGACGCCATGCCGCGCGGCGGCTGGCTGACGATTGCGACGAGGGGCGAGGAATCCGGCGCGATCGTCGAGGTCGGCGATACCGGCTCCGGGATTCCTCCGGAGCAGCTGTCGCGGATCTACGATCCGTTCTTCACCACCAAGGAAATCGGCAAGGGCACCGGTCTCGGCCTCTCGATCACCTACGGCATCGTTCAGGAACACGGCGGCACGCTCAACTGCGAGAGCACGGTCGGCCAGGGCACACGCTTCACGTTGTCGCTCCCCGGGGCTGTGGTCAGAGCCGATGCGGCGGCTGCGCAGGCCAGGAACAGGCAGGCTTGATCATGCCGCGTTCCATGATCAGCGAAGTGTCGGCGTCCGCCGTCAGGCCTGGCTCGATCCTCGTCATCGACGACGAGGAGATCATGCGCGAGATCCTCGAAACACTGCTCACGCGCGAAGGCTACGAGGTGCGGCTCGCGGCGAATGCCGCCGAGGGGCTCGAGCTCGCCCGATCGGTTCCGTTCGACGCCGCGATCGTCGACATGATGATGCCGGGAATGGATGGCATCTCCGCGCTCGACGAGCTGAAGAAAATAGACGACGACATGCCGGTGTTGATGATCACGGCATTCGCGTCGGTCGAGAACGCGATCGCGGCGATGAAGCGCGGCGCCTACGACTACATCACCAAGCCGTTCAAGAACGATGAAGTGCTTGTCGTGCTTCGGAACGCGCTGGCGCAGCGGCGCCTGGTCGCCGAAAACCGCGCGCTGCGCCAGAACCTGCAGGCGCGATCGAACCGCTTTGGCGCGATCATCGGCCGCAGCTCGCGGATGCGGCAGGTCTTCGATCTGATCATCCAGGCGGCCCCCAGCCGGACGACGATCCTGATCAACGGCGAGAGCGGCACCGGCAAGGAACTGGTGGCGCGTTCGCTTCATCAGAATTCTTCGCGCAGCGATCGCGCGTTCATCACCGTCAACTCCGGCAACCTGCCGCCAGACCTCCTCGAATCGAATCTGTTCGGACACGTCAAGGGTGCGTTCACCGGTGCGCTCTATCCGAAGAAGGGTTTGTTCGAGCTGGCCGACAAGGGGACGATCTTTTTCGACGAGATCGGCAACATCCCGCTCGAGACACAGGCCAAGCTCCTGCGCGTCATCCAGGAGCGCGAGTTCATGCGGCTCGGCGGCGTCGAGACGATCAAGGTCGACGTCCGAATTATTGCCGCGACCAACGTCGATCTGCAACGGATGATGGAGGAAGGGAAGTTCCGCGAAGACCTCTATTATCGGCTGCACGTCATCACCGTGCAGCTGCCGTCGCTGCGTGAGCGCAAGGACGACATTCCGCTCCTCGTCCAGCACTTCCTCGAGAAGTACGGCGAGGAGAACAACAAGACCCACCTCGAGTTGACGGCGGACGCGCTCGACCTGCTGCAGGAGTACGACTGGCCCGGCAACGTCCGCGAGCTGGAAAACGTGATCGAGCGCGCGGTCGTGCTGTCAACGGGATCGAAGATCGACGCCGATCTCGTTCCCGATCATGTCCGCAGCAGCAAGCGCTTCCAGATGCCGCAGTTCATCGTCCCGCCCGAGGGCATCTCGTTGAAGGAAGTCATCACCGACTTCGAGAAGCGTCTGATCGAGTCCACGCTCGAGGCGGCCGGCGGAGTGCAGAAGCGCGCCGCAGAGCTGCTGCACATCAAGGCGACGACGCTGAACGAGATGATCAAACGGTACGACATCCGCCCCCGCCGGAAACGCGGAGCGCTCGGCGGTCGCACCGGATCAGAGCTTTCTGACATCGAAGACATCGACGAAGGCGACGAGGTCGGCGCGGTCAACCGCGATTAGGAGAGTCGTCCGCAGGTTTCCACGCCATTCATCGTCTTTCTCCTTTCTCTTTTCTCCTGTTCTATCTCTACAACTTGATCGCAGCGCGACAGTGAAGGATGTTGATTAGGCGCTCGAACGTCGTGACGGTCCGGTTGTTTTCAACCGCGAGAACATGCGCTCGTACTTCGCCAGGATGACGTCCCAGCGATAGTTGCTACGAACGTAGTCGCGTCCGTTGCGACCCAGCTTCGCGCGGAGGCGCGGGTCTGCGTTCAATACCTTGAGCGCTTCCACGAACTCGTCGCGATCGGCGTAATAGAGCCCGGCGTTGCTCTTGCGGCAGTGCTCAACGAGCACCTCACTCCGGGCGTTGGCGAGCACCGGGGTGCCGACCGCGAAGGATTCGAGCGCCAGGAGTGAAAGACTCTCGTAGGGCGACGGCACGACGACGACCGTGGCCGCTTCCAGAGCCTGGACGCGTTCCTGGTCCGGCAGGTAGCCGGCGAAGCGGATGAACGGTTCTTCCGGCAACGGCATCAGCTTCACGCCCATCAACACCAGGGACGCGTCGCCCCCTTCCTGCACGTAGGTGCTGAAGTACTCGATCAACTCCTCGCAGCCCTTCCCCGGATCGATCCGGCCGCCATAGAGCGCGATCGGGCCATGCAGGCGGTGGCGTCGGCGGAACATGGTTCCGCGATGCGCGAGATGCGGCCTCCACGTCGGTGATGGGTCGTCGACGACGGCTTGATCGTCGGTCGCGTCGTCTGCCTCACCTGGCCGAGGGGATACTCCTGCGCGTGCGGCAAGTCGACGCCGCACCCGATCGTTTCCTCCTCGATCGCCCGAATCGAGAAATGCGTCGTCAGGAAACGTCGCTCGACTTCGGTGTTGTAGGCAAGCCCGGCGGGGAGGCTGAACAACTCCTTGTAAATGTCGAGATGGATAGCCGGTTCGTCGTGCGCGGTGGGCACGAGAATGCTCTTGTGCGGCGCAATCTTCGCGCCGACGACTGTCGGCGCGTAGAGATAGGTGAAGAAGATCAGCACATCGTACTGGTGCTGGTTGCGCTCGATGTACTCGAGGAGCGGCGGACACCACGGGCCCTGCTGGCGCAGCCACTCCATCTCGTCGTCGCGGCTGTGGGCGTTGTTGAAGATCCACTCGGAGTACCGGTTGAACGCATGGATGTCTCGAGTGCGCGCGTTCGCGAACCGGCGAACGGTGACGCCGCGAACCCGGTCCGAGCCTTCGGCGTACTCGTTCTTCCACGTCACGTAATCCTGCGCGCACGTCGTCAGCACCTCGACGTGGTGCCGCGGCGCCAGCCGCTCGGCGATCAGACGGCAGTGATACTCGGACCCGCCGAGGATCTCGGTGCCGTATCGTTGCACGATGAACGCAATCTTCAATCGATCCTCAATTCAGTGGAGGCTTGC
>Ga0310811_10014843_pt1 | contig 10169 bp, 6 predicted proteins | sample YCmetagenome_FD_207642 | JGI IMG/M metagenome (GOLD analysis project Ga0310811, IMG submission 207642) | Soil microbial communities from experimental microcosm in Duke University, North Carolina, United States - YC | ecosystem: Engineered > Artificial ecosystem > Soil microcosm > Unclassified ...
CGCCGTGCTCGATCGACAGCGCGAGCGCATCGAGCGCGCGACGATAAGCCTCGAGCTCGACGAGCAATGCCTCGCGGTTGGCGAGCGCGACATCGCGCCACATCTCGGGCGAGCTGCCGGCAATGCGAGTGAAATCGCGGAAACCGCTGCCCGCGTTGCTGAAGTATTCGTCGCTGTCGGGCCGCGCCGCGAGATCGGCGACGAGCGCGTACGCGAGCAGATGCGGCAGATGCGAAACCGCGGCGAGCACGCGATCGTGGCGCGCCGCATCGAGCCGCGCCACCCGTGCGCCGCACGCGGTCCAGAATTCTTCGACGCGTTCGACGGCGTCGGCGGACGTCTCGGGCAACGGCGTCAGGATGACCTGCCTGCCGACGTACAGCGCCGCATCCCCGGCATCGGCGCCCGAGCGGTCGCTGCCGGCGATCGGATGCGCCGGCACGAATTGCGGCAGCCGCTGCGCGAGGCACGCACGCGCGGCGAGCACGACGTCCTGCTTGGTGCTGCCCGCGTCGGTCACGACCGTTCGTTCTCCCAGCACCGGCGCCAACGCGCTGAAAATGCCGCGGTACTGCGCGACCGGGATCGCGATCAGCACGAAGCTCGCGTCGCGCAACTCTTCGGTCCATGGCTCGTCGAGCATGAGCCCGCGGTCGATCGCGCCGCGCCCGAGCGCACGGTCGAGGTTCGCGCGCGATCGACCGACGCCGACGACCTCGCCAACAGCTCCCGCGGCGCGCAAGGCCAGTGCACACGAGGCGCCGATCAGGCCGACGCCGATGACGACGAGCTTGTCAATCCGCACGAGTCGTGGCGCTCGCGCGCGATGCGAGTGCCGGCGCCAGCGCCGCAAGAAAGCGCGCGTTCTCCGCCTCGGTCCCAACGGTCACGCGCAGCCACGTCGGCAGGTCATAGTTGCCGACCGGCCGCACGATGATGCCCTGGCGCAGCAGCGCCTCGTACACGGGCTGCGCGTCGCCCACCTCGATCAGAATGAAGTTACCGTGCGACGGGAGGTAGCGCAGGCGCAGCACCGAGAGCCCGCGCTCGAGCTGCTGCATGCCGGCGCGATTGAGCCGCCGGCTCTCCTCGACGTACGCGTCGTCGTCGAGCGCCGCCAGCGCGGCCGCCTGCGCGAGCGAGTTCACGTTGAACGGCTGGCGCACGCGATTCAGCAGGTCCGCGAGTTGCGCATCCGTCACGCCATACCCCACGCGCAGCGCTGCGAGGCCATGCGCTTTCGAGAACGTATGCGACACGATGAGGTTCGGATAGCGCGCAATCCACGCCATGGACCGCGATTGCTGCGAAGGTTCCAGGTATTCGTTGTACGCTTCATCGAGAACCACGGTCACGTCGCGCGGCACGCTGGCGATGAATGCTTCGACAGCCTCGCCCGCGAGCCAGGTTCCCGTCGGATTGTTCGGATTGGCGATGAACACCATGCGCGTGCGCGGCGTGATGGCGGCGCGCATCGCGTCGAGATCGTGGGCATGATCCTTGGCGGGCACTTCGATGCCGAGTGCTCCGCGCGCCTGCGTCGCGAGCGGGTACACGATGAACGCGTACTGCGAATAGACCGCGTGATCGCCGGGACGCAACAGCGCCTGTGTCGCGAGCTCGAGCACGTCGTTGCTGCCGTTGCCAAGGACGATCTGGTCGGGCGCGATGCGAAGCTTCGCCGACAGCGCCATCTTCAGCGCATACCCGTTGCCGTCCGGATAGCGCGTGACGTCGGCCGCGGCCCTGGCGATGGCCGCAAGCGCCCTGGGGCTCGGGCCGCGCGGATTCTCGTTCGACGCGAGCTTCACGATCGTCGCGGGATCGAGGTCGAGCTCGCGCGCGACTTCCTCGATCGGCTTGCCCCCGACGTAGGGTGCGATCGCGCGCACGTACTCGGGCGCGCGCTCGACGACACTGGAAGACGGCTGCGATTTCATCCGTGGTGCGATGCGATCATACGAGAGCTGCCGGATACGATCCGAGCAGCTTGAGGAAAGGAGCCTTGCCGGCTAGCTCCGCCAATGCGCCCTTCACGGCGGGATCGTCGCGATGGCCCAGGATGTCGACGAAGAACAGGTATTCCCACAGGCCTGTGCGCGCAGGTCGCGATTCGATCCGCGACATCGAAACACCGTGCTTCGCGAGCGGCTCGAGCAGCGCGTACATCGCGCCGGGCCGGTTCGCCGCAGACATCACCAGCGAGGTTTCGTCGCGGCCCGACGGCGGCACCGACTGGCGGCCGAGCACCCAGAAGCGTGTCGTGTTGTTCGGCTCGTCCTCGATGTGCGCGGCGAGCACCGCGAGCCCGTAGATCGACGCGGCGATCTCGCCGGCGATCGCGGCCGCGCCCTCCTCGCCGGCGGCCACCCGCGCGGCTTCCGCGTTGCTGGACACCGGAATGCGCGCCGCGCCGGGCAGATGACGCGCGAGCCATTGCGTGCACTGCGCGAGCGACTGCGCGTGCGAATAGACCTTGGTGATGCGCTCGATCGACGCGGCGTTGGACAGCAGGTTCTGCTGCACGCGCAGCTTGATCTCGCCGCAGATCGAAAGCTCGGTCGTGTACATCAGGTCGAGCGTGCGCCCGACCGCGCCTTCGGTGGAATTTTCCACGGGGACCACCGCGTAATCGGCCTGCCCGCTTTCACCGGCGCGAAAGATCTCGTCGATCGATGCGCACGGCAGCGCATCGACGAACTGGCCGAAGTGCCGCGCCACCGCCGCATGGCTGAACGTGCCGGCGGGGCCGAGGTACGCGACGCGCAGCTTCTGCTCGAGCGCGAGGCACGCCGACATCACCTGGCGGAACACGCCGACGATGGCGTTGTCGGACAGCGGCCCGCCGTTCTCGGCGCAAAGGCGGGCTAGCACCTGCGCCTCGCGCTCCGGACGCCACGCCGCGCCACCACTTCCGGCTTTCAGCGCACCGATCGCCTTCGCATGCACGGCGCGCTCGTTGAGCCGCGCGAGGATCTCGCGGTCGAGCACGTCGATCGCGTCGCGATGCACGGCAAGGCGCGCATCGAGCTCGCTGTCGTCTTGCGGTGCCGGGTCAGCCATGCTCGCGCTCGAATTCACGCATCCATTCGATCAAGGCCAGCACGCCGGCGAGCGGCATCGCGTTGTAGATCGACGCGCGCATGCCGCCGACCGCGCGATGGCCCTTGAGCTGCGACAGCCCGCGCGCTTCCGCTCCTTCGAGGAACGGTGCATCGAGACGCGAATCCGGCAGGGAGAACGGTACGTTCATGCGCGAGCGATCCGATTGTCGCACCGGATTGCGATAGAAGCCCGTGCGGTCGATCTCGGCATACAGCGCCGAGGCCTTGGCGATGTTGGCGCGCTCGATCGCGGCGAGCCCGCCTTGTGCGAGCAGCCATTCGAACGTCAGTCCCGCCAGATAGATGGCGAACGTTGCAGGCGTGTTGAACATCGATCCGGCCTGCGCCTGCACGGCGTAATCGAACACGCTCGGGCATTCGCGGCGCGCGCGGCCGGTGAGTTCGTTGCGCACGATGACGACGGTGAGGCCCGCAGGACCGATGTTCTTCTGTGCACCCGCGTACAGGACACCGAAGCGTCCGACGTCGAGCGGCCGCGACAGCAGGTGCGACGACGCGTCGGCGACGATCGGCACGTCACCGGTGTGGGGAATCCAGAACCATTCCACCCCGCCGATCGTCTCGTTGGTGGTGATATGGACGTAGCTCGCCTCGGGCGACACGCGCCATGACGCCTGCGTAGGCACGTACGTGTAGTTCGCGTCGGACGCCGACGCCGCGACGTTGACGCGGCCGTACTTGCGCGCCTCGGCAATCGATTTCTGCGCCCAATGCCCGGTATCGATGTAATCGGCCACGCCATCGGGCGGCAGCAGGTTGAGCGGAATGGCGGCGTTTTGCCCGAGCGCGCCACCTTGCAGGAAGAGCACACGGTATGCGTCGGGTATGGCGAGGAGCGAGCGCAGGTCGGCTTCCGCCTTCGCGGCGATCGCGGTGAAGTCGCCGCCGCGATGGCTCATCTCCATCACCGACATGCCGCTGCCGTGCCAGTCGAGCAACTCGGCTTGCGCGCGCTGCAGCACCGGCTCGGGCATCGCGGCCGGGCCGGGGCTGAAGTTATAGACGCGATGAGTCATGGGATTGGCTCCCTCTCCCGCATGCGGGACAGAGCACGGTGTCGGAGGTGTGATTATCCGTTGCAGCCGCAAGCGCGAACAATGACACGTCCGACACCGCCGAGGCTCGATCGATCACTCTCGGCCTCCCTGCACCGCCCGCGACACGCGTCTCGTCTGCGCGTCAGCCTCACTCGCTCGCGCGGCGTCGCGCCGTGCGGGCTCGGGCTTCGCGACGCGGCGCTCACTCGACTTCCTCGTCATCCCGCTCGACGACGCGCTCGAGCCCCGCGAGCTTTTCGCCATCGCCGAGGTTGATCAGCGTCACGCCCTGCGTCGAGCGGCTCATCTCGCGGATGGACTTGACGTTCATCCGGATCAGCACGCCGACGGTGGAGATCAGCACGACCTCGTCGTCGGGACGCACCAGCGCCGCGCCGATCACCTGACCGTTGCGGCTCGATTGCTGGATCGCGATCATCCCTTTCGTGCCGCGACCGTGACGCGTGTACTCGACGATCGGCGTGCGCTTGCCGTAGCCGTTGGCGGTGGCCGTCAGCACCGACTGCTCCTCGTCTTCGGCAACGAGCAGCGCGATCACCTTCTGCCCCTTGTCGAGCATCATGCCGCGCACGCCGTGCGCGTTGCGACCCATCGGGCGCACGTCGTTCTCGTCGAAGCGCACCGCCTTCCCGCCCGAGCTGAAGAGCATCACGTCGTGCTCGCCGTCGGTGAGCGCGACGCCGATCAGGCGATCGCCGTCGGAGAGATCGACTGCGATGATGCCCGACGGGCGCGGCCGCGAGAAATCGGCGAGCGGCGTCTTCTTCACCGTTCCCATCGCGGTCGCCATGAAGACGTAGCGCCCCTCCGAGAATTCCTTGACCGGCAGGATCGCGGTGACCTTCTCGTTGTCGACGAGCGGCACCAGGTTGACGATCGGCTTGCCGCGCGCGTTGCGCTGCCCCTGCGGCACGTTATAGACCTTGAGCCAGTAGACACGCCCGCGATTGCTGAAGCACAGGATGAAGTCGTGCGTGTTGGCGATGAACATCCGGTCGACGAAATCGTCTTCCTTCGTCGACGTCGCCTGCTTGCCGCGGCCGCCCCGGCGCTGCGCGCGATATTCGGCGACCGGCTGCGCCTTCATGTAACCGCCGTGCGACAGCGTCACCACCATGTCCTCGGGCGCGATCAGGTCCTCGATCGCGAGGTCGACACCCTGCGCGACGATCTCGCTCTTGCGTGCATCGCCGAACTGATCGCGGATCGCCGTGAGCTCGTCGCGGATGATCTGCGTCACGCGCGCCGGCTTCGCCAGGATGTCGAGCAGGTCGGCGATCAGGTCCATCACCTCGCGGTAATCGCCGGTGATCTTGTCCTGCTCGAGGCTGGTGAGCCGCTGCAGCCGCAGATCGAGTATCGCCTGCGCCTGCGTATCCGACAGCCGATAGCCGCCCTCCTTCGCATTCCAGCCGTATTCGGGTGAAAGGCCTTCGGGCCGCGCGACGTCGGCGGCCGCGCGCTTCAGCATGTCCTCGACGAGCTTCGAGCGCCACGTGCGCGCCATCAACGCGGCCTTCGCGTGCGCCGGAGTCGCCGACGCCTTGATCAGCGCGATGATCGCGTCGACGTTCGACAGCGCCACGGCGAGGCCTTCCAGCACGTGCCCGCGCTCCCGCGCCTTGCGGAGATCGTAGCGCGTGCGGCGCACGACGACTTCGCGCCGATGAATGAGGAAGTGCTCGAGGAATTGCTTGAGGTCCAGCAACCTCGGCTGGCCGTCGACCAGCGCGACCATGTTCATGCCGAAGCTGTCCTGCAGCTGCGTCAGCTTGAACAGGTTGTTCTGGACGATCTCCGGCACTTCGCCGCGCTTGAGCTCGATGACCACGCGCATGCCCGACTTGTCGGACTCGTCGCGCAGGTCGGAGATGCCGTCGAGTTTCTTCTCGCGCACGAGCTCGCCGACGCGCACGAGCAGGTTCGCCTTGTTCACCTGGTACGGAATCTCGTCGACGATGATCGCCTGCCGGTTGCCCTTGTCGAGATCCTCGAAATGCGTGCGTGCGCGCATCACGACACGCCCGCGGCCCGTGCGATAGCCTTCGCGCACGCCTTCCAGTCCGTAGATGATTCCGGCGGTGGGGAAATCGGGCGCCGGGATGATCTCCATCAGGTCGTCGACGCTGATCTCGGGGCTAGCGAGCAGCGCGAGGCACCCGTTGACCGTTTCGGTGAGGTTGTGCGGCGGGATGTTGGTTGCCATCCCCACCGCGATGCCCGACGACCCATTGACGAGCAGGTTCGGCAGCCGCGACGGCAAGACCGCCGGTTCCTGCTCCTTGCCGTCGTAGTTCGGGACGAAATCGACGGTTTCCTTGTCGATGTCGGCGGTGAGCTCGTTGGCGATCCGTTCAAGACGGCACTCCGTGTAGCGCATCGCCGCAGGATTGTCGCCGTCGACGGAGCCGAAGTTGCCCTGGCCGTCGATCAACGGGTAGCGCAGCGAGAAGTCCTGCGCCATGCGCACCAGCGCGTCGTAAATCGCCATGTCGCCGTGCGGGTGATATTTCCCCATCACGTCGCCGACGACGCGCGCGCACTTCACGTACGGCCGGTTGAACACGATGTTCGCCTCGTGCATTGCGTAAAGGACACGCCGATGCACGGGCTTGAGGCCGTCGCGCGCGTCGGGCAGCGCCCGCCCCACGATCACGCTCATTGCGTAATCGAGGTACGAATGCCGCATTTCCGCTTCGAGGCTTACCGGGAGGGTTTCTTTGGCGAACTGCTCCATGGAAGGGGGCGAATCCTTGCGAACGCGTCGCGATGAATTGAAAAATTGACAAAAACCCTGCTCTCAGGACACTTTTCGCAGGTTGCGACGCGCGTCGACAACGTCGGTCCGCGCGCCGCCCGCGCCGGCCGGGCTTGGCGGAGGTCCTTGAAAACACGGCATTTTAGCACGCCGTTGCATCGCCGCGACAGTCGCGCGCCGCAGGTAAGCGCACCGGGCATTTTCGTTGCTCGCGTAAAAATCGGCGTGCTATAGTGGACCGGAGCACAAAAGGATCCGACGCGTCAGGGGGTTATGGCCTCTCGTGCGAAGTCGCTTCGTTCAACAAATCCTGTTCAAAACCAAAGTCAAAGGGGTAGAACAATGACTCGACGTCTCGTGTCCGGTATCGCCGCCGGCATGTTCGCGGCAGCATTCTTCGCCGGGGGCGCTGCGGCGCAGAAGGCCGATCCGAGGGGCTACGTTCCCGGCACCGCGTACTGCGATCCCAAGAACTGCGCCTATGTGACGGACAGCTGGAACACCCCCAACAACAACGTCGTCAAGAGCGGTTCGTACAACGGTGCGTTGGGTCTTGCGGGCAATCTGTGCTGGAGGACCGGTTACTGGACACCGCAAATGGCGATCGCGCAGTGCGAGCCCGATCTCGTGCCGAAGCCCGCTCCGCCGCCGCCCGCTGCCGCGCCGACGCCGCCCCCGCCCGCTCCGGCGCCCGCCCCGGCTCCGGCGCCCGCGCCGCAGGTGCAAAAGATCACGCTCGCCTCGAAGGCGCTGTTCGACTTCGACAAGGCGGTGCTCAAGCCCGAAGGCAAGGCGGCGATCGACAGCGAGGTGGTTTCCAAGTTGTCGAACGTGCAGCGGCTCGAGCTCGTGCTCGTTACGGGCCACACCGACCGGATCGGCTCGCAACAGTACAACCAGCGACTGTCCGAGCGCCGCGCCAACGCGGTTCGCGATTACCTGGTGAGCAAGGGCGTGCCGCGCGACAAGATCGAGACGCTCGGCATGGGCAAAACGCAACCGGTTCCGGGTGTCGTCTGCAACCAGAAGGCACTGAAGGCACTGATCGCATGCCTGGCGCCGAATCGTCGCGTCGAAATCGAGGTCAAGGGCGAGGCCACGGTTCGCTGATCGCGTAGCTCTGCCCCCGGGAAGCCCCGCCGCGTGCGGGGCTTTTCGTTTGCACTGTTAGACTGAACGAATGGCAGAGCTTGCGCCGCGCGAGGTCGATCTGCGTATCGATGCGCGCTGGATCGTACCCGTCGACCCTGCGGGCGTGCTGCACGATCACGCGCTCATCGTCGATCGCGAGCACATCGCTGCCATCGTCCCGACCGCGCAGGCCGACGCTGCGTACGCGCCGCGCGCCAGCGTCTCGTTGCCCGAGCACGTGCTGATTCCCGGGCTCGTCAACGCGCATACGCATGCCGCGATGACGCTGCTGCGCGGCATCGCCGACGACGTGCCGCTCAAGGTGTGGCTCGAGGAACACATCTGGCCACGCGAGGGGCGGTTCGTCGCGCCCGACTTCGTGCACGACGGCACGCTCCTTGGCGCCGCGGAGATGCTGCGCGGCGGCATCACGTGCTGCAACGACATGTACTTCTATCCCGAGGCGGCCGCCGAAGCGTACGAGCAGGCCGGCATGCGCGCGATGCTCGGGATGCCGATCCTCGATCTCCCCACACCGTACGCGGCCGATGCCGACGCCTATCTCGCGCGAGGGTTCGCCGCGCGCGATCGGTTCAAGCACTCGCGGCGGCTGTCGTTCTCGCTCGCGCCGCATGCACCGTACACAGTGAGCGACGCGACGTGGACATCGATCGTCACCTACGCGCGCCAGCTCGACCTCGTCGTCCAGACGCATCTCGCCGAAACGACCCACGAAGTGGAGGAGGCGCGCGCGGCCACGTACGAGACGCCGCTCGCCCGCCTCGACCGGCTCGGCGCGACCGGGCCGGGGTTCATCGCGATCCACGCCGTGCACGTCGACGAGCGCGACATCGCGATTCTCGCCGCGCAGGGCTGTCACGTCGTGCATTGTCCCGCGTCGAACATGAAGCTCGCGAGCGGCATCGCGCCGGTGACCGCGTTGCATGCGGAAGGCGTCAACGTCGCGCTGGGCAGCGACGGCGCGGCGTCGAACAATCGGCTCGATCTATTTGCCGAGATGCGCTTTGCGAGCCTGCTCGCGAAAGCGGCCACCTGCGATGCCGCTGCGCTGCCAGCGTCGCGCGTGCTGCGGATGGCGACGCTCGACGGCGCGGCGGCGCTTGGGTTGGATGCGCGCACCGGCTCGCTCGAGCCGGGCAAGGAAGCGGACGTCGCCGCGGTGCGGCTCGCCGACCTCGAGGTGCTGCCGTTGTACGATCCTGTTTCGCAGCTCGTGCATGCGGCCGGCCGCGAGCACGTCACCGACGTGTGGGTGGCCGGCGAGCGCGTCGTCGCGGACCGTCGGTTCGTGAACCTCGATGCAGGCGCCCTCGCGGCACGCGCCCGACGCTGGCAGGAACGGCTCGCCTGAATTCATGATGACGCCTTCGCTCCCCGCTATCACCACCGATCGCATGCTCGGCACCGGCAATGCCGATCCGGCCGAGCTCGCGAAGTTCTCGGCGCTCGCGCATCGCTGGTGGGATCCGCAGAGCGAGTTCAAGCCGCTGCACGACATCAATCCGCTGCGCGTCGGCTGGGTCGAGCGCATGGCCGGCGGACTGGCCGGCAAGCGCGTGCTCGACGTCGGATGTGGAGGGGGGATCTTCGCCGAGGCGGTCGCGGCGCTCGGCGCGCACGTCACCGGCATCGACCTTTCGGAAAAAGGCATCGGTGTCGCGCGGCTGCACCAATACGAATCGGGCACGAGCGTCGACTATCGGCTGGTGGCGGCGGAGACGCTCGCGCTCGAAATGCCCGGCGCGTTCGACGTCGTCACGTGCCTCGAACTGCTCGAGCACGTTCCCGAGCCCGCGTCGACGGTGGCGGCATGCGCGACCCTCGCGAAACCGGGCGGCCTCGTCGTGTTCTCCACCATCAACCGCAATCCGAAATCGTACGTGCAGGCGATCCTTGGGGCCGAATATGTGCTGCGGCTCTTGCCGCGCGGGACGCACGACTGGGCGCGATTCATCCGTCCGTCCGAGCTCGCGAATTTTGCGCGCCGAGCGAGGCTCGAGGTGCTCGCGATGACCGGCATGACGTACAACCCGCTGACGCGCACGTATCGGCTGCTCGACGACACGTCGGTCAACT
>Ga0310811_10014846_pt1 | contig 10168 bp, 9 predicted proteins | sample YCmetagenome_FD_207642 | JGI IMG/M metagenome (GOLD analysis project Ga0310811, IMG submission 207642) | Soil microbial communities from experimental microcosm in Duke University, North Carolina, United States - YC | ecosystem: Engineered > Artificial ecosystem > Soil microcosm > Unclassified ...
GCACGTCAAAATCGGCGGACAGGCTTTTTTCGACTACCATACGGACCGTGGAGTAGGATTCGAAGAGGTTCAGCTCCTTGATATTGTCGGCGACATTGAATTGAACATTGCCGGAGAATTCGCTGGTGATCTTTACGTCACCATTTACCTTGCCGATGCGGGACTGGTCGTTGTACTTGAAGATGACCCTGCCGTTATTTACCTCGGTAATAAAGGCCTTTCCAAATTCCACGTCTATAAGGTCCACGTTGTCGAGCTTACCGGTATTGAGGCTGCCGAACTTGCTGGTCAGCGAGACGAGCCCTTTGAAGTCGCCGATCTCGGTCTTGCCGAAGCTGTTCTCTATCTCCAGCCGGTTGCCGGTGGGCATGTGAATGACATAGTCGATGTAGAAGGATCTTTCGCCTTCGTTGCGTTTGTTCTTGCCACCGCTGTTGATCTCGTCGACGTTGGTCTTAAAGGAGATGGTATGGCCGTCCTTCGAGTCCTTTACATCCAGCTTGTCCATGATCTCCTGTGCTCGTTCCTCCGTAGCTGCGCGGGCGCCAATTTCGATGTCTACGGTGATCTCGTTCCTGTCCCAGGTGCTGACAGCTACGTTGCCGAACTGGTTGTCAATTTCCAGCTTGTCATCGGCCGTGACCGGATAGGATTTATTGATCAACCGTTGTTTCTTTACTTGCTGAGCGAGGCTAAGCACCGGAGCAGATAAGACGAGAAAAAGGGCAATAGAACTAAACAGTCTTATATGCTTTTTCATATTCTGATTTTTTTGAATGATTGATTTGCTTGATGATCTCGAGCTGATGATTCAGTAGTTCCATCTGCAGTTGGAGGTTCTGTAACATCGCTTCCAGTAATTGTTCGCGATTGGGGTTGGTTGGCAGCTGTTCCTGGAGGCTACGATAGACACTATCCAGCTTGTTGACATCCAGTGCGAACTGCTTGTATAATAAAGGTTCGTCCTTTTCTATGGTTTTTAGCTCCTTATGCCTGATCTCCACGAGTTTTGCATAGTGGTACATTTCTTCGCTGAGGGAAGACTGGAGGTCCTGGCCGGCCTTTGGGTCCTTGTTGTCGCCGGGGCGGATGGCAGCCAGTGCAGAAGTATCGGACGATGGGTTAGCAACGGCTGGCTTTGTCTGCGCCAGGTTGGCGGCGTTTTTTGCAGACGTGTCAGAGGGGTTTACAGTTGCCTGGCTATCGGGATTTGCCGGATTAACAGCGGTCGTCTGTTTGCCCGGGTTGGGCTTTGGGTCGAAAGCATAATTCGGAAAGCTGTTTCCTGTCGTGAAGTACCAGCCGGCGCCTATGATCACGAGGATGACGGCGGCAGCTGCGCTCCATTTAATCCAGCGAACGGGGATCTGGACCACGCTGGTCTGTTTTTTTTTGTCTTTGTCGGGATCCATTTCCCGGCTGATCTTTTCCCAGATCTTATTATCCGGCTCCTCGGAGTCAAACTCCTCCCGATGGTCCCGGACAAAGTCTTCTAACCGGTTGTTCATGATATACCTTGTTTTATGTGCTGTAACAATTTTTGTTTGGCCCGCATGTACTGTGTTCTCACGGTAGCGTGCGTGACTTGCAGGATCTCTGCTATTTCTTCCTGGTCATATCCTTCGAACAGGTAGAGCGTCAGGACGGTCCGGTATCCGTTGGGCAGCAGCGTGACGGCTTTCTTAATGTCTTCTACCTTCATTTGGATCTCCTGTTCATCCATTCCCTGTTCTTCCGGGAGGTGACCGATATTTGTCTTTTCTATGTCGATAAGGTCCATTTTCCGCTTACGCAGATAGTTGATCGATTTGTTGATGACGATGCGTTTGAGCCAGGCCCCGAAAGTGGATTTATAATGAAAATCCTCCAGGGATCTGAATGCGTCTGTAAAAGCCTCCTGTGTCACATCCTCCGCATCGCCGGTATTGTTGACGATACGCAGGCTGGTGTTGTACATCGCCTTTACATATTTCTGGTATAACGCTGCATATGCCCGGGAGTCCCCCTGTTTGCATCGTTCCACCAATTCGTCGTGTAGTATTGGTTCAGTTATCTCCAATTCGGCTGTTTTAGCGTTCATGTGTCTGGCAGAGACGGGCTTTTTCCTGATCGGGCTCTCCTGGACGATGGTCTTTCCTGAGCCTTCTGCCGGGCTGGCCGCGCAGTCTCATGAATAAGTACACCGGCCTTTTCCGGATGTTGCATCCTTACCGGTGCTTTTCCTTATTTTAGCAGCAAATATTTGTTAAACCGCTCGCCATGGCTGCCACATCATCAAAAATAGATGTTTTTCAGAGTCCGGACTACTTCCAAGTGGATGATTTACTGACAGATGAGCATAAGTTGGTCCGGGAAAGCGTACGAAACTATGTAAAGAGGGATGTCTCTCCCATTATCGAGGATTATGCCCAGCGGGCGGAGTTTCCGCAGCAGATAGTCCGGCAGTTGGGGGACCTGGGATGTTTCGGTCCTACGGTCCCGGAACAGTATGGCGGCGGGGGCCTGGATTATATCAGCTATGGGCTGATGATGCAGGAGCTGGAAAGGGGGGATAGTGGCGTACGAAGTACGGCTTCGGTACAGGGTTCGCTGGTGATGTTCCCTATTTACGAGTATGGCAGCGAAGAGCAGCGGCAGAAATACCTGCCAAAGCTGGCCAGTGGTGAATGGCTGGGTTGTTTTGGCCTTACGGAGCCCAATCATGGAAGTGATCCCAGCGGTATGCTGAGCAATTTTAAAGATGCGGGGGATCATGTCATCCTGAATGGAAGCAAGATGTGGATCAGCAATGCCCCCTTTTCGCAGGTGGCGGTGGTCTGGGCAAAAGATGAAGAGGGGGTGATCCGGGGGTTGATCGTCGAAAGGGGGATGGAGGGGTTTACCACTCCTACCACGCATGGAAAATGGAGTTTGCGGGCTTCGGCTACGGGGGAGCTTGTTTTTGACCATGTAAAAGTGCCAAAAGCGAATATTTTACCGAATATAAAGGGGTTGAAGGGGCCGCTAAGCTGTCTGACCAAGGCCCGTTATGGGATTGCCTGGGGGGTCGTGGGGGCGGCGATGGATTGTTATGATACCGCGCTGCGTTACAGCAAAGAGCGGGTGCAGTTTGACCGGCCGATCGGCGGGTTTCAGCTGCAGCAGAAGAAGCTGGCGGAGATGGTGACCGAGATCACGAAGGCCCAGCTGTTGAACTGGAGACTGGGGAGTCTGATGAATGAGGGGCGTGCGACGCCGGCGCAGGTGTCGATGGCCAAACGGAATGGATGTGAGATCGCGGCGCAGATCGCCCGGGATGCGCGGCAGATGCTGGGGGGAATGGGGATCACGGGTGAGTACCCGATCATGCGGCATATGATGAATATTGAGAGTGTGATCACTTATGAGGGGACACACGATGTACATTTGCTGATCACAGGAATGGATGTCACGGGTTTAAATGCATTTAAATGAAAATATTCCTAATAGGGTTTATGGGATCCGGCAAGACACATTGGGGCAGACATCTCTCGACAAAACTGGGGATACCTTTTTATGACCTGGATAGTGTCATCGTAGAGAACGAGGGGAAGAGCGTATCGGAAATTTTTTCGGAGAAGGGGGAAGAGTATTTTCGTTATACCGAGAAGGAGACGTTGGAAGAGATTGCGGTGAGGCATGAGAGTTTTATCCTGTCCTGTGGTGGGGGGACGCCCTGTTTCTTCAACAATATCGAGTTTATGAAGAAGAATGGGAAGGTCATCTGGCTGAATACTTCGGTGGAGATGCTGAAGCAGCGGCTGGCGAGGGAAAAGATGAGCCGGCCATTGATCAGCGAGGTGGATGACGAGGACCTTCGGCGGTATATTATCCGGAAGCTGAGCGAGCGGAGGATGTATTATCAGCAGGCTGATCTGACGGTGAATGAGGAGAATACGAACCTGGAGGAGCTGATCCAGCTGTTGTTGAATAACGACCAGGAGCCGGACAGGATGAAGGAGGAGATATGAGGGCTGCGGAGGAGGATATGTGTTTGGGGAAAAATTGAAGTTGTATATACAAATTCGAATTTACAATACGCTATGAACAAGAGTTTTCTTTCAATAGCCGCTTTACTTGGCGCACTTTCTGTGGCCCTGGGGGCATTCGCGGCGCATAAGTTGCGCGACCTGACCAGTCCTGATACGGTGGCTATTTTTGAGACGGGGGTGAGGTATCAGTTCTATCATGTGTTTGCGCTGTTGTTTGTGGCGTTCCTGTCTGAGAAGATCCATAATAAATGGATGATCTGGGCGGGGAATTGTTTTATCATGGGGATCGTGCTTTTTTGCGGGTCGTTGTATGTGCTGACTGCGCTGGCGATCGCGGAGAGTGCGCACAGGACACTGGCCGGGGCGATGACGCCGGTGGGTGGGGTGTTCTTTATTTTGGGCTGGGTGTTCCTTTATCTTGGGGTGGCGAAGAAGGGGGAGGATAACCGAAAGTAGTGAAGCTCTGATTGGGCGGCGCCGGATTGTGAGGTCAGAGAGCCAGGTAGAAGGTGGTGCGGGTGCCGTCGGAGTTTTCGATGTTGAATTCGCCGTCTATGGAGGCCATTCGTTTTTTCATGTTGTTGAGGCCATTTCCGAATTTCCGCAGTTTCTCCATATTTATTCCGACTCCGTCGTCCTGGATCTCGATGATCAGCCGGCTGTTGACGGTGACGTTGATGCGGACGACCGAGCTCTGCGAATGCTTAAGCACATTATTGAGGGCTTCTTTTACGGAGAGGAAGATGTTGCGTCTTTTTTCGCCGCTGATCTCGCGGGGCGGGATAGTCGCGGGCATGCTGAAATAGCAGTCGATAGTGGTGTTCTCGAAGAATTCTACGGCGTAGGAACGGATATAGGCCACGAGGTTTTCGATGCTGTCGTTGGAGCTGGTCATTGTCCAGATGATAGCGTTCATCTTATTGAGCAGCTCGTTGGCTGAGTTGGAGATCTTTTCTATTTCGGGGAGGGTCTGGTCCTTCATTTTGCTTTTTACGATCTCGCTCATGAGCCGGATCGCTGTTACGCCGGAGCCAAGTTCGTCGTGCATATCAACGGAGATACGGTTCCGTTCGTCCTGTTTGGCTGCCAGGACGGCTACCTGTTTTTCCATTTCCTTACGTTCTGTTTCCAGCTTTAGCTTCTCTTCCTTCTGGATGCTGCTGATGATCTCCATTTTGTTCTTGTAGGTCAGGGCAAAGAGGAAGAAGAGCAGCTCGATGGTGATGCCTCCTTCGTAATAGAACAGGGCCAGGTTGAGAACGGAAGTACCTTTTACCAAATGGAAGTTGGTGGTGATCATAAGCTGTGAGACGATGGACAGGAGGCAGAGGGAGACGTTCCCCATGACGATGTAGTTCATCAGCTGGTTGTGATAGGTCAGGCCTTTTAAGATAAATAGCAGGGAGATGATGAGGAGGAGTATCTTGGTGGCGTTTTCGATCGTATTGGCGATCCGGAAGTCGGGAGACAGGAAGTAAAAGACGATATACAGCCCCATCAGGGTTGTAATGGCCAGGGAGCCCCAGAAGAGGATGCGGTCCAGGGCCTTGTAGTTCTTGCTGGTCTCGAGGAATTTCCGGTGAAAAATAATGTAACAGATATATCCGACCGAGAATATGATGTTGTCGAGGAAGCTTTCAAAGAAATAATTGAACGAGGTGGTTGCCTGGTGGAGGGTGGATTTGAGGAACAGGAGGATGCTGATACAGAGCGAATAGCCCACATAGTAGAGAAATTCGGGTTTTCGGCTTTGGATGTATTCGCTGGTTGCGTAAAAGATCATCATCAGCATGATCCCGGCGAAGAGATTGGTGATGACGTCGATATTGGTCTTGTTCTTATGCGTGAGCATGATACCCTGCTGGACCAGGGAGTCGCGGGTAAGCGTGGGGTTGATGGAGTTGGTAGGGGCCTTGATAAAAGATACTACGGCAAAGAAGGTGGCGTTCTCATGGGGCCCAAGCTTAATTTGCCGGTAGCCGAGGCTATCGGGGTCATTGGCCAGGACGACGGCTATCGGCGTTACTTTTGGCGGAGCGGGGGCCTGATCGACCAGTTTATAGAGATCGATGGTGTCCATGAAGTAACCGGGGCAGTAAAAGGCGCTTTGCGGCAGGTCGCTGCTGTTGGTTAGTGTAAAGCGCAGGACGGTCTTTTTATTGACCGTACCCGGGGAAATAAAGTGTTGGAATTTTTTTGTTCCTTTCTGGTAAGGAAGGAAGGGCAGCTGAGCGATGGAAATGGTCCGGTTATTGGAAAAATAGTAGTAGGTGTTTTCCTGGAGTGAATTCAGGAGGCCGGTCTTCGCGAGATCGGCAATGGGTGGATCAGGCATATTTTGGGCCTGGTTATCAAGGTGGAAAGCCAGTAAAATGAAGCAGAAACAGGCTGTCCGGAGAAGCAGGAACAGGTTTTGTCGGGAGATTGCCGGCATGGCTCTTAACAGGGAGTTTTTTTAAAGGTAAACTAAATAATTTTAATATTGGGGTCGTGTGAACCCTGACGCAATTATTATCTTTGTACCCATGGCAAACCGACTTAAGTCAAAGAAGAGCCAGGCGCCTGATTCAGACAAGCTGAAGCCTGAAAAGGAATCCCAGGTAACAGTGAAACAGATCGTAAAAGATGAACGTACCCACAAGATCGCAGGGGCTGTCTTCCTTTTGCTGGCCGTCTTTCTTTTTATAGCGTTCACGTCCTACCTGTTTACCTGGAAAGAAGACCAGGATAAAGTTTTTCACGGTGCTTCCATTTTATTGCCTTCTTCGAATGTGAAGGTAACAAATCTGCTGGGCAATCTTGGGGCCCTGATCTCGCACGAATTCTTTTACAAGGGGTTTGGGCTGGCTTCCTATTTATTTTGTTCCTTTTTTTTTATAGTAGGGGTAAATCTGTTGCTGACGCGTCGTGTTTTTTCCATACCGCGTAATCTCCGGTATGTGCTGACGGGGCTGATCTATTTCTCCGTTGCATTTGCGTTTGTCACCCAGGGGAGTGGTTTTCCCTGGGGGGGAGCGGTGGGGGATATGATCGGCGAGTGGCTGACGCGGTTCCTGGGTTGGATCGGTACGGCGGCTTTATTGCTGGTAGCGGGGCTGGCGTATTTTATCTGGAGATTCAACCCGGTCTTTAAGATGCCTGCACGCAGGGAGAAGGCGTTGGCAGCGGCGCCGGAGCCTGTAGTGGTGGAGCCGCCGGTGAAGCCGGAGAAGGGCAAGGGGAAGAAGGGGGCAGGCGCGAAATTATTTGTGGACGAGGAGTTCAGCCAGGGCAAGGGGAATGTGCTGAAAGAGGAAAGTGGTGTGGTGGCTTTGGCTCCGCCGCCGGCGGAGGCTGCCCAGCCGGAGATAGAGTTTACGGTTACGGAGAGGGAGCCTGAAGAAGAGCCCGTCGTGGAAGAGCCGGTTGAAGAGCAGGAGGATCTGGATGAAGAGCCGGGTGAGGAGCCTGCGCCACCGTTGAGTATCCCGCCGCTGGTGAAGCCGACTGTTTCGGGTGGTTTGGAGCTGGAGATTAAGACTCCGGAGGCTGAGGTAGGGGATGAGACGGCAGAGGAAGCACTGGTTAGGGAGGCTATGCCGGATTATGAACCTACGCTGGACCTGCGGGATTATAAATATCCATCGCTGGACTTGCTGGAGGCGCATGGAAGCGAGAAGATCGTCCAGGACCCTTCAGAGCTGGAGGCTAATAAGAATCAGATCATCAACACGCTGAAGAACTATGATATCGCCATTTCGAAGATCAGCGCTACGGTAGGCCCGACGGTGACCTTATATGAGATAGTGCCGGCTGCGGGTGTCAGGATCTCCCGGATCAAGAACCTGGAGGATGATATTGCGTTGAGTCTGGCTGCGCTGGGGATACGTATTATCGCTCCGATCCCCGGGAAGGGTACGATCGGTATCGAGGTGCCGAATGTGAAGAAAACGGTGGTGAGTATGCGTACGCTGCTGTCTTCGGAGAAGTTTCAGCATAGTCCTTTTGCGCTGCCGATCGCCATCGGGAAGAAGATCGACAATGAGAATTTTATCGTGGACCTGGCCGCGATGCCTCACCTGCTGATGGCGGGGGCTACGGGTCAGGGTAAGTCGGTGGGTTTGAATGCTATATTGGTCTCGTTGCTTTATAACATCCCTCCCAGCTGAAGCTGGTGCTGGTGGACCCCAAAAAAGTGGAGCTCAGCATTTACCGGGTCATCGAAAAGCATTTTTTGGCCAAGCTTCCGGGCGAGGAAGAGGCGATCATCACGGATACCAAAAAGGTGGTTCATACTTTAAATGCCTTGTGTATAGAGATGGACAACCGGTATGATCTGTTGAAGGAGGCCAATGCGAGGAATATCAAGGAGTATAATGAGAAGTTCATCAAAAGGCGTCTCAACCCGCAGAAGGGGCATCAGTATCTGCCTTTTATTGTGCTGGTTGTGGATGAGTTCGCGGATCTGATCATGACTGCGGGCAAAGAGGTGGAGATGCCGATCGCCAGGTTGGCTCAGCTGGCGCGTGCCGTGGGAATACATCTTATCATTGCGACACAGCGTCCGTCGGTCAATATCATTACCGGTACGATCAAGGCCAACTTTCCGGCCCGTATCGGGTTTAAAGTTTCTTCGAAGATAGATTCCCGTACTATTCTCGATGCGGGTGGTGCTGATCAGCTTATCGGGAAGGGTGATATGCTCATCTCTTATAATGGGGAGATCACGCGTCTTCAGTGTGCCTTTGTCGATACGCCGGAGGTGGAGGAGATCACTCAGTTCATTGGAAAGCAGCGTGGGTATCCTGAGGCGTATAAGTTGCCGGAGTATGTGGATGAGAATGATAAGGAGGCGAAGGATTTTGATCTGGGCGACCGGGACCCGCTTTTTGAGGAGGCTGCGAGGCTTATCGTCATGAACCAGCTGGGTTCTACTTCACTGATCCAGCGGAAGATGAAGCTGGGTTATAACCGGGCGGGCCGGCTGATGGATCAGCTGGAGGCGGCTGGTGTGGTAGGGCCGGGGCAGGGGAGTAAGCCGAGGGATGTGCTGATCAGGAGTGAGATGGAATTGGATCAGTATTTGAATCCGTAGAGATTTGGCGCTGCTTGTGTGCCAGTTGGACTAATTTTAAGACACTTTTAATGCAATCATGACTACATTTGCGGCGAATAGCTCTGCGGGGGCTTACGACGGCGTGACTTTGAGGTGATGTGAGGATTTTGCCGGTTTGCGAGGCTTTGCGGATAACTCCGAGAAATACTGACCTAAAATAAAAAAAATGAAAGTAAGAAGTAAGTCCTTCCTTATGAGCGTTGTGCTGGGTAGTTGTTTTTTTATGGCGCAGGCGCAGAATAACAGCCTTGGTAAGAATGATCCCGATGCGAAGAAAGTATTGGATGGGCTTAGTGCTAAACTAAAGTCGTTCAAGGCTGTGCAGTCTGCTTTTACCCTGAAGGTGGAGGATTCGAAGGGGAAGCTGCAAGGCAGCAAGAGCGGCACGATCTATTTAAAAGGCAGCAGGTATCATGTGAGTGTGGTTGGCGGCCAGGATATTTTTAGCGATGGGAAGGATATATGGACTTATGATAAATCTTCGAATGAGGTGACGATAACGAAGGCTGATCCTTCTACGCAGACGATCAGTCCGGATAAGATCTTTACGAATTTTTACGACAAGGATTTTTTGTATAAGCTGAATGGGGAAAGCAAGATAGGGGCACGTGTTGTGCAGGAGGTGGAGCTGACGCCGACAGATAAGACGAAGAATTTTTTCAAAGCGCTTCTTTATATCGATAAGGCACAGCATACGCTGGTCAGCATCAAGTGGTTTGATAAGGGGGGGAACAGGTATACGCTGGAGACCAGCAAGATGAATGGGAATGCGGCGGTTACGGATGCGCAGCTGGCTTATAGCAAGACCAGGTTTCCGGGGGCTGAGGAGGTGGATCTGAGAAATTAGGTTGTGGGCGCGTCTAGCTGCCCCAGCGGAAAGTAGAGATGTCGAGACCAGCGAGGTCGAGGACGCGGTCGACTACGGTAGCGGCTACTTCGTCGATGGTTTTGGGGAGGCTGTAGAAGGAGGGGGTGGCGGGGCAGATGATGCCACCGGCGAGGGTTAGGGTTTCCATGTTACGGATATGTATAAGATTATAGGGGGTGTCTCTGACTACGCAGA
>Ga0310811_10014847_pt1 | contig 10168 bp, 10 predicted proteins | sample YCmetagenome_FD_207642 | JGI IMG/M metagenome (GOLD analysis project Ga0310811, IMG submission 207642) | Soil microbial communities from experimental microcosm in Duke University, North Carolina, United States - YC | ecosystem: Engineered > Artificial ecosystem > Soil microcosm > Unclassified ...
CGTCGCAGGCCAGCTCGCGTTCCTCGATCATCCGCGCGCCGATCCACCACACGAGCGGATGGAACCAGAACAGGGCCTCCACCAGCATGTGGATCGCGGCGGTGAGGTTGTCGCGGCGGCGCAGGTGGGTGACCTCGTGGGCCAGGATGGCGTCGATTTCGCTCCGGGTCAGACGCTCGGGCAGGCTTTCGGGCAGCACCAGGACCGGGCGCAACAGCCCGACCAGGCCCGGCTCCATCAGCGAGGGCGAGGCCAGGACCGGCATCGGCGCCGGCCAGGCGATCGGCCGCGCCGCGCGGACGATCCTGTGGACCCTCGCCCAATGGACCGCCCAACGGGCGAGGACCACGGCGCTGCCCGCGGCCCAGACCGCCAGCAGGATCAAAACAAGATCGACGTGAGGCGCGGGCGCCGCGTGGGCGGGGGGCAGCGGGAGGGGCGTGTACAGCGGCCCGGACGACGACAGCGGGGACTGCAAGGCGGCATGGGCGAAGGGGAACCGCGCCAGCGGCCGCGCGGCCGTCTCGATCAACGCGGCCTCCGGCGCCGCACGGGCGGGGATGAGGCCCGCCGACGCCAGAAGCCGTCCCAGGGCCGCGAGGGCGGCGAAGGGAACCAGGAATTTCACGGAGGCGGCGAGCCAGAGCCCGTGGCGCACGCCCGCCGCGGCCTTGCGGAACACCGCCGCGGCCAGGACCCCCACGGCGAGCGCCACGAGGGTGGACTGCCAGAGGTGATCCAGGACCGCGGTCAACATCACGTCTTCGCCTTGTCCTCGAGTTCCTTCAGCAGGCGCTCGGCCTCGCGCACGTCGTCGAGGGTGAGCTTGCCGGTCTGGATCAGGTGGGCCATGACCGGCTGGGCGCGCCCGCCGAACAGACCGAGGAAGTCGTCGATCAGGCGGCGCTGGGCCGCGGCGCGGCCGACAATTGCCTCGAAGATGTGGGCGTTGCCGATCTTCTTGACGCGGCGGACGACGTTCTTGGCCTCGAGGCGATAGAGCATCGTCTGGACGGTGGTGTAGGCCGGCCGGCCTTCCTCGGGGAACTGCTCCTGGACCTCGCGCACGGCGGACGGACCGTGCGTCCAGAGCGCGTCCATGATCTGGAGTTCAAGCCGGGTGAGTTTGGCGTGGGCCAAGGCGTCTTTCTCCTACATCGGTAGGAGAGACTACTATCAGGGTGTGAATTCCACAAGGGGCGGGCGTGACGCGAACTCCACCGTCCGCGCTTGGCGTGGTCAAGCCGGGCGGTTCTGCTCGGCGAACTGGCGGACCGCCCAGTCGATGAACAGCCGCACGCGGGGGCTCAGCTGCCGATTGCGGGGATAGAGGACCGAGACCGGCGCCCGGGGCAGGGCGAGTCCGGGCATCACCCGCACCAGCCGGCCCGCGGCCAGATCGCGCTCCACGTGGAACAGCGGCAGCTGGCCAAGCCCGAGGCCCAGCCGCACCGCCTCCAGAAAGCTCTCCGTGCCGGTCACCGAGAACGGCGAAGCGACCTCGTGGCGGACCGGGCCGTCCGGCCCGACGAACTCGAACGGCGCCAGCGCCCCGGTCGAGATGGAGCGCAGGCAGACGGCGTGGTGGCGCGGCAGATCCTCGGGCGCCGTGGGCGTTCCGAAGCGATCGAGATAGGCCGGCGCAGCCACCGTGACCCGCTCCAGCATCGTCACCTGGCGGGCCACCAGGTCGCTGTCGGGCAGGGCCCCGTAGCGCAGCACGCAGTCGACGCCCTCGCGGATCACGTCGACCCAGCGGTCGCTCTCGCTCATCGAGATCTCGACGGCGGGATAGCGGGCGAGGAAAGCCGGCAGCCCCGGCATGAGGAAGTGGCGCGCGATCGTGCCTTGCACCTCCACCCGCAGTAGACCCCTGGGCGCGGCGCCCTTGAACGCGCTCTCGGCGTCCTCCACGTCGTCCAGGATCGCCAGGCAGCGACGGTAGTAGGCCTCGCCGTCCAGGGTGGGCCGGACGGCGCGGGTGGTGCGCTGGAGCAGGCGCACGCCCAGCCGCTCCTCGAGCTGCTGGACCACCTGGGTCGCCGTGGAGCGCGGAATCTCCAGGTCGTTGGCCGCCTGGGTGAAGCTCCGCCGGTCGACCACCCGGGTGAACAGGCGCATCGCGTCGAGCCGATCCATGGCCTCATTGTTCCAAATTCACGAATAGTATTGCTGAATCTAGCCAGATTATCCCAAGGCCGCCAGGGCCCAATCTGCCTCCCAGACACCCACGACGGGTGCACCCCAACAGGAGGTCGAGATGAACAAGGACACCGACAAGACCGCGATCGTGACCGGCGCCTCTCGCGGCATCGGCGCGGCGATCGCCGAACGGCTCGCCAAGGACGGCTTCACCGTCGTGGTCAACTACGCCGGCGGAGTGGCCGAGGCCGAGGCCCTGGTCGCGCGCATCGAGGCCGCCGGCGGCCACGCCATTGCGGCCCAGGCCGACGTCAGCGATCCCGCGGCGGTCGCCCGCCTGTTCGACGCCGCCCAGGCCGCGTTCGGCGGGGTGGACGTGCTGGTCAACAACGCCGGGGTCATGAAGCTGGCGAGCGTGGCGGACACCGACGACGCGCTGTTCGACAGCCAGGTCGCCATCAACCTGAAGGGCGTGTTCAACACCCTGCGCGAGGCGTCGCGCCGCATGCGCGACGGCGGCCGGATCATCAACCTGTCGTCCAGCGTGGTGGGCCTCTACCAGCCGACCTACGCCGCCTACGCCGCGACCAAGGCGGGCGTCGAGGCCATGACCCACGTCCTGGCCAAGGAACTGCGCGGTCGGAACATCACCGTCAACGCCGTCGCGCCCGGTCCGACCGCCACCGCCCTGTTCCTGAACGGCAAGCCGCAGGCGGCCATCGACGCCCTGACCAGGCTCGCTCCCCTGGAGCGCCTCGGCCAGCCCGACGACATCGCCGGCGCGGTCGCCTTCCTCGCCGGGCCTGACGGGGCCTGGATCAACGGCCAGGTCCTGCGCGCCAACGGCGGCATCGTCTGAGCCGCCCGTCCCGTCACGCTTCAACAGCCCTCGAAGTCCATCAGGAGAGCCTCATGTCCCAGCAGATCATCCTCATCACCGGCGCCTCGAGCGGCTTCGGGCGGCTGACCGCCGAAGCCCTGGCCCGCGCCGGCCACACCGTCTACGCCTCGATGCGCGAGGTGGGCGGCAAGAACGCGGCCAACGCCGCCCAGATGCGTAACCTCTCGGCGCGCGAAGGCGTCGACCTGCGGCCCCTCGAACTGGACGTCCAGTCGGAAGCCTCGGCCGAAGCGGCGATCCAGGCCGTGATCGCCGAGGCCGGCCATGTCGACGTGGTGGTGCACAACGCCGGCCACATGATGTTCGGCCCGGCGGAGTCCTTCACCCCCGAACAGTTCGCCCAGCAGTACGACGTCAATGTCCTGGGGACCCAGCGGGTCAACCGGGCCGTGCTGCCGCACATGCGCGCCCGCCGGCAAGGCCTGCTCGTGTGGATCTCCTCCAGCAGCTCGGCCGGCGGCACCCCGCCCTACCTGGCGCCCTACTTCGCGGCCAAGGCGGCCATGGACTCCCTGGCGGTGCTGTACGCCCGCGAACTGGCCCGCTGGGGCATCGAGACCACCATCGTGGTGCCCGGCGCCTTCACCAAGGGCACCAACCACTTCGCCAACTCCGGCCGCCCGGCGGACCAGGCCCGGCTCGCCGAGTACGAAGCCGGCCCCTATGCGGGCTTCGCCAGCCAGATCCAGGAGGCGTTCGCCGCCATCGTGCCGGACGACGCCGATCCGGCCGGCGTGGCCGACCGCATCGTCGAGGCCCTGGCGGCGCCGCGGGGCGAACGCCCGTTCCGGATCCACTACGATCCGAGCCAGGACGGCGCCGACGTCGGCTTCACCGTGCTCGACCGCTTGCGGGCCGAGATGCTGCACCGGGTGGGCATGTCCGACCTGCTGCATCCGGCCGTGGCCGCCTGAGCGGCCCCTGGCCGAGGCCAGGAGGGCCCGCGCTCGCGCGGGCCCTTTTCGCCTCAGGCCGCCGCCGGCGCGCCAAAGCGGTTGGCGTCCGCCTCTCCTTTCGAGGCCAGGCCCCAGATCAGGAAGGCGATGGAGACGACGTAGGCGGCGATGCCGACATCGACCGTGAGCGCGGCCTTGGGGTCGGAGAAGAAGTGCAGCCCGAGGGCGACCACGTTCAGCGCCGCGGGAAAGGCCAGCAGCCAGGCGGTCCGGCCCATGTCGTGCAGACGGCCGGCCACCAGCACGAAGCCGGGATAGAGCAGCGTGGTCAGCACCCACTCGCCGTTGCGGCCGGTCTTGGCGAGGAAGGTGTAGAAGGCCGCCGCCAGGACCAGGGGGATCAGCGCCTTGATGTAGTCGGCGCGCGAGGTGCGCCCGGTGGCCCAGGCGAAGGTCGGGTTCCAGCTCCGGCCGCCCTCGGTTTCGCCGAGGCTCAGGGCGTGCCGCTGCAGCATGTCCTTGTAGTAGTCGATGTAGGCCAGCATCAGCAGGCCGTTCAGCGCCAGGGCGACGAGGGCCAGCAGCGAGCTCATCGGATTGTGGTCGAGGATCAGGGCCCAGAACACGGCGCAGACGTTGATCGGCGTCACCACGCACAGGGCCGCCGGCAGGATCACGCCGGCGAGGATCAGGGCGCCGGTGACCAGCTGGATGGCCATGGCCACGTCGAACAGCCGGCTGTGCACCAGGGCCGCCATCAGCTGGATGGCGAGCGGCTCGTGGCCAACCGGCTCGGGATAGAGGGTGAAGAAGAAGTGGTTGACGCCGTTGGCCAGCATCCAGGCGCCGAACACCACGCGCCCGATCAGGATCAGGTGCTTCATGGTCAGGCTCCCGCGGGCTGGGCGGTCGTCGGCGCGCCGGGGGCGCCGAAGGTGGTGCGCGGCTTGGCGAACAGGGTGAACATCGAGCGGTAGTTGTTGAAGTGGGCCGCGCAGAGAAGGAGCGTGACCAGCAGGCAGATCTCGCCGGCGCGCGAGGCGCTGGAGGTCCAGCCTTCCAGCGGCGTGTCCCAGTAGAACACGCAGAATGACACCGGCATGCAGATGACCAGGCCGAGCGGCGTGAAGAAGCCGGCCAGGATCATCACCCCGGCGATGAACTCCACCGCCTTGACGATGTCGAACAGGTGGCTGTTGAGCAGGGCCACGATCAGTTCCTGGCTGAGGGGCTTGGAGCCCATCGGCTGAGGGAAGATGTGAATGAAGTGCTCCAGGCCGGCAGGCACCATCCACCCGCCGAACACTAGACGCAGGAACCACACGGCGTACTTCATAAGAGTCCTCCCGCTGGCGTCGCTGTATTGGCCGATCCCATGCGACCATTTTTTGTGCAGGCGAGATTAGGCGCCGCCGACGAATATTGTAAATGGGGGCTGTATACGGCGTTGTCGTCTCAGTTGCGTCGTCAATGCCAGGGGAATCTTGAGGGCTCGACGGGCCGCCGATCTTCGGCTTCAGTCAGGGCCAAGACCGGGCGATCAAGGGAGCGGAACATGAGGAAGGCGTTTGGCGTAGGCGTTGCCGTGGCGGCGGGCCTGGCGATCACGGCGGGCGCGGCCCGGGCGGCGGAGCCGCTGTCCCTCGGCTTCCTGAAGTTCAATGTGGCCGACCAGCCGAAGATGCTCGATTTCTACGAGAAGGCGTTCGGCTTCACGGTGCAGAAGGTCGCCGTGGACAACGCCCAGCAGAAAGAGGTCATCCTGACCAACCCCAAGGGGATGGACCTGGCCCTGCTCTATCACAAGGACGGCCGCAAGATCGCCGTCGGCAGCGCCGAGGGCCCGATCGGCTTCTACCTGAAGGACGCCAAGGCGGTGGACGACGCCTACGCCAGCGCGCTGGCCGCCGGCGCGACCTCGAAGTCCAAGCCCGGCGGCGCCGGAGGGCTCAGGGTGGCGACGGTGACCGATCCCGAGGGCCACGAGATCGAGCTGCTGCATCTGCCGTAGGGGCTTGGACCGCTCATCCCGAGGCGGCCGCGCCGGACCGCACGCGGCGCCTGGGCTCCAAGCAGATCGCGCCAAGATTGCGACTTGTAGCACTTCGGCTGCAAAAACGCAGATATGCAACTAAAAGTAGAAATATGGAGCGGTTCGACCGGACGTATAGGATTCGCATCTCCCGCGCTGGCGCTGCGGGCCCCCATGGTGCGAGCTTATGGTCCAGGCTTACAGCTCTGGCCCGGTCCGGATACGGATCGGCCCAGCCCCCCTGCAACCGGTCGCGGAGCCGCGGCGGCGGGATCCGGCCGCCGACGAGGCGATGGTCAACGCCATCCTGGCGGCCCTCGACGCCGGCGATCTGGAGGGCGCGTCCAGCCTCGCGGACCAGGCCCTGCGATCAGGCCTGCAACATCCGGCGCCGCTCTGCGTCATGTCGATGGCGCTCGAGTTCAGCGGGCGGTTCGAGGAGGCCATCCCCTATCTGAAGCGAGCGCTCGAGCTGTTGCCGGCCGACGTCTCGCTGATGACCGCCCTGGCCCGCTGCCTGCTGGGCCTGGAGCGGCCCGCCGACGCGCTGTTCGTGCTCGAGGCGGCGCTCGAGCGCGAGCCGTCCTACGCCAGCGCCCACGCGCACAAGGGGCAGGTGCTGGAGCGGCTCGGCTGGGTGGACCAGGCCGAGCGAAGCTACGCCCGTGCGCTCGAGCTGGAGCCGGCCAACCTCGTCGCCAAGGCGGGCCTCGCCTCCTTGGGCAGCCACTTCGGCGACCATCGGGAGGCCCGCGCCCATGCCCAGGCGGTGCTTGAGGCGGTTCCGGATCACCCGTCCGCTGCGCTAGTCGTGGCCATGGCCGAGATGGCCGAAGGCGCGCCCGCCGCCGCCGAGGCGCGCATCCGCCGCCTGATGGCCGCGCCCCGGCCCGACCCGTCGCTGTCCAGCTATCTGGGCGACGCCCTGGACGCCCAGGGCCGGGTGCAGGAGGCGTTCGACGCCTACGGCCGCGCCGGCGAGGCGATCCGGCCACTGCACGACGCACGCTATTCGGGGGACGGCCTGCTCGAGGCCGCCGAACGGACGGCCAGCCTGCTGCAGCGGCTGCCTGCCGGCGGCTGGCCCGCGGACCACGCCGACCGCCCGGAACCGGCCGGGGTGGAGACCCATGCCTTCCTGCTCGGCTTCGCCCGCTCGGGCACGAGCCTGCTCGGCCTGGCCCTGGAGGGGCATGACGCGGTCGAGGTCCTGCACGAGCAGGAGCCGCTGGCCGACGCCCTGCAGCACTTCGCCGGCCCGGACGGCCTGGACCGGCTTCTGCGGGCGACCGACGCCGAGCTGGCGTCTTTTCGCGAGGCCTACTGGCGCCGCGCGCGGGCGGCCGGCGCGGCGCTCGACCGCCGGCTGTTCGTCGACCAGCAGCCCATGAACACCCTGCACCTGCCGGTGATCGCCCGCCTGTTCCCTGGGGCCCGGATCCTGTTCGCCCGGCGCGACCCGCGCGACGTGGTGCTCAGCTGCTTCCGGCGCCGCTTCCTGATCAACCGCTACACCTACCAGCTGCTCACCGCCGAGGGGGCGGCCCGCCTCTATGCGGCCGCGATGCAGATGGCCGACCGGATGGCGGACGCGGCGTCGCTCCAGACCCTGGTGGTCGCCCACGAGGACCTCGTCGCGGACTTCGATCGGGAGATGGGCAAGGTGTGCGGCTTCCTCGGGCTCGCCTGGTCCGACGCCCTGAGGTCGTTTTCGGGCCGCGTCCGCGCGCGCGGCGTCGCCACTCCCAGCGCCGCGCAGCTGGCCCGGGGGCTCAACAGCGACGGGGTGGGGCAGTGGCGGCGCTATGAGCGCCCGTTGGAGCCGCTGGCGCCGTATCTCCAGCCCTGGGTGGAGCGCTTCGGCTATGACCGCCCGGTTCCGGTGCGGCCCGCCGGCCGCCCGTTCGCGGCAACGAGCGGCTTGGAAGTTCACGGGGCCCGGTAGAGCACCTTGCCGCAGCCGTCGCAGGCCAGTTCGGGGGTGTCGCGCACCGGGGCCTTGATCGGCCAGTGGGACAGGACCCGGCCGCCGCAGCAGGCGCAGGGCTGGGGATCGCCCATCCAGGCGTTCATGCGCGCCGTGAAGGGCGCGTCGCAGAACGGACAATGGCGCTCGGGCTGCGCTTCACGCATTCCTGACGAAGCTTGGCTTTCGGTCATGGACTAAGAAGCCTCCGGCGGCGGCGGGCCACCCGTTCCTGTTTGCCCCCACCGCGCTGCTCTTTCCAGCGTGACTTTGGACCGGCCGGCCTTGACTCCAGCCGGGCCTAGACCTAATTCCCGCACCGTTAGCACTCGATAGGGTCGGCTGCTAATCCAGCCGCTCGAACCCGTCGGGCCATCCACATCGCAAGACCCACACCGTACCAACGGAGCCCCCACATGTCCTTTCGTCCCCTGGGCGACCGCGTCCTCGTGAAGCGCGTCGAAGAAGAAACCAAGACCAAGGGCGGGATCATCATCCCCGACACGGCCAAGGAAAAGCCGCAGGAAGGCGAAGTCGTCGCCGTCGGCCCCGGCGCCCTCAACGAGAAGACCGGCGCCCGCACGCCGCCGGAACTGAAGGCCGGCGACCGCATCCTGTTCGGCAAGTGGTCGGGCCAGGAAGTGAAGGTCGACGGCGTCGACCTCCTGATCATGAAGGAATCCGACGTCCTCGGCACGCTGTCCTAAGCACGCGCGCCTAGAGCCCGTCCCCTCCCCTAACCGAAAGATACGATCATGGCAGCCAAGACCGTCTATTTCTCCACCGACGCGCGCGACCGCATGCTGCGCGGCGTCAACATCCTCGCCAACGCCGTCAAGGTGACCCTCGGCCCCAAGGGCCGCAACGTGGTCATCGAGAAGGCCTTCGGCGCCCCCCGCTCGACCAAGGACGGCGTGTCCGTGGCCAAGGAAGTGGAACTCGAAGACAAGTTCGAGAACCTGGGCGCCCAGCTGATCCGCGAAGTCGCCTCCAAGACCAATGACAAGGCCGGCGACGGCACCACCACCGCCACCGTCCTGGCCCAAGCCATCGTCGTGGAAGGCCTGAAGTCGGTGCAAGCCGGCATGAACCCGATGGACCTGAAGCGCGGCATCGACAAGGCCGTGACCAAGATCGTCGCCGAGATCAAGGCGACCTCCAAGAAGGTCACCACCAACGACGAGATCGCCCAGGTCGGCACCATCTCGGCCAACGGCGACACCGAAGTCGGCCAGATGATCGCTCAGGCGATGGCCAAGGTCGGCAACGAAGGCGTGATCACCGTCGAGGAAGCCCGCTCGCTGGAAACCGAGCTGGACGTCGTGGAAGGCATGCAGTTCGACCGCGGCTACCTGTCGCCCTACTTCATCACCAACGCCGACAAGATGGAGGCCATCCTCGAGGAGCCGTCCATCCTGCTGTTCGAAAAGAAGCTCTCCTCGCTGCAGCCGCTGCTGCCGGTGCTGGAAGCCGTCGTGCAGTCCGGCCGTCCGCTGCTGATCGTGGCTGAGGACGTGGAAGGCGAGGCCCTGGCCACCCTGGTGGTCAACAAGCTGCGCGGCGGCCTGCGCGTCGCGGCGGTGAAGGCCCCGGGCTTCGGCGACCGCCGCAAGGCCATGCTGGAAGACATCGCCATCCTGACCGGCGCCCAGGTCATCTCCGAAGACCTCGGCATCAAGCTCGAGAACGTGTCGCTCGACATGCTCGGTCGCGCCAAGAAGGTGTCGATCACCAAGGACGACACCACCCTGGTGGACGGCCTCGGCGAGAAGGCCGCGATCGAAGCGCGCGTGAAGCAGATCCGCGCCCAGATCGAGGAGACCACCTCCGAATACGACAAGGAAAAGCTGCAAGAGCGCCTGGCCAAGCTGGCCGGCGGGGTTGCGGTGGTCCGCGTCGGCGGCTCGACCGAAGTCGAGGTGAAGGAGAAGAAGGACCGCGTCGACGACGCCCTGAACGCCACCCGCGCCGCGGTGGAAGAAGGCATCGTGGCGGGCGGCGGCGTCGCCCTGCTGAAGGCGTCCAAGGTGCTCGACGGCATGACCGGCGAGAACGACGACCAGACCGCGGGCATCGCCATCGTGCGCCGCGCCCTGCAGGCCCCGATCCGTCAGATCGCCGAGAACGCCGGCGTGGAAGGCTCGATCGTGGTCGGCAAGGTGCTGGAGAACAAGTCGTCCACCTTCGGCTTCAACGCCCAGACCGAAGAGTACGTCGACCTGGTGCAGGCC
>Ga0310811_10014849_pt1 | contig 10167 bp, 10 predicted proteins | sample YCmetagenome_FD_207642 | JGI IMG/M metagenome (GOLD analysis project Ga0310811, IMG submission 207642) | Soil microbial communities from experimental microcosm in Duke University, North Carolina, United States - YC | ecosystem: Engineered > Artificial ecosystem > Soil microcosm > Unclassified ...
ATGAGTTCGATCGGGCTCTGCGACCCGGTGGAGACGCCGAGCAGCCGCGAGGCATCGTTCAGCCCCAGCAGCAGGGCGATGATCGCAACAATGCGGACGTAGCGGCCGGCGAGCGGCGTGTTGAAATCCATGGCTGATGGATTAGCCGGGTCGGAAGGATGCGACAAGCGCGTGCTTCCGGGCGGTGGCCGGCGCTGCTACACAGCGCGCCATGAGCGATTGGCCCAAATACGACATGGAGTTCCTCGGCGGGCGGCGGCAGCGGCGGCTGCGCCGGACCGGCTGGATGCGCGACCTGGTGCGCGAGACGACGCTGACGCCCAAGGACCTCATCCTGCCGATGTTCGTGATCGACGGGCAGAACGAGCGCACGCAGATCAAGACCATGCCGGGGGTCGAGCGGCTGAGCATCGACCTGACGGTCAAGGCGGCCAAGGAGGCCGCAGGGCTGGGCATCCCGGCGCTGGCGCTGTTTCCCAATACGCCAGACCATCTGCGCAATCCGGATGGCAGCGAGGCCTACAATCCGGACAATCTGATGTGCCGGGCGCTGAGGGCGATCAAACAGGCCGTGCCCGAGATCGGTCTGATCGCCGACGTGGCACTCGACGAATATTCGTCCGACGGCCAGGACGGGCTGGTGCGCGACGGCGCGATCCTCAACGACGAGACCGTCGCCGCGATGGTCCGCTCGGCGCTGGTGCAGGCCGAGGCCGGCGCCGACATCATCGCCCCGTCGGACATGATGGACGGCCGCGTGGCCGCAATCCGCCAGGAGCTCGACGCCGCGGGCCATGAGCAGGTGGCGATCATGGCCTATTCGGCCAAGTTCGCCTCGGCCTATTACGGGCCATTCCGTGAGGCGGTGGGGTCGGGCCGGCGCCTGCTGGGCGACAAAAAGACCTACCAGCTCGACTACGCCAACACCGACGAGGCTTTGCGCGAAGTGGCGCAGGACATCGAGGAAGGCGCCGACATGGTCATGGTCAAGCCGGGAATGCCGTATCTCGACATCGTCCGGCGGGTCCGCGACAGCTTCAACGTGCCGGTCTTCGCCTATCAGGTGAGCGGGGAATACACGATGATCCGGTTGGCCGGAGACGCCGGGGCGATCGACGGCAAGGCGGCGATGCTCGAATCGCTGTGGGCGTTCAAGCGCGCCGGGGCCAAGGGCGTGCTCACCTATTTTGCGGTTGAGGCGGCCCGAGCGCTCGGTGCCTAAGGCCCGAAACGCAGGATTGTGAAGCCATTGCCCTCGGAGTCGTCGAGGCATAACGTCATTGACCGAGACAGGCGGTTATGACGGACCAGACACCGGAAAATACCCAGCTTTTCCTGACGGCCCCGATGCCGTGCCCGTATCTGCCCGGCAAGCAGGAGCGCAAGCTCTTCACGCATCTGACCGGGCGGCGCGCTTCTTCACTGCATGCGCTGCTCAGCGACAACGGCTTCCGCCGCAGCCAGAACCTGATCTATCGGCCGGCCTGCGAGGGCTGTGTCGCCTGCCAGTCGGTGCGTATCCTGGCCCGCGAGTTCGAAACGACCAAGCGCTACCGCCGCATCCTCGCCATGAACGCCGATATCGAGGTGGCGGTGCGGCAGCCCCGAGCCACCGCCGAGCAGTTCGCGCTGTTCAAGCGGTATCTCGACACCCGCCACACGGGCGGCGGCATGACCGCGATGAACTTCGTCGATTACGAGTACATGGTCGAGGATACGCCGGTGCAGACCGTGCTGGTCGAGTACCGGCTGGGCTCGCACCCCGACAAGCCGCTGGTTGCCGTGGCGCTGACCGATGTGATGCCGGACGGGCTGAGCATGGTCTATTCGTTCTTCGCACCGGAGATGCGCAAGCGCAGTCTCGGCAATCTGCTGATCCTCGATCACGTCCGGCAGGTGCGCCTCGCCGGCCTCTCCTATGTCTATCTCGGCTACTGGGTGCAGGACTCGCCGAAGATGGCTTACAAGGGGCAGTTCCGTCCGCTGGAGGTGCAGCGCGGGCCGCTCGGCTGGCGCCGCCTCGACTGAGGTTTCCATTGCGATTCATCGCCGGCCTCGCCCGCCTCATGGCCGGGCTCCTGATCCTTGTGACCGCCGTTCCGGCGATCCTGGCGCTGTTCGGCTTCGTACTGCCACCGCTGGACCTGCTCAACCATCTGCAGCTGGTGTGGTTCTTCGGCACGCTGATCGCGCTGGTGCTGGGGCTGCTGGTGCGCGGCTGGCGCTGGGCGCTGGCCCTGGCGGTGATCGGCTTTGCGGCTTCGGCGTGGACGTTCGTGCCCGAATGGCTGTCGAGCCTGCCGGCACGGCCGACGGCCAATGGCACGGTGCTGAAGCTGATGACGCACAATGTGTTCGGGCTGAACTATGACGTGAAGCGGGTAGCGGCCGTGATTGCCGCGGAGAACCCCGACATCGTGGCGCTGCAGGAGTATTTCCCCGAGCAGCAGGGCCTGGATGGGCTGCTGAAGCCGACCTATCCGTACGCGGTGCGCTGCCAGGGCGGCAAGCGCGCCAATCTGGGGCTCTACTCCAAGATTCCGTTCGACAGGGAGATGTCGGAGAAGGACTGCCCGGACAGCGCCAATGCGACGCAGCGGACGGCGCACATCATCGCCGGCTTCACGCTGGCGGACGGTACGCATTTCTCGGTGATGACGACCCACATGGACTGGCCGTTCCCGATCGAGCGGCAGCGGCAGGAACTGGCGGCAGCGGCGGCGGAGGCCACGGCGGTGATCGGGCCGCTGATCGTCGTCGGCGATTTCAACTCGACACCGTGGTCGTATGCGATGAAGGGTTTCGAAGCTGCGGCGGGACTCAGGCGCGAGACGCGCAACCTCGTCACCTTCCCCGAGCTGTTCACGGTGCCGCCACGCATCTCGCGCGACGAGATCGTGCACACCGCGCCGTTCCTGCCGCTCGACCAGGTGTTCGAGCGCGGCGTAACGGTGACCGAGCTGCACCGCGGACCGGCGACCGGCAGCGATCACCTGCCGGTGGTGTTCACGTTCGCGGTGGCGAAGGACCAGCGCCCTAGCTGAACTTGTTGTTCCGCGGGAATCCTGTCGGCGGCTGGCGGCCGGCCTGGGCGCGTTCGCCGATCCAGTCGCGCAGCTCTGCCATGGTCTTGGTGAAGGTGCGGCCGGAGGAATCGACCCAGGTGAGGCCGTCCTTGGCGAAGAAGACACGGGCGTCGGAGATGCCGCCGTCCTTGAACTTCTGCAGCCGGACGCCCTTGCCGCGCGCCATCTCGGGCAGCTCGCTCACCTTGAAGATGATCAGCTTGCGGTTCTCGCCGATGGTGGCGACGCTGTCGCCTTCGGCCGGGACGATGAGCTTGGCCTCCTCGGTGCCCGAGACGTTGAGGACCTGCTTGCCCTTGCGCGTATTGGCGATGAGCTCGTCCTCGGCGACGATGAAACCGTTGCCGACACTCGAGGCGATCAGGCGTCTGGCGCCGGGGCGATGGACGAACAGATCGACGAAATCCTGCCCCTCCTCGAGATCGACCATCAGACGCAGAGGCTCGCCCTGCCCCCGGCCGCCTGGCAGCTTGTCGGGGGCAAGAGTATAGACCTTGCCGCCGGTCGAGAGCAGCAGCAGCTTGTCGGTGGTCTCGGCGTGCAGCGCCACTTTCAGCCGGTCGCCAGCCTTGAAGCTCTTCTCATCGATTTCCGATGCATGGCCCTTCATCGTCCGGATCCAGCCCTTCTCGCTCAGGATCACGGTTATCGGCTCGCGCTCGATGAACGCAGCTTCGGCCTCCTCGGCGAACTCGGCATGCGGGGCATCGGCGAATTCGGTCTTGCGGCGGCCAAGCGCCGTGTCCTTGCCATAGGCTTTCTTGAGGTCGGCGATCTGCTTGGTGATCTCGCCCCACTGCTTCTTATCGGAGCCGAGCAGCGCATTGAGATGACCCTGCTCGTCGGTGAGCGTCTTGTGTTCGGTACGAAGCTCGATCTCCTCGAGCTTGCGCAGCGACCTGAGGCGCATGTTGAGGATCGCCTCGGCCTGGTTGTCGGTCAGCTTGAACCGCTTCATCAGCCGGGCCTTGGGCTCGTCCTCCTCGCGGATGATGCGGATCACCTCGTCGAGGTTGAGGTAGGCGACGATGTAGCCGTCGAGCACTTCGAGGCGGCGGGCGATCTGCTCGAGCCGGTGCTGGGTGCGACGGACCAGGACGTCCTTGCGGTGCTCGAGCCAGGCCTTGAGCACCTCGGCGACATTCATGACCCGCGGTACAGTGCCGTGGTCGAGGACGTTCATGTTGAGCGGGATGCGCTGCTCGAGCTCGGTGGTCTTGAACAGCTGCTCCATCAGCACCGCGGGTTCAACCGTGCCGGCCCGCGGCTCGAGCACGACGCGGATGTCGTCGGCGCTCTCGTCGCGGATGTCTTTCAGAAGCGGCAGTTTCTTGGCCAGCAACAGCTCGGCGATCTTTTCGATCAGCTTGCTCTTTTGCACGCCATAGGGGATCTCGGTGACGATCAGCTGGTAGACGCCGCGTCCCTTGTCCTCCTTGTGCCAGCGGGCCCGCAACCGGAACGAGCCGCGTCCGGTGGAATAGGATTCCAGGATCGAGGCGCGCGGCTCGACGAGCACGCCGCCGGTCGGGAAGTCCGGGCCGGGCAGATGCTGCATCAGCTCGTCGATGCTGGCCGTCGGCTTGTTGATCAGCGCCAGCGCCGCCTCGCAGAGCTCGGCGACGTTGTGCGGCGGGATCGACGTCGCCATGCCCACGGCGATGCCGCTCGAGCCGTTGGCGAGGAGGTTTGGGAAATTGGCGGGAAGGACCGCGGGTTCTTCGGTCTGGCCGTCATAGGTCGGCTTGAAGTCGACCGCGTCCTCGCTCATGCCCTCGAGCAGGCGCACGGCGACGTCGGTCATCTTGGCTTCGGTATAGCGGTAGGCGGCGGGACCGTCGCCGTCGATATTGCCGAAATTGCCCTGGCCGTCGACCAGGGGGTAACGCATGGCGAAATCCTGCGCGAGGCGCACCATGGCGTCGTAGATCGACTGGTCGCCATGCGGGTGGAAATTGCCGATGACGTCGCCGACGACCTTGGCGGATTTCTTGTAGGCCTGGTCCGGATCGAGCCGCAGCAGCCGCATGACGTGCATGATGCGGCGGTGTACCGGCTTCAGCCCGTCGCGGACGTCGGGCAGCGCGCGCTGCGTGATGGTCGAGAGCGCATAGCTCAGATAGCGCTCTTCGAGCGCCTTGCGCAGGTCGACGACCACCGGGTCGTGTTCGGGCGGGAGCGTGGTGAGGTCAGTCTTTTTGGGCATAGGCACGTCCGGAACGAATCATGGCCGGACTATACCCGATCGGTCAGGTCCGCGATCAGCGCATCCCGGATCGAGGGCGGATCGACCTGCCGCGGGTCCCAGACGTGCATGTGGAGAAAATGGCCGGTCAGGCGGAAGGCGTCGGCGATGTCGCCCGGGCCGGCCTCGGCGCCCGAGATCAGGAATTGCGGCAGGCGCAGCAGCCGGTCGCAATAGGGTTTCGCCGGCTCGCGGCTGACGGCGCGGCCGGTCTTGGGCGAGACATGGGTCAAGTCGGTGGTCTGGCCGGTGACGGCGCAGGCGCTGAGGTCGAGGCCGAAGCCGAGCTCGTCGAGCAGCGACAGCTCGAAACGGGCGAGTTCGACGGCAAGGTCGTGCCTGGACTTGCCGTCGTCGAGGATATCGACCGCCAGCCCGAGCAGGCGATCGTGCGGATCGCGCTCGGGCAGCAGCCGCAGATGGTCGCAGAGCAGCTGGCAGGCGTAGAGGCGGATGCGGTCGGCGATGAGGTCGGCGGCGCGTGCGTCGATCAGCTCGACGGTGAAGGTGCCCAGGTGCTCGGCGAGCCGGGCGCGCCAGCTGACCTGCACGGTGTTGCCCGGCTGCAGGGTGGCCGCAAGCTTGCTCGAGCGGCCGCCGCGCACCAGACCCAGGGTGCGGCCATGGCTGGCCGCCATCACCTCGGCGATGACGCTGCTCTCGCCGTGGCGGCGCACGCCGATGAGGAGGCCGCTCGAGGTCCACTGCATGTCATTTGGTCCAGTCGAGACCCATCTCGCGGTAGCGCTCGGGGTCGTCGCCCCATTTCTCGCGCACCTTGACGAAGAGGAACAGGTGCACCGGTACCTCGAAGATCTCCATCAGCTCCTTGCGGCTCTCGGCACCGATCGCCTTGATGGTCTGGCCGCCCGCCCCTAGAACGATCTTCTTGTGCGTGTCGCGGGTGACGTACACCACCTGGTCGATGCGGTAGGAGCCATCCTTCTGGATGGTGAATTTCTCGGTCTCGACGGTGGCGTTGTAGGGGATCTCGTCGTGGATGCGGAGGAACAGCTTCTCGCGCGTCACTTCGGCGGCGGTGAGCGCCAGCGTCAGATCGGTGAGCTGGTCCTCGGGGAAATGCCAGGGACCGAGCGGAATGTGGTCCGTCGCCCAGGCGAGGAAATCCTTCACGCCCGAACCCTTGAGGGCCGAGATCATGAATGTCGCGTCGAACCGCAGGCGCTCGTTGAGGTCGGCGCTCAGGCCGAGCAGCTTCTCGTGCGGGATCAGGTCGATCTTGTTGAGCACGAGAACGCGCGGATGGCGGACATCGCGCAGGCCCTTGAGCAACGCCTCGACCTCGGCCGTGACGCCGCGCTCGGCATCGATAATCAGCGCCACGAAGTCGGCATCGCCGGCGCCGGTCCAGGCGGCCTCGACCATGGCGCGGTCGAGCCGGCGCTTGGGCGCGAAGATGCCCGGCGTATCGATGAAGACGATCTGCGCGTCGCCCTCGGTGACGACGCCGCGAATCTGGGCGCGCGTGGTCTGCGCCTTGTGGGTGACGATCGACACCTTTGTGCCGACCAGCGCGTTGAGCAGCGTCGACTTGCCGGCATTGGGCGCGCCGACGAGGGCAATGAAGCCGCAGCGGGTGGTCTGGGGCTCGCTCATCGGGCGGCGCCCTCCCAGACCTTCTCGCGCACCAGGAAGGCTTCGGCGGCCTTGTGCTCGGCGAGCTTCTTGCTCGGGCCGGTTGCGGTCAGCGGCGGGAAGCCGCCAAGTACGACCGCGATGGTGAATTCGGGAGCGTGGTCCGGACCGCGGCGCTCGACCTCCTGATAGACCGGTGGCTCGAGGCCCCTGCCCTGCGCCCATTCCTGCAGTGCCGTCTTGGCGTCGGCGCGCTCGGTGCCGGACTGGCCGATGTGTTCGCCGAACAGCCGCTCGATGATCTCGAAGGCCGGGCCGAGGCCGCCATCCATGTACACGGCGCCGATCACCGCCTCGATGACATCACCGAGGATCGCGTCCTTTTCGGCGCCACCGGTACGCGCCTCGCTGTCGCCGAGGTTGAGCTCGCCGCCAAGCTGCAGCTCGCGGGCGATCATGGCGCAGGTCTCCTTGCGCACCAGCGCGTTGAGCGAGCGCGACAGTTCGCCCTCGGTGGCGTTCGAGAAGCGGCGATAGAGCATGTCGGCGACCACGAGGCCGAGCACGCGGTCGCCGAGGAATTCCAGGCGCTGATACGATTGCGCGATGCGCTTGGCGGGCGCAATGGCGCTCGAATGGGTCAGCGCGCGGTCGAGAAGCTCCGGGTCGGCAAACTTGTAGCCCAGCCGGGCCTCGAGCTTGGCGTGCCCCCTGCTCCTGTGACTCATGCAGCCTCGACCACGATCACAGCGCCGGGGTGGTGGTGTAGTTCTGGTACACCGACTGGAACATGCGGTCCCAGCGGACATTGGCCGGCCACTGCCAGAGCTGCCAGGGTGGAATGTTGTCCTTGATCGAGAAGAAGCGCGCCTCGGCCTTGCCGATGATGTTGCCGATCGGAACGTAGCCGACCTGGCTCAGCACGCGGCTGTCGGCGGAGCGGTCGCGGTTGTCGCCCATCATGAAGAAGTGGCCCGGCGGCACGACGTACTCGGCGGTGTTGTCGAGCGGCTGGTTGTCGTCGATTTCCTGGATGGTGTGGACGACGCCGTTGGGCAGCGTCTCCTTGTAGAGGATGACCGGAACCTTGGACTCGTTGCTGTCGGCGTCGACGCCGGTGCCGACCTGCTCGCGCGGCACCTCGGTGCCGTTGATGTAAAGGCGGCCCTCCTTCATCTGAATGCGGTCGCCGGGCAGGCCGATGATGCGCTTGATGTAGTCCTCGCCGGTCGGCTCGTTGTGGAACACCGCGATGTCGCCGCGCTGCGGCTCGCCGATGGCGAGGATGCGGCCGTTGAACGGCACCGGCAGCGGGAACGAGTACTTGCCCAGGCCCCAGGCCCATTTGTTGGCGACGAAGTAATCGCCAATCATCATGGTCGACTGCATCGAGGCAGTCGGGATCGAGAATGGCTGAAACAGGAAGGTGCGGAAGACGAGCGCGATGATGAGCGCCTCGACGATCACGACGATGGTGTCGCGCAGCTCGTTCTTCTTGGCCTTTTCAGCCTTGGTCATGGAAGTCTGGCTCATCTGTTCCCGTCCGGGGTGCCATTTGGCGGCTCGTGGTTAGGCTTTAGCGGGGACCCCGTCAACGACGGGGAGCGCTTCGATGATGACAAAGGCTTGAGCCATGCCGCCATCGTCCGTGATGGTCAGGTGGATATGTGGTTCATGTCCGGCGGGAACAAGGCGGGCCAAGGCTCTGGCAGCACCGTTGGTCAGCTTCATGGTCGGTTTGCCGGAGGGCAGGTTCACCACGCCCATGTCGCGCCAGTAGACGCCCCAGGAAATGCCGGTGCCCAACGCCTTGGAACAGGCTTCCTTGGCGGCGAAACGCTTGGCGTAGGAGGCGGCGCGCTGGGCCCGCCGGTCGGACTTTGCCCGCTCGATCTCGGTGAAGCAGCGGTGGGTGAACCGCTCGCCGTACTGGTCCAGAACCTTCTGGACGCGCGATATGTCGCACAGATCGTTCCCCAGCCCGACGATCATGCCAGGCCCCGGCTGCCGGGCTTGATGGCGGGGATAGCCGCCAGTTCGGGGGGCAGCGCGTCGGCGGGGTAGGCCGGAACCTTGTAGCGGGCCAGCGACACCAGCGGTACGCCCACATCGGCCTCGCCGCCCGAGCGGTCGATCAGGCACGCGGCGGCGACGACGTCGGCGCCGATGGCCCTGAGGCAGTCGATGCATTCGCGGATCGAAAGACCGGTGGTGACGATGTCCTCGACCACCAGGACCTTCTCGCCGCGGGCGATCTCGAAGCCGCGGCGGAGCTGGAACCTGCCGTCGACGCGCTCGGTGTAGATGGCGGGCACGCCCAGATGCCGGGCGGTCTCGTAGCCCGGGATGATGCCACCGACCGCCGGCGAGACGATCTGGCTGACATTGCCATAGCCCTCGCTGCGCAATTTCTCGGCCAGCGCCCGGCACAGCTTTTCGGCCTTGTCGGGGTGCATGAACACCCTGGCCTTCTGCAGAAACACCGGCGAGCGCAGGCCCGACGACAGGATGAAGTGGCCTTCGAGGAGTGCGCCGCACTCCCGGAAGATGTCGAGGATCTCGTCTGTGGTCATGCGCTCGCTCTCTCGGCGTCCTCGCCATCCCAGTCGGCGAGCGCCACGCTTTCGGCTTCGGCCACGGTCGCCCGGCGGACCTGCGACAGGCCGTGCGTGAGCTTGAGGGCCGACAGAACTTCAGTGAGTTGGGCCAGATCCCTCACCTCGAGCTCGAAGATGTTCTTGTGGAAGTCGGGTGAGACGATCCGCATCACCAGATTATGGATGTTCGCCTCGGCGGCGGCAATGGCGGCGGCCACCTGGGCCAGCACGCCCGGCTTGTTCTGCACCAGCATCGAGATGACCACCTTGTGCGGGCGGTCTTCCTTGCCGCCGATGTCCCAGCGGACGTCGATCCAGGCGACGTCGGAATCGTGCATGGCGATCAAGGCGTCGGAGTGGACCGGATAGATGACGATGGGGGCGCTCGGCCGCATGATGCCGATGAGGCGGTCGCCGGGAACGACGCCCTCGGGCGAGATCGCAACCTTGGTCGAAAAACCCAGCTGCGCCAGGGCTTCGCGCGCATTGGGACCGGAGCGCTGCCCGCCGGGGACGCGGAAACGGAACACATCCGTGTCGCGCAGGGCAAACCACCCCTCGGCCTTGTCGGGCATGGGCAGATCGAGCGCCTTCTTGCGGCGCTTCTTGATGCCTTTGACCGCCGCCAACTCGATGCCGAGGG
>Ga0310811_10014850_pt1 | contig 10166 bp, 9 predicted proteins | sample YCmetagenome_FD_207642 | JGI IMG/M metagenome (GOLD analysis project Ga0310811, IMG submission 207642) | Soil microbial communities from experimental microcosm in Duke University, North Carolina, United States - YC | ecosystem: Engineered > Artificial ecosystem > Soil microcosm > Unclassified ...
GCATCGGGATCATCATGAATGGGGTCAGTGGACGCATGGGCACCAACCAGCATCTTGTCCGTTCGATCCTGGCAATCCGCGAACAGGGCGGATTGCGACTGAGCAATGGCGCTATACTCATGCCAGATCCCATCCTCCTTGGACGCAATGAACAGAAACTGCGCTCACTTGCGCAAACCTACCATGTTGATCGTTGGAGTACCGACCTGGATGCCTGCTTAGCCAATCCAGATGATGAGATCTATTTTGATGCGCAGGTTACATCCCAACGGGCGGAAAGTTTACGAGCCGCCATCCAGGCCGGGAAACATATCTATTGTGAGAAACCGACGGCAAATAACGCGGCGGAGGCTTTCGCGATCGCGCAACTGGCACAGGCCAAAGGCATCAAGCATGGAGTGGTACAGGATAAGCTTTTCCTGCCGGGTTTACGCAAACTCCAACGGGTCATTGATAGTGGTTTCTTTGGACGTATCCTCTCCATACGCGGTGAGTTTGGCTACTGGGTCTTTGAGGGCAACTGGCAACCGGCACAACGCCCCTCATGGAACTACCGCAAGGAAGATGGTGGTGGCATCATTATCGATATGTTATGCCACTGGCGCTATGTACTCTCAAATCTCTTTGGCCCGATTCAGGCTGTTTCCTGTCTGGGCGCGACCCATATTCCATCGCGAGTAGATGAACAGGGCAAACCCTATGCCAGTACAGCCGACGATGCAGCCTACGCGACCTTTGAATTGCAGGATGGCATCATTGCTCAGATCAACTCATCATGGAATGTACGCGTCTATCGCGATGAACTCTTTGTACTACAGGTCGATGGCACCAAAGGCAGTGCTATCGCTGGTTTGCGTGAATGCAAGACCCAAAGCCAGGTCAATACACCGAAGGCCATCTGGAATCCCGATATTCCCAATCCGTTAATTTTCCGTGACCACTGGCAGGATGTGCCAGATAATGAGATTTTCGACAATGGCTTCAAAGTACAGTGGGAATATTTCTTGAAATATGTCGCTAACGATGGGCCATTCCCCTGGGATCTATTCGAGGGAGCCAGAGGGGTGCAACTCGCGGAACTTGGTCTGCGCTCATGGCATGAACGACGCTGGCTCTCAGTACCTGAAACGCCACACACGAGGGAAGGATAAAACGAAATGGCACATACATTGCATCTTCCTCATGCGGATGGCACTACATCACTCTATACCGCTGGCACATATCCAACGCCAGCAGCCCTCTCATCGCTCCCGGAGTTCAGCAACCGTAGCGCGTACGCAGCGGCGCACGTGGTCTGCGATCCGCGCCACGCGACCAGCAGCAGCCCCAGGAATCCACTGGATTGGGATGAGACCCTGCACTATCGCCACTATCTCTGGTCACTTGGTTTCGCCGTCGCCGAGGCCATGGATACCGCGCAACGTGGCATGGGGTTGGATTGGGAGATGACGAAAGAGCTGATTCGCCACTCACTGGCTGATGCACGTACACAGCCGGGCGCACAGATCGCCTGTGGCGCAGGCACCGATCAGCTCACACCCACCAGCAATCTGACGCTTGATGATGTTATCGCGGCTTATGAAGAACAGTGCGCATTTATCGAGCACGAGGGTGGCAATATCATTCTGATGGCGAGTCGAGCACTGGCAACCTGCGCGACTTCACCCGACGATTATCTGAAAGTCTATGACCGTATCCTTTCACAGGTCAGCAAGCCTGTTATCCTGCACTGGCTCGGCGATATGTTTGATCCAGCTCTGACTGGCTACTGGGGGTCACACGACCTCAGCGCCGCGACAGACATCTGTCTGAGTATCATTGAACGTCACGCCACGAAGATCGATGGTATCAAACTTTCGCTACTTGACGATCAACGCGAGATCGCGATGCGCCGCCGCTTACCACAACAGGTCAAGATGTATACAGGCGATGACTTCAACTACGCGGACCTGTTACGTGAAGATGAGCAGGGCAACTATAGCCATGCCTTACTGGGCATCTTTGATGCCATCGCACCGATAGCGGCGTTAGCACTACAGGCATTAGACAGAGGAGAGCTGGCGCAATTTGAGCAGTTACTCGCGCCAACCGTGCCACTCTCGCGCCATATCTTCCAGGCACCAACCTATTGCTACAAAACCGGAATCGTCTTTCTGGCGTACCTGAATGGGCATCAGAACCATTTCCGTATGGTCGCTGGTCAGGAATCCGCTCGCTCAATCATCCACCTGAGCGAATTGTTTATGCTGGCGGATCAAGCAGGTCTGTTGCGCGATCCTGATCTTGCAGCCGGGCGCATGCAACAGATACTGGGACTCGCTGGCATACAATAAGAAATGGAGTTCTGAGATGAAAACATTCTCTGATCTTTCGCGGCTCAGTCTGAATCAGATCACAACCAATCAATGGAGCGTACGTGAGGCAGTCGAAGGTTGCGTGCGAGCGGGCATCCCTGCGATAGCTATCTGGCGTAACAAACTGGCGGAGACTGGTTTACAAGAAACAGTCAATATCGTTCGTAACGCGGGCCTCACCGTTTCGAGTTTATGCCGTGGCGGTGGCTTTCCGGCCACCAGCGCAAGCGAGCGGCAGGCCAATATCGACGAAAATCGTAGAGCAATTGATGAAGCCGCCGCGCTTCATGCCGCCGTTCTGGTGCTGGTCTGTGGTCCCACACCCGATAGAAATATCGATGCCGCACGCGGTATGGTCACCGATGCGATCGAACAGCTGCTCCCATACGCAACCGAGCGCGGCGTCAAGCTAGGTATCGAACCACTTCACCCTATGTTCGCCGCAGATCGTTCAGTCATCGTCACACTGGCGGAAGCCACCAGACTGGCAAAACGCTTCGCATCCCCACAGGTAGGCGTTGTCGTCGATGTCTATCACGTCTGGTGGGATCCGGAGGTCTACGCCAGCATTGAGCAAGCAACAGGTCATATTCTGGGCTTCCACGTCAATGATTGGGCCGTTCCACTGCCAGACACGCTGCACGGGCGTAGAATGATGGGCGATGGAGTGATTGAGATACGTCGTCTCCGCCATGCTGTCGAGCAGGCAGGCTATCACGGCCCCATCGAAGTCGAAATTCTCAATCAGACGATCTGGAACATGCCCGGCGATGATGTACTAAAACTGATGTGCCAGCGCTACCTTGAACATGTCTAGAGTCTGGCCCCAACGGATAGCAAACACGCTTATGCCACCTGCAATATAATATGCGCTATATGCTGACCTGCATCTTATCACCATAATCGACAATTACTCATTTTTATGGTATTTTTGCAGAGTATACTGATTTATAATTATGTTGAGGGTACGCATATGTCTGCAATTATCCGAGGGCCAGAACCCGACAGAATAACTTTTATCAAGACTACTATCTTTACCATTGGTCGTGCATCCGACAACCATCTTGTGCTTAATCATCCCGCCATAGCTGAACATCATGTGCAAATACATCATATACGCCAACAATATATGCTCATAAATTTGCTACCAGAAGTTTCTGTCTTTGTCCACGGACAGGCTCTACCACCTGCCACACCAGAGCCATTACATGATGGCGATACATTCATCATTGCCGATCACTCTTTTGTGTTCGCGTATCAGGACGACTTCGCGTATCAGGACGACGAGGAACAAGAAAGTTTCTCCCTCGATGACTCTACTCCACCGTTACCTGCCCCCATGCCTTCGGCTCCAACTGGCGCACTCCTACCACCTACACGCTCATTACCACCTGAGGAACTTTCGGTCCCATATAGATCACCGCTGTATGACTATCGCGATGATCAGATCAGAGATATCGATGCTCCTCCAACGCGCCCCGTGGAACAGCTACGCTTTACAGCCTTTCATCCACGCGTCATCCCCGTCCAGACATGGCAGACGCTGCTCGTCTATGTCCATATCAAAGATACATTGAAAGAGATTTATATAGACCGAGAGCGTTTCAAACAGGAGCTAGGACCACTGCCAGGGACCGCCGAAGCTGAGAGTATCCAGGCGCTACCACGTGGTACCGAACTTACCATCAGACCCGCTTGTCCGCACGTCACTTTTAACCCTGAGCAGACCACGATCAAATGGGCCGAAGACTGGCACCGCATCCAGTTTCGCTTCCAGGCAGACAGCCAGGGTATGGGTCAGGCATGGAACGGCGAAATCGCGATCTATGCCGGAGCACTCATCATCGGTACATTGAAAATGCCACTCATCTTTGAACAACCATCCTTCGTTTATCCAGTAGAGAACACGCACAACAACGAACAATCGGGACAAAGCGCCCCCTATCAGCGCATTTTCGCCTCATACAGCCATAACGATACGCAGGTTGTGCTGACCTGTCGTAGTACCTATAAGGCACTCGGCAATGAGTACCTGCGCGATGTCGATACATTACGTTCAGGCCAACAATGGAATCCCACCCTCTTACGCATGATTGATGAAGCCGACATCTTTCAGCTCTTCTGGTCCGCGCAGGCCGCACGTTCGCAGTATGTACGCCAGGAATGGCAATACGCACTGAAACAGAGGTACAAAGAGAACTTTATTCGACCAGTCTACTGGAAAAAACCATCGGAGCCACCACCAGCGGAACTCACTGACCTGCACTTTACCTATATGGAACTCCCCCAACTCTCAATCATCGATAGATTGAGAAGCCCATTCCATCATCTGTTCCGCCATGAGTAGCTCTTTCCGACAGGTTTCTCAGCGGTATTACAGATTATGCCGTGGCACAAGTTTATGTTCCACGGCATACACTGCGGCCTCACTGCGGCGCGAAAGGCCCAGTTTCACCAGAATATTACTGACATGATTACGCGCCGTCTTTTCGCTCATAAAGAGTGATTCCGCGATCTGTTTGTTGGTATAACCACGTGCCACCAGAGCGATCACTTCCCGTTCCCGCTCGGTCAATTCAACGCCGCCCGTTGAAGAATCCGTAGGTGTTGTCATATGTGATAGTGCCTTTTTCTTCGATGCTTCAGATAAAAGCGAAGCTCCGGCAGCAACCTGTCGTACCGCTTTCAGCAGTTCCGCCCGGCTGACATTCTTGAGCAAATAGCCACTCGCGCCAGCAAGGATCGCCGCCATAACCGCCTCTTCATCAGGATATGAGGTAATCAGCAGGACAGCAATAGTGGGAGCCTGATTCTTGATCTCACGACAGGCTTCAATACCACCCATCTTTTCCATCCTGACATCCATCAAAATGACGTCAGGAGCCAGAACCGGCGTCTTCGCGAGCGCCTCATCACCGTTCTTTGCCTCACCGATTACAACTATGTCGTCTTCTAATTCAAACGCCGCACGCATGCCCAGGCGCACAACCTCATGATCATCAACGATCATTAACCGTATCTTTTTCATTCATCACCTTCCCGCGCTGCTATATGGTATACAGGCATGCACAACAACACCGTTCGGACAGCCTGGGGAGATCGTCAATACTCCCCCCAACTCTTGAGCACGCTCATACATTCCGCGCATACCATACCCTGACAGCATATGTTGCGCATCTTCTGTCGCTTCCACTCCCGCGCTTGTCATCCCTTTACCGTCATCACAAATCTCTACTTCTATCTGTTCTGACGTATACCGCAGGGTTACTATAATGTTCGTTGCCTCCGCATGTTTATAAGCGTTCATTAACGCCTCTTGCATGATGCGAAAGAGAGCGGTGCCAATCTGCGCTTCATGCGCCCATACCTGCGCTCCTCGCGCCGCTCTGTCATCCGCTCCCTCAACGACAAACTGCGTTGTAATATTGCTGATTGCCGTGAATTCGTTGAGCTGCGATTGAAGCATCTGCGCCAGTACCATCGTCCCATGCATCAATGGCTTGAGCGAGAACATATAATTTCTTGATTCCCACAATGCCTGCTTCGATACCAGCACCAACTTCTCCAGACGCTCGGCTAATGGCGCAATCACAGTGGCATCGGGAGAGTCAGCGGCGATATGTTGCGCCTGCACATGCGCTGTCTCTGCCTGCAAACTCAACATATAAGTGAGTTGCGCGATACCATCGTGAATCTCACGTGCGATACGCCCACGTTCAGCACGCTCAGCTAATTCAATCGTCTGCTCCGCCAGACGAATGTTTTCCAGCGCGACCAACAACTGCGCACCCGCGATGGTCAGAAAGCTCTCCTGCTGAGATCCGAAAGGGATACTCCGTTTACTCTCCACACCAAGCACAATTTGAATATGCCCTGCCCTACGCAATGGCAGATAGAGCCGCGCAATACCATAACGCATCGCCGTTCCCTGTTGCGAAACATCGAACAGCGTAAGCGTCTGTCCCGACCGTAGCACCTGTTCGATATATATCCTGCTACTCGCTGGCAGAGAATCATCCATTGTGGATTCAACACAACTCACAATCTCAGCGTGAGCATGATGCTGCGCTCCCTGCCCTGCTTCACCTGTAACAATTTCACTCGTATCAATGAGCGCGATCATAATACGCCCAAAATGCCAGCCTTTCTGCAACGGCAACAGACTACTCTGTAACAATTCTTGCCGATCACGGGCACTTTTCAATAATGTCTCGCCCACCCTCACCAGATACTTCTGCGTACGTACATTCTCTCGCTCACGCATCTTGCTCTGCGTATAACTTTCCAACAAAGAAGAGACATAAGCCACCAGAATTGCCAGCAGTGGAGCATCAATCAGAGATCCACCAATATCAATGGGCGTATGCGCCACATAGGTATGCCATCCGGGTGCATGCACAAACAGGCCCAACAGCACAAACATATCTATACAGGCAGCAGCAAGCAAACCACCAGTATAACGATACATAAAAGCGGCGGCAATAATAGCAGAGAAGGCGTAACGATAGAAAGGCGACCCGACCCCAAACGGAGGATCTGAAAATGGCCCACTATAATACATCACCAGACCACATAGCAGCACATCAAAGCTGTAAACAACAATGTTCCAGAATTTGTTACGAGCCGACACCAGCAACGGCAATATCTCAAGTGTTCCAGCAGCGGAAATACGTGAGGACCACGAGTACCCTTATAATCCAGGTATCAATGGGTAAAAACCGTGCCAATAAAATCTGAATAACTGGTGCATAGAGCGTCACAATCAGCGTTTCAACAAACGTCACGGCAAGCAAGAGGATCGCCATCTCCTGATAGGAGATCCACGATGGGTCAATATATAAAATAAAGCGACGATGGGTAGGAAACAACGACCAGATAAGAACGACAAAAGCATAGAACCACATGCTCCATCGCCAGATGAGAAAGAAGTAACTTGGCATTACGCGTAGGCGGCGCGAGGCCGCAGAAGGAATATTGCTGAATTTAACGATATGCTGTAAGCGATTCATGTGAAAAATTTCCTCTACATACGCCACGAAGTACAAACCAGTAAGAAATAAGGCAAGTGCCCATTTTCTGACTCATCTGTTATTAATAATTTTATACTCGTGAAGAGGATAAGTACAGATCTAGCAGACATTTCAAACGGGAGCATGATAGCAGGCAAGAGATAAACATTGACATATATACATGTGAAGCGTTCATCTTGCGTATGTGAGAAGCATGATATATAACCTTGAGAACATAGCTTATATTATCTACCTGCTCCAGCAAGATTCTCACTCCACAAAAAAGAAGCAGGCAAACATCATTTTTGCTTGCCTACTTCTTCTTATGTAAAACCTATTTCGCAGGACGTTGCCACTGCATCTGATATGGACAATACTGCTGCATATCGGGCTGCACCTGCTGTTGCACCGATTGCGCGGCCTGCTGCGGTGTCTCACTACTGATCGTGACACCCTGCTGTGCCGTCATCAATGCTGCCCAGAGTTGCGCCCCGGCAGGTAGCGGCGGACGACTCTCAGAATAAGGCAACAGGTTCGCGAAAAACTTCATATTGCCAGTAATCAGTTGTGGATCTTTCAACAACGAAGTGTACGTCGGCATCTGCGCGGCTACCTTCGCAAAGATACTCTGCCCGACGGGAACTTATAGGCATCGGTCGGATTATGCGCTCCTTTTGGCATCACCAGACCATACCCACCCGACCAGGTAAATGGCGACTGACCCGCATGTGTCACAGGAACATACGTGATGCCATAATCCAATTTCGGCGCATATTCCTGCAAAAGCTGGATATTCCAGGTTCCCGACAACTGCATCGCCACATGTCCGGTAAAAAATGGCGTCTGACTCGGCGGCGCATTGGGCGGCAGATAGGTGGCCTGAAATGTGCTGGCCTTCTGATATCCCAACCGCTGCGCCCAATCATGCAGGAAAGTCAACGAATCGATCATCGCTGGCTCAGTAGCCGTAACCTGACAGGTGCTATTATTGAAAAAGTTCGCGCCATAATCAAGCGCCCAGGTGACCGCATAGCCTTCATCCACCCAGGGCACAAAACCCAGTTGCGTATAATTGCCACGCGCGTCGGTCTTATCCAGTTTAAACGAAATGTTTTCCAGCTCTGATAATGTCAGCGGACCATGCGAGGGGTCCATAATATCAGGATTAATGCCTGCCTGCTCAAACAGTGTTTTGTTATAGAACAGCGCACGAGCATCCGTCTCCATCGGCAGACCATACACACCGTTCTCGTACTTTACTTCATTCCAGGCATACGGCAAATATTGCTGTGAAAGTGTCGGATCATCTTGCTGAATGTAGGGCGAGATGTCAGTCAACAGCCCGGTTGCCGCCTGCTGGTTGACCGTAAAACGATCAGTCAGATAAACGTCCGGGGGTTGTCCGCCACGCACCGCAGTGACAATCGACGAATTATCCCCCTGCGCCTCGACTGGCTGGCCCACCAGCTTCACATGGATGGTGGGATTCGCCTGCTCAAACTCAGTCACAATCTGCTGAAAAGCCTGCATATCCAGCACCGCCGTATCCGACGACCAGAATGTAACCTCATGCGACCCTTCAGCACTATTCGCGCAACCAATAAACAGGATCGATATCAATAAACTTGCCAGCAGCGCAAACATCAGTCTGCCAGCAGATGGCTTCACGTGCAATTTCATAGGAACATCCTCATTCCCTTTAGCTCTGTTTAGCACTGTGCAACATTGTGCTTCTCTTCGGCTCGCTCGCTATGCTCCAACGCATCACGAACACAGTATCAACCTACAAACAGTTCCATATTCCTTACTTGATACTTCCCAACGTCACACCACTGATAAAGAAACGCTGGAACGCGAAGAAAACAATCACCACAGGAATCACCACCAGCACAGAAGCCGCCATCAACAGATTGAACTGAATATCATGTGTTGAGCGGAAGGCTTGCAGACCAATCGCCAGCGTATGCACCGAATCATCCTGCAAGTAGATTAAGGGACCCAGGAAATCATTCCAGGCCGCCACCGCAGAGAAGATCGCCACCGCGCCAACCGCAGGCCGCGCCATCGGTGTCACAATCCGCCAGAGAATACGCCATTCGCTGGCACCATCGATACGCGCCGCCTCCAATAAATCCTTCGGCAACTGCAAGAGAAACTGCCGGATCAAAAAGATATAGAACGCATTGCCAAAGAATGTTGGTACCACCAACGGCAGAAACGTATTGATCCAACGCAAGCGAGCAAACAGATCAAACTGTGGAATAATCACCAGCGAGAACGGAATGAAAATGGTTGCCAGCACCAGATAGAAAACAACATCGCGTCCGGGCCATTGTATACACGCGAAACCATACGCAATAATCAGATTCGAGAACACCGCACCAACCATACTCAATAGCGTAATAATCAGCGTGTTGACAAAGTACATCCCGAACGGGATCGTATTGACAGCCTTTATAAAGTTATCCCACTCGACGTGCAATGGGATTAACGTCGGAGGAAATTGCGCTAATTCAACATCAGACTTGAGAGCAGTCACAATCATCCAGTAGATCGGCACCAGAAACAGCACCGCCATCAGGATCAAAAAGATACGGACACCAATACGTCCCAACAACTGCCGAACAGACAGAGCACGTCGATCATCACGACGGTTATCTGGATGTCTGCTAACATTGTGAGCCGAAACATCAGCTCTGAGCGTCGTTTTCATAGTAGTATCACCTCTGATCTACGGCCTATGGCAAGCAACATCATTGAGAAAAACCTGCGCACTAACCAATGATTTCGTAGTTGACAAACC
>Ga0310811_10014851_pt1 | contig 10166 bp, 7 predicted proteins | sample YCmetagenome_FD_207642 | JGI IMG/M metagenome (GOLD analysis project Ga0310811, IMG submission 207642) | Soil microbial communities from experimental microcosm in Duke University, North Carolina, United States - YC | ecosystem: Engineered > Artificial ecosystem > Soil microcosm > Unclassified ...
CGTGTTGTCGAACAAGTGCGGGTACGGCCCGATGCGGGCGCCCATGGCCATGACGAGCTGGGTCATGGACGGCACGATCGAGGCGATCGCGCGCGCGCTCAAGCTTGACCCGATCGAGGTGCGCCGACGCAATATGATCAGTGAAGCGGAGCTCCCGCATCGCATGCCGACCGGCGAGGTGCTGGAAGACATCACGCCGCGCGAGTCGCTCGAGACCGCGGTACGGACGTTTGACGTCGAGGCGTTCCGGACCCGCCAGCGGGCGGATCGCGAAAGGGGCATCTATTCGGGACTTGGAATCTGCTGCGTAGTCGAATCGACGACATATGGCTCGGCCTTCTACAAGGCCGCGGGTATTCCGGGCTCCGGCCACGAGGCTGGATGGGTGAAAATCGAGCCGACTGGCGTGGTAAATGCGTCTGTCGGGCTGATGGCGTCGGGGCAGGGTTACGAGACGACCTTCGCGCAGGTCGTGGCCGACGCGCTCGGCGTGCTGCCGGAGAATGTGCACCTGACGCTCGGCAACACCGACACAGCGCCCTATGGGATGGGCAGCCGCGGTGCGCGCGGCGGCACGGTCGGCGGCAGCGTGCTGATGCTCGCGGCAAACGTGCTGCGCGACAAAGTTTTAGCGATTGGCGCGGGACTTCTCGGCCTCAATACCGGCGCGGAGCTGCGCCTTCAACACGGGCGCATCGAGCGCAGGCTTGCCGGAGAATGGACCGATGCAGGGCTCTCGCTGGCGGACATCGCGCAGGTCGCCTATCTCGATCCACTACGCCTGCCGACCGGCATGGAGCCCGGACTCGAGGCGCACAAGGCCTATGACCCGCCGCCGATGACCTATTCCAACGCGACGCATGTCTGCGAGGCAACGGTCGACGTTCGCACCGGCGGCGTAACGTTGCAGCGCTATCTCGTGGTCGAGGATTGTGGCACGGTCTACAACCCGCTGATCGTCGAAGGCCAGCAACATGGGGCGATCGCCATGGGTATCAGCGGCGTCTTGCTCGAAGAGATCATCTACGACGAGAACGGCCAAAATCGCTCCGGTAGCTTCGCCGATTATCTGCTGGCGACCGCCGTCGAAATTCCTCCAATCGAGATCGTCTCGCAACACACGCCGAACCGGCGTACCGCGACCGGAAGCAAGGGCATGTCGGAGGGAGGCGTCATGGGCGCGATCGGCGCCGTCATGAATGCGGTCAATGATGCTCTGGCGCCATTTGGCGTCGTCGCCGACCGGCAGCCGCTCTCTCCGCCATACATTCACTCGCTGCTCCGCGGAAAGAATCAAGAACGAATTGCAACGTGATTGAATTGCTTCTTCCGTTACTCTTGGGTCCTAGGCAGACAATGCTCGGTCACCATGCACTCCTCTCTGGGTTGTTGCGGGCCCCGGCGCGGTGGGGCGACATCCTTGCCGCGCTCTCACCGCGCGGCCCTAAGTGAACTCCGGCATGCGCTTAATCGCGAAAAGTTCGCGCGCGATCCCGCCCGGTTGGCTCAAGCAGCCGGAAGGTTTTGATCGCTGACCATCAGGGTTGGTTGCTTCGAACGTAGGGCCGGCAAGGTGTGGGCGGCCCAATGACGGTATGAGATGGTCCCGAGTGGCATGTGGTATCAGCACTCGAGATAGGGCTTTCGTGCGCTTCGTCGGGAAAGCAGGAGACAACGAGCGTGGTTAGTCCGCATGGCCGCTTCGTCTGGTACGAGTTGGTCACGAACGATGTCGCGGCGGCCACAGCCTTTTATTGCCGCGTCATGGGTTGGGGGGCCTGGGATGCGTCGACGCCCGGCAAGCCTTACATCCTTTTCGGCGACGGGAAGTCTACGATCAGTGCGCTGACGCCGCTGCCGGGTGAGGCGCGGCGGACGGGCGTGCAACCGACCTGGGTTGGCTATGTCGGGGTGGATGACGTTGATGCGGCCGCTGAGCGTGTCGTGCAGCTTGACGGAGTCGTGCATGTCGCGCCGACCGACGTTGCGGCTGTCAGCCGCTTTTCGGTCCTCACCGATCCTCAGGGTGCACGTTTTGGGCTGTTAAAATGGCGCAATGCTGCCCAGCAACCGCTCGCCGCGGCAGATGCAGCGGGGCGGGTCGGCTGGCACGAGCTCCTTGCCGCAGATTGGGAGCAGGCTTGGGTTTTCTACGTTGCGCTTTTTGGCTGGCGCAAAGAGGAAGCAGACGTGAGCGAGGCGACCACGTATCAGCCCTTCTCAGCCGGAGAGCAGATGATTGGCGGCATGTTCACCAAACCTCGGAGGATCCCAGCTCCGTTTTGGCTCTATTATTTCAATACTGCCGATATCGACGCGGCCGCAGAGCGTGTTGCGGCTGGCGGCGGACAGGTTCTCGAAGGCCCGCTTGAAACAGCGGGCGGAAGCTGGGTCATCCAATGCGCGGATCCGCAAGGCGCGGCATTCGCCCTGGAAGGACCACGGAAGAGCCGCCCACCCGGATATTTCGCGCGCGCCCCGCAAACCTCCGGCGGCCGGGCTCGCCGCTGGTCCTGGTAGAACCCTCGTTCAGGCGCCCGCCGCCGACGGCAGGCCGCGGCCCAACGCGAACTGACCGACCGGGCCTTCAACGTGGAATTCGATACCCGCCATCTTCGCGAAAAGATCGATGTTGGTGCTCCCGATCGCGCATCCGCCGAGACCCATGTCGGTTGCCAAAAGATAGAGAGTCTGAAGCAACACGCCGGCGTCCTTCAGGATAAGCGCATAGGCGAGCGAGCTGTATTTCCATGACACTCTGCTGAACCTCGCCGCAATCGTAATGACGATCTGTGGCTTGGCGGGCGCGCCCATGGCCTCCTGCGCTTCGGCGAGCACCGCCTCGAGATGCGGCATGGTCACGTCGATCGGCACCACTGCGTGCTGGCCGGCATCGTAATGATAGAGTCCCCGCGCAAGCCCCTCGCACTTGTCGACCGCGAGATAGAGCTCAAGCTCGTAGCTCGCGCCGCCCGACGGATACGGCCTCGTCGTGTAGGAGACGATCGATCGGGTAACCCCAAGATCAACGTGCTCTTGCCAGGTCGACACGACACGCGCGGTGCCGTCGAGAAATTGCGCAAGCTCGGCGAGCGTGATCGGTCGCTTGGCATCGAAGGTGCGAACCGAATGACGCGTGCGCAGCAATCGCGCGGTTGGAGATACACCCGCGGCAGCGTGCGAGAGGGAGGTCAGATCAATCGCCTTTCCGGGCCAGCGTCGCCTTACAGCGGGCGGCGCAGGGGTGGCTGATGCATACGAATAGACGCCACCAAGCGGATTGGCGTGTCGCCCTGCCGTGCTGCGCGCGTGGAACAGAAGATCGTGGAAGTCCCAGAGCACAAGGTCCGCGTCGCCTTCCACCGACCGCAGGCTACCGTCGTATTTGGGATCGACCTTGAAGAGGATTTGGCAGTCCACCAGCAGGGCGAGAACCGCGAGCCCCGGAAAACCTTTTTGGTGGCGCAGCCGTCCGATCTGCTGCGGCGTGGACAGTGACGTAAGGGCGGCCGCAATCTCCGGATGGGAGATACGAAACAGCGCACCGGCGCGCGGCGACTCCAGCACCATCGCGTCGCCGCGCCGTCGCAGATAAGCAAAGCGCGACAAGGCGAGCACGTCGGTATTTCGGAGCGCTGGTGTCTGCGGCTGGTAATCTGCCATTTGCGGCTCGATGACGACTGCGTCCACGCCGCGCTTTTCCCCGACGGGGTATTCCAGTAGCCCCCGCCGCGCCAGTCGCTGTGTGAGGGACTTTAGCTCGCGATCGACCTTCCCGCGGCATGCCAATGCTGTGAGCCGCACACCCGCGTGCAGCTCCAGAGCCCGTTTCGCCGCGCCGCCGCTAAACCATCCGAGATCGACCGAATAGCCTTCAAGATGAACGAAAACGTGCCCGTCGGGGCGCGCTTCAAGTTTGGCCTGAGCACCGAGCCGGACGAAAACAGTTCGCGGCCCAGCCACTCGCGCTCGCTTTGTTGCCGAAGCGCGCACCGCAACCCTCAGGTATGAGGATGGATCGGATTGAGTTCGCTTTCCGGCGTCGGCCGGTCGCACCATCCGAGCTTCACCGGAACATCGTAGAGCCGTCCCGGTGCGAAGCGGCGATAGAAATGGCGCATGCCCGGAACAATCACGCGTGCAACCGGAACGCCGATGTCGGGCCGCGTCTGATCGAGCGCGAGAAAGTCGAGCCCGGCACGCCCGACGGCGTCGACGCAGGCCATCACCTGTTCGCGGGTATCGAGGCGATTGAAGGTCGAGACGGGCGGAGCGATGGGAGGACCAGACGGCGCCAGATAAGGATGGTCCTGCAGGCGGAACGGTGTGGTGCCGTCGAGGGTTTCTTTCCTTCCGTCACCGCCACCCATGAGCGCGATCGAGAGGAACTGGTTCAACTCGGTGAGCGCGCGCAACATGGCAATGCGCGGATCGAAGTGCGCACCGGACCCGAACTCGATATTTTCCTGGCCGTTTTCGGTCCAGAGCGCCATCGCGACATAGCTCGGGATTCCCAAATCGTTGGTGACATCGAGCACCCAGAGCCGGCGGCCGTTTTCGGCAAGCTGAGCTCGCAACTGGCGAACATAGGAATCATCGAACTGGTCGAGGTCCACTTCGCGCCGCTGCAGGCGGTTATACCACCACATCGCGTAGCAATCCCGCTCGACCAGTTCGAGGAAGCCCTGGACGATCGCCTCTGCGAGCGTGTTGCCGGCCGCACAGCCGTTCGAGTCTGCGTTGATCTCGGCCGGGCCGCGGTAGAAGAAATAAAGGAAGCTGGTCGGCAGATATCTGAAGCGTCGGTCGCGCAGCGACCAGACTGGCGACCAATCGATCTTCGCCGATCGATCAAATGGTTCGGGCAGCGTCCGCGCTTCGATCGCATCCGCGATCAACGTACGGTCCTGTGCGAACTGAGCCTCGCTGAACAGCATGACGTCGTTCGGCGCGATCGCATCGCCTGGCGCGAAGTCCGTGAAGCGGCGCGCCACTCTGATTTCGTCGCCCTGAAAAATTCCGGAGTAGCGCTCCATCGCCTCCATGAGAGCACTGGCTTCGCCCTGTTCGGCAGTGCTGCCCTTGCCGAAACTACCACCGCTGAGTCCCTCTCTAAGCTCATCGACGTTTCTGGCGGGCGCGGAGAAATTATGCGACGCGTAATAGTTGGTGTTCATCGGCACGTCGGCTTCGATGCGCTCAAGCGCCGAAACGACGCCGGTGAGCGGGCTTACGTGCTTGCGGAAACGCGCCACCGTGTCCCGCGGCGAGGCGGTGCGATATCCGCCGCTGGTCATCACAAGTCTGCCGCCGGCGTCGAGTTCGATCGGTACCGGAGCACGGCGTGGATCGCGCAGCTTCTTGCGGCCGCAATTCGGACATTGCGGTCGTCGTGCGACGTAGTGCTTGTCGATGCTCGCCCCCAGGAGATCGAGACTGAGAATGTGATCGTTCAATTCGGTCGCAAACCCCGTGGCGATCGCCTTCGCGATTTCGACGGCTGCAAGCTGGATGCCGTTTTGTCCGAGCGGCTGACTGGCGAGGGGCGAGGCCGACACGCAGCGGGCATGGCTGCGGTCGAGCATTCCCCTGATCTCGCGGTTGCGCCGCATGCGATCGGAAAGACACTGCCAGCAGGCGCTTTCGTGCGGTGTGAACACCGGGCCCACCAGCGGAAAGACTCCGGAAGGCTGCACCAACAGCCAAGGGGCGCGATCTGATAGATGCCGGCTGTTCAAGTCAGCGAGGTTTCCATCGAGATAGTCGCTGACCAACGCGACGGTCAGATCAGATGATCGCTGCACCACCCGAACGCCGAGCCGGGTGAGCGCAGTGGACAATTCCTTTGCACCCTGCACGTCGATCGATTGGATGCGGACGCGGCAGCCCTGGAGACGATGGTCTACGGCTTGCGGCGGCAGACCGAGGCTTGCCCAATAGGCGGCCACGACGCCGTCCGAGGAGCGCGAGACCGGCATGACATAGTTGAGGTCGTACAGCCGCGTCAGGGCTTCACGAATCTTGTCCGCCGGAAAAGTCCGTCCCAGTCCGCGAACGAGTTCGCCGACAGTCCAGCCGCCATCTCCGATGGCGGACGCCAACGCGCAGTAGAGCTCGCCGTAAAGGAAGAACTTGCGGTGCTCCGAATAGAGGCAGACGGCATCGGGCGGCAGCAGATAGACGGTGAAGTTCGGCGCGAACGTCGGAACGTCCTTGTTGTTGAGGCGACGGGCACTCTCGCGATTGCCTGTCCCGTGGTCGGCGTGCATGTGCCGACTCTTGCCGCGCCCACTCACAGTCGCCATTGGAAGCCGTACTCTCCGCTTTGCAGGAATGTCTGGGTGGCTGGTGCTGCCCGGTTTGCCGAGTCGGCATCGCAAGATTGGATGGATCGGCGCCCGCCCGCAATGCGCCGACCGCGCGCCATGCGGTTGGCGCCGCAAACAAAACGCGGTCCGCCCGGTCTGATCAACCCATGGCGAACCGCGTCTCTCAACGCAATTGGGCGCGCGAGTCTAGCAGAGTTGGCAGGAGCCCCACGAGATGCAGCAGCTGCAGCTGCAGCCGGCACAGCCCACCCAACCCACACCGCAGCCTCCGCATCGTCGCACAGCGGCGCAACCTACGCCCACGCCACAACGCGCACATCGGGCGACGCCGGCGCATCGGGCAACGCCGGCGCATCGGCCGGCGCCACCGCATCGGCCGGCGCCACCGCAGCCGCGGCAGCCGCCGCAGCGTTGAGCCAATTGCACGCCGAGCTTCGACGAAGCGGTGGCTTCCCGGTCGTAGACGAAGAATTTGGAAAGCATGACGTCGGACAGCTCTTCCTCACCGAGCGTGATGACGGGAAGATTTTGCAGCGGCGCGGTCTTTTCACCGTTGACGATCGCGGCCGACGCGCCGCTCGTCATCGCCAGGGACATTCCCGCGGCCCCCCACACCGGCAATGCCGGTCTCGAACGTTTTCGCTTCGAAGCTTGCTTCGCGCGCGCCATCGGAAACCTCTCATATCTGTGAGAACAGTGTGGCGACGTTACGATAGCACTGTTTTGACCCCCCTGTCTTCAGTCTCTCAAGCCCGGCCCGCCACATTCTCAACTTTCCAACGTGCGCCCCCCGATACCGTTTCGGCCGGATTTCGTTCTTCGGAAGTTATCGAGATGCGTGGAGCGGGCTGGCAGGCGCCCCAAGACTCCTGTCCGGAATGGGCCATCTCCGGACACAGGCCCCTGTCATTTCTTCTTTGCTAACGACTTTGCGACGTTCGCGCGCACAATTCACAAAAAGCTTTGCCACGGGGCTAAGCGGGCGTTTCTTCAGGGTAATGGCTGCCGCCGGCCTGAGAGAAGTCGGCAAGTCGATCGGCAGCGTCCTGAGCGCGGCACTCTTCCTCGGGAGCAGCGCGATGCGGGTCGGCACCATCGTTACAAACCGGTCCGACGCAAGCATGGCGCAGCGCGTCGGAAGGGAAGCGGTGGCGACGGTGAGCTGCGCGACATCCATTTTGGCGAGAGCGCTCAGCGTGATTGAGCTGCGGGTCTATTAGTCCTTCAGGTGCACGGGCTCCATCTTTGCGTGTGAGTTGCACTACCATCAAGAACCAGTATGCAATGCCGCATCAGCGATCTCCGCGACGATCGCATCGAACAATGTTTCGACCCATGCTTTCGGGATACCGCGCGCAATCAAGATCATTCGGCTTCGCCGATCGCCCGACGGCCAGCGATCCAGCCATTCCGGCGAATGAAAAACATGCTGCACGCCATGGATTGCCGCGGGCTGATCAGGATTTTCGTGCACGTGCACGATGCCCTTGAGACGAAGCAGGTCGGAGCCGCAATGCTCGGCGAGCGCTTCAAGAAACAGTACCAGCGCGACAGCCGGGATTGGCTGCTCCCGCACGATCGCGTAGGTCTGAATATCCGCGTCATGGCGATGATGCGTGTGCGCATGCGATTCTTCCGCCAGCCACGCATCGACATCTGCCGATTTGGTTGCCGGATCGTAAAGGCCGCTATTGAAGGCGAGCGCTGAATCGATCCGGCCGCGATCTGCGATCAGCATCGGTGCGCCGGAATTGAGCACGCCGACGCGCTGCGCCAAATCGGCTCTGTCGATTGCAGCCAAATCCAGCTTGGTCATCACAATGCGGTCGGCAATTGCGACCTGCTTTCGCGCAATCTGCTCGCACTCAAGCGTTCGTGCGCCATTGACGGCATCGACGGTGGTGACGACGCCGCTAAGCACGATGCGCTCCGCGCTCGCAATATCTGTCATCAGCGTTTGCAGAATTGGCGCAGGGTCGGCGAGCCCGCTGGTCTCGATGACAATGCGGTTAAAAGGAGAACAGCGGCCCTCATCACGGCGCTGAAGCAAGCCCCCGAGCGTTTCCGCGAGGTCGCTGCGGATCTTGCAGCAGAGGCAGCCGGTCTGCAGTTCGATGAGACTGTCTTCGCTGGCCTCGATCAACTCGTGGTCAAGCCCGATCTCGCCAAATTCATTGATGATGACAGCGGTTCGAGAGAATTCCGGCTGGCGAAGTAGATGACGCAGTATTGTAGTCTTGCCGCTGCCAAGGAAGCCGGTGAGGATCGAAACCGGAATCCGCTCGGTAGTCATTGAGGTGGCACCAGCGGCGCAACCGCAATCCGCACGCGGCTTGCCGCGTAGCCTGGATCGAGTGCTTCCCTGACCTGCCGCAGAACCGCGACCAGTGAGAGCGCACCGCGCACGCGGCCATCGATCGTGATTGTCCAGCGGAACACCGCGTGCGGCGATCGTTCGATCCGGATACTCTTGCTTGCGTTGATCAAGAGCGCGCTGTCGCTTGCTCGCTCGACACGACCGGCCACGCTCCATGCCGCGAGGCTTTGCTTCAGCAGTTCACAAATGAGATCAGTCGACACGCTCAAAGCGGTGCACCCTTCAGGATTTCGGAAGAAATCTTGCGCTTAAGATAACGACCATCATTCGGCGAGCCAAAGTATCGGCCATTCTCTACCATGACCTTACCGCGCGAAATCGTTACCACTGGCCACGCGAAAATGTCGTGACCTTCCCACGGCGTGTAGTCGGTCTCATGCAGGTCAGCAGCATGGATCTTGCCGCTCCGCTTCGGATCGAGAATGGTGATATCGGCGTCGCTGCCGACGGCGATTGCCCCCTTCTTCGGATAAAGCCCCATGATCTTGGCTGCGTTGGTCGACACCAAGTCGACGTAGCGCGGCAACGAATAGCCGCGGCGCGCGACCATCTCGGTGTACATGACGCCGATTCGAGGTTCGACGCCGGAGTTTCCGCCCGTCGTGTCGTCGATTCTGTCGCCGGCGGTCTTGTCCTTCAGCGTGCAGCACAGTTCGTCGGTGGCGACAGCGTGTATCACATCGGTCACCGTGCCGTCCCACAACGCCTTCTGGTCATCCGGCGACTTCAGCGAGGGATAGGTGTGATAGATCTGGCCATTCGGCTTTTTGTAGTCCTCGGCCGAATACATCATGTACTGATGCAGCGTCTCGCCGTAGATCGGCAGGCCCTTGCGGCGCGCCTCGGCGATCGCTTCGACGCCAGTGCGGGCCGACACATGCATCATGTAGAGCGCGGTGCCCGGTACACTTTCAGCGAGGCGCAGGATGCGGCGGAAGCTCAAATCCTCTGAGAGCTGATTATGGACTTCGGCGAGGTTGTGGAAGCTCACGCGATTTTCGCGGATGAGCTTCGCATACATATGCATCACGATGTCGTTGTCTTCCGCGTGGATGACGCCGAGCCCACCTTCCTTCGCCAGCACCTGGAATGCCTCCCAGATGTCGCCGAAGTCGATCATGCGGCCGGACCCCGCCGGCCGGATATTGGTGGTGAAGATCTTCAGGGTCGGGTAGCCGGCCTGAATCGCCTCCGAGAGTTGCCCGGAGAACTCGGGCGGCGGCTCCGAATGCAGCATGATGTGATAAGCCCAGTCGCACGGACTTTTCCCGACGAAATCCTTGTCGCGCGACTCGACGGCCTGTTGTGCCGTCGCGCCGTCCCGCCAGTATGCAAAGTCGATCAGTGTGGTCGTGCCGCCGAACAGCGCCGCGCGGCCAACCTGTTCGGGGCCGGCCGTGATCAGCGGTGTGCCGTTGGGCATCGTCCAGGGATGATGCATATGCACGTGCGGATCGATG
>Ga0310811_10014853_pt1 | contig 10166 bp, 7 predicted proteins | sample YCmetagenome_FD_207642 | JGI IMG/M metagenome (GOLD analysis project Ga0310811, IMG submission 207642) | Soil microbial communities from experimental microcosm in Duke University, North Carolina, United States - YC | ecosystem: Engineered > Artificial ecosystem > Soil microcosm > Unclassified ...
CCTCACATCCGTACGCACGCCCACGATGAGCGCCGCGGCTTCGGCGATACGGCGATACTGTTCACGAAACGTGGCGGATCGCTGCAACATGCGAGTGACGTCCGGGCGGAGCTCTGGTGCAAATTGAATCGATCTGGTCGATGTTGACGGGTTTGGTGGTTCACTCTCAGTCTCGCTCTGCGCAAAACCGTTGGGGGCCATGAGTATGAACAGAATGAGACCGACAGCACACGGGCGAATGATTGACATGATTGATCCTGGGGAGAGCCGAGTCTTCCCACAGCAAGATCATCGCCGTGCGTTTTGACGTGGAAGTGCCGGAAAAAACGACAAACGTGTGAATTTCGCGCGCGACAACCGACACGCGCGTAGGATACCGCGCACGCGCTGCGAAGTCGGACACGAACGGTTGATCAGCGGTAACTACGGTGTGACGCGGAACGCCACGCGATCGTGAATTTCACCTTCAGCGGTGCGCGCCGTCCACTCGACGGTGTATGACCCGTTGGCCAGCGCGGCAAGCGGTACATCGACCTGATATTCATTCGGCCGCAATGGTGTCGGCACTACGGCAAGGTCGCGCATGGCGCTGCCGAAGCTGGTGACGAGGCGCGCGGAAACCTTGGGTTTCTCTCCAGTGCTGAACACAGGAATGCGAACGAGCAGTCGCTCCGCGCGGCTGAATTGACGACTCGCGACTGGCGTGGCGTCGGGATCAGCGGCGAGCGCGTCGTAGTCGCGGGCGGTGCGCGCGCGCATCACTTCCGGGGAACCCATCGAAACCGGTCCCGGAAAACCTTTGACCAGCAGATCGCGAACGTCGTGATCGACGACCCTCGACGTGACGTCCTCGATCGCCATCTGCACGACCAGGCGACCGGCCGGGCTGACGAACGATGCGCGCGACTGCCCGGACGGGTCCGTCTCTCCGGCCGTGGCCGGCAGGACGATCCCCTTGTAAACCGGCGTGCCGTCCAGCGTTATCACGGACAGACCGATTTGCGCGAGCGGCGGTGGCGGATTGCGCTCTCCCGGCACGCGCGGAGACGGCTCCCACACAAAGCTCACTTCCGTTTGGCCGTCGGCGGTTTTCGAAATGCCGAACCACGGTCGAATGAGCGGACTGTTGCGGCGAGCAATCTGCGCGCCGACGGGAATCGCCGGAGAGGCGAACGCCCCTCGCAATGAGGATGGCTCGCGATCCGATGCTGCCCAGTAACCCTTTCTGGCGCGGGCTGTCAGGCCGGACCGCCGTAGCGTCACGTCCACGCTGTGAAAATGACCGTCGCGAGCCAGGTCTTTTGAAAGCGTCAGCTCGTAGTAGCCTCGAGACTCGTTCAAGGCACGCTTCAATCCGGCGTCGTCGCCCGAGTGGGCGATGGTTCGTCCTGAAGTGCCGTCTGCGAGCGATCGCAGCACCTCCCGCCATCTGACCGCTTCGTCAGCGTTGTCGGCAGTGTCAAGAGTTGAACCGGTCTGACTCACGGCCGACGGATCAAACGGATAGATCGAAACGTGCGCGCGGTTGGCGGCGAGGATGACCGAGTCGAGGCTCGGCAAGAGCGCTTCTGCTCTGCGTCGTGGGTTTTTCGCAAACCCTTCGCTGACGACGATCAGTGATTTGCGATCGGCGCTCATGCGGCCAAGCGCGGTTGCGAGTGCCTCGAGCGACGAGGTCGCGATTTGCGCACGCGAGCTTTCTATGCGGGCCGGTGTCCCGGCAATGAAGTTGCGCTCGAAGGTGGTTCGCGGCTCGTAGTCGCCTCGACGAGGGTCGAACGACTGCAGCTTCTGGATCGCTTCAGCCGGACTCTGCACCGGTTTGATCTCAAGGAGCGAGTCGAGCGACTTCAACACAATCAGCTGGTCGGATGGCTCAATCGATTCAGTCACGAGACTGATGAGCGCTGCTCGTACTTGCTCAGCAGGAGCGCCCGGCGCGACATGAAATTCGTCGAGGTAGATGGCAATCACGCTGCCGGCCCCCGGATCGGACGGCCGTGCAGGAGCGCTGACCGGAAGGGCCGTGACGCCAGCTGCTTTCGAGGCAGCGCGGACAAACCGCACACTTTCGACCGCGACGGGACGCGATTGTTCCGTGACTGTGAAATCCGAAGGCCCGAGGTTCTCGACGGGTTTTCCTCTGCTGTCCTCGACGACAACGTCGAGCATCGGCGGACGGCTCGAACTCGTCTGGTCGGCGGGAAGCGCGGTGCTGGCGCTCAGGACGAGCGCCAGCGCGAGGAAGAAGCGCATGCGAATCAGCTCGTGACGCGGAAGCCGACGAGTTCCTTGACTGGCTCGCTCCCGGCTGCTGTGGCCGTAATTTCCACGGCGTACTCGCCCGGGGGCATTGGGGCGAGCGACAGCTCGATGTCCTTGCTGTCGGTGCGTCCCGCAGAATTCGCGACGGTGAGATCGCCCATGGACTGACCGGACCGATTCAACAGTTTCGCGGTGACGGTCGGTGCTGAGGTCCCCGGCGCGTAAGCGGGCACGCGAATGAACACGCGTTCGGTTCGGCTGAACTCCCGCGTGGTGGTGGGCATCGCCTGCGGATCCGACTTCAGCCGCTGATATTCGGGAACAGTTCGACCTTTATAGACTGCCGGCGTGCCAATGGCCACCTGCGGCGCCGTCAGATCCGGAACAGCAACCTCGCGAACTTCGGAGTCAAGCACGTCAGCGCCGGCGCTCTCAACCGAGACGCGCAGCTGCATCTGACCTGGCTTCACCTCGAATGACACTTTCGAACCGGCCGGCGTGGTGGTTGCGCTCGTTCCCTCCGGGATCTTCCCGCGATAGTACGGCGAACCATCCGGTGCGACGGCGATGATCGAGACGCGCGCCGGCGCGCTTTCTGGTCGCACCGGATCACCAGGTGCGTGGGGCACGGGTTCCCACACAAACGTCATCCTGGTCTTTCCGTCCGCGCCGCGTTCGGATCCCAGCCACGTCCGGACCACACGTGCCCGTGAGGGCGTTGTGATGGCGGCGATGGCGTTGTCGATCGCCTTCGGTGGTTCGTTCTTCGTCGGCGCCAACGCACGAGCGGCATCGTCGGCTGTAAACGCCCAGTAGCCTTTGCGCGCACGGACCTGAATACCGGGGCGGTTCACCTTGACCTTGATCTCGTGGAACTTGCCGTCAGTGGCGGTGAAGCTCGAGTTGTAGCCGAGCAGGTAATACGCGCTGTTGTCGCGGACGATCTGCTTCATCCCGAGCGCGATGTCGTTGCGGTTGACGATGGCCCGGCCATCGGTGTTCAGGGCCAGCGTGCGCAGCGTCTCCATCGTCGATCGCAGGTAGGTGCTGTCGGTGGTGTTGTTGATGTTCTGATCGATGCCGAATTCGTTGGTGGCCAGACCTCTCGGGTCGACCGCGTAGATCGCCACGTTGTTCTTGTTGGCGAGATCCCACACGTCGCGGAGCTCGTCTTCCATCTCGCTGTTGGCCATGAACGCTGCGCGTTCCTCGAGCTGGCTGGTTCGCCCCGTTCCATCGGTTCCCGCAAACGGATCGTTCGCGGACGGGTTGCCGGAACCGGGAAACGCCGCATTGGCATTCCGCATCTGCGGCGGGATCATGTTGCTGTACCCCTCGCTGACCAGGATTAAACCCTTTCGTCCCTCTTTGAGCCCGCCCATATGGATGATCAGCGACTTGATCGCCGACAGCGAGATCTGGTTCCGAATCTGCTCCACTGTTTCAGTCGGGTAGTAGACGATTTTTTCTTCGTAGTCGTTCTTCGGCGTGTAGTCGTACTTGCGGCCAAGGAACTGCTGCAGCCCTTTCTCGACGGCGTCGTGATTGCGGGTCATCCGCACCGAGGCAATCGGCTCGAGCGGATACATGACGCCGATCATGTCCGAGGGACCGAGTTGCGTTTGAACGAAGCGGGCCAGCTGGCCGCGCGCGCTCATGCTCGTTTCGCGACGCACGTGATAGTCGTCGAGGAAGATCGCGAACAGCCGCACGTCGTCTCGAGACGCTTCGGTTTCCTCGTCGATGTCGGTGCGAATCTGCCGCGGTGGTGTATTCGTCGCATCCATCAGGCCGCCGTCGAGCGAGATCAGCTTGAACGTCTCGATCTTCTGCGCGCGGTTCTGCTCGGTGATTTCGAAGTCGCCCTGTTTCAGATCGTTGACGGGATTGCCGGCCTTGTCGGTGACGATCACGTCGACGCGAACGAAATTGATGCCGGTTCTGAAGACGGGCTGGGGAAGGTTCTCGATCGGGGGCGGCGGTGGTGGTCCAGTGGGCGCCTGCCGCGGCGCGGGTGTGTTCTGCGCGTGCAGCGGAAGCGAGCCGCCAACGGTGAGGCCGATGAGCGCGAGGACGGCCCCGGTGACGATCAATGAACGGAGGAGCCTACTCATAAGTTTCTATTCTAGACCGATCGCCTGTTAACATCAGCGGCCGTGAGCAAGCAGCTTGCCGACCAGTTGCACCCCCCGCTGACCGTGCTGTCGGAGGATGAGCGCCTCTTCCGCGACAGCGTCTATACGTTCGCCGATCGCGAAGTCCGTCCGCTCGTCCGCGAGATGGACGAGCACGCAAAAATCCGGCCGGAGCTGATAAGAAAGCTCTTCGATCTCGGTGTGATGGCGATAGAAATTCCCGAGGTTTACGGCGGAGCCGGTGCGACGTTTTTCCATTCGGTGCTAGCCGTCGAGGCGCTGTCGCGAGTCGACCCGTCCGTAGGCGTGTTCGTCGACGTGCAGAACACGCTGATGATCAATGCGCTGCAGCGGTGGGGCAACGACGAGCAGAAAGCGCGCTACTTTCCTCAGCTGGCGACGCGATCGATTGGCGCCTATGCGCTGTCGGAGAGCGGATCGGGAAGCGACGCGTTCGCCCTCGCCACGCGCGCCGTCGACCGCGGCGACCATTGGTCCCTCACCGGCCAAAAGCTCTGGATCACCAACGCCGGCGAGGCGAATCTTTTCATCGTCTTTGCCACTGTGGATCCTGATGCGGGATACCGCGGGATCACGGCATTTCTCGTCGAACGCGAGTTCCCCGGTTTTGCCGTCGGCAAAAAAGAAGACAAGCTGGGCATCCGTGCGAGCAGCACGTGCGAACTGCTGCTCGAGGACTGCAAGGTCCCTCGCGCGAACGTGCTCGGAGAAGTCGGCAAGGGCTACCGCACGGCTATAGAAACCTTGAACGAGGGACGGATCGCGATCGGCGCGCAGATGATTGGCCTTGCGCAAGGCGCGCTCGACCACACGATCAAATACACGAGCGAACGCCGACAGTTCGGAAAACCGATCGGCGATTTTCAAGCCGTGCAGCATCAGCTCGCTCGCGCTGCCACCGACATTCACGCCGCGCGGCTGATGGTGTACGAGGCGGCGCGGCTTCGCGACGCCGGTCACCCGTTTCTCATGCAGGCCGCCATGTGCAAGATCTTCGCGTCAGAGGCGGCCGAGCGAGTGACGTCGCTCTGCGTCAATCTCTATGGTGGCTACGGGTACGTGAAGGACTATCCGGTCGAAAAGCTGTATCGCGACGCGAAGATCGGTCAGATTTATGAAGGCACGTCGAATCTGCAGCTACAGACGATCGCGAAACAGATTCTCGGCTGAACATTTCACCACAGAGGACACGGAGATCGCTAGAACCTAATTAATTCAGAATTCTGAATTCAGAATTTCAAAACCTCCGTGTCCTCTGTGTCCTCCGTGGTAGCTTTAATTTCCGGTCGCGCGCCGCGCCTTCAGCTCTGTAAGTAGCCGGCCGATCTCGTCTTCCTTCTCCATCGCGTCAAATCGACGATCGACATCGTCGGTCACGAGTTCCGATTTGGCCTGGCTGACGGCTTCGCTGTGCTGCACTTTGTGCCGCAGCCGATCGAACGCCGCGACGTTTGATCGGTCCCCCGCCGCGAGCTGAGCGTCGTTGGCTTTGTTGAGGGCGCGCGCGCGCCGATGCTGCGCCAGGAGAAGGTCGGACTTCGCGTGGGCTTCGCCGAGTTTCTGATCGAGCTTGTCGAGAGCATTTCGCAAGGTATCCACCTGCAGTTTTTGATCAGCCACTTGTCGACGGTAACTCTCGGCCAGCTTCGTTGCGCCCTGATACCGCTCGAGCGCGGCGCGCGCGAGGTCGTCCTGGCCCTTGCCGACGGCGAGTTCGGCCTTGCGCATCCATTCCGCCGCCTTGTCCTCCTGTTCCTTCTGCTTCTTCTGGAGCAGGTGCTGATCGGCCATCGAGATGGCGACCTGCGTCTTGACCTGCAGCAGCTGATTGTCCATGTCCAGGATGACCTGCTTGATCATCTTCTCGGGGTCCTCGGCACGATCGATCAGATCGTTGAGGTTCGCACGGATCAGCGTCGCGACGCGTTCCAGGACTGCCATAACTCTCTCCTCTTCTTCAATTGCGATCGCTCACTTCCGGCCGGGGCGCCTTGTCGCCGATCTTTCTGACCTTGGAGAGCAGCTCCGACATCGGCATGCCCGACAAGGCCTCGAAGAGAGCCGGCACCTGCGCGGCAATCTCCGTCACATCGCCGGTCAACTTGTGCAGGCCGGTCGAATTCCCGTTGCCGGTAGAGACGATCGTGATCTTGTCGACTTGTGAAAGCGGCATAGCAAGCGCACGCACGACCTCGGGCAGACCCGTCAGGAGCTTGTCGACGACCGCCGCCTGGTTGTATTCCTGGAAAGCCTCTGCCTTCACGTTCATGGCGCGCGCCTCTGCGTCTCCCTTCTTGAAGATGATTTCCGCCTCGGCTTCGCCCTGAACTCTGGTTGCGGTGGCGCGTCCCTCGGCCTCCGTGGCCAGCCGCCCCTTTTCCGCTTCGGCCAGCACGGCGATGCGTTGACGCTCGACCTCGGCCTGTTTCAGCACCGTCGCGATCAGTTCCTTCTCCCGCCGCTGGATTTCGGCTTCCTGAACCTTGATTTGCTGTTCGCGCTCGACCTGCTGGACGCGAACCGATTCGGCAACGACCTGTTGCTGCATGACGTTGGTCTGAATCTCGTACGCTTTGTCCGCCTGCGCTTGTTGCTTCTTCACGGTCTCGAGGTAGTTCGCCTTCTTGATGTCGAGGTCGCGCTGCGCCTCAGCCTGCTTCGCCTGCGACACGCTTTCAGCGAGCACCCGCTCCTGGTCCGCTTGCGCTTTGGCAATTGCCGAGGCGCGCATGGCCTCCGCACGTTTGATGGCGGTGTCGCGATCGGCTTCCGCCGCCGCGACGTCGGCGTCACGCTTGATCCGCGCCACATCGGGCCGGCCCATGTTGACGATGTATTCGTTCTTGTCGCGGACTTCCTTGATCGTGAACGACACGACTTCGAGCCCCATCTTGTTCATGTCGTCGGCGCAGGTCGACCGCATGCGATCCGCCACCATTTCCGGCTCTTTCACGATCTGCTCCACAGTGAGCTGGCCGATGATGCCCCGTAAGTGGCCCTCCATCACCAGGCGGATCAGACCGTCCCGTTGATCGGCGGTCTTCGTGAGAAATTGTTCGGATGCGGTGTGAATCGATTCGACGTCGGACTTGACCTTGATCTGGGCCACGGCTTCTACCGTTACGGCGACGCCCTGCTTCGTGTAGAGGTCCTGCGTCGGCGCGACGTCGAACGACATCAGCTCCAGCGACAACTGATGAAATGACTCGATCATCGGAAAGATGACCGTGCCGTGTCCCTTCACGATCCGCGTGCCCCTGAAACCGTAAACGATGAGCGCCTCGTGGGGGCCCGCCTTGCGGTACAGCGATGCCAGAAACGAGCTGAGCAGCGCCACCACGAGCACCATCAAACCCAACATCACCCAGAATTCGATACCCAGCGAATCGATGACCGTCATAGCGAACCTCCTTCGCGTTCGCCGGCCGCGAGATCGTCCCAGCACTGGACGTAGGCAATTCCGCGGTCGTACGCCGTCACCACCACTTCCGTCCCCTTGTCGATCGGGCGTCCATCGGCACTTCGCGCCCCGCACGAGTGACGCGAGCCACCCAGTGAGTAGATCAGCTCGCCGGTGCCGCTCTCACGAATGGGATGACCGATCCGGCCGAGCACGCCGACCATCCGGTAGTCGGCGCTCTGCATGTTTTCGTGGGGCGACCAGAGCACACGAACCATCACCCAGAAGACGCTGAGTGCACCGGCGCCGCCCGCGACCGTCGCCATCGTCAGCGCGGCCATCGTCACCCAACCGAACCGCGTCGTGAGCAGGTAGCCGGTGCCGCCAAACCACGCCAGGAACGCCGTGATCGTCGCGAAGTTGATCGGCGAGACGCTTCCATGAGCGACCTGCACGTGAGCGGCGTGTCCGGCGCTTCCACCGGCGTCCATGGGCGCATGCGGAAGATGCAGGTGATGCGCAAACGGAAGGTGTACGTGAAAGTGGAGCGACACCGCGCTCAGCGCGAACGAGACGACGCTCAGCACGAAGCCGACCACGAAACAGCCGAGAAAGATTAGAGGCCAGTTCATGTCCGCACCTTGGGCATCAACGTGTCCGATAACCGATCGACTAAACCCGGCATGCTCAGCATCTCTCCAAGCAGCAGCAAGCACCCGCGGGAGTCGGCGTGGCCGGCGATCCGTTCGAGCGCGACGCTGAGCGGCTGGTCGTGCGCCAGCAATCCCGCTCCTTCCAGCAGCCAGCGATCGAGGACCCCTTCGACCGGCGTCAGATCGGGGCTGAGATCGGTCTGAAATCCAGGGGGATCGCTGACGAGATAACCCGGATGAACTTTGAAGAATGCCGCGAGCAGTTGCCGCGAGGCGTGAGAGAGATGGGGTCTCGTCCCGTTTTCGATGAGCGACAAGTACGACTGGCTGATGGTTTTCTTCAGCTCCGCACGGATCCCCTCGACCACTTCGGTCTGGGTGAGCTCGCGATTGAGGCCTCTCAGATGACCCTCGAGATGTCGCAGCAGACGGAGTTTTTGGCCGAGCTCCATTTCAATCTGTAATACAAATATATCAATTTGAAATTGCTGTCAAGGAAGCGGGACGGCGGGACGCCGTCGGCGGCGCTTCGCGTGAATCGTGCGTCTCCAACGGACGGATCACGTTCGAGTGCTGCGGCTGCCACATTTCGATTGACGCGGGAGAACACGGCGACCGCGTCACTCGTCAAACCCACTAAAATCAGCGCCCGTGGCACCTGGCTCCACGTTTCCATCGCGCCCCGCAGCGGCCTCGTCGGTCAATCTGTGGGACACACTGGTCAGCGATACGAAGGTCGTCGCGGAGGATCTCCGCCGTCACGGCGTCGATCGGTCGGTGCGCGGCACGCTAGTCACGCTCGAAGCCTTTTACATCAACCCCGACGATCGGCGCCGTCTGGCGACCATGAAGCCGGCGGCGCAGTGGCTGCACCGAATCTGGTGGTTCACCAAAGGATTGCTCCTGAAACTGACGCCGGCGCGGCGGCTGATGCTGGCAGCCGCGCTCGTCATCTCCGCCTTTGGCGAATGGCGATTCAACACAGGGACGACGCGGATCGTTCTCAGCTTTTCGGTATTTACCGGCTGGCTGTTGTTTTTGATTCTGGTCCTCGAACTCAAGGACAAGCTGCTCGCCCGTGACGAGCTCGAAGCGGGCCGTAAAGTGCAGCTGGCCCTGATGCCGACGCAGAGTCCACGAATTCCCGGGTGGGACGTCTGGCTGTATACGCAGCCGGCCAACGATGTTGGCGGCGATCTCGTCGATCACCTGCCGCTTGGCGACGAGCGGCACGCGATCGCACTCGGCGATGTTGCCGGGAAGGCGCTTCCGGCGGCGCTGCTCTCGGTGAAACTGCAGGCCACACTCAGAGCGTTGGCGCCGCAGTGCGCGACCTTGTCCCGCCTCGGCGAGGAAGTGAATCAGATTTTCTGCCGCGACGGATTACCGAGCCGCTTCGCTTCCCTCGTCTATCTCGACGTCCGCACGGGATCGGGCCAGGTACGAGTGCTCAATGCCGGCCACATGCCACCGATCGTCGTGCGCCGCGCGACTGCCACGGTCATGGAGCGCGGCTCCGTGGTCCTGGGAATCATGGACGGCGCCGCCTTTCCCGAGCAGTCGGTCACGCTCGAGCCTGGCGATGCGCTGATCGTCTACTCCGACGGCGCGAGCGAGGCAATCAATGAGGCGGGCGATTTCTTCGGCGATGAGCGCATCATCGCGATTGCCGAACGCGCAAACGGCGGTTCA
>Ga0310811_10014854_pt1 | contig 10165 bp, 9 predicted proteins | sample YCmetagenome_FD_207642 | JGI IMG/M metagenome (GOLD analysis project Ga0310811, IMG submission 207642) | Soil microbial communities from experimental microcosm in Duke University, North Carolina, United States - YC | ecosystem: Engineered > Artificial ecosystem > Soil microcosm > Unclassified ...
CCGAAGGCACGCCGACGACCACGAGCGGTCCGCCGTAGTCGCGGACTTTCTCAGCAAGGCGTTTTACGTCGATGGACATCGGGAAAAATCAAAACCGCGCAACACGATCATGCGCGCAAAAAACACTACTCAACGCTTGCCACCGAGCAGCAAGCCCGGGAGTCGGCGGATCTGCCAGAAGACCAGCCCGGCCGTTCCGGTAATCGATCGCTGCTGGCTGACCTGCGACTGCAGGCGCACCAGGCGCTCGCGCAGTTGCGCATGCTCCTTCTGCAGCGAGGCGTGAGCCGCCTCCATCTTGCGCAATTTCGCCAGCTCGTCGGCCTGGGTGCCACAGATCCCCTCGAGTTCCGCGTACTGGGCGCGAACGGCATCCAGCCGCACCACGGCGTCCGCGGCTTCCGCCCGGGAGCGCTGGAGCTGGGCGAGCAAGTCGATCGCCGTCGGGGAATCAGGAATCTCCGCCATCGTCAAACCGCCTGGCGCGGGGTCGTTTTCACAAAAAGGCCGCTGCAACCGGAGGAGCCAATGTATCGGGCGTTGCCGCTTTCCGCCCACTCGAGCGCTGCTTTCCGCACGCCATAGCTGCCATCGTCGTTCTCGGGGTTGAGGAAGTCGTGGAACAACACGGGCACTCCGACATCGAGCATCCTGGTCAGCGTGTCGCAGTCGGCTTTCACGCCCTCGTAGCGATGATCGCCATCGACGAAAACCATGGTCGGTGAGATGGGGTAGCGGGCGAAGAATTCCTGCAGATCACCCTGGAAAAGCCGCGTATAGGGCGAGAGCTTCCATTGGTTCAAAGTGTCGAACGTGCGCTTGATCGAGTCGCGATTGATGTCCACGCCATAGAAGAAGGTGCGACCCTCGCGCGCGGGATTCGCCAACGCGCCGAGCAACTCGCAGACGGCGGACCGCCCGCCATAGGTGCCGATCTCGAGGATGACGTCACCGGAATGGTAGGCGAGCTCGTACTGCTTGAGGGAGTCGCCCTCCATGGCCCAGCCGGGGATGTCCTTCGTATGTTCGAAAATGCCGGCGTGCTGCTCGTTGATGAACTCGCCCTCGCCCGCGTAGGAGCGGCGGAAGTCCGCGCCACCACTCATCACCGCGCCTGGATACTCCAGATCCGGCGCGACGATTTTCGCGGGCTCGGCGGCGCCGTTCTTGCGGAAGAAGCAACTGGCGGTGACCTGCGGCCAGCTTCCGCCCGCGGAAGCCTCCGTGACGTAGTTGAAGTAGGGCTTCGCGAAGCCGTCGAGCTTCTCGATGAGGGTCATCGGGAAGGACATGCAGTACTGGAGGTACGCGCGGAAGAAATTGTAGAAGTCGTATTTCCCGATGCTCTTACCGAGATCCGTCGGGAGGGCCTCGAAATCCTGGTTCACATAGAAGCGACTGCTCATGCCGAGGCCGGCCGCGATATTGGAAAGCTCGGCCAGCTCGAAGAGATGCTTGTCCTCCCACTCGGATTTATCGAGGTCGCGGCGATGGTAGCGCTGCATGGTGCTCGAGAAGAGCTTGAGCAAGCGAAGCTCCTCTTTTTCGAAAGTCACTCCGGCCGCCTTCGCGAGGTTCGGCAACGTGCCGGCGAGAGCACCCATCATCAGATACCCCTGGGCACAGGGTTCCTGCACCGCGAGCACTCCGCCCGGGGCGAGGATGCGCGCGCACTGGCGCAGAAAGGCCCCGACATCATGGATGTGGTGCAGCGTGGATCGGAGAACGATCAGAGAGAAGGTATCCGCCGGCAGGCGGTCCAGCTCGTCCCCGAGGAGGATGGCGTAGCGAACCTGGGATTTCGTTTCGCCCAGGGAATCGATCTTCGCCTTGGTGATGGCGAGGAAGGCCGGCGAGGGATCGGTGACCAGCACCTCGCGGTAGCGCGACGCCGCAACCAGTCCCACGGTGGCCAGACCGGTGCCACACCCGATCTCGAGCACGGGGCCCCGGTCATTGCCGCTGAACTCGATCGCCGCGGACACCGCCCCAAAGCCCGGCTGAAGCGCGCCGGGATCGACCTGGTACTGATTGTCGTATTGGGTCTCGTCGTGCGCGTATGCGCGCGCCGAAGAGATGGCACTGAAGCCTTCCACTTTGGGAACAGCCTCAATCCAGGTGCGGTAGGAATCCATGGTGTCGCTCATTTAATATAAAATTTCGTCGAGGATGAGATAAATCCCCTCCTCCGCCTCGATCTCATCGATCCGCGCGGCTTGCTCGGGGGTCAGATGGCGCTGCCAGTCCCCCATCACGCCCTTGCGAAAGAAGCGCTTTTCTTCCGGGATATCCACCCCGCTGAGTTTCGAGAACTGGGTATTCTGCCGGGCGGTGCGGATGTCGCTCATCGTCAAATCGCGGCCCAGGAATTTCCCCAGCCGAAAGACCTCCTCGTCGAAACAGGTGTGCAGCTTTTCGTACGTGGTGAAGAAGATCTTATCCTCGACGCCGCGATTGTCCCAATAGAGGTGATATCGCGTCAGGGCCCGAACCAGGCTCTCGCCGCGTTGATCGAAAAACTCGCCGATGCTGCAATCGTACTGGCCGAGGCGCCGGAAGTGGTAATAGGCCGAGACGACCACGTCTTTCGGATCCCGATAGACGTTGAGGATCCTGACGTCGGGGTTCCCGAGCAGAAGCGGACGCATCGCGTCGTCCGGCTTGTAGTGCGCCTTGATGAGATAATCGTTCGACGCGATTCCGGCGGTCTGGAGGAAATCCCCCATCCGGGCCGGCTCGATCGTGTTGTTTTTCCACGATTCGTTTTTGAACTCCGCGGGCACTTCAAGGAACGTCCCGATCTGCCGTACGACGAGGGTGAGCCAGGTCGAGCCGCTCTTGAATGCGCCGTTACTTACGATGAGCATGAGTACGGAAAATAACGCTCTAGGCGCTCCAGCGTTCGATGACCAGCGGCATGGCCGCCCGGACGAGAATGAGTCCGATCAGGAGCATGACGGACGAGATCGCAACCACGCAGAGAAACTGCGGGATCATGGTCACATGCTCTCCGGCGACAAGTTGGCGGGCCGTCGAGATCAGGTAGGTCATCGGATTCAGCCTGGCCGTCGTGGCGTAGAATCCGCCGGGGTCCAGAGTCTTCGCGGCAAAAACGACCGGCGTGACGGCCAGCCATCCTTTTTCCACGATCGGGATGGCCAAAGCGACATCACGATAGAGCAATCCGATCGGCATGATAAGCAGTCCGACGCCGGTTCCAAAAATCGCGGTCAAAACCATCACCGGGATCCCCAGCAGCGTGGTCGAGCTAAAGGGGAGATGAAACCAAAGGAAGGTGAAAAAGATCAGGATGATCTGCAGCGTCGCCGTAATGCCGAGCTTCACCATGCTGGAAAGGATGATCGCTTCCGGCGGGACCACGACCTTGGTCAAAACGCTCCGGTAGCTGCCCATCACTTGAAGAGGACCACTCACCGCCTGAGCAAAAACCTGCCAGAAGCACATGCCGATGAGAATATAGGCCGGCGTGGGGATGCTGGACGTGCCGAAACTGAGGATCTTGTTTTGCTGAGCGACCGACAGACCGACGGCGACCACGATGGGAGGAGCAAGAATCCAAAAGAGGCCGAACAGCGACTGCCGGTACTGAGCGCTCAGATCGCGCACGGCGAGGATGCGGGCCAATTGACGGTTGTCAATAAGGTCGCGCCACATTCCAGCGAGCATCTTCCATGGCCGGAGCACCATGCTCTCCGCGCCGTATTCGTAAGTTTGTAAATGTCCGCTCTCGAGACTCATGATTCGATTAAAGAGGTAAAATTCCGCCGCTTCCCGCGGCAATAAGGTTTTTTCAGGTCGATTTTTTAGGGGAGCCGAAACGGCGGCGAAGTTCGTCGCTCACCCTGGCCCGCAATGGCTTGGATTTTTCCTGCCAGAGCTCCTCGGAGAGGGCATCCGCCTTCCGGGACGCGGAAGATGCTTTTTCCTGAAGCAGGCGGCGCTCTTCCGCCGATTTCTCCCGGACAGTCTTCAGGTTTGCGGTCAGCTCATCGACACGTTTTTGCAGAGTCTCGCGACATCCTTGCAAATAGTCGATGTGCAGAAGGGGATGCTGTTTGATCTCATCCTCGGGATGGTGGCCGACCCAGCCGGCACGATTGCCGCCGGAAAGGCGTCTGGCTTCCACGACCGAGCGGCAAAAAGTAATCAATTCGCCGGCCCAGAGCGCTCCGCGCTGCCGCTCTTTTTCCAGGCTCGCCTTCTCCTGCTCGACGCCCGACCAGCCGCACCGAGACCAATCGAGACCGGCCAGATGGGCCGCGAGTGGAGCACCCTCCTCCGTCGGGAAAAAGAAGGTGCCCGGCACCTGCTCGCGGTGGGTGGCCAGATCCGAACAGGCCACCCGCTTGCCGAGCGCCAGCGCGTCCTCGACGGTGGTGTTCCACCCCTCGAATTTCGACGGTTGCACGACCTCGACCGCGCATCGCATCAGCGCGATCAGGTCGGTGAGAGAGACCTCACCGAGGACGGTGATATTCTCAAAAAGCTTCTCCACCGACAGGCGGCGAAACAGTTCCGAGAGATGTGAGTTCCGCGGATCGCGTGAATCCGACGGCACGCCGACCATGACGACATGGACATCCGGGCATTGCCGGCGGCACTGCGCCACGGCTTCCACGACGAGACGGTGATTCTTGTGTTTCCAGAATTGGTTCGCGACGAGGACGAACGCCTGCGGGAGATGGAACTTTTCGAGGACGAAGCATGGATCCCCCTCCAGAACTTTTTCATCGTAGGCGAAGCTGGACGGAAAATGGGCCCGTGCGACCAGTCCGGGATAGGCGGGATAGAACGTGCGAAAATCGTTTCGGACATCGTCGCTGGAAAAGATCATCCCATCGCAATTGCCGACCAGATAGCCGAAGTAACGGTCACGCTGGACGAGTTCCTCCGCGTGGAAATATTCCGGCAAATGGCGGTGCTGGAAATCCGGGATCCAGCCGATCAACGCACAGGCCGTCTGGGGCAGGAGGGCCTCGGTGACCGGAAGCAAGGCGTCGAGCCGGTGGTCATCGATCGCCTTCTTGATCTGCGAAAGCGAAACCGACTCACTATCGATACGGATCTCCCGGACTCCGGCGGGAAGCGCGGAAAACGAACTGTACCGCCCGCTCAGGACATGAATTTCGCAATCCTGCGCCGGAGCGCTGGCCAGCGCCTGAACCATGCTGCGGGTGTAACTCGCTCCCGCGGTCCAGTTCGCCTGAGTGCGATCGAGAAAACCAATCTTCATGGGGTGCGTTTCGATCGCCTCCGAGGTGGCAGCCATGCAGCGGCAGCCGCGTGGAGCGCGTCGACTGGTTGGGGTGACCGTGGCTTCCGCGCGAGGATGCTATAGATCCGCCCCGGCGAATGATCCTTCCAGGTCACTTCTCGCAACGCGCGTCGATGGACGGAAGGCAATTTCAACCGAAGTTTTTGCAGCAGACCGGCTTTCATCCCGACCAGTCGCTTCACCTCACGCCGCCGCGCCTCTTCGGTGCCCGGGTAAAAATTCAAAATATTCTCGAGCGGGCCCCAGACTTCCACGAGTTCCAGACCCGCCTCGCAAAAGCTCGCGAGATACTCGCCGAGCGGATGAGCGTTCTCGCCGCCATATAGATGCTGGAGAGGATGCCCAGCCAGGAACTGACGCAACTGCTCCTCGTCGTCCGCGATGTGATCGCGGGTCGTCAGGATCATCCCGCCCGGCTTGAGAACCCGGGCGAGTTCCCGCATCCCCTCGCGGAGATCGGGCAAATGATGAAGCACCTGCCTCGCCACCACCGCATCCATGGAGGCGTCCGGCAGAGGAAAAGGCACCGTGGGATTTTCGATGATACTGACCGGGAGATTGGTCTCCCGCTGCCATTCCTCGATGGCGCCGTATCCCACTTCCTTGCTCGGATCGGGCTCCAGAGCCACGACCTGCCAGCCGTCCGCCGCGAGAGCGTAGCTGGTCACTCCATGGCCCGCGCCGAGATCCAGAACCCGACGCCCTTTGCCGGGCCCCAGGATTCGCGCCATCTCGAAAAATTCCTCGCTCTCCGCGAACCGTCGAGCGGCCGGAAGCACGGGGAGGTCGAAATAGTTCGCCCGCACCGAGGTTTCGTTGCCGGGCTGCCGGCGATACCACCGCACCGCCTCCTCCCATGAGATGGAGTCTTCCACGAAGCTAGCGTTGATCCTCTGGAATGTGCCGCACGACCCGGGCCGGATTTCCCGCCGCCACCGACCAGGCCGGCACGTCTTTCGTCACGACCGAGCCCGCCCCGATGATGGCGCCCTCGCCGATGGTCACGCCCTTCAAAATAATCACCCGGGCGCCGATCCAGGCGCTGCGGCAAATGCGAATCGGCGCGCTCGGAGAGCTCGCCCAGTCGTGCTTCTGACCATCCTTCCAATCGGCGAGATCCTTCTTTCTCACGCTGGCTCGCGGGCTGTGGTTGTCGCTGTCGGAAATCAGTCCCTGGTAGGAGATGAGGACATCGTCTTCGATCTCGATCCCGACCGCCGACGCCACAATGGTCGCGCCGCCGATGTACACATTGTTGCCCACCCGGATCCTGGTATTCGGCGTCTCGGTGACCACCGTTCCCTCGATCAGGCAATCGTCCCCAAAGACGATCTCGGCTCCGGGGGCGCGCATCTGCACCACCCCGGGAACCGCCGTATTCTGCCCGGCGGAATAGGGCTTCGGCGCCTCTTCCTGCTGGACCGGAGGCTTTTTCTTCTTTTTCGGCGGTGGCGGTGGAGGAGGCGGATCAATGAGCCCCACGCGTTCCAGCCATTTTTGCAACCGGGTCATCGCTTCAAAGGACGGGAGGACAGGAGTGCGCGTCCCGCAGGATGGTAGGTCATGGGCGGCAGAGAAAACCACTTTTCCTTGGCTTTGTCCATCCGACGCAAGCCGGGTGCAAAGCCCCTCAAGGATTCCGCAGTTTCCATTTCAAATTCGCGAAACGCTCGCGCCACGTGATCTTTGGCATCGGCTGCCCCATGACCATGTGGGTGAAGACAAAGCTGTCCGCGACGTGGTCGATGTCCAGATTCCCGAGGTGCGTGAGGCGTCCCATTTCCTCGAGCGGCACGCGACTGAGGGGCGACGCATCCTGACCGGTATGCGAGGCGTCCGCGCCAAATCCGATGTTCGTCACCAGATTGCGGTTTGGCAGCAGGCTCAACCCACGCCGGGCAAAAAGGGCGTAGGTCCATTGGAAATCCCACGTATCGATCTCGTTGTTCACGACCAGCTCGAAATAGTGCTTCCAGAGCCGTCTCTGCTCCTGGTCCGTCACCCATTCCTTCCGAATGCCGCTCCACTGCGTCGAAAAGCCTGCCAGATCGACATCGTAATGCCGCCAGGCCCGACGCCAGGTCGCCCATCCCCAGATGTAAGGGTATTTCGAGACGTAGTAAGAGGCCTGGCCACGTTTGCGTCCGAAATGGAAATTATCCCCGCCGATGTGCATGACCCGTGGATCATCGCGATATTTAGCCAGCAGCTCGCGGCAGTAGGGAAAAAAGGAGTCAACGGGCAACGTATCGTCCTCGAGGACGATGCCTTCCTCGACCTGCTCGAAAAACCACGTGATGCCCTGGCTGACCGAACGGCGGCAGCCGAGGTTTTCGGGGCGGAAGAGCGGAGTGAAGTCGCAGTCCCAGTCGATTCCGTCCTGAATGAGCCGGCGGACTTCTTCGCAGCGGCGCTCATCGTCGGGCACGCCGGGTCGAGGCCCGTCCGCAACCACGAACAGCCGCGATGGCCGCACCTTCCGGATCGCCTGAAAAACCTCGGCGGTTTTCTCCGGACGATTGAAGACGAGGAAAAGAATGGGGACGTCGAAACTCATCGAGATTTGCGCCAGACACTTCGCGGTTCGCCGGCTCAGAGCAGACGATGACGGGAGAGGTCCTGCACATCGATGGTCCCGCGCACGCGACGCTCCGCATCGACAACGACAATTTCGTCCACCCGGTGATCGCGCAGCAGGGCGAGCGCCTCGACGGCCATGGCATCCTCGCGCACGCACACCGGGCTTGCGGTCATGTAGGAGCGCACTTTTTCCGAGGCAATATTCGCGTTTTCCCCGAAGTGCCGCACGAAATCCCCGTGGGTAAAGATGCCGAGGAGCTGCTGCTCCCCGTCCTCGACGATGGCCGCGCCATTGCGCTGGCGGGTCATGGCCTGGATGACGCCGAGGATCGGCTCGTCCTCACCGACCAGGGTCGTGTGCTCGCGGTCCCGCATGATCTCGGTCACCGTGGTGAGGAGCGCGCGGCCGAGATTGCCCGCCGGGTGGAAGCGGGAGAATTGCTCCCGGTCGAAGTTCCTCGCCTCGAGTACGACCATGGCCAGGGCATCGCCAAGGCCGAGCATGACGGTGGTGCTGGAGGTCGGCGCCAGATTCAAGGGGCAGGCCTCCTGTTCGACGCTCACGTCGAGGGTGATGTCACTGAGGCGGGCGAGCGTGGAGTCGGCCGATCCGGTGATGCCGATGATCCCGATCTGGAAGCGCTTGAGCACGGAAAGGATTTTGACCAGCTCGTCCGTCTCCCCGCTGTAACTCAGGGCGATGATCAGGTCGCCGTCCTCGACTACGCCGAGATCGCCGTGGAGGGCATTGAGGGAGTTCAGGACAATGGCGACGCAACCGGTACTGGCGAAGGTCGCGGCGATCTTCTCGCCCACGTGCCCGGACTTCCCGACCCCGAGGACGAGGATCTTCCCGCGACGGGAGATCGTTTCCAGGATCAGGCGCACGGAGCGGATGAAATCCGCGCCCAGTTTTCCCTGGAGCCGCTGGAGCTCGGAGATCTCGATGCTCAGGACCCGGTCGGCCTTTTCGAGAATGGCTTCGTCGGAGAGAGATTGCATATGCGGTACGGGGGTCATGCCGTGGGGGCCGGCTTCCGGGCTTTCTGGCCGGGTTTCTTCTTTCGGTAATTGAAGCCGAAGTTCCACCCAAAGCGTTTCTTCAGGCGATGAAAATTCCACCGCTCCCAAAGCAGGCGGAGCGGCTCGGGCACGCGCTTCCCGGCGCGCATCTTCCAGTGGCGCTGCAGGACTTCCTCCACCTCGGGACGGGCGCGGGGCAGCTTGTCCTTGAAGGTCAGGGTCGCGTAATTGACCTCCTTGGAAAATCGGTAGCGCCGTCCTCCGGCCCGGCAAAAGCCAGCGTACCGGAAGGTGTTCTCCCTCGGCTTGGGAGGGAGATTTTGATCGACGATCATCTGCAACAGTTCCTCCTTCGACCGAGGTTCCCAAGTGGCATCGGTCCACGCATAGCCGGTATAGCCGAACATGATTGAAACCTTCCCCCAGTAGGTCGCCTCCGCGCCGATGGTTGATCCGAAAGTGATCACCTTGGTCGCCTGCTCCATCAAAGCATAGGTATCGAATGCGGTCTCCGGCCCCAGGATGGAAACGTTAGGCATGGACCGAGTGTCCAGGGTGTCCCACCATTTGCTGGTGTCGGCCTTCGAGTTCGGATGAACGCGGAGACAAATTCCCGCTTCGGGCCGGGCCTTCGCCAACTCGGGGAGGAGCCACTGCAAAACTTCGAGCTGAGTCTTGAAGAACAGTTCGATCCCAAAATCCTGCGAGAGGAAGAGTTCCCATTCGGTCGAGGTAAAGATCACATATCGCTCGGCTCTCTCGCTCCACGAGCCCGGCACCTTGTTTTTGGTCTGGCTCGTGACAAAAGGCACCCAACCCGTGAGCTGACCTCTCCGCCGCTCCTCGAAAAACTCCTTCGCCTCGGCAAGGACCTCGGGATTCCCGGACGACTCGCGCCAAAAATCGTTCATGGCCTTGAGGAAGGCCGCCGGTTCATGAACCCTCGCGCCATCGAAGACGTGGAAGTGCTTCATGCTCGCCAGGCGCTCATGCGTGGCGAAGGGCACGTTCATTTTTTTGCACGCCGCCACCCAGGCTGCCTGGGCGACCATGCGCCCATTGAAGATGTAAACCTTGTCGAAGTGCTCGCGACTCAGGTGCTCGAGCGCGGAAAAATAAGTCTGCATCCCGACCTGGAAAAACTTCTCGAGCTGGGTCCAATATTTCTTGAGATCGACGTGTACGCTCTCCTCGGTGGACATCAGCCAGGACCCGAGTTTTTCGCCGAGGAAGAAATCCTCGACCCGATAGGCGCGCACTTCCTCC
>Ga0310811_10014855_pt1 | contig 10165 bp, 9 predicted proteins | sample YCmetagenome_FD_207642 | JGI IMG/M metagenome (GOLD analysis project Ga0310811, IMG submission 207642) | Soil microbial communities from experimental microcosm in Duke University, North Carolina, United States - YC | ecosystem: Engineered > Artificial ecosystem > Soil microcosm > Unclassified ...
CATGGAAGCCGGCACTTCCATGCTCACAAAACCGTCGTCTCCGTCGGTCTGGTCATATACCGGCCGCAGAATGTCGGCCGCCATCTGGATATCCTCGATCTCCAGGTGGTCAAACAGCTTCTCCGGCATGGCGTGAGGGTCTTTGGCCAGCAGCGACCGCAGCGTCTCGTCGTAATCGGAGCTGCCGGCAATGGCCTTGTCAAAGATGGTGGGATTGCTGGTCACGCCGCGCAAGCCATCCTCGTCGCGCAACCGCTTCAGGCCACCGCCGGTCAGCAGATCGCGCCGAATGTAATCCAGCCACACCGATTGTCCTTGCTCCTGGAGCTGCTTAAGCGGATTCATTTCGCTCTCCCTCTTCTCTGGTCTGACGGCCGATATCAGCGTTCAGCAATCAGCACTCAGCATTCAGCCGGTGAACATGAGTGCCAGCACCGACGACGAACTGCAGAGTTCTCAGACCTGGTTTTCACAGTACTCATCACAAAGCCTTAGGGCTGAAAGCTGACCGCTGAGTGCAGACTGCTATCGTTTCTCCAGCAGCTTGCGCGCGTGCTCCACCACGTTGGGCACGTTGAAGCCCAGCTTCTCCATAGCCACGTTGCCGGGAGCGGAGGCGCCGAAGCGATCAATGCCGATCACGCCGCCGCTGTCGCCCACGTACCTGCACCAGCCCAGCGTCGCCCCCGCTTCGATGGCCAGCTTGGGCACATCCCGGGGCAGCACCTGCTGGCGGTACTCCGCCGGCTGCTCGTCAAACAGCTCCCAGCAGGGCATGGAGACCACCCGGGCGGCGATTTTCTCTTTGCCGAGCTCCTCGCGCGCCCCCAGCGCCAATTGCACCTCGGAACCGGTGGCGATGAGCACAATCTGCGGCTTGCCCCCCTCGGCTTCGGCCAGCACGTAGCCGCCCTTGCCCACTCCCTGGCGAATGGGATAGCGCTGGGCATCAAGCACGGGCAGCTTCTGGCGGGTCAGGGCCATGCACATGGGCTTCTGGCGCTGAATGGCGATGCGCCAGGCCTCGGCCGTCTCATTGGCGTCTGCCGGCCGCATCACCGTCATATTGGGCATGGCGCGCAGGCTCATCAGGTGTTCGATAGCCTGGTGAGTCGGGCCATCCTCGCCCAAACCGATGCTGTCGTGAGTGAACACGAACAGCGAGTGCGTGTTCATCAGCGCCGCCAGACGAATGGAGGCGCGCATGTAATCGGAAAAAATCAGGAAGGTTGACCCGTAAGGAATAATGCCGCCATGCAGCGCCATGCCGTTAACCACGGCGCCCATGCCGTGCTCGCGTACCCCAAAATGGAGGTTGCGCCCGCAATTGCTGCCCATGCCCATGTCGCCGTAGGCGGTAAGCGTGGTCTTGGTCGAAGGTGCCAGGTCGGCGGAGCCGCCCACCAGCGACTGCACCCGCCCGGCGAGCGCATTCATCGCCTTGGCGGAAGCGTCGCGCGTGGCCATTCCCTTAGGGTCGGCCGGAAATACCGGCACGTCCGCATCCCATCCTTGCGGCAACTTCCCGGAGATCATCTGCTGCAGATCTTGCGCCAGCTTGGGAAAGCGGCTGCGGTATTCTTCCAGGCGCTCTTTCCACTCCCCTTCCAATTCCTCGCCACGCCCTCCAGCTTCGCGGAAGTGGGCCAGCGCTGCTTCCGGAACATAGAAGTCCGGCTGCAGTGGCCAGCCCAGCTTCTCTTTCGTGGCTTTCACGTTTTCCGGTCCCAGCGCCTCGCCATGCACCGCGGCGGTGTCCTGCAGCGGGCTGCCGTAACCAATGTGGTTGCGAACCGATATGAGCGAAGGCTGGTCTTCGTGCGCCTGGGCCAGGCGAATGGCCGCTTCCACCGCATCCAGGTCGTTGCCGTCGGGCACCGTCTGCACATGCCAGTGGTAGGCGCGGAAGCGCTCAACCACGCTCTCCGTAAACGCCAGGTCGGTGGAGCCTTCGATAGAAATGTGATTGTTGTCGTAGAGATAGATCAGCTTGCCCAGCTTGAGCGTGCCGGCCAGCGAAGCCGCTTCGGCGGAGATGCCTTCCATCAGGTCGCCATCCGACACGATGGCGTAGGTGTAGTGGTCCACCACGCCCAGTTCTTCCTTGTTGAAGCAGCCGGCCAGGTGCGCCTCGGCCAGCGCCATTCCCACGCCCATGCCGAACCCCTGTCCCAGCGGGCCGGTGGTGGCCTCGATGCCGCGATCCAGGTTGTACTCGGGATGGCCGGGCGTCTCGCTACCCCACTGGCGGAAGTGCTTCAACTCCTCCAGCGGCATGTTGTAGCCGTAGAGGTACAGCAAGGCATAAAGCAGGGCGCTGCCGTGCCCGGCGGAGAGGATGAAGCGGTCGCGGTTGAACCAGCGCGGGTTGCCGGGATTATGCCGCAGGAAGCGGTCCCAGAGCACATATGCCATGGGTGCGGCGCCCAGGGGCAATCCGGGGTGGCCGGAATGCGCCTTCTCCACCTCGTCCACCGCCAGCATGCGGATGGTGTTTACGCACAGCCGATCCAGTTCGCTGCCTTTAGGCTGGCCCTGGGAAATGGCGCCTTCGTGCTCAGTAGCCGGCAAATTCTTCAGTCCGGATGTCATCCTCATCCACCTTTGTGTCAGTCAGCATTTTGCGCATGGCGGCAACCATGGCGGGAGGTCCCGCCAAATAATAAATGGGTCCGTTCAAATTGTTCAGGTATTTGATGAGCATGGTGCGGTCAATGAAGCCTTGTTCGCCCTGCCATGGCCGCTGGGATTTTTCCATGTCGGTCATGGTGGGGATGAAGTGATAGTTGGGATTGTCCTTTTCCAGGCGGCGCAGAAAATCGAGAAAGGGGGCGTCTTCCGGCCGGTGATTGGAAAAGAAAAGGTAGAGCTGATGCGGCAGGCGGTCGTGCGCGGCCTGGGCGACTATGCTCATAAAAGGAGTGATGCCGATGCCGCCCGCCAGGAACGCCGCCGGCTTTTTAACATTCTTGTGCAGGGTGAAGGAGCCCATGGGACCGTCAATTTTCAGCTCCGTGCCCAGTGGAACCGACCTCAGACTGCGTTTGAACGCGCTGTCGCGCATGCGGGTGGCGAACACCAGCTCGTTTTCAAAGGGCGGGCTGGCGATGGAGAAGGTTCGGATATTGCCCTCGTCATCGGTCTCCGGCGGGTTGAGCATGGTCATATCTACAGACTGGCCGCCCTGGAAATCGAAGCCCGCCGGCTTCTCGAAGTGAAAGGCCATGGTGCCCTCGGCAACCTGTTCGCGTGATTTGAGCTTGCTCTGGTACACAGGCATGACGTTGCTCCTTGCACCCGTGCTGCAGCCAGTGGGGGTGACGGTTTTTGCCCTAACTACATTCTGATTAAGCTGGCCCCGCCCTGGTTACATTTTGCGCATTGCCCGCGTCGAACTCACAATTCCACCGCCTGCGTTCCGCGACGGCAGGATCGCAAAACTTCTATGATACATCGCAAGCCGGCGCCGTACTATGGCCCCGCACACCTATCGTGTTACGATATTATTGGCGGGCGGACGTGCCCCTGATTTCAGCCCACGGGCGCGAGCTCTCGCCCGCGAGCATTCCGATATAGAGGATGCGGAGGAGGCGTAACATGATTCAGCTCAAGCGCGTGTATGATGCCGCCGCCAGGAAGGATGGCGCCCGCTATCTGGTGGAGCGACTTTGGCCGCGGGGCGTGAAAAAAGAGTCGCTGCAGGCGGAAGCCTGGCTCAAGGAAGTGGCCCCCAGCGCCGGGTTGCGCAAGTGGTTCTCCCATGACCCGGCCAAGTGGCCGGAATTCCGCCGCCGTTACTTTGAGGAACTCAAGGCCAATCCCCAGGCGTGGCAGCCGCTGGTCGCCGCCGCCCGCCGCGGCCGCCTCACCCTGGTTTACAGTTCGCACGATACCGAGCACAATAATGCGGTTGCCCTGAAGGAGTTCCTGGAACAACGCCTGGGCAAAAAGGCGGCTTGATCTCCGCATGCCGGCAAAAGACCGCGTCCAACTGGTAATCGCTGATGTGGACGGCACCCTGGTAACGCAGGACAAGATTCTGACGGAGCGCGCCCGCGAAGCAGTCCGCAAATTGCTGGCGGCCGGCATCGCATTCACCATCACCAGCGGGCGCCCGCCCCTGGGCATGAAGATGCTGATCGAACCGCTGGAGCTGAAAGACCCCATCGCTGCCTTCAACGGCGGAGTGATCGTGCGCCCCGACTTCTCCGTGCTCCAGCAGCGTTTGCTGCCCCAGGCGGCGGCCCAGAGCGCTTGCAAAATCATCGCCCAGCACGGGCTCGACGTCTGGCTCTACACCGACAAGGAGTGGTTTGTGCGTCAGCGCCAGGCGCCACACGTGGACCGGGAAGAGTGGACGGTGAAGTTCCCGCCCAAGGTTGCGACCAGCTACGACGGCCTGCTGACGCGCACGGCCAAGCTGGTGGGGGTAAGTGACGATTACGCGGCGGTAGCGCGCTGCGAGCAGGACGTGCAGAAGCAGTGCGGCACCCAGGTTTCCGCCTCCCGCTCCCAGCCCTACTACCTGGACGTAACCCATCCGCAGGCAAATAAGGGCGAGGTCGTGACCGCGCTGTCGCAGATGCTGCAAATTCCCCCGGAAAAGATCGCCACCATCGGCGATGGGCCCAATGATGTGCTCATGTTCCGGCGTAGCGGCATCAGCATCGCCATGGGCAATGCCTCCGACGAAGTTAAAAAGGGAGCCAAATACGTGACCGCTTCCAATCAGGAAGAAGGCTTCGCCCAGGCTATGGAGCAGTTCGTGTTGTCGTAGCGCTGGCGTGTCGCCGGCTGTCCTAAGGCTATCCCCTCCCAGCCTCGCAAGCGAGGGCGCCCGTGCCACAGGGGCCTCATGACGACGGCGGCGATTCGGCCTGGCTTTCCCATACAATACCCGTGTGAGATCCACGATATTTCTGGTGGAGGACGATGCCGATATCGCGCGCCTCGTGCGCCATCATCTGGAGGCCGCCGGCTTCGGGGTGCGCTCCTTTGCTTCCGCTTCCGGCGTGATGGCCCAAGCTGAACAGGAGAGGCCCGCCCTCATGCTGCTGGACATCATGATTCCGGGCGGCGATGGCCTTGACCTTTGCCGCCAGGTGCGGGAAACGCCCGCCATTGCCGCCACCCCGGTCATCTTTCTGACCGCCCGCACGGCGGAAGCCGACCGGGTGCTGGGGTTGGAACTGGGCGCCGACGACTACGTCACCAAACCCTTCAGCCCACGCGAACTGGTGGCCCGGGTTAAGGCGGTGCTGCGGCGCTTCGAGCAGCCGCTGCAGCCGGCCACAGTCAAGCTCGAGGATCTGGAAATTGATACCGGGGCCATGATTCTCAAGGTGCGCGGCAAAATCGTGACCGCCACCGCCACCGAGTTCCGCCTGCTGGAATACCTGGCCCGCCACGCCGGGCGCGTCTTCACCCGCGACCAGCTTCTCGACGCGGTGTGGCGCGATACCGCTTACGTCACCCCGCGTTCGGTGGACGTTTATGTGCGCCGTATCCGGGAAAAGATCGAGCGCGATCCGGAAAATCCCCGCTACCTGCGCACGGTCCGCGGCGCCGGTTATCGCTTCGAGGCGCCGCGGTGAGAAAGCGCATCTTCTTCAAGCTGCTGGGAGCGTTTCTGCTGGTCATCGCCGTGGCCACCGCCACCCTGGACTTCGCTGTGCGCCGCGCATGGGAAACTTCCCTGCGCCGCGAACTCGAAACCACGCTCACCCAGAAGGCGCGCCTCTTTGCCGGCCAGGTGGAACACGAGCGCGATCGCCGCCCCCTGCAGCAGATTGCCAACGAAGTGTCCCAGGCCGCTGATGCCCGCGCCACCATTATTGAATCCAACGGCAAGGTTCTGGCCGATACCCGCGCCGATCCCGAAGAGATGGAGAACCACGCCACCCGGCCGGAATTTATTGCCGCCCTGCACGGCAGTACGGGAAGCGCCCAGCGTGTGAGCCATACCGTGGGCATTCCCTTCCTTTATGTTGCCGCGCCGGTGCCGGGTGGCGCCGTCCGCCTGGCCTATCCCCTTTCTTCCATTGCCCAGCGCGTGCGCCACGTGCGCCTGCAGTTGCTGTTTGCCTCCGGGCTGGCTTTGCTGGTAGCCCTGCTCCTAGCGGCGCTGGTCTCCCAGGCCATCTCCCGGCGCCTGCAGCGCATTGTCACTTTCGCGGAGCAGATTGCCGCCGGCGACCTGACCGCGCGCATCGAGGAACCTTCCGGGGACGAGATTGCCCACGTGGCCACCGCTCTCGACCGGACCGCCCGCCAGCTGGAACAAAGTTTTGCCGCCCTGGAAACCGGCCGCAAGCAACTGGAAACCCTGCTCAACAGCATGCAGGACGCGGTGCTCGCGGTTTCGTCCACCGGCAAGGTGGAATGGTCGAATGGAGTGATGAAACGCCTGGCGCGCGGGCATGTGCGGGTGGGCGCGCCCCTGGTGGAGACCATGCGCGACCCCGACTTCCTGCGGGCCGTGGACGAGGCCCTGCGTACTCGCCAGGTCAAGACCGCGCGCGCCACATCGCTGGGCGCCGGGCGCAGCTTCGACGTGATTGCCGCTCCTCTGCCCGGAGGCGGCGCCGTGGTTGTGCTTCATGATCTGACCGAAGTGGAGCGCGTGGAGAAGACCCGCCGCGATTTCATCGCCAACGTCTCCCACGAACTGCGCACACCGCTCACTTCCATTCAGGGCTACGCGGAAACCCTGCTCGATTCCGGCGGCAACGGCAACACCCGGGAATTTCTGGAAATCATCCGCAAAAATGCCGCCCGCATGAGCCGCCTGACCGAGGATTTACTCACCCTGGCGCGGGTGGAATCCGGCGAAACCGAATTCTCCCTGCAGCCGCACCCGGCCGCCGATTTGCTGCGTGAGGCGCAGCAGAATTTTCAGGAGACTCTCAAGTCCTCAGGAATGGGAATTGAGATTGCAGAGAGCACGCCGGCGGCGGTGCAGGCGGACAACGACGCGATTCACCAGGTGCTGACTAATCTTATTGACAACGCCTCCAAGTATGGCGCCGCCGGCGGACGCATTGTGCTGGGCGCGCGTGAGGTGGAGGGCGGCGTGGAGTTTTATGTGCGCGACTTCGGCGCCGGCATCGCCTCCGAACATCTGCCCCGGCTTTTCGAACGTTTCTATCGCGTGGACAAGGCACGCTCGCGCGAATCCGGCGGCACCGGCCTGGGGCTGGCCATCGCCAAGCACGTCGTGCTCGCCCACGGCGGCAGGATCCGCGTGGAAAGCGCCATCGGCCACGGCTCCAGCTTCTTCTTCACTCTGCCGCTGGCCACACCCGCTGACACTATCGTGGGAAGCGCAAAATAGAATCGAGTCCCGTCAGGGACGGTACTATACCGCGCTTGCCTCCACCCGCTCCTCAATTCCCGGCAACTGAGGCATGCCCGCGCGCCGCGCCTCCGCTTCCATGAAGGAGTGCAGCTCGCGTTCCCGCGCTTCCCGCATCGCCGGCCGCCGATAAGCTGCAACCAGTTCGTTGACCCGGGCGCGCGCCCGGTCAAACGCGCTGGGCGAACCCGCTTCCTGCCAGGCGCGCAGCGAGTCGCGGTCAATCACAGCTGAAGGCAGATACTGCTCGCTGCGGAACAGCTGCCGTGTCTCTTTGAGTTTCAGGAAATCGCCGCTATGACCCAGCGCGGCAAACATCTCCGTGGCCAGAGTGGGGGTGCGGGCTTCGATGCCGGCCAGCAGGCGCTGGGCGTAGCCGATAGCCTCCGCGTCAATCACCAGCTTCTCAATGCTCATCGCCGCCAGGAAGTTCAACATGCCGGCGCCGGAAATCATGTTGATGCCGGCCAGCGCACCCAGCACCGCCGCCATGCCCGCCTCCATCCCCGCCTGCGCATCCACAGTTTTCGCGTCCCCTCCTACCAGGTAGGTGTGGGTAGGCAAACCCAGACGCTTGCCGACCTGGGCGTAGGCGATGTCAATCATCGCCGTCTCAACCGCTCCCATAGGCGTGTTGCCGGTGCGCATGTCGAAAATGGCGGGCGCACCGCCCCACACTACCGGCGCTCCCGGAGCCGCCAGTTGATGGATGGTGATTCCACTCAGGCACTCGGCTGCATGCTGCACCACCGATCCGGCCAACGTGACCGGAGCGGCCGCTCCCGCCAGCGGCATGGAGATGATCTCGGCGGGAACGCCCGCGCGCGCCAGATCAATCAGGCTCTGTCCCGCGAATTCCGTCCAGGTCAGCGGCGGCGAAGGGCAAACGTCGAACACCGCCCGCGGCCTCTGCCGCAATTGCTGCCGCCCGCCGGCTTCGACGGCCAGCAAGTCCATCATGCGCTTACCACCCGCGGCACTGAACCCGCCGGTAACGATGGGCTTGTTGGAATGCCACAACACCAGGAAAAGCCGGTACAGATCGCCGATTTCGGCTGCGACGTCGCTGCACACCATGGAGGTGGACTGCGCCGCGTATTGCGGCAGCATCTCCGCTACCTGCGCCAGGCGCGCCAGGTCGGCTGCCTTTGCCGGGCGGTGCTCCCTCGTTTCCGGGTCGAGCAAATATACGCAGGAAGAGCCCGGATCGAAGTGGACATGGTTGCCGCCGTAGTGCACGGCTGGTTTGCCGGTGCGGTCGTAAACAAAGAATTCGTGCGGCACGGTTTGCAGGGCTCGACGCGCCAGCGCTTCAGAAATGTGGGCCACGCCGCCTTCGGCTTCGCGTTCCACCCGCGCTCCGGAAGAGGCCAGCAATTCCAATGCGGCCGGCGCCTGCACTTTTATTCCTGGTCGCTCCAGCAACTCAAAGGCTTCGCCAAGAATGCGCTCAATGAACTGGTTATCGAGCAACTCGATTTTCGGCTGCATGCCCAGCTCCCCCGTTATTTCGCCTGCCCGTTGCTTTTGCCGACCAGCGACTTGGCTAGCCCCACCGCGCCCACTGCGTCTTTACCATAACCATCGGCGCCGATTTCCTCCGCCCATTTTCGGGTCACGGGCGCTCCGCCCACGATGATCTTCACCCCCGGCCGCATCTGCGCCCAGTCCAGGGCCTCCACCACCCCGCGCTGCAGCGCCATGGTGGTGGTAAGCAGCGACGAAACGCCCACGATATCGGCCTCCAGTTCGCGTGCCTTGGCGGCGAACATTTCCGCGGTCACGTTCACTCCCAGGTCCACCACTTCGAAGCCGGCGGCGGAAAGCAGAATGCCGACCAGGGTCTTGCCGATCTCGTGAATATCGCCTTTCACCGTGCCCAGCACCACCCGACCCAGGAACTCGCGCTGCGTGCCGCGGCGGTGCATTTCCGGCTCCAGCACCGCGATGCCGGCCTTCATCGCTTCCGCCGCCATCACCAGGTCGGGCAGGAACATCTGCCGGGCAGCGAACTGCTCGCCCACGTAGTCCACGCCGGGAACAAAGCCGCCATTCACCGCCTGCAGGGGATCCATGCCCGCCTGCAATGCGCGCTGCGCCAGTTCGATGGCGTGATCGGCGGCCCCGTCAATAATGCTCTGCCGCATGGCCCCTAACAGCTCTTCGCTCATGGGTTTTCTCGCGGCGCACACAGATTGCGCTGAGAGCGATGCTATCGGCACCTTGTCTCATAGGGCTGTGATTTATGTCACGAGGCGGAGTGATGGAGCGGCGGCGGGTGGGCCAGCCGCAATCTTGGCTTTAAGCGGCGTGCTGGGTGTGCCCCAGAAGTTCGTCAATGGTCTGAAGTACCACGCTGGGGGGCTGCCCCTTTTGCAGGAAAGCATCCACGTGAACCCGGGCATTCTCCGGAACTTCCGAAGCCCCGGAAAACATCACAATGCGCACTTGCGGCTTAATCTGCTTCATGGTGGCTGCCACCTGGCCTCCATCCACCTCCGGCATGGCGTAATCGAGCAGGACCAGGTCTATGGCATGGGTGGCGAATAGCTGCAGCCCTTCCTCGCCTCCATGGGCGGTTTCCACGCGATATCCGGCGCCCTGCAGGTACAGACACCAGCCCGCCAGCGAGGGTGTATGGTCATCAATACAGAGCAGAGTTTTATGGTCTCCGGGCATGGAAGCCCTCCCGCCTCTAGAAAGTCAACGAGTGGCAAGCAGGCACAATATACAGGTAGGTCGCGGATCCGCGAAGGCCTTTCGCTCCGTAGCCAAAGCGTGCGATGCCATTCCGGATACTTGGGATGTCAC
>Ga0310811_10014856_pt1 | contig 10163 bp, 5 predicted proteins | sample YCmetagenome_FD_207642 | JGI IMG/M metagenome (GOLD analysis project Ga0310811, IMG submission 207642) | Soil microbial communities from experimental microcosm in Duke University, North Carolina, United States - YC | ecosystem: Engineered > Artificial ecosystem > Soil microcosm > Unclassified ...
GCGCTGCTCGGTCTGTTGCAGCGGGCAGGGCCCTTCGCCACCACGCTTCTGTGCCTGCTCGACCTGCTGGGCGCGGCCGCGCTGCTCGCCCTCGGCCTCATGCGTCTGCGCTGGCCGGACGAACGGGCGGCGCGGGCGCGTCTCCGCCGTGCCTCCGGCCTCGCGCATGATCCGCTGGCCACACTCGAGGATACGCCGGCGCAGCATGATCATGCCGCCCTTCTGCTCTGGCGGGCGCACCGTGCGCGGAGCCTGGCCGCGACCGCCCGGCTGCGCCTCGGGCTGCCCTGGCCGTGGCGCGCGCGGCCGCGTGACCTGCTGTTTCGCGGCGGCATCGTCGCCGCTGTCGTCGCCTGTCTCTGGACCGCAGGCCCGGCGGCGTGGCTCCGGCTCGAGGAGGCTTATGCCATTGACCCTGCGCGGCTCTTCGGCCCGCCAGCGCCGCCGCCTGCCGTCACCGCCTGGATCACGCCGCCCGCCTATACCGGCCGGCCGCCCATCCTTCTTCACGCGCAAGAGGCCGAAAGCCGGGTGCCGCGCGGCGCACGGCTGACGGTCACGGTCTCGGGGCTTGCCCATTCCCCCCGGATCGACGGTGTGGATGGGCAGTTCGAGCAGCTCGATGCCGGAAGCTTCCAGCTGCAGACCACCCTCGACCACAGCGGTATCGTCACGCTGCGCGGCGGTGGCGATGCCCTCGCGCGCTGGACCCTCATGGTGCAGCCCGACGGGCCGCCCGCCATTGCCTTCACTGGCACGCCGGGCACCGATGCGGACGGCCACAGCCTGCGCATCTCCTGGCATGGGGCGGATGATTACGCCGTTGTCTCGGCCCGCATGCAGGCCCGTCTCGTCTCCCATCCCGAAGCGCCGCCGCTTACCCTGACGCTCGCGCTGCCCTCCGGGCCGGCGCCGTCGATCGACGCCGTGCAGGTCGCGGATCTCAGCGCCAATCCCTGGGCGGGTCTGCCTGTGCAGATGCAACTCGTGGCGCAGGACGCTGCCGGGCAGAGCGGCACCTCGCCGGTCGAAACCGTGACCCTGCCGGAGCGGCCTTTCCAGGACCCATTCGCACGGGAAGTCGCCGATATCCGCAAGGCGTTGGTCGAGATGCCGAGCCCGCTGACGCCGGCGCGGCGCGGCGCCGGAGCGCATGCGATCTTCGAGGTGGGCGCGGCTGCCCTCGCTGGCGGCAAGGCCGAGAAAACCGTGCTGCCGCTGATCGCCGCCGGCTGGCAGCTGGCCCAGGATCGTGATGCCGGGGTGCTCGCCCCGGTCGAGGCGACGCTGTGGGATGTGGCGCTGCATTTCGAACAGGGGGACGCGGCGGACAGTGCACAGTCTCTGGCCCAGGCGGAAGCGGCGCTGAAGCAGGCGCTCGCCGGCGCCAACCCCTCGGCGAGCCAGCTCTCCCGGCTCATGCAACAGATGCAGTCGGCCGTGCTGCAGCATCTGTCGACGCTGCTGCAGATGGCGCAGCGTCAGGGTGCTGCGGTGGGGACGCCCTCGGGCGCCCCGCCGCTCGATCTGCAGCGCCTCGCCCAACAACTCAAAGCCATGGAGGATGCGGCCAAGGCGGGGGACGCGCAGGCGATGCGCCAAGCCATGGCAGCGCTACAGAAGAGCCTCGCCGCGCTCGAACAGGCGCGGGTCGTCAAACCCGATCCGCGCCAGCAGGCGGCGCGGGCCCAGGCAGAGCAGGACCTGCAGAAGTTGCAGAGCTTGATGCAGCAGCAGGCGGCCCTGATGGACCGCTCGACCCAGCGGGCCGAAGCCGATAGTCCGGATCAGGCGGCGCAGCGCAAGGACGCCGCCGGCCAGGCTGCACTGCGGGCATCGCTCAGTGGTCTCGCCGCGCGTCGCGGTGCCGCCATCCAGGCGGCAGGCCGGGCGATGGGAGACGCCGTGCAGCAACTGCAGGTGGGGCAGGATGCGCAGGCAGCCCATGCTCAGCAGCAGGCGCTGCTCGGCCTGCAGCGGGCGGCCAATGCGCTGGGCCGGCAACTGAGCCAGCAGGGGCAGGGCGGCGGGCTGTTCCAGATCGGTGGCGAGTCGGGGCCCGGGCAGACGGGCGGCCTGCCAAGCCTCGGCTACCAGTCCGGCGACCAGGCAACGGACCCGCTCGGCCGGCCGTTCGACAGTGGGCAGGGATCGAGCATCGGCGCCGACATCGCCCTGCCCGAAGGCGCCCAGCAGGCGCAGCTCCGGGCCATTCTGCAGGAGCTGCGCGACCGGGCGGGCGACCGCAGCCTCTCCAGGCCGGCGCTCGACTACATCGAGCGGCTGCTCAGACCATTTTAGTTATTAAAAAGCAATTAAAATCTGTCGTTGCCCCGACGAGGCTTATCTCATTAGTACGAAATCGTTGCGGGAACTTGACGATATGCGCCGCTGCGCGATATCGTTGCGTTGACGATTGAGCTCAATAACAAAAATCGAGCTTCCGTCTCCCGCATCCGCTCTTCCGAACATTGCTGGGGGCTTATGCCATGGCATCGACCGGAACCACGCTTGACCTCACGCTGACGCAGGATTTCCTGAACGGGGACATTCTGAACGTCGGTACAGGGGCTGCAGGGCAGGACGTCTATGCCTATGCCGTGCTGTTCGACTCCAGTGGTTTCGTTTCCGAGACGACATTGGTGAATGACGGCATCATCACCGATAGCGGAACGATTGACGGTAATGGCACGATCATCGCGGGCGGCTCCGTCGCCAATGCCGTCGACTACGGAATTCCGCTGGTCGCCAATGGCGAGACGCTGAGCGGCGGCAAGCTCTACATCGTCGTCGAAAGCGGTTCGACCGTGGTGACGACGGGCACCGTTACCACCACCCTCGACCAGGCCCTGCACAACCAGGCCTTCATCTCGCCGGACAATGCCGGGACCTATGATTTCGCCTTCGACAGCATGGAGGTGACGCTCACCGGCACAACGACCGATGCCGCTAACCTGACTTCGGTCAATGGCTTTGCCCTGCCGATGGAACTCTCCGTCGCCAATGACGGCAGCACCAGCAGCGTCGGCTACGCCGTGCCGGGCAGCACCATCGTGAGCGATGTCGAACAAAGCGTCAGCCTTGCCAATGCCGGGACCAGTGTAACCAACACCTTCACCACCGGCGGACTTTCGGGCCAATTCCGGATGGCCGTTTCGCCGACGGCGGTGAACCAGCCGGGCACGGCTCCCTCGACGACCGACCCTTACCCCCAGGATGGTTGGGCTCCCTATGTCGCGGCGATGGAGACGATCGCCTCCGACGTCACCATCACCGGCCTGTTCAACGGCGCGCCGGATGCGAGCGGCGTGTGGCACAATGCCGGCTTCTACGCCTACACGCTGCAATGGGACGGCACCGATTTCTGGCTGGTGCCCACGGCCAGCAGCCAGATTCAGGGGGCGATTCAGCTGACCCCCGCCGAGATCGAGCAGAATGTCTTCTCCCAGGTCGGCTCGGTCAGCATCTACGCCACGCCGAGCACGAGCAGCGCACTGCTCGATACCGTGGGCGTCGGCGACAATACGCAATGGGGGGCGATCCTTGCGCAGTTTCTGACCGGCTTCACCGCCGGCTATTACGGCCAGCAGGCGACCGTCGTGACCCAGGGCATGACGCAGACGATCGACCTTGACCAGAACTACAACTGGAACCCCGCCTACGCCTTCCGGCAAGATACCGGAACGGTGGTCAGTTCCGGCACCGGCTATGCCGATGATCCCTATTCCCAGGTTTTCTACGCGCATTCCAATTCCTATGGCTCGCCCTATTCCGACCTGTTGATGAGTCACTATGCCCAGGGCGGTCCGCTGCTGGATGTGGCGGACAGCAGCGGCACGGATGCCGCTACCATCAACCTCACTGTGTTCGGGCAAGGCGAAACGCCGAGTGGCTATACGACACCTGAGATCTACGACAGTATCGCGTCGACCGGCACCTACGCGCCGGTCGAAGCCAATGCCGCCGGCGCCAATCTGACCTTCAGCTTCTATGCCGCCGTCGGTGCCAATGCCGGGATCGAGCTGGATCCTTCCAGCAAGATCACGCTCGGCTTTTACGACAGCGCAGGCTGGGAGACGGTGTCGATCGACGGTTCCGCCACCTATGTCGTGGGCCAGGAGACCCTGACGAATATCGGCCTCTGGCATGAATGGACGATTGCGGGATCAACCGGAGATTGGACGGTCGCACCGGTTCTGAACGGCGGCACCACCGGCAGCGTGATCGACACCAATTCCGGGTCTATGACGGTCAATCTGCCGACGGCGGATTCCGGCGTGTCCCTCTATCAGATCACGGTCGGCGCCGGCACACCGGACGCCAAGGCCTACGATCTTTATACGACCACGGGCAGCGGCGGCCTCTTTGCTAACCCAAACTACAACGGGCAGGCGGCGTCCCAGGCGATCGACGGTCTGGCGACCGTTTCGGGACCGTCCTCGGGCGGCCAATATGTCTCGACGATGACGGTCAATTTCACGGTTGGCGATACGGTCACCTTCAATCCGAACCTCGTGGTCGAGAATATTGGATCGAATTCGAATCTCCCTGGCAGCGGCGGTTTTCCAACTGTGCTGCCAGCGCCACCGGTTGCCGTCATCAACCAGGCCGGAACGCTCTCGGCCTTGGCGGGTGCGGTTATCACCCCGGGCAGCTATTCCCCGACCCCCGCCGTCGCCGGCACCATCACCTCCTCGGACGGGGCAATGCAGTTCGGCTGGGCCGGTTACGATACGAATGACGTTCTGATCGAGAACAGCGGCGGCACGGTGACAGGGCATGGCTGGACCGGTTCGGCCGCCGTGCAGGGCAGCTTCACGGCCGGCGAAACAATCACCGGCATCGGCGCCTATACCGACAAGGTCAATGCTTATGACCAGGCCGTCATCCTGGTGCAGAATACCGTCAGCGGGACGACGACGATCACCGCGCCCGCCGATGTCGATGGCAACTGGCTGAGCAATGCCTATGACTTCGGGATCGGCACCTACACGCTGACCATGTATGACGCCGTGGAGAGCGGCGGCACGCTGACGGCGGTGACGGGCCTGAGCGATCCGATGATCCTGGACGTGACCGGTTCGACCGGCGGCACGGCGGCCGATGCGGTTGTTATCGCCTGCTTCGCCGCAGGCACCGGAATCGCGACGCCGGGCGGCACGTTGGCGGTGGAGACGCTCGCGATCGGCGATTGCGTGCTGACGGTGGAGGGCCGGCCTGAGCCGATCCGCTGGATCGGCCATCGCCATGTCGATTGCGTGCGTCATCCGACGCCCGAGGCCGTGCTGCCGGTCCACATCAGCGCCCACGCCTTCGGCATCGGCCTCCCGGCGCGGGACCTCTTCCTCTCGCCCGATCACGCCCTCTATGCCGAAGGCGTGCTTGTGCCGGTCAAGCATCTGATCAACGGCACGACGATCCGCCAGCAGAAGGTGGAGACCGTCACCTACTTCCATCTCGAACTCGACCGCCATGCTGCGGTTCTGGCCGAGGGCCTTCCCGCCGAGACCTATCTTGACACCGGGGACCGCTCGTCCTTCGCCAACGGCGTCGGAGCGATCGCGCTGCATCCGGCCTGGGGGAGTGCGGCGCGGGACATCTCCCTCATCTTCGAGGCGCAGGGCTATGCGCCACTGCGCGTGACCGGCCACGAGGTCACGCGGCTGCGCGCCCGGCTTGCCCGCGAGGCCGCGGCCCTGCCTGCCGCCTGAAGGCGGTTCAGCCGGCGGCCGCCGGTGGCTGGATGTGCCGATGGCAGCCGAGATCCTGGCAGGTTTCGAAGAGCAGGCTGCGTGCCCATTGATGGCCGGGGTCGCGATGGGTCCGGTCATGCCAGGCCGCGACCTGATCGAAGCCGGGGATCGCGAGCGGTGGCTCGATCAGCCGGATCCCCTCGACCTCATTCAGAAGCTTGGCAGGAACGACGGCCAGGAGATCGGTCGTGCGCAGGATATCGAGCAGCACGAGGAAGCTGGTGATCGAGACGACGACGCGCCTGCTGCGCCCGAGCTTGGCGAGTTCCGAATCCGTGACACCGCTGAAACCGCCGCCCGTATAGGAAACGAGGGCATGGTCGAGCGCGCAGAAGCGATCGAGCGACAGTTCGCTCGCCATTGCATCAGGGTGATCGTGCCGCAGCGCGCCGACGTAATGCTCGGTAAAGAGATGCCGGGCGTGCAACTCCGGCAGGGTGTTCTCCGGTGTTACCAGCACGAGGTCGAGATCGCCGCGTTCCAGGGCGCCCTGAAGGCGGGCGGTCTCGATCGGCCGCACCGCGACCCGGAGACGCGGTGCGAGGCGCCGTAGCCGGGCGATGAAGGGCACCAGGATAACGCGCAGCGCATAATCCGTGGCGGCGACGGACAGGGTGAAATCCGCGGTCGCAGGGTCGAAGCCGGGCGGTTGCAGCAGACAGTCGATCTCGCTCAGAATGCGCTTCACCGGAGCCGCGAGGCCCAGCGCGCGAAGCGTCGGGACGATGCCGCGCTGAGTGCGGAGAAAGAGCGGATCGTCGAAACTCTCCCGCAGCCGCGTCAGCATGCCGCTCACCGCCGGCTGGGTGAGGGCCAGGCGATCCGCGGCTCTTGTTACGCTGCGTTCGTCGAGCAGCGCGTCGAGCGCCCGGAGGAGGTTGAGGTCAAGCGTTCTGATATCGCGCATGATGAAAGCCGAAATCCGCAATGGCGATGTATCTTACGTGGCGTAATCCGCCTGTCTCGCTCTGTCCATTCGGGCCGCACAGAGGCGGCGGCCGACCCTCATTCGGGGTCCGACACGGCCGGATCAAGACCCTGGCGATACCCTGCCAGAGTCTTTTTCATGTCCCGCATGCGGTCGAGTTGCGCCGGAGCGCGCCTGAGAGCGACGGCACTGGCCAGGATGTCGATCACCACCAGCGCCGCGACGCGCGAGGTGGTCGGCGTGAAAACATTCGTGTTGTCCAGCGTTTCGGCGAGAAGGGTGACGTCGCAATGGTCGGAGAGCGCCGCGCGGGTGCCGGTGAGCGCAACGGTGGTCGCCCCCGCCGCGCGCGCGATGCGCGCGGCTTTGATGATGCCCGCAGACAGGCCGGTATTGGAGATCGCGACCAGCACGTCCCCCGGCGCCATCATCGCCGCCATCATGATCTGTTGATGCGCGTCAATCTCGGCGCGGCAGGGAATGCCGAAGAGGGGGAACTTCTGCTCGGCATCGAGGGCAACGATGCCGGAGGCGCCGAACCCCATGAAGGTGATGGAGCGCGCGGCCGCGAGGATATCGATGGTGCGGGCGAGGGCGGCATGGTCGAGATGGTGGCGTGCCCAATCGAGGCTGGTCAGCGTGAAATCGAAGATCTTTTCGACGACGGCCGAGGTTGGGTCGTCGGCATGGATCGCGGAATGGGTGGCGGGCGTGCCGAGGGCGACGCTCTGAGCCAGGCGCAGGCGGAACTCGTGAAAGCCTGTGCAGCCGACCGCGACACAGAACCGAATGACGGTCGGCTGGCTGACGCCGGCGAGCATCGCGACATCAGCGACGGTCGCCGCCAGCACCTGCTGGGGATCGGCGAGAACGAGATGGGCGACCTTGCGCTCCGATTTGCGCAGCGTATCGAGCGAGAGGCGGACGACTTCGACGATATTCGGCCCTGCGCGGCGGCTCTGGGCTTCGGGCGGTCGGGGCATGGGATAGCGCCTCAGCTGCGGTCGGGGTCGGCAATCGGATAGGCAGTCCGGCGCAGGCTGGCAACAAAAGCCACCCTCAAGGCGGAGCGAGGAATGCGTTCAGCTGGGAAAAATGCAGCATATCGACCGATATTCCACAGAAACGCGGGCCACCTTGCCCCATTGCCCGTCAGACTCGATTTAGTCAGCACAGTATGGACTAAAACTACCCGCCCGGGCGTCGGTATGGCGGTCGGGAAGCACCGTCAGGTCGGGCGCTACCTCAGCCGGGCGATCCAATGGGGCGCAAGCGCGGCCGGCGCTGAGGCGCCGCGGTTGCCTCAGGGCAGCAGCCGGTATTCCATGCCCGTGGCGGCGGGCAGCAAGGTGAGCGACAGTGCCGGGCGGGCCGCCGCGGCCTCAATTGTCGCGCGGGGCGTTGTGTTGAAGGCGAACATGCCGAAGTGGTGCGCGATCATCCGGGGAATGCCGGCCGCGGCCGCCAGCGCGATCGCTTCATCGAGAAAGAAATTGCCCGGCACCTTCTGGCGGGCAAGCGCGGCTGAGCGGCCATTGACCGGCAGCAGGGCGAGATCGGCCTTGAGCGCCCGTACCTCCTCCACCTGTCCCGCAAAGGGAATGCTGTCCCCCGAATGAAACACGGTTTTGCCCGCGAGGCGGATGGCGTAGCCGAGAAAGAGATGCGCGCCGCTTTCGTCCTGGGCGAGATCTTCATGCGCCGCGCGGGTCGCGCGGAGCTGCAGGCCGGGCAGGGGCATCGCCGCTTCGCCGGCATCCAGGGTCACGATCCGTTCTGCGCCGATGCCGCCGCGCGCCATCGCCTCCGCCCGCTTGGCGCGGGGGGCCACCAGGCGCAGGGTGGGTTGCGCCGCCAACAAGGGGGCGAGGGTGGCCGGATCCATATGGTCGGTATGGGCGTGGGTGCAGAGGATGAGGTCGACCGGACCGATCTCCGTGAGGGCGATGGGCGGCGGCATCATGCGCAGATGCGGCAGCGGCGTGGCGCGATATTTCTCGGCGAGGGAATCCGAAAGATAGGGGTCGATCAGCAGCGTCAATCCGCCGCCGCGAAGCAGAAAGCCGGCCTGTCCCAGCCAGTACAGGGCGAGGCCCGGCGACTCCGGCCGGGCGAGTTCGGCCGAGAGTGGGCCGGCGAAGGGCTGCGCCTCAAACCCGGCCGGCATTCTCGGCCCGCAGAACGCTCATCAGGTTCTCGATGGCGGCGATGGTTGCACGGTCCACGCTCTCCGCGGTGAAGGCGCCGATGTGGCTGGTCGCGATCACATGCGGATGGCCGGCGAGAGCGAGGGAACGTGGCGGCTCTTCGGCGAACACATCGGCCGCATAGGTTTCCAGCCAGCCGCTTTCGAGCGCGGCAAGGATGGCGGCCTCATCCACCAGCGCCGCGCGCGCGGTATTGACGAGAATGGCGCCTTCGCGCATTTGCCCGAGCGCCGCCGCGTCGATCAGCGGTTGCTCGCTTGGCAGGGGCGGGCAATGCAGCGTCACGATGTCAGACTGCGCCAGCAAATCAGGGATATCGGCCCAGCGAAACGCCGCAGGCGTTTCGAAGTTCGGCCGCATCGGATCATAGCCAATCACTCGCGCGCCAAGCGCGCCAGTGAGCTTTGCCACGTCCCGGCCGATGGCACCGCAACCGATGACACCCACGGTGCAGTTGCGGATTTCGCGTCCCCGCCGGCGCGGCCAGCCGCCAGCCTTGATGCCGGCATCGGCCGCCGGCACATGGCGCAGCGCCGAGAAGATCAGCGCAAGCGCGAGTTCGGCGACGCCTGCTGCATTGGCGGCAGCGGCCGTCAGCAATTGGATGCCGCGCGCCTGGAGATGGGCGACGGGCAGATTGTCCACGCCGACGCCATTGCGGCTGACGGCGCGCAGCGCGGTCGCGGCATTGATCACCGCTTCCGACACCGGCTCCACGCCCGCGATCCAGCCGACACAATCCGGAATGAGGGCGAGCAGCGCCGCCTCGTCCGGCTGCTGGCCGCGCGGCCCCATCACGAGTTCAAAGTCATGTTCGGCGAAAATCGCGAAGGACGGATGCGGATGCGCGGTCAGGGAGCGCGGTGTTACCAGGATCTTCTGCACCATGGCCTCAAGCCCGCTTCACGGCGCCGACCTCACCCGCGATCCGGGCGAGGGCGTCGAAATCCGGCCCGCCGGTCGGGATGGTGATATGGAACACCTCCGCGATGACCTGGGTCCAGCCATGGATGAAGTAGGTCCAGCCATCCTCGATCTGCAGATGCTTCGGTTTCTCCTGCGCACGGGCCTGATCGAGGAAGATGAGATTGCCGCGATAATTGAGATCCCAGATGATCGCATCTTGCGGGAACTGCACCGCATCGGTGAGGGGGGAGCCCGGCGCATCCTTGCCCAGGCCGGTGGCATTGATGACGAGCGAGCCGGGTTTCAGCCCGGCGACCACGGCGTCATTGTCGCGCGGGTCCGGTGCCAGCACATAGTCCAGCCGCACGT
>Ga0310811_10014858_pt1 | contig 10162 bp, 10 predicted proteins | sample YCmetagenome_FD_207642 | JGI IMG/M metagenome (GOLD analysis project Ga0310811, IMG submission 207642) | Soil microbial communities from experimental microcosm in Duke University, North Carolina, United States - YC | ecosystem: Engineered > Artificial ecosystem > Soil microcosm > Unclassified ...
AGCGGCAGCCCGGCAAGCTTTCCACCCCCACCATGCTCGTCGCAGTCAGCCTGCAGAACTTCACTGTTCTGCACGACTACACGCAGAACAAAGGCGATCTCATCTCCGCTCTTAATCACCACTTCGCCGCCTATCCCTGGCAGGCGCATCAGGGCGCATGGTTTGCGGAACGTTACGCTACTGCCTTCATCACCCTTCGTCGCGTTGCGCAGGCCGTCATCGGCCACCCCGGCCACAAAAATATGATCTGGATCGGACGCGGCTTCCCCAATCTCAATCTCGCGAGCATCCCCATCGACAGCGAAAACCGTATCAACAATGCCGTTCAAGACGCTGTCAACGTACTGCGTGACGCTCGTATCACTCTCTACACCATCGATCCCGCTGGCCTCAAGGTCGATCCGCAGGCCTATGGCGCCGATGCTGCCTTAACCGATCCTTTCGGCGGCAACTACCAGTTCGCCCGGCTTGCCACCGCCACCGGCGGAAGGGCGCTCTACGGACGCAACGACGTCGATGCCGAGATTAACACCGCCATTCGCGACGGTTCCAACTTCTACACCCTTACCTACCGTCCTACCAACGATTCCACCAATCCGCAGAAGTTCCGTCGCATCAAAGTCACTGTCAACCGTCCCGGTCTCACCGTCACCACCCGCGAAGGCTACTATTTGCAATACGGTCCGGACCGCGTCGACCCCGTCAAGCCTTCACAGAGACTCGTTGCCGATCTCCTCTCCGCTGAAGGCAGCACCATGGTCTACGATGGCCTGCCCATCTCCGTCCAGCGCAGCGTCGACAAACCCAACACCTTCAATATCCGTGTGAATCCTGACGGCCTTACCTGGAGCTACGCTACTGATACCGAGCCACGTCACACTGACGTCATTCTGTTAACCTCTCTCTTTGACAAAAAAGGCAAGACGCTCCAGCACGACGCCAAGGTCATTCACGCTAACGCAACCGGCAACGTCCCTCCTTCCGGTCACCTTGAGCGCGGTCTCGAGATTCATTACCTGATGGCGAACAATCCCAAAGCGACCCGTGTTCGCTTTGTTGTTCGCTCCACCGCCTCCGGCCGCATCGGCACTGCCGATGTCGAACTCACCCAGACTACGTCTCGATAGAGGTCGTGCAAATCCGATCGCCAGATTGGAAAAACGAAGGGGAGATCACTCAGCACGAAAGGTCTTTCCCAGCTCTGTTTGGGATAGACGGAAATAGTGTCTGAAGTTGTAGATAAGTGGAGACCATTTGAATGGGTCGATGTAATTATCTCCCTTAATAAACTCTTCGCTTGCGTGAACACGAAGAATCTCAACTTCAGCGGCAACGCCGCCTCCAAGATCGGCGAGCTTCTGACCTGACATCGTATACAACCGGGACACCTTGGCTTCCATCTGGATCGGGCACTCCTCTGCACGTGAGGGTTTCACGACCTCGCTCTCAATCGGGGTTAGCTCCGCCGACCCGAATTTATCTTTCTTGAATCGGAACTGCTTCGACTTAATCTCTGGCACAGGATTTTTGCCGGTGAGTGGGGCCAGTTTCTCGACCTGCTGCCACATCTCCGGTGACGGAAGATTGATGACACATTCCGCATGACGCGCAAGGTTTTCAGCTGTCTTTGTTTCGTCCAGCAGACCAAGTAGAACCGTCCATCCCAATGCCCAGAAGGAAGATATCGGCGCCAGATTGGTGGTCCCATCCTCACTCAACGAGCTGATGAGAGCAACAGGTGTTCCGAAATAAAGAATCTTCGGTTCAATGGTTTTAAAGCGACTCTCCGCCATGAATTCTCCTCATTTTCAGCTGAGAGACCCAATATCCCGGGGTCTTCTTTCATAGAAATAAGATGCACACGGGCACAGCCCTCACTTGCCATATTTTCACTGGCTTAAAGTTTCTTTAGAGAGCGTCTGAAGTTCAGTACGAATCGGTTCTGAGCAACGATGAAGACTAAATCTTGATAAAGATTCGCCTCTTGAACAACACCAGACATGGAACAAAGCAGACCAACACATAGCTCAAGGAATAGAGCAGTGAGCCGAAGGACGGGTCAACGATAGGAGCGAAGAACCTTGTATAAATCAATTCCTTCAGGCTCACCGCATGATCTCCAATATGGATGACTTCCAAAACGATCGACAGCAATTCTGCAAAAGCGTATGCAAAGATGGCATTCGATCCAAAGACCTTCCATGGATATGTCCACCTGCCCTGGTGCTTTTTGATCTCGATCACGAAGTAGCAGAGAAATAGAATTAGAAGGGTCCAACCGGCTGCGAATACTACATAAGAACTTGTCCACAGCCTCTTGTTGATGGGAAAAGATATTCCCCACAGGCCTCCAAAAACAAGCCCAGTGATTGCTCCTACGAGCAAGCCGTATGCCTTTTCTCTCATTCCTCTTGCGGTGCGAAGCCAAATCCCGGTCAGCACACCGAATAGACACGTCGCAACTGCCGGAATTGTACTGATCAGCCCGAGGGGATCCCGGGTCTTTTCCAACAATCGTCCGGGGAATAATTGCCGATCCACAACCGAAACCCAGTTGATGTCCTTATCGAGAAAGGCGAAGTCGCGTCCCGGCATTCCGAATCCCGGAATGGGCACCCAGCGCATGAGTATCCAATATCCCAGCAGGCATACGATCGAGACGCTAACAAGCGTAGTCACACGCCGATCCCAAAGATAAATTGCGATGGTAACGAGATAGCACAACGCAATTCTTTGTAACACTCCGTAGATTCGCAATGTTTCCAGCGGATACCTGGGAAACCCATGAATCAGGACGCCTAAGGCAAACAGGATTGCAGATCGCTGCAACGCATGCCTGAACAGAGAACTTCTCGATTCACCGCGGGCAATTCGCGATGCGGTAGAGAGCACAATCGTAATTCCCACTACAAAGAGGAATGTCGGAAAGACTAAATCGGTCGGCGTACATCCATTCCAATCAGAATGTTTTAGAGGCCAGTAGGCAAGTTGTTCGCTCCCGTTGTTGTTGACCAGGATCATGAAGGCGATAGTCACCCCCCGCAAGACATCAAGAAAGACAAGACGCTGCGAGGTTTTCGTCGTGTTCTCTTGTGAAAGAACTTGCGGCGACGTACGAACGGCCATCATAGATTGCTCCTCTGTACCAAAACTGTTAAAAGATCGTTCCCGCATTGTTGGGGGCCAAGATATCACCAATCCACTTTCTTTTTTTGCGAATCAGTTGACATCACCCTTTTAGGTAAGTTATCACTTACCGTAAGTGAATACTTACCTTCAATCCGGGCTGGACGCGCTCGCCGATTCCACGCGTATGGCGATCTTCGATCGCCTCAGTCGCGGTCCATTGGCCGTCAATGAGCTGGCCTCTACCATGCCCGTCAGTCGCCCGGCGGTCTCCCAGCACCTCCGCGTGCTCAAGAATGCTGGTCTCGTGTTCGACAGCAAACAGGGCACACGCCGCGTCTATCAACTTTCGCCCGAAGGCATTGCCCGTCTTCGGGACCACTTCGACGCCATCTGGACCCAGGCCCTAAGCGGCTTCCAGGTCGCCGCGTCCCAGGCTCCCGCTTCACCCGCAAAACCAGCTAGCAGAGTAAAGAAGCCCTTGCAGAAAGGTGAATCCCACCATGCCCCAAGCCACCGAAAAAGCCATCGTCTATAAAAGCGTCCGTGTACCCGTCTCCGCTGAGCGCGCCTTCTCCATCTTCGTCGAACAGATGGAGACCTGGTGGCCTGCTTCCCATCACATCGCCCCCAATCCCTTCCAGACCATCGTTGTCGAACCACGGGTCGGAGGCCGTTGGTACGAACGCGATGCTCAGGGCAATGATTGCAGCTGGGGCTTCGTCCGTGCCTGGGACCCTCCCTGTTTCATTACTCTTTCCTGGCACCTTCAGCAGGACTGGAGCTTCAATCCCGATCTTTCTCACGCAAGCGATCTCGACATCCGATTCACGCCCGAAAGCGCCTCTTCCACGCTCGTCGAGCTCACTCATTACAATCTCGAGCGCCACGGCGAAGACTACGTCGACCTCCGCGACCGTCTGGATGGTCCGGGAGCCTGGGGATTCATTCTTGAAGAGTTCGTCAAGGGAACCGCAAAGGAGCAGGCATGAGACCTGCTCCCTGGCTGCGTGCTGCCTCCATTCTTACGTTCGTTCACGCTGTCGCCCACACCCTTGGCGGCGTCTACGGTGCCCCAGCCCCCGGTCCACAGCAAATCGCTGTAGATGCGATGAAGGCAAACCTCTTCCCCATCATGGGCAGCACACGTAGCCTCTGGCACTTCTACCACGGCATGGGCCTTGGCCTTACCATCTGCCTCACCATGGAGGCTGTCGTCTTTTGGCTTTTCGGTAACCTCTCCCACAACAGGACTATCGACCTCCGCCCCATTTTTGCGATCTTCCTTCTTGGCTACCTTGCCCTCGCCGTCAACTCCTATCGCTTCTTCTTTCTTCCGCCCATCATCATTGAGATTCTCATCGCCGCGTGCCTTGGTATGGCTATTGTGACGTCTAAACCCCTTCGTCAGGAGTGAACCTCAACCAACAGTTGCACTAATCCGCAATTTCCACATAACGCCTGCTGAAAACTATAAACCGTATAATCGCCCTGCCCGTCACACCGGCGAACGCCTATCATGGTCAGTGATGAACGACCTCAACCTCGCCACCCTCACTACCGAAGCTCGCAATCCTCGCACGACAAACATTGACCAGATCTCCACACTCGAGATGGTCACTGTCATCAATCAGGAAGACAAGGCCGTCGCCGACGCCGTGGCCACGCAGCTTCCCCAGATCGCTCGCGCCATCGACGAGATCTCTTCGCGCTTTGAAAAGGGTGGCCACCTCTTCTACATAGGAGCCGGAACCAGCGGCCGTCTAGGCGTTCTTGACGCCTCCGAGTGTCCGCCCACCTTCTCCGTCCCGCCCACGCTCGTGCAGGGCCTTATCGCGGGAGGTGACTCTGCGCTTCGTAAGTCGAGTGAAAAATCCGAAGACTCCCGCGAGCAAGGCGCAGCCGATCTCCTCGCTGCAGGCTTTGGTAAAGATGGTGCGCCCGACACCCTCGTCGGTATCGCAGCCAGCGGCCGAACCCCCTACGTCCTCGGAGCCATGGAAGCCGCAAAGAAACTCGGCGCGCTCGTCCTCTCGCTCACCTGCGTCGAAGGCTCCGCAATGGCAGGCGTTGCCGACATTGCAATTGCTCCTGTCACCGGTCCTGAGATCGTCACTGGTTCCACACGTCTCAAAGCAGGCACCGCGACCAAGCTCGTGCTCAACATGCTCTCCACTGGCGTGATGATTCGCACCGGAGCCGTCTACGGAAACCTGATGGTCAACGTGCAACCGACAAACGAAAAGCTCGTCGACCGTGCCCAACGCATCATCGCTGATGCTACCGGAGTCGATCGCCTCACCGCCGCCAAACTCCTTACGGAAGCAGGCAGCGTAAAGGTCGCCATCGCAATGCAGAAGCTTTCAATCGACCGCGGCGCTGCAGAAGCAAAACTCAAAGCGGCAGGTGGAAATCTCGCGCGTGCTCTCGCCTGAGACTTTGAGAATCCTACCGATCGAGGAACGTACAGTGAAGTCGAAGAGACTACGACTCACACTTGATCGAAGATCCTAAAACAAGCTCAACTTCCGAGGCATCTCGATCCCCAGATGCTCATAAGCCAGCCGTGTGGCTACTCGGCCTCGTGGAGTCCGATCCAGAAACCCAATCTGGATTAGGAACGGCTCATACACCTCTTCCAGAGCATCCTGCTCCTCGGCCAAAGCCGCAGCCAGCGTATTCAATCCCACCGGGCCGCCGTCGTACTTCTCGATGATAGTCCGCAGCAGCCGCCGGTCCAGCTCATCGAAGCCATGCGCATCTACTTCCAGCAACTCCAGCGCGTTCTGCGCCGTCTCGCGGTCGATCTTTCCCGCCGCACGTACCTGCGCATAATCGCGCACACGCCGTAGCAGACGGTTGGCAATACGCGGAGTTCCACGCGAGCGCATCGCAATCTCTGCCGCGCCATCACGGTCGATGGGAACCCCCAACACATCAGCTGAGCGCTCCACTACAAACCGCAGCTCATCGTCTGTGTAGAACTCCAGCCGCAGCAGAATTCCAAATCGCGACCGCAGCGGAGAAGACAGCAACCCCGGCCTTGTTGTCGCTGCCACAAACGTAAATGGCTTGATGTCCATTACGTGGGTGCGCGCCGCCGGCCCCTGCCCGATCATAATGTCCAACTTGTAGTCTTCAAGCGCTGTATACAGCTTCTCCTCGAGCACCGGTTGCAGTCGATGAATCTCGTCCAGAAACAGCACCTGCCGATCGCGAATATTCGTCAAGATCGCCGTCAGGTCGCCCTGAATCTGCAGCGCCGGTCCACTTGTTTGCTGAAATCCCACGCCAAGCTCGTTCGCAATGATCGTCGCCAACGTTGTCTTGCCCAACCCCGGAGGTCCAAACAGCAGCACATGGTCCAGTGCCTCGCCGCGAGACTTTGCCGCCTCCAGCGCAATTGCCAGCTGCTCCTTTGCCTTTGCCTGCCCGATAAATTCATGCAGCCGCGTCGGCCGCAGCTTCAGCTCAAAGGCAGCATCCTCATCCACACGGCCTGCCGAAACCAAACGCTCCGCCTCGGCTCCCTTCGGTCCGTTCAGGTCAATCTTCGACTTGTTCTTCGTGAAATCCACTCAAGGCGATAGTAAGGCGAAGCCACCCCCGAAGCAAACCGGAGCATCAAGACCGTCATCCTGATATACCGTAAACATCATGGATCGTCGTCAATGGATCGCAGGTGCCGCAGCTATGTCCTCTCTCCTCTCCACCCCCATCCACGCAGCCGAGACCAAAGAAGCCTTCCTCGAGATCACCACATGGCGCCTGCACAACAGCGACGAAGATCAATCCAAACGCGCGGCAGACTATCTTGAGGTCGGCCTCTTTCCCGCGCTTACCCGCGCAGGAGCCAAGCCGGTCGGAGCCTTTGCCAATCTGATCGGCCCCGATAGTCCTAGCCTTTTCAGCATCGCGCAGTACTCCTCACTCGCCGCGATGCAGGATAACCTAGCAAAGCTTGCCTCCGATCCCGCTTACGAAAAGGCCTTGCAGGCCTTCGCCTCCGGCCCGGGAATGCCCTTCGTCACCACCGAGAGCACCTTGCTGCAAAGCCTCTCGATCCTCCCCGAGGCCATCCTTCCCACCGATACAACAACGCGCACCGCACGCATCTTTGAGCTCCGCATCTATCAATCGCAGTCTATCGCCGCGCGCAAGCGCAAAGCCGGCATGTTCAACCATGGCGAAATCGCCATCTTCCAGCGGCTTGGCATGCGTCCTGTCTTCATTGGCGAATCCGTCATCGGCCCGCGCCAGCCCAACATCACCTACATGCTGTCGTTCGATTCTCTCGCGGAACGCGAGCAGCGCTGGCAGGCCTTCAGCACCGATCCCGAATGGAAGAAGCTCAGCGCGCCCCCCGAGCTCAAAGACTCTCAGATCGTCGCCAACATCACCAATCTCATCCTGCGCCCGCTGCCGTTCTCTCCATTGCGCTAGCCCCCTCTCCGCAAAAAATTACTTTTGCAGCTGAAGCAAAACGCAACCGTGGGCCGGTATCGTCAAATCGATCGCCCCGGAAGAGGGTTGCGCAGCTTTTCCACTCCAGATCTCTCTTACCATGAACTTCCCTGGAGCAATTCCTGCTGTACTGCTTATCGCGTCCACAGATCGATCAATCCTCATCGGAGTGACACCAAGATTGAACACCGCCAGAAAATGCTGCCCAGAACCTCCGTCCGAAGCCCACACAATCATGTCTCCTTCGCCGCTCACCTGTCGCTGGTTGTGGCCATTCTGATTCATCGCAATCACATCTTTGTTCGTCAGCAGTGACAGCGTCTTCTCGTCCAGCTCAGTCAAATTTGCCCCGATAAACAGTGGTGACCGTGCAATCCCCCAAAGTGTAATCAGCGTCTTTTGCTCATCCTCGGTCAGCCTCGTCTTCCGCGGCTTTCCCCGTCCTGGCACCGGTCCCAGCATTCCCAGCGGGAGCATATCCGCATCGGGCCAGTTGCCAGGCTTTACAGATTTCGTCCAGCTCTCAATGACCGCAAATTGGTTCTTCACGCCCTGCGGAAAGTGCTCGTTCGCTGGCCTCTCCCATCGGTCCCATACATCATCACTGATGCGCCACAGCTGTGCATTCGCCGCCACCTCCGCGCTCTTGTCGAGTGGCGCAGGCCCCGGCGATAAACTCAACACTATCGGCCTGCCCGTTTTATTAATCGCGCGATGAATCATCTGGATCTCATCGCCTTTGTACGGATGCGAAGCAATGCAGTCCACCTTGATGTAGTCCACACCCCATCGCGCATACTGCCGCATCAACGAGTCGTACCAGGCCTGCCCCGCAGGCGAGTCCTTGACACCGAAGTTATCCGGGTTCCATGGACATGTATCGCTCGTCACCGCCGCATCTTGTGCATGAAACGACGATCCCGCAATTGCAGCGTTCTTTTCCACCGCTTCCTTCGGGATCCCGCGAATGATGTGGATACCAAACTTCAGCCCCTGCGCATGCACATACTCGCTCACGGACTTGAACCCGGCATCACCGTTCGCACTCGTGAACCGGCTCAGCGCCGGCACATACCTGCCGTTCGTATCCAGACGGTAGACAAACTTTTCATCCTTCTTCTTCTGCGGATTCTCCAGATACCATCCCTCATCCACTACCGCGTATCGATACCCGGCAGCCTTCAACCGCTTCGCCATTACGTCCACATTCGCTTTGAACTGGGCTTCGTTAATCGTCAGCCCATAAGAGTCCCAACTGTTCCAGCCCATCGGAGGCGTCGGCGCCAACACCGTCTGCGCACCGCATCGCAACGCCAGCATCATCATGACTACGCAGCCAATCCGCTTCATTCCACCTCCGCCAAACTCCACCCCTTATACGCCGACCCGCAGTTCGTCACATATCCCTTGACATCTAGGTATAAGCTCCCGCACACTCGCGAATACCTAGATTTCGAGGCATAGGCTGCTATGGCTAAAAATGACCTACAGGGAACTCTTGAGCTTCTTGTCCTCAAGACTCTCGCGCAGAACTCTTCGCTGCATGGCTACGGCATCGTTCTACATATCCAGCGTGTTTCGGGAGATCTGCTTCGCGTGGAAGAAGGTTCTCTCTATCCCGCGCTCCACCGCATGGAGCAGAACCAGTGGGTGCGTTCGCAATGGGCCCTGACCGAAACCAATCGTCGTGCCAAGTTCTACTCCCTCACTGCGGCGGGTCGTAAACAACTCGCCGCGGCGGAACATGCCTGGGAGCAGACCGTCCGCGGCGTGCAGGCTGTCATGCAGTACGTCTGAGGTGACACGAATGAACCTTCTCCGCCGCATCGCCGCGCTCTTTCGTCGCTCTTCCCTCGACCGAGAGATCGAAGACGAGCTTCAGGCCCACATCGCCATGCGAACCGACGACAATATCGCCGCTGGCATGTCTCCGAAGGACGCCGCACGCGACGCTCGTCTACGCTTCGGGAACCCCATCTCGACCCGCGAACGCGTCGAGCACATCCATGCCTCCCTTACGCTCGATTCCATCTGGCGAGATATTCGTTATGCGATTCGGGGCTACTTCAACTCTCCACTCTTTGCGATTGTCGCCATTGTCACTCTCGCGCTCGGCATCGGGGCCAATACCGCCATCTTCCAGCTCCTCAATGAAGTCCGTCTGCGCAGCCTTCCGATTCAGCATCCTGAAGAGCTTGTCGACGTCCACATCATCGGGGGCAACCGAGGAATGGGCATCAACGAGACTCGTTACGCGTCGCTTACCCGACCGGTTTGGCAGGAGATCGAGCGTAGTCATGAACCGCTTTCCGGGGTCTTTGCGTGGCGTGCCGGGTTCCAGAACATGCAGACCGGCCTGACCGTCAACGATGTTCGCCCTGCGCGTGCTCTCAATGTCTCCGGTGACTTCTTCAATGTCCTCGGCGTCGCTCCCTTTGCAGGCCGTCTCATCGGTCCCGAAGATGTAGCCGCAGCATGCACGGCGCCCAATGCCGTCGTCAGTTACTCGTGGTGGCATACCCAGATGGGTGGCCGTCCCATCACCTCTACCGAATCCGTCGTCCTCGATGGT
>Ga0310811_10014859_pt1 | contig 10162 bp, 8 predicted proteins | sample YCmetagenome_FD_207642 | JGI IMG/M metagenome (GOLD analysis project Ga0310811, IMG submission 207642) | Soil microbial communities from experimental microcosm in Duke University, North Carolina, United States - YC | ecosystem: Engineered > Artificial ecosystem > Soil microcosm > Unclassified ...
TCCACTGAGGGTCCACTGAGGACGCCCACGCCGATGCCCGCCGCCCCGGGCGTCACGACCCCCGCCGAGGCAGCCCCCGTGACCGCCGCTGTGACCGCCACCTGGACCCGCGACGTCGTGCACCCCACCGGCCGATGTGGCGATCAACGTGCCGGTCACTTGCGGCGGACCACCCGGACGCCTTGCCCCTCGTGCCACATCTCGATCACGAGGTGCTCCCCCGCCGGGTCGACCTTCGTCAGGACGACCTCGGTGACGTCCACCCGGAACAGGTGGGAGTCCATCTCCGGCGAAGCGCCGAACCGCTCGCGCGCCGCCGGGTCGGTGATCTCCACCGCCGTGCCCGCGAGCTTCGCGTCGCCGTCCCACGCGGTCGGATCGGACTCGTCCGGGTCGTCGGACATGCCGTGGATCGCCACGCGTGAATCCCGCCGAAGGTCGAGCGCCTTCACCGCGCCGGTCATCGAGCCCAGCCACACCTCGCCGTCCTTGAACTCCACCTCGGTCCCGCTGATCCGCGGCGAGCCGTCCTTGCGGAGTGTGGCCATCGTCTTGTGCTTACGTCTCCCCATGAGCGCCAGCACGCGCGCGGCCAGCTCGGGGATCTCCTTCTCGATCTCCTGCCATGAAGCCATGCCGCCATAGTGCCGTCCGCCACCGACAGTTTCCATCGGCGACGCTTCGGCCCCGACGCGGTCGTGGAGGCCTCCCGATCGCAGAGGCCGGCGACGGCTGATCGAGCCGTCCCGCCGCGTGACCGGCTCAGCCGTCCACAGACCTCGTGGAGATCCTCTCGGCCCCGATCAAGGGGGGCGCTTGCCCCAGGGCGCCCCTGGAGGAGAAGACTTGGTCCGTAGATCGCGACAGCGCCACGCGAACGGCGTTCACGACACCACGCACAACCCGATGATGGGGGAGCAATGAAGCAGCGCACACTCGGCCAGGGCCTGCGCACGTCCGCGCTCGGACTCGGCTGCATGGGCATGAGCGACTTCTACGGTCCCGGAGACGACACCGAGTCGACCGCCACGATCCACCGTGCGCTCGACCTGGGGATCACCTTTCTCGACACGTCCGACGCGTACGGGCCCTTCACCAACGAGCGCCTCGTCGGCAAGGCCGTCGCCGGGCGCCGCGACGAGGTGGTGCTCGCCACCAAGTTCGGCATCGAGCGGCTGCCCGACGGCGCCCGGCTGGGGCACAACGGCCGCCCCGACTACGTGCGCAAGTCCTGCGACGCCTCCCTGGAACGGCTCGGCGTGGACCACATCGACCTCTACTACCAGCACAGGATCGACCCGGACGTCCCGATCGAGGACACCTGGGGAGCGCTCAAGGAGCTGGTCGAGGCGGGCAAGGTCCGTCATCTGGGCATCTCGGAGGCCGCTCCCGCGACCGTGCGGCGAGCCCACGCGGTCCACCCGATCACCGCGGGCCAGTACGAGTACTCGCTGTTCACCCGGGACATCGAAGACGAACTCCTGCCGACGCTGCGCGAGCTCGGCGTCGGCCTGGTGGCCTACAGCCCCCTCGGCCGCGGCTTCCTGTCCGGCGCCTTCAGCAAGCCCGGCGATCTCGCGGACGGCGACGTCCGTCACACGCACCCGCGCTGGCAGGGTGACAACTTCGCCGCCAACCACGCCCTCGCGGCGAAGATCGGCGAGGTGGCGTCGGGTATGGGCGCCACGCCCGCCCAGGTCGCACTCGCCTGGGTGATCGCCCAAGGCGAGGACGTCGTGCCGATCCCGGGCACCAAGCACGTCGGCCGTCTCGAGGAGAACGCCGCGGCCGCCGGGATCGAGCTCGGCTCCGGCGACGTCGAGGCCCTCGAATCGCTGGCCGCCCAGGTGTCCGGCCCCCGGTACAACGCGACGCAGATGTCCGGGGTCAACCGCTGACCGGCGCCCAGGAAGGCCGGTTCGTCCAGGCGAGGTTCGGGGGCAGGCGGGGTTTTGGGGCTGGGTGCGGTGAGTTCACCCCCGGCGCCTTTACAATGTAGATCAACAAGGTAGGAAGCTCAGCAGGAGCGAGGTCACCTCGTCGGGGCGTTCCAGACTGGGCAGGTGACCGGCCCAGTCGAACTCGAAGAGCGCCGCGAGCGGCATGGTGTCCGCCATGTGCCGGCCGCTCTCCCTGAAGTACGGCAGGTCATGTGCGCCGGTGACCACCAGGGTGGGCGCGCCGATGACGGCCAGGTCGATCGGGGCGCGGCGCTTGTCAGGCTCGGAGACGGCGGCCAGTTGCATCTCGAACGCATGCCGCTGCATCGCCGCGAGACGCGTCCGGGTGGCGTCGTCGGCCGACGGGCCGAGCCAGGTACGCACGTTGAGGGCCACCGCTCCGTCCAGGTCGCCGGCGTCGATCAGGCGCTCCTCCTCGGCGTCGAACTCGGTCAGGTCCGGCGTCGGGGGCAGCCCGCACCCGGCGTTCAGCAGCGCCAGCCGCGACACCAGATCGGGATGCTCGGTGGCGAGTTCGAGCGCCACCCGCCCGCCGTACGACGATCCGACGAGCGCCACGCTGCGGAGGTCGAGTGCCGCGAGCAGCGAGGCCACGTCGCCGGCGTCGGAGTAGGGCCCCTCCGACGCGTACGGCGTGCGCCCGTGGCCCCGGAAGTCCATCCGCACCACGTCGAAGCAGGCGGTCAGCGGCTCCCACTGCGCGTCCCACATGCCCGAGTCGGCGACGCTGGAATGCAGCAGCACGACCGGATCGCCCGCTCCCCCACGTTCGTGCCAGACCGTCATCGAGCGACCCGCCCGTACGGTGGGACCGGCGTCAGGGCGGCGAGAGGAGGTGGCGCCGCGGGCGGTGAAGCAGTCAGATGCATGTGCCCATCGTTCCGGGGCCGGGGCGGACGATCAACATCATTCACCCGCGCCGGAACCCTGCTGATCGTCAGTGTCATTCCTCATCGGGGGCGGCGCCGTACATGACGGACAACTCGGCCACCGTCCTCGCTATCCGATCGCGCACCTCGGCCGGCTCCAGGACTTCCACGGAGGAGCCCAGCCGCAGCAGTTGCCACGCCGCGTGGTTGACCGACTCGATCGGCAGGGTGATACGGATCCACCCGTCCGCGCCGGTCACCCCGTCGGCCAGCGCCTTGTCGCTCACGTCGGCGCCCATGGTGTAGCGCAGCAGGTCCTGCATCCCGGGTGCGAGGCGGATGACCGCCTTGGCGGTGTACATCCGCACGGCGAACTCCGCGGCGAACTCGCGCCAGAAGTCCGCGAGGTCGAAGTCCGGCGCCCGCGCGAACGTCTCGTCCAGGGCCTCGGCCGCGATGATGCGGCTGACCCGGTATGTGCGCACGGTTCCGTCGCAGGACGCCGCGAGATACCACGAGCCGCCCTTGAGGATGAGTCCGTAGGGATGGACCACCCGCTCCACCTCGGCCGGCCCCCATCGGCGGTAGCGCAGCCGGACGACGCGGTCCTCCCACACAGCCTCCGCGACGTCCATGAGGAACGGCACGTCGTCGTTGCCTCGATACCACCCGGGCACGTCGAGATGGAACCGCTCGCGCATCCGGGCCGCGTGCGAACGGGGCTCGGGCGGGAGCGCGGCGAGAAGCTTCAGCTCGGCCGTCGCGGCGACGTCGGCCCGCCCGAGTTCGGCGGCGGGGCCGGGAAGGCCCGCGAGGAAAAGGGCCGAGGCCTCGTCGGCCGTCAGCCCGTTCAGCCGGGTGCGGTACCCGTCGAGCAGCTGGTATCCCCCCAGCGGGCCGCGATCGGCGTACACCGGCACGCCTGCCGACGACAGGGCCTCCACGTCGCGGTAGACCGTGCGGACCGAGACCTCGAGTTCCGCGGCCAGCTCGGGCGCGGTCATCCTGCCGCGGGTCTGGAGGAGCAGCAGGAGGGAGAGCAGTCGGCTCGCGCGCATGCGCTCCAGTCTGCCACCTTTACAATGTAGATTTATTTGCTTTCGCACATCGACAATGTTCAAATGAACGCATGGAAAGTGCCGACAGGATCCGCGCCATCATGAACGAGCTGCGGACCTCCGACAGCGTCTCGGTGACCGAGCTCGCCGCACTGCACGGCGTCTCGGAGATGACCATCCGCCGCGACCTCGACGAACTGGCCCAGCAGGGTGTGGTGCGGCGGGTGCGCGGAGGCGCGCTCAGCCTGCTCCTGCGCGGCGAGGAACCCCCCTTCGGCGTCCGCGAACGCGAGGCCGTCGACGCCAAGCAGCGGATCGGCGCCGAGGTCGCGAGCCTGCTCGCCGACGGCGAGGCCGTCCTGCTCGACGGCGGCACGACCGTCCTGGAGGTCGCCAGGGCGATCCACGACCGGCGGCTCACCGTGCTCCCGCTCGCCCTCCAGGCGACGCAGGAACTCGCCGGCGCCCCGCGGATCCGCCTCGTCCTTCCCGGCGGCGAGGTACGGCACAGCGAGATGAACTTCGTGGGCCCGCTGACCGAGGCCTCCATCAGGGCGTTGCGTTTCGACACCGCGGTCATCGGCTGTTGCGGGCTGTCCGCCGAGCATGGGCTGACCGCCCACGACCTGCCGGAGGTCGCGATCAAACAGGCCGCGATCGCGGCCGCGCGCCGGGTCGTGGTGGCGTGCGACTCGGGGAAGTTCTCCCGCACCGCGTTCGGCTCGGTCTGCACGCTCGACAACCTGGATGTGGTCGTCACCGACGACGGCATCCCCCGCGAGCAGCACGACGCCCTGACCGCCGCCGGCGTGACCGTCCGCATCCCCTCCGCATGATCCCCCCGCACCTCCCCCCGCCGTGATCATGCACGGATTCGGGAAAACCCCCTTCCACCTGCGCGTTCTCGCATCGTGATCATGCGTGGATTCGGCCGCGTCACCCCTCACCTGGCATTCTCACCGTTGGAGCCCTGCCACATGGCGCTACTCGCCACCGCCCGGCCGTCCCTGCGACGCGCCCGCCTCGCCGTCTTCGGGCTGTTCCTGCTCGCCGGGACGGCCATCGGCACCTGGACGGCCCGCATCCCCGCCATCAAGGAGGACCTCGCCCTCTCGGACGGCCGCCTGAGCCTGGCCCTGCTCGGCGTCGCGGCCGGCGCCATCACCGGAATGCTGATCATCGGCCGTCTCGTCGACAGGTACGGCAGCGACCGCGTCATGATCCCGGCGGCCATCGCCCAGGGGGCCGTCCTGGTGCTCCCCGCCCTCGCGCCCGATCTGCCGGTGCTCGCCCTGACCCTGTTCCTGTTCGGCGTGGTCAACGGCACGCTCGACGTCTCGATGAACGCCAACGCCGTCACGGTCGAACGCGCGTACGGCCGGCCGATCATGTCGGCGTTCCACGCCGTGTTCAGCGTCGGAGGCTTCGCCGGGGCGGCGTTGGGCGGGCTGTTCGCCCACGCCGAGGCCGGCCCGACCGCCACGTTCGCGGTGGCCGGGGCGATCATCCTGGTCGTCGCCGTGCTGTCCGCCCGCTGGGCCCTGCGCGACACCCCCCACCCCCGGGAGCCGCAGTCGGCCGCGGCCGCACTCGGCGCGCCCGAGGCCACCCAGCAAGAAGCCACCCCACAAGAGGTCACCTCCGAAGAGGCCGCCCCTCAGGAGGCCGCCTCCGATCGCCGGACCGCCGCGCCCCGCCGCCGGCTGCCGCAAGGCGCGTTCTTCCTCGGGGTGCTCGCCTTCTGCGGTCTCATCGGCGAGGGAGCCTCAGCCGACTGGAGTTCGGTCTACCTCCACGACGACCTCGGCTCCTCCCCCGGCTTCGCGGCCGCCGCCTTCGCCGCCTTCTCGATCATGATGACCGCCGGGCGCTTCGCCGGCGACCGGCTCGCCGCCCGCCTGGGCCCGGTGGCCCTGGTGCGCGGGTGCGGCCTGCTCGGCGCCGTGGGCCTCGCGGTCAACCTCGTGATCGGCACGCCGGTCGCCGGGGTTATCGGGTTCGCGCTGTTCGGCGCGGGGCTGTCGTGCGTCATCCCGCAGGTCTTCTCCGCCGCCGGGCACCGCGATCCGGCACAGTCCGGGCGTGCGCTGGCGACGGTGGCGAGCCTCGGCTACACCGGGTTCCTCGCCGGCCCGGTGATCATCGGCGCCCTCGCGGAGCTTGTCACACTGCCGAGAGCCCTGTTCGTCCCCGCCCTGCTGACGCTCCTCGTCGCCCTCGCCGCTCCCGCCGTACGGCCGGTGCGCACCGGCGGAACGACCTCCGCCGCGCCCGCTCAGGCGAACGTCTCGTAGCCGAGCTTCAGGACCAGCACGGTCACCACGCACAGCAGGACGATCCGTACGAACCCCGCGCCGCGGCGCAACGCCATCCGCACACCCAACTGCGCGCCGGCGATGTTGCACACGGCCATGCCCAGGCCGAGCGCCCACATCACGTGCCCCTGGGCGCCGAACACGATCAGCGCGCCGAGGTTCGTCCCCGTGTTGATCACCTTCGCCGTCGCGGAGGCGTGTACGAAGTCCATCCCCAGCAGGGAGGTGAACGCGATGAGCAGGAACGTCCCCGTTCCCGGGCCGAGGATGCCGTCGTAGAACGCGATCGCGACGCCGGCGATCCCGACGGCGGTCACGACGCGGGTCCTCGTCCGCAGGTGCGGGTGCGGCAACCTCCCGAAAGCAGGGCGGAACGTCACGAACGCCGCGACCACCAGCAGCACGACCATCACCAGCGGCTTGAGCATCGAGGCGTCCAGCAGCGCCGCCGACGCCGCGCCCAGCCCGGCGAACACCACCGCGAGAACACCCGCCGGTACGGCCACGGCCCGGTCCAGCTTCGTCCCCCGCACGTACGTCACCGCGGCGGACGCCGTGCCGAAGATGGCCGCGGACTTGTTGGTGGCCAGCGCCTGCACCGGCGACAGGCCCGCGAGGATCAGCACAGGAAGCTGAAGCAGCCCGCCCCCGCCCACGACGGCGTCGACCCATCCCGCGGCCAGCGCCGCCAGAAGCAGGAGCACGATCTGTCCGGCCTGCATCGCGGCGCGTCCCCCCGTGTGTGTTCGACGGCGCTCTGCGACGCGCGGTCGGCTAGGCCGAGGTTAGCCGCCGGACAAATCGCATCATCACAGGGGTGACCACTGAACGCCCGAGTCCACCTGACCGCCTGACTGCGTGAACGCCCGAGCGCCGGGGGATCAGCTGACGTGGACCTGGGGGCGGCGGCCGATGTCGGGCTCCGCCTTCCTGATGACCTCCCGCGTCAGCGGCGGCACGTCTCCCCCGCCGAAGACCAGGTAACGCAGCAGCGCGCCGACCGGGTTCCCCTCGGCCCAGTGGAAGTACACGTGTGGCCGTTTGCCCGTCACATCCCTGAGGTGGAACAGGATCGCCGCGATCGTGTTGGCCACCGCGGGACTCTGCACGGTCAGCACCTGGTAGCCGTGCCGCGTCTCCCCCTTGACGAGCAGATCCGCCTCGAACTCCGACGCGTCGCCGAGGGTGACCTCCAAGAAGATCATCGGCTCGTCCTCGGGCAGATGGTGGTATTCGCGCGTCTCGCGGTCCTTCTCGGCGTACTCGGCCGTGTCCCGCGCGTCGGGCTCGTTGGCGATCAGGCGCAGCTGTCCCGGTGCCTCGGCGACGATCCGGCGGGCGGTCTCGTCCAGCCTCACCTCGGTGACCCGCAACTCCGTCGACCTGGTGGCACGGGACACGAGTGAGCTCACGACGATGGCGACGACGAAACCGATCGCGATGCTCAGGCCGTCGGGCCGCTCCCTGATGTTCTCGACGGCGGCGTAGGCGATGACGAGGGTGATCAGGCCGAACCCGGCGCCGGCGACCGTGCGCCCGGCGCGGAAGACGGTGAGCGTGACGGCGATCGCCGCCGAGAGGATCAGCACGAGCACCCCCGTGGCGTACGCGCCACCCTGGGGTTCCACCTCGGCGCCGAACAGGATCGTGATGCCGAAGGCGATGGCGGTGAAGACCAGGACGAGCGGGCGTACGGCCCTGGCCCAGTCGGGGGCCATGCCGTACCGGGGCAGGTAACGGGGGACGATGTTCAGCAGCCCGGTCAGCGCGGACGCGCCCGCGAACCACAGGATGGCGATCGTGCTGACGTCGTAGACGGTGCCGAAGGCGTCGCCCAGGTTCTCGTGGGCCAGGTAGGCGAGCGCGCGGCCGGACGCCTTGCCGCCCTCGGCGAACTCCCCGGCCGGGATGAGCATGGTCGTCGCGACGCTGCTCGCGAGAAGGAAGACGCTCATGATCAGCGCGGCGGTCGTGAGCAGCCGCCGGGCGCCGGCGATGCGGGCTCGCAGGTCGCCCTCGATCTGCGGCATCACGGCCACGCCGGTCTCGAAGCCGGACAGGCCGAGAGCGAGCTTGGGCAACACCAGCAGGGACATCGCGATCATCGCCACCGGGCTGGAGTGATCAGCCGTGAGCGAGTGCTGCCAGCCGTCCAGGAGTTCGGGGTGCGTCACGACCTTCGCCAGGGCCACCCCGACGACCACCACGTTGAGCACGAGGTAGACCACGACGAGGACGACCGCGAGCCCGATCGCCTCGCTGAAGCCGCGCAGGAAGATGCCGCCGAGCAGCGCGATCAGCAGCAGCGTGATGCCGACCTGGTGGCCGCTGAGGAACCCGGGCACGAACGGGTTCTGCAGGATGTGGGCGGTGGCGTCCGACGCCGACAGGGTGATCGTGAAGATGAACGCCGTCGCGACGAACCCGAGCAGCACGAGGACGAAGAGCTTGCCCCACCAGCGCGGCAGCAGGCCCTCCAGCATCGCGATGGAGCCCATTCCGTTGGGGCTGTGCTGGGCGACGGCACGGTAGGTGGGCAGGGCGCCGAACAGGGTGAGCAGCACCAGCAGGAGCGTGGCGATCGGCGACAGCGCTCCGGCGGCGACCGCCGCGATCCCCGGCTGGTATCCCAGGGTGGAGAAGTAGTCGACGCCGGTGAGGCACATGACCTGCCACCAGGTGTGCCGCTTCTCCGGATGCTCCTCATGCGGGCCGGTGGCCCGGCGTTCGCGCTGAAGGCCCTCCAGGAGCCAGGCACGGACGGTCCCGGGGCTTTCCCGCTGCGCGGACGTGGTCAATCCGGCTCACTCTCCTCGGCTGGGGGACACGATGGCGGCAGGGAGACCATACTGACCAATCACGCGGCACGCCGCGTTCCGCCGGGCCGTTTCCGGCTCCGTCGTCCAGCCCGGTCATCCGGCTTGTCCTCCGGGCCTTCTCCACGGAGGCGGGATCACCTCCGCGATCCGGCAGAATGAGTGCCCTCCCGGAAGAAAGCAGATCAGGATCGTGACGACCACCATTCAGCAGCGGATCGCCGAAGAACTCGGCGTGCGCGAGAGCCAGGTGACCGCGGCGGTCGACCTGCTCGACGGCGGGGCAACGGTCCCGTTCATCGCCCGCTACCGCAAGGAAGCGACCGGCACGCTCGACGACGCGCAGTTGCGCACCCTTGAAGAGCGGCTGCGCTACCTGCGCGAGCTGGAGGAACGGCGCGCGGCCATCCTCGACTCGATCCGGTCGCAGGGCAAGCTCGACGAGGCGCTCGAGGCGCAGATCTTGGCGGCCGACTCCAAGGCCCGGCTGGAGGACATCTACCTGCCCTTCAAGCCGAAGCGCCGGACGAAGGCGCAGATCGCCAGGGAGGCGGGGCTCGAGCCGCTCGCCGACGGCCTGCTCGCCGACCCCTCGCTCGACCCGGCCGGCACGGCGGCCGCGTACGTCGGGGAGGGCGTCGCCGACGCGGCGGCGGCGCTCGAGGGCGCCAGGGCCATCCTGGTCGAGCGCTTCGGGGAGGACGCCGACCTGATCGGCGACCTGCGTGAGCGCATGTGGGGGCGCGGCCGGCTGGTCGCGCAGGTCAGGGAGGGCAAACAGGAGGCCGGGGCCAAGTTCTCCGATTACTTCGACTTCTCCGAGCCGTTCACCAAGCTGCCCTCGCACCGCATCCTCGCGATGTTCCGGGGTGAGAAGGAGGAGATCCTCACCCTGACGCTCGACCCGGAGGCGGATGAGCCGAACGGCTACGAACTGCGCATCGCCGGCCGGTTCGGCGTCTCCGACCAGGGACGCCCGGCGGACAAGTGGCTCGCGGACACCGTCCGCTGGGCCTGGCGGACACGGATCCTGGTGCACCTCGGCATCGACCTGCGCACGCGCCTGTGGCAGGCCGCCGAGGAGGAGGCCGTCCGCGTTTTCGCCACCAACCTGCGCGATCTGCTGCTGGCGGCCCCCGCGGG
>Ga0310811_10014860_pt1 | contig 10162 bp, 9 predicted proteins | sample YCmetagenome_FD_207642 | JGI IMG/M metagenome (GOLD analysis project Ga0310811, IMG submission 207642) | Soil microbial communities from experimental microcosm in Duke University, North Carolina, United States - YC | ecosystem: Engineered > Artificial ecosystem > Soil microcosm > Unclassified ...
TCGATAGCGCTTTGGACCTCGGGGTCCGCCGGCTTCAGGCCCATGGTCATCGAGAGGTCTCCGGGTCCGATGAAGACTCCGTCGACCCCTTCGACCGCGAGGATCTCGTCGGCATTGTCAACGGCGACCCTCTCCTCGATCATCGGGATCCGCATCACTTTGTCGATCCCGTCTTTAACGTAACTCGCGTTGCCCCGGCCCACCATGCCCCAGTTGCCGGCGCGCATGCCGCCGCCCGCGCCCCTGGTCCCGTAGGGCGGGTGCGACGCCTGGCGGATGACCGTCTCGCACTCGGCCCGGTCGGCCACGTGCGGGAAGAACAGCCCGGCGGCGCCGGCGTCCAGGATCCGCTGGACGTCGCCGTACCCGTGGTCGGGGACGCGCACGATCGGCGAGATGCCGATCGCCCGCGCCACCAGGATCATGCGGTTCAGGTCGGCCAGGCTCAGCAGGGCGTGCTCGGCGTCGAGGACGATGAAGTCGAACCCCGCGAGCTGCACGATCTCGACCGTCTCCACGGCCGGGATCTTCATGAAGGTCCCGATGGGCGGTACCTTGCGGCCCGGCTCGTTGATGAGGTCCTTAAGCCATGTCATGTCACGAGGCCCCCGCTGCTGTCGGCTGGTAGATGACGGTCTCGGTGTTGTTCTCGGTCGAGGTGAGGACGTAGGGGTTGCCTGCCCCGAACGTGTGGCCCGGCGTGAACTTGTACTCGGTCTGCGCGCCCACGTAGTCGAGGCTCGACAGCGCGGTGTTGACCGCGGTGCCATCGGTCGACCCGGCCTTCGTCATGGCCTGGGCGATCAGCTTGACCTGGTCCGCGCCCGCCGTGACCGACCCGAAGTTGATCATCTTGCCGCCGGATGACTTGTAGGCGTCCCACAGGGCGCCGTCATTGGCCTTGATCGTCGGGTTGGCGACGTTCGGGTACAGCTGCGCCTGCGGTATCTCGCAGAGGGTCGGCTGGTAGGCGGCGGCGATCTGCGGGCAGTCGCCAGGGTCGTTGAAGATCAGCGGCACCTTCAGGCCGAGGTTCGCCGCGTCCTTGGCCATGATGATGTTGATCGGCCCTGACGTGTTGGAGAAGATCACGTCGTCGCCCGCCACCTTCTGCAGCACCGGCGTCGTGGTGGTGGCCGAGTTTGAGACCTGCACGTTCGTGGTGTTCAGGCCCATCGTTTTCGCCTGGCTGGTGACGGCCGCCTGCAGGGCGGCGCCGTACGGCGTGTCGCCGGTGATGTTGCCGACCGTCTTCGCATGGAGCTTGGTGGAGACGTAACCGAGGAACGCCTGCCCCGGGTAGATGTTCGGCGGGAAGGTGGTGACGCCCCAGGCCGACTCAAGCGGCAGCGTCCCGGCGGCGATGAACGGGATCTTGGCCTGCTTGACGATCGGGATGACCCCGGAGACGGCAGCCGACTGGTAACCGCCGATGATCGCGACGGCGTGCGACTTCTCGATCAGCGACTCCGCGAGCTGGATCTCGTTCGAGGCGACGCACTGCGTGTCCACGGTCTGCAGCTTCACCTGATGGTGCAGGATGCCGCCGGCCTTGTTGAGCTGGTCGACCGCGATCTGCGCCCCGTTGACCAGGTACAGGTCGGCGACCGAGAGGTAGCCGGTCTGGCAGACTTCCTGCCCGATGACGACGGGGTCCCCGGTGAACGACCCGGCCGCGCCGGCGCTCGCGTTCGACCCCGCCGCGGAGCTCGTCGAGCTCCCTGACGAACTACAGCCCGCCGCCGCGATGACGGCGGCAGCGACAACGCCGAAGGCCAGGCTTCTTCGCCTTGCGCCTGATTTCATAGTCACTCCTCGATGAGTAGACGTGCCTTTCTTCGCGTTCAGGTGGGCGGATCGCGGCGCGGGGCCGGTCAGCCGAGAAGGAGCTGGCCGGCGTTCCCGCCGGTCATCGTCTTGATGGATTTCTCGTCGAAGTCGTGGTCGAGCAGTGCCTTGATGGCGGACTTGATGATGTCGACGGGCCGCGGGTTGCCCTGCTGCCCGGTGTCGGAGACGATGAGCGTCTGCCCGACCCCCGCCTCGGCGATGTACCGCTCGAGAACCGAGAACTCAAACGGGTTTTTCCTGAGCCCGAAGAGCGTGTCGTACATGCCGTACGCGTGCTCGATGTAGACGCCCTTGCCCGCCCACTCGTGGACGAGCTCGAACGACGCGCCGATGATGAAGTTCGGGTGGTTCACCACGATGCGCTCCACGCCGATCTTCTGCGCCTCGGTGATCAGGATGTCGATCTCCTTGGCGGGCAGGTGGCCGCCGGTGAGGATCGCGCCGTGGTCCCTGATCTGCTCGAGGATGTCGAAGACCTCGGGCTTGACCGCGCCGTCGGCGTCGAGGATCGACAGCGCGTAGGCGTGGCGCAGCGTGATGGTGGAGTTCGGGAAGCCGCCGCCCGCGTGCTCGTGGTCCAGGTGCGCGGGCGATGAGATGGTGGGGAACCAGACGACCTTGGCGCCCAGGTTCAGCGCGAGGTCGACCGCGTACGGGTTCAGCCCGCCGACGGGCGGGTTGAGCGCGATGCCCCCGAACACCTGGACCGGGATCTCGCCAAGGCCGGCCTCCTGCAGCGCGAGCACCTCAGGCTGCATGCTGTGGTGGTGCGACTTGACGACCATGGCCCGGTACTTAGCCTTAGCGGCGTCCCGGACTGCCTCGAGGATCCCCATCCGCCGTGGGAACGGCGACGGGAACGGGTGCACATGCAGGTCCACTGCCCCTTCGATCAGTTCGTCGACCTGCGGCTCGTGCCAGTTCTCAGGAAGTTCGGGCTGGTTGTCCCTCGTGGGAAACGTCACTGGCATGGTGCACCTTCCTATTCATTCGGTTATGGGAACTGCGGGACCTGCGGGCACGGCCGTAATCGGGCGCCCCGAGCAGTCCTTGCGGCCGCAGGAGGAGGACCGCGATCAGCACGGCGAACGTGATCGCGTCGGAGTAGGCGGTGGAGATGTACCGGGCGACGAGTTCCTGCAGGACGCCGATGACGAGCCCGCCGATTACGCCGCCGGACAGGCGCCCGAAGCCGCCGAGCACGGCGGCGACGAAGCCGTAGAGCGCCAGCTGCACCGCGCCAGAGGCCGACGTGAACTGGATCGGCGTGATCAGCAGCCCGCCGAGCGCGCCGACCGCGGCGGCGATGCACATCGCGTACCCGCCGACCCGGACCGGCGAGATGCCGAGCAGCTGGGCGGTCTCGTGATCCGCGGCGGACGCGCGCGTCGCCCGCCCCAGGGGCGTGTACTTCAGGAACGCCGCGAGCAGCAGGAGGATCAACGCCATGCCGACGATCACGTAGACCTGGCCGCTGCTGACCCTGGTGCCGCCAAGGTGGAACTGCCAGGTCGGCTGGATGGCCGGCAGCGACCGGGGGTCAGGTCCCTGCCAGAGCAGGACCGCGTCGGTCAGCGCGTAGCCGACCACGAGCGTCGCGATCACCGCGAGGCCTATTCCCAGGCGGCGGATCAGCATCGGCGCCATCACCAGCATCCAGATCGCCGCGCCCGCGGCGATCGTGAGGACAAAGCCGCCGAGGGCCGCCAGCGGGTACGACCAGCCTTCGGCGGTGATCAGCCAGGAGCAGGCCATGCCGCTGAGCATCACGAACGAGCCCTGCGCGAAGTTCAGGACGCCGGTGGTCCGGTAGACGATGGCGTACCCGGCCGCGATCAGCGCGTAGACGCAGCCGATAACGACGCCCGAGATGATGAGGGCGATCACTGGGCACCCGCTTTCCCGGCCCCGTGGTTCCCGGCACTGCCGCCGAGGTAAGCCTCGCGGACCGCCTCGCTGTTCTCGATCTCCTCGGGCGTGCCGTCGGCGATGACGCGGCCCGCGTTCATGACCGTGATCGCGTCGCACAGCCCGAAGATGAAGCCCATGTCGTGATCGACGAGCAGCACGCCGCGTCCTTGTTTCCTTACTTCGTCGATGAGCGCGGTGAGCCGCTCCGTCTCGGTCTTGCCCATGCCGGCGGCCGGCTCGTCGAGCAGCAGCATCGTCGCGCCGGTGCCGAGGCAGCGGATGACCTCCAGGTAGCGCAGCTCGCCGAAGGACAGGTCGCCGGCGTCCGCGCTGGCGCGGTCCGCGAGGCCGACCGAGCCCAGCAGGCGCAGCGCTTCGGCTTTCAGCCGTTTTTCTTCCGAGCGGAGCATGGGCGAACGGACGGCGGCCCGCAGCGTCCCCGCGTGCCCCTGGATGTGCAGGCCGGTCAGCACGTTCTCCAGCACGGTCAGGCCGGCGATCGGGCTCGGCTCCTGGAAGGTCCGCGCGATGCCCGCGCGCACCAGCTTGTCCGGGACCGTGCCGACCAGTTCCCGGTCGCGGTAGGTGATCGAGCCGGCGTCGGGCGGGATGAACCCGCTGAGGATCCCGAGGGCGGTGGACTTGCCCGCGCCGTTCGGGCCCACGAGGCCGTGCACCTCGCCCGGCTGCACGGAGAAAGAGGCGTCGGCTACCGCCTGGACCCCGCTGTACTGCTTGGAGATCCCGTTGACCACGAGCGCGTCACCCATGGGCCTGCCCTCCCGCCGCGCTGTCCGCCGCACTGGCCCTCGGCTTGCCGAGGCTCCTGGTGAAGCGCTCGACGGCGTCCTCGATGCCCTCGGCGAGGCTGATCCCCAGGCCCCTGGGCCACACCACGAGGATGAGCAGCAGGATCAGCTCGAAGGTCAGCGCGGAGTACTTGCCGATCGCCGTCGCCTCAACGGGAACGACGGTGACGATGGCGGCGCCCACGATGGGCCCGGACGCGGTCCGGATGCCACCGATGAACAGCATCGCGAAGACGAGGATGCCGACGTCGCCGTTGAAGTTGTCGGGCGAGGCGTAGGTGCTGAACTCGACGACGAGGGACCCGGCGAGCGATGCGAGCACCGCCGAGATGACGAAGGCGATGACCCGGTAGCGCCGGACCCGGATGCCGAGGCTGGACGCCACGTCCGGCCGGGCGGCCAGCACCCGGAACGCGCGCCCGGTGCGTGACGCCCGGATCGCGTACGTCGCAACCAGCGCGAGGGCGACCAGCACCCACACCAGGACGTAATAAGGAAGGTGCTCGGCGAAGCTGATCGACCCGATGGTGAGCGGCGGGATCCCGATGATGCCGATCGCGCCGCCGGTGAAGCCCTGCGCCCCGTTGATGACGGACAGGACGATCAGGCTCATGGCGAACGTCGCGACCGCGAAGTAGTGGCTTTCGAGCTTGAGCACCGGGAAGCCGATGACCGCGGCGGCCACGCTGCTCAGCGCGATCCCGCAGACTAGCGCCAGCCACGGGTTCACGCCGTAGCGGACGGTCAGGAGGGCCGTGGTGTAGCCGCCGACCGCCATGAACACCGGCTGGCCGAAGGAGAGCAGCCCCGCCCAGCCCATCGCGACGTTGAGCCCGATGACGGCCAGGGCGATGGCGCCGACGGTGCCGAAGGTCAGCACCCAGTAGTCGCCGAGGGTAAGCGGGATGAGGATGATGGCGAGCGCCAGGACGGCGAGCATGCCGGCATCGGCACGTTTCATGATCATGATGACCGAGCCCCCGCCAGGTAGAGTTCGGCCAGCATCGCCTCGTCAACGCGGGCGTCATGGGCGCGGTGGACGACGCGCCCGGCCGCGAGCACGATCGTCTCGTCGGGCGCGCGCCACAGCGGCACGGACTTCTGCTCGACGAGGATCATCCCGAGCCCGTCGGTGTTGAGCTTCCGCAGCGTGCGGTAGACCTCGCCGACGATGAGCGGCGCGAGGCCGCGGGACGGCTCGTCGAGCAGCAGCACCCGGGCGCGCGCCGCGATGGCGCGGGCGATGGCGAGCATCTGCATCTCGCCGCCGCTGAGGCTGGCGCAGTTCTGCCATGAGCGCTCGCGCAGCCGCGGCAGGTACCGGTCGACATCGGCCCAGTCGAGCGGCGCCCCGCCCAGCCGCGCGCCGAGGAGCAGGTTCTCCTCGACGGTCAGCCCCGGCAGCGCGCCACGGCCCTCGGGGATGAGCACGAGTCCCTGCCTGGCGCGCTTGGGGGCACTCATCCGCGACACGTTCCGCTGCCCGAGGACAACGTCCCCTTGGGCATTGCGGGTGAGGCCGGCGAGCGTGCGCAGCAGCGTCGACTTGCCCGCGCCGTTCGGTCCGACGACGAGCACGAGGCCGCCTGGCTTAACCGTCACGTCGATGGGGTCGAGGGCGCGCAGCCTGCCGTAGCTGGCACTCACGCCCGCGACCTCCAGGCCGACCGGCGCGCCTCGCTCCTTTGCAGTGGCTTTGACCGGCATTGTCGGCTCCCTGGCTCCCGCTAGGCGCGCTGGTTCATGCGGTTCAGGGCCGCACGCGGGTCGTCGGCGGCGTACACGGTGGTCACGCCGGCGTACGACTTCGGCTGCTCGGCGAGCATCGGGTACTCGCCGCGGTTGACGACCATGCCGTCGACGTTGGAGAAGTCCCACCGGACCGGGGAGAAGAAGTCGATGAGGCCGACGCGCTCGCCGGCCGTGACCGCCTGCGTGGTGTGGATGTCCGGCGGCTTCGAGATCGCGATCGCCGGGGACGTGAGGACCACGTGCTCATCCGGGAGCCATTCGTTCATGTTGCGCGACCACGCGCGGCGCATGTGGTGCACCATCGTGCCCGAGTGGATGATCGACACCTGCTCGAAGTCCTCGTGCGTGTGCGGGCTCATCGCGGTGAGTGCCCGGGGCTTGGTCGGTACCGGCCACGGGAAGTTGGTCATCGCGGTGCGGTGCACGTAGCAGTGCGGCTTGCCGGCCGGGGTGTCGTCGAGGCGGTAGACGCGGATCTTGTAGCCGTCCGTCGGCATCGGCCAGGGCTCGACCGGCGCGACGCCGCCCGGGTGCTGGAAGTACTCGCCGCTGTTCGGCGCCTTGTCGAGCAGGTCGGGGTTGAGCGAGGTGAAGCCCCGCCAGACGGAGCCCGGCTCCGCGAACGAGATGCTCGACGGCCCCGGCGGCATGATCACGACCGAGCCCGCGGGCACGTCCACGGTCTCGCCGCCGGCCGACACCTGGCAGGGCGTGAACAGTGCCCACACGAAGTACTCGTCGGCGTTGTCCGCCCGGTCAAGCACAGACCCGGCCTCGACCTCCGAGTACGCGGTGATCATGTTGGCGGCCCGGACCCACCACGTGGACGCGGATCCCTCGGTCTCGTGGGCGGGTGTTCCCTGCAGGTGGGCGTAACTACCGATCGGCATCGCTTCTCCCGTTTTCGCTGGAATGGCTGCTTCGTCGCTACAGCTAGTTGGCGGGGGCAGAGTGAATGTGTCCGCATTGTGAACACATCATCGCGTCTTTTGGACAAACATAGGCCGGGATCGCGGACACGACAAGAGGCTTGCGCCGCATTCTGCGGCAGGTTTTAATCCACTCACCGGTAACATGTGTCCGGATCGCGGACAGATGGTTGCGCTGAGCGGGATACACTTCGGTCCAGGTAACCGAGCGGAGGAACGCGCGTGGCAAGTCAGACGCCCGATGTCGAGCGGGTCGAAGGTGGCTACATCCAGTCGGTCGTACGGGCCGCGGACATCATCCGCCTGCTCACCCAGGAGGGAGTCACCTCGGTCTCCGTCGCCGAGGCGAGCAAGGCGCTCGGCCTGCAGCGCACGACCACGCACCGGTACATGGCGACCCTCTCCTCGGTCAGCCTGCTCCAGCGTGAGCCGGGTTCAGGCCGGTACATACTCGGCCCGCTCGCCCACGAGGTCTTCTCCGCCATCATGCGCGGGAAGCGCATCCTGTCGATCGCCCCGTCGCTGATGCAGAAGCTCGCCGACCAGACGGCGTGCACCGTGACGCTCGGCTTGTGGGACGGGTCCGCGGCGCTGGTGCCGCATGTGATGTACCCGAGCCACTCGGAACTGTCGGTCCGGGTGCCTACGGGCTTCCGGGTGGCGCCGACGGGCGCGCAGACGATCATGTTCCTGGCGTTCCTCACCGACCCGCGCCAGGTCCAGGTGGTGCTGGAGACCTACTCGGCCGAAGACCGCGCTCAGGTGGAACGGCAGATCTCGCGGGCCCGCTCCGAGCACCACGTCGCGGACATCGTGAACGACGTCATCGCGACCGCCGCGCCGGTCTTCGACGCGCGGGGCATCTGCGCCACCATCGCCCTGATCTCCACGACGAGCAGGCTTGCCCCCGGACCCACGACCGAGCAGGCGAAACTGCTGTTCGAGACCGTCCGGCAGCTGTCCAGCGAACTCGGGCATGCCGACCCCGCGTGGTCGAGTTCCGCGGGATAGGCGGAGCACGCCTTCGTTCTGGATGATTATTTTGATTTTCCAGAACGGGGGCGTGCTTCCGCCTGGCTCCTCCACCGTGGCGTGACGGTCGCGGCCGGCGGGGGTGCCGTGCGGTACAGTTCGGTGGGTGAGCAGGCCCAAGGCAGCGCTATCCGACGAGGTTTCGCCACTGGGCTCGACGTCGATTCAGTCGGTCGAGCGGGCCGTCGCGCTGCTGCGCCTGTTCCTGCCCAACGTGGGCTCGCTGGGGCCGACCGACATCGCGCAGCTGAGCGGCATGTCGGTGTCCACGGCGCACCGCTACTGCGCCGCGCTCCGCAAAGCGGGGCTGCTCCGCTACGACCCGGGGACCGGCCGCTACGGCCTTGGCGGCGGCTGCATCGAGCTGGGCCTGGCGGCCGCGGAGAGCCTGCCGGTGGTGGAGCTGGCCCGGCCGCTGATGAGCGACGTCGTCAACCAGGTCAACCTGACCGTCGTGCTCGGCACCTGGGACGAGGACTCGGTGCGGGTGGTGGCGGTGAACGACCACACGTCCACCACGGCCCGGATCACGGTCCGGGCCGGCGCGCAGCTCGGCGTCTTCGAGACGGCGCAGGGGCTGCTGTTCCTGGCTTTCTCGCCGCGCGTGCGGCAGCGGTTCTCGCACCGCCCGGAGCTGGCCAAGCTCGCGGACAAGCTCGCGGCCGTGGAGCGGGACCGGTGCGCGATCGTGGAGTCGTTCGCGGGACCCGCCTCGATCCCGGGCGCGACCGGCGCGGCGGTTCCGGTCTTCATCGGCGACCACATCGCGGCGACGATCGGCATCATCGGCTCCACGCAGAGCATGCCCAAGTCCGCGGACTCCCCCGTTATGGAGCTGCTCAAAGAGGCCGCGGCCCAGCTGTCCAGCCAGCTGCTGGCCTAGGCGGATCTTCATCCCGCAGACAGGGATCTATATCCCATTCTTTGAAAAATAGCTGCCTGTTGAGGCTTGACGGCCTTCGGGTCTCGATCTAGCGTGTGCGTCAATCCTGGATAGCAGGATCGGTTGTTCACTATGCGGGATGACCGACAATCTGTGAGCCCCTTGCTCAGGTCCGCACCGGCTGAGATCCAACGAAGGAGCACTCATGACCGCGACGACTGCTTCCAGCATCGGCTGGAAAGAAACACGCAGGTACATCCTCCCGGCCGGGTTCGTGGGGACGTTCCTTGAGTGGTTCGACATGTTCGTCTACGCGCAGGCAGCGGCGCTGATTTTCCCGCACCTGTTCTTCCCGAAGCTCGACCCGACTGCCGGGACCCTGGCCTCGTTCGCCACCTTCGGCGTGGGGTACCTGGCCCGCCCGCTCGGCGGGATCATCTTCGGCCACCTTGGCGACAAGCACGGCCGCAAGATGTCGCTGATCATGACGCTGACCCTGATGGGCTGCGCGACCGTGCTCGTCGGCTGCCTGCCCACCTACTCCGCCATCGGCATCGCGGCACCGGTGCTGCTCGTCATCCTGCGGCTGGCCCAGGGCCTCGGCTCCGGCGCGGAGTACGCGGGCTCGCTCACCCTGGTGGGCGAGCTGGCGCCGGCCAGGCAACGCGGCTTCTGGACGTCGGTGTGCGGCAGCGGCATCTACCTCGGCCAGATGTGCGCCGCGATCATCGGCGTCACGCTGTTCAGCACGCTCAACTCCGCCGACCTGTACTCCTGGGGCTGGCGGATCCCGTTCCTGGCCAGCATCCTGCTGATCGTCGTCGGGATCGCGATGCGGATGCGGATCTCCGAGTCGCCCGTCTTCCAGGCACTGGAAGCGCGCAAGAACGTGCGCAAGGTCCCGGCGCTCACCGTGTTCCACAAGGCACCGCTGCGGCTGGTCCTGTCGCTCGCGCTGACCGCGCCGATCGCGTTCAACTCCTACATGACCACGA
>Ga0310811_10014861_pt1 | contig 10162 bp, 10 predicted proteins | sample YCmetagenome_FD_207642 | JGI IMG/M metagenome (GOLD analysis project Ga0310811, IMG submission 207642) | Soil microbial communities from experimental microcosm in Duke University, North Carolina, United States - YC | ecosystem: Engineered > Artificial ecosystem > Soil microcosm > Unclassified ...
CTTGTTGATGGTCAGCTTGGAAGCGATAACAGGCAGCGGTGCACTGCAGGACCCGCACCCTCCACAATAACAGCCCACCCTCATCAATCAGTCATGGTGCAGCCGCCCCAGTCTGATCCATAATCCGAGCCTGGAAGGCGAAAGGATGTCGGAAGATGCGTGTGGCGAGACTGGGGGCAATAGACCTTCCGACGGTGCTGTCGATCCTGCTGGCAGGCTCGATGTGCTATGCGGCCTGGCTCACCTCGATCGTGTTCTGTGCCGTGAGCGGTCAACGCCCACTGCTGATCGCCTCCGCCACGTTTTTTCCCATTGGGATCGTCCACGGAATAGGTGTGTGGTTCGGTGGCTGGTAACGCCCAGGCAAAGGACCGCGACATCCGCATCCGCCTGTTACACCGGCCGCTTCCGCAACAGGAATCGCTGCCGACCCTCCAGCACCAGCTCGCGCCGTTGGTTGTGCACGGTGCTCCGCAATCCCACCACGCCGGTCGAGCGATTGGGTGACACTTCGTCCACCTCCAGCGCGGGGTACAGCGTATCGCCGGCGAAGACCGGCTTGAGGAACCGGCTCGACTGCTCGAGGAACCCCACCAGTGAGTCTTCGGTGAAGAACGGGAACAGTCCCGCACCGGGTGCGGTCTGGATCAGCGTCTGGAACCCGTGCGCCATCATCCCCGGCAGCCCCCGCGCCCGGCAGTATTCCGCATCGTAATGGATCGGATGGTTGTCTCCGCTCGCAGCCTGGAACGCCAGGAACAGCGCCTCGGTCATCGTCCGGCTCGGTAGCACGAACCGCTCGCCCAGCCGGAAGTCCTCGAACCACCGCTGCTCCGGTATCATCCGATGCGCAGCCGGGTCGAACTCGCTCACACCGCCCCCGCCGTGCGCAGCGCCGCGATCTCCCCGGCTGCGTAGCCCAGTTCGCGCAGCACCGCGTCGGTGTGCTCGCCCAGAGCCGGCACGTCCCCCATCGCCGCCTCGACGTCCGTGAAGGTGAACGGCGGCAGCAGGCCGCGCACTGGCCCCTTCGGCGTGTTCACCTTCCGCCACCGATCGCGCGCCGTGAACTGCACGTGTTCCCACACGTCCTGCACCTCGTTCAGCCGTCCGTTGGCGATGCCGGCGGCGTCCAGCTTCTTCACTACCTCGATCGAGGTCATTTCGCTGAAGGAATCCTCGATCAGCCCGGTCAGCTGTCCGCGATGCTCGCGCCGGGCGTTATTGTCGCGGAACCGAGGATCCAGTGTCAGCTCCGGACGTTCCAGCATCTTGGCGCAGAACGTCGCCCACTCGCGCTCGTTCTGCAGCCCGAAGATCACCTGCCCGTCCTTGGTCCGATGCGCGCCATAGGGGGCCAGCAAGGGATGGGACGTCGGCGATCGCGGCGTTCCCGACTTCCCGTATGCGTATCGGTACATCGGATACATCATCCATTCCGCCAGAGCGTCCAGCATGGCGATCTTGACGTTGGCACCTTCGCCGGTGCGCCCTCGTCGCACCAACGCGGCCAGGATGCCCGACAGCGCATACATCCCGGTCGCGATATCCGCGGCCGAGATGCCCACGCGAGACGGCACTTCCTCGGTCCCCGTCACGCTGATCAACCCTGACTCGGCCTGGATCAGCAGGTCGTAGGCCTTCTTCTGGGCGAACGGCCCGCTCTCGCCGTAGCCCGAGATGTCGCACACCACCAGCTTCGGGTACCGCGGCGCCAGGTCAGTGTGCCCCAACCCCAACCGTCCCGCTGCCCCCGGCGCCAGATTCTGTAGCAGCACATCGGCGCCATCCAGCAAACGCCCCAGCACCTTTGCCGCGTCCGCATGCTTCAGATCGAGCGTGACGCTTCGCTTGCCCCGATTGAGCCACACGAAGAAGCTCGCCTGGCCGTGCACGAAGCTGTCGTACGCGCGCGCGAAATCGCCCTCTCCCGGTCGCTCCACCTTGATGACGTCCGCCCCAAGGTCGGCGAGATGCCGGCTGCAAATCGGCGCCGCCACCGCATGCTCGAGCGCGAGGACACGAATCCCTTCCAGAGGTCGCACGATCAGCCCGCCTTCCTGGTTATGCCTGCGGTGAGTACAGATTCTTAACACGGAGGACGTGCGAGGGCCACGGAGCGCCACGGAGAAGCATGAACGGGCGCTGCGCGCAGCGGCGGAAGATCATCCTCCGTGGTTGTCAGTGGTGCTCGGTCTGCTCCGTGTAAAAACTTTGCGACGCCACCTACACGCACCGGACGTACGTCGCGCACATGCGATAGCCGTGGCCGAGAACGCTCCTTCTCCCACGCTGTGCGCGGGGTCGGGATGCGGATCAAAGCGCGATCTGCGTCACGGCCGACAATGCGGCAGCGATCCCCGGTGCGCAGGCCAAGATCGGGTTCCCCGCCACCGCGCCACCAGCCATGAACGGGCTGACCGCAGCACCCGCCTCCGCCAGGACGGTCAGGGCCGCCGCCACATCCCACAGATTGATGTGCAGCTCCACGTACGCATCGGTCCGGCCCGCCGCTACATCAGCCAACCCGAGTGTCCCTGAACCACCCAATCGCGGCGCGGCTCCCGCGGCAATGACACGGTCGGTCAGCGCCAGGAACGCCTCCCGAGGCCGCCGCTGCGACCACCCCAGTTCCACCGTCGCGCGCGTCAGCTCATTCGTCTCCGCCGCTCGGATTGCCACGCCATTCAGCGTTACGCCCTTTCCAGTTGCTGCGGCGAACGTCTCCCCCATCGCCGGCGCCACAACGACGCCGATAACCGGCACATCGCCATCGAGGCACCCGAGCGCCACGCAGAATCGCTTGCTCCCGCGCATGAAGTTCGCGGTGCCGTCGATCGGATCGACGATCCACCGCAGCGTGCCCGAGCGCGCCTTGCCGCCTTCTTCGCCCTGGAAACCATCTGCGGGATACGCCTGCGCCAGCCGTTCCGATAACAGCCGTTCGACCGCGCCATCCGCCTCGGTCAACCAGTCCTGCGCGCCCTTCAGGGTCGCATGCGTTGCCCCCGGCGGTGGCTGCATCCGCAGCGCCAGCGACGCCGCCTCGGTGGCCAGCCGAACAGCAGTTTCAAATCGGTCCGCCAGTGCCGTCATCGGATCCCCGCGCGCATGAAGCTCTGCACGAACTGGCGCTGGAACAGCAGGAAAGCAACCAGCAGGGGCGCGCTCGTCATCAGCGTCGCCGCGGTGATGATCGACCAGTCGATCCCCTGGTCGGTGCTGGCAAACACCGAAAGTCCCACCGTCAGAGGCCGCGTCGTCACCGAGTTGGTGATCACCAGCGGCCAGAGGAAGTTGTTCCAGTGATAGCTGACCAGCACCAGCCCGTAGGCGATGTATGTCGGTCTGGCCAACGGCACATACACGCGCCATAGCCGTGCCAGCACCCCGCATCCTTCCAATCGCGCCGCGTCATCCAAGGGCTGCGGCACTGTGAGGAATGTCTGCCGCAACAGGAATATCCCGAACGCTGACCCCAGATAGGGCAACGCGATCGCCAGGATAGTGTCCGCGAGATGGAGCTGCACCAGCGTGCGGTAATTCTCCACCAGCAGCACATCCGGCATCACCATGAGCTGTAGCAGCACCACGGCGAAAAGCATGTCGCGCCCCGGAAACACCATCCGGGCAAAGGCAAAAGCCGCCAGCGTGCACAATACGAATTGCGCCGCGAGGACCAGCGTGACCAGCATCACGGTGTTGAGCAGGTAACGCGCGAATGGCGCCGCCTGCCATGCCGCCTCGAGATTGGCCAGAGTCAGCGGCGCCAGCAGATTGAAATGCGTCGCGTAGATCGCCGGATGGAACGCGGTCCACACCGCGTAGAGCAGCGGCAGCATCCAGATGATGCCCAGCATCCACGCGCCCACCGTCTCGAGGCTGCGGCCGATCGGGTGGGATGCCGCTACGATCATCGGTAGTGCACGCGGCGCCCGAGCACGCCGAACTGGAACGCTGCTGCCAGCCCCATGATCACCAGCAGCACCACTGTCGCCGAGGCCGCCGTCGCGGTATCCCAGAAGCGGAACCCGGTCTCATAGATGTAATACAGCAGCAGCGTCGTCGCATTGTCGGGGCCGCCCCGCGTCATCACCACCACGTGGTCGATCACGCGGAACGCGTTGATCACCGCATTCACCAGCACGAACAGCGACGTCGGCATCAGCAGCGGCACGGTGACGCGCCGGAAGTAGTTCCAGCGCGAGGAACCTTCCAACGCGGCGGCCTCGCGCAGATCCGTCGGCATCGTCTGCAACGCCGCGAGATAGAAGATCATGAAGAACCCGGCTTCCTTCCAAACCGCGACTGTGATCATCGCCGGCAGTGCGGTGGAGGCATCGCCCAGCCAATTGTGCCGCCCTCCGCCAAACACTGCGAGCACGCGGTCGAACAGCCCGTAATCGGGCGTGTAGAAGAACAGCCAGATGTTCGCGACGGCGATCATCGGCAGCATCGTCGGCAGGAAGAACGCCATGCGCAGGACGGCCCGTCCGGGCAGCGCTTCGTTCACTGCCAATGCCATTATCAGCGCCAGCAGAATTGAGCTGGGAATGGTCGCCAAGGCGTACCATGCATTGTTCCGCAATGCCTGCCAGAATACTGGATCGCCGATCAGTCCTTCGTAGTTGTCGGTCCCGACAAATGGTGGTGGTCGGGTGCCGTGCGGCGTCGCGTACAGACTGTCGATCAGCGTGGTGATCGCTGGCCAGTGGGTGAACGCCACCAGGAGCACGACTGCCGGCAGCAGCAGTAGATACGCGTGTATGGTCTCGCGTCGCATACTGCCTACCTCACGGGTTCGCACCCGCCGTCATGCAGGCGAAGAGCCTGCCCCGAGCGAAGGCCGGGGTCGGCATCTACGTCTTTCCTTGCCGTCATCAGCAAAGACGTGGATGGCGTGCCTTCGCACACCATGACGGAGGGGGGTGATGTGCGCCAACCATGCTCAACACGAGCGGCATGTCACCAGCCGATCAGGCGCGCTTGTATGGCTTCAGGATGCGGTCCGTCTCCGCCTGAGCATCTGCCAACGCCTGTGCCGGCGGCTTCGTTCCATTCAGACATGCCTGGATATTGTCGGTCAGCACCTTGTAGACACGCTGGTTCTCGTGCACCGACAACTCGCCTGTCGCCACCGGCAGAAACGTCCGCGCCACATTCGCTGCCGGGAACTTCGCAATGTAGTCCTTCAAGAGCTGCGTTTCGTAGGCCGCCGGGCTGGTTGCGATATAACCGGTGCGGATTGACCAGTCAGCCGCGCGCTCCGGCGCACTGGCCCATCGAGCGAACCGCAGACTCGCAGCACGTTCCGCCGGGCTGGCATTCTTGAAGAAGTACAGATTGCCGCCGCCCACCACCGTGTGAGGCGAGTTTTTCCCGGCCAGACCCGCCACGCCGAATGGGAACTGCGCCTTGGTGCGCACATTGGTCAGATTGCCAGTGGTATGCTGAATGATCGCGGCATTGCCCTCCAGGAAATCTGGCGAAAGCTGCGACCAGTTCGAGACGCCGTCCGGTGTCACATGGTCCGTCGACAGGCTGCGCCAGAACGACATAGCCTCGATGGTCTTGGGCTCGTTGAAATAGACCTCGGTGCCAGCCTCGTTCATCAGCTTCTGCTCGGCCTGGTTGGCGAGTGCGCCGAACGTCCACTGAGCGTTCCCAAGGTCGCCGGCCATCTTGACACCCCAGCGCGTCACCCGTCCGGACCCATCGCGCTTGGTCAGCTTCGCCGCTGCCGCGCTCAGTTCCGCCCAGGTTGTCGGGAACTTCGCCGGATCCAGGCCGGACTCCTGGAATGCCGCCTTGTTGTAATAGAAAATCGCTGTCGAGCGTTGAAACGGCACCGACCACGTTTTCCCATCAACATGGCTGTTCGCCATGAACGCCGGATAGAACCCGTCCAGCCATGTCTTCCCATCGGCATCGAGTCCGATCTCGTCGATCGAAACCAGGATGTCCTGGTCCTGCAGGCTGTGCATCTCGGCTGCCAGCAGAACTGCGAACTGCGGTCCGGTACCTGATTTGATCGCGGCCAGGGCCTTGATCAGCGTCTGGCTGTAGTCGCCGGCATACACCGGCTCGACAGTGATGCCGGTCTCTTTTTGAAAGTCCTGGCAATAGCCATCCATGATCGCCTGCAGTGGTCCGCCCACCGCGATCGGATAGTAGAACGTGAGCTTCTGCACGGTTTGCGCGCGCAGCACCGCCGGCATCGCGAGCGTGCCCGCGGCCACGGCAAACAATGAACGGCGACGGATCATCGATAACCCCCTGTTGTCAGTGGAACGAACGCAGCAGCCGCGACGCAGTCTCCTGCGCGTCGGTCAACGCAGCATCCGGTGCCTTCTTGCCCAGCAGTGCCGATTGCAGTCCATCATTCAGCGCCTGCGTCACGCGCTGGTTGTCATGCGTGGACAACTCCGCGACGGCGTATTGCAACTGATCGCGCGCGACGGCGGCGGCTGGGAAATCCGCGACGTATTTCTGCATCGCCGGCGTCGTCCACGCATCTGACCGTGTCGCGACGTAGCCGGTGTCGATCCCCCACTGCGCTGCACGCTCAGGACTGCTGATCCAGCGAATGAACTGCAGCCCAGCCGTACGCTGCGCCGGCGTTGCGGCCTTGAACAGGTAGAAGTTGCCACCGCCCGTCGGACTGCCGCGCTGCTTTCCCGCCGGCAGCATCGCCACGCCGAACCGGAACTTCGCGTTGGCGCGAATGTTCGACAGGTTCCCCGTGGTGGTCCAGATCATCGCCACCTTCTGTTCCAGAAAATCCCGTGGCGTCGTCCCCCATTCGACCACGCCAGGCGGATGGGCGTGATATTTGCTTGACAGATCGATCCAGTAGCGGAGCGCCTCGACACACGCGGGATTGGCAAAGTCGGTCTTCTTGCCATCCGGCGATGCCAGCGTTCCACCAGCCTCGGTCGCGAGCGCCTGGAACAGCCAATATGGAAAGCCGCTCGACGGTATCTGCACGCCCCACCGTTCCACCGCGTCACCGTTTCGCTTCGTCAGCTTCTCCGCGAACGAGGCATGCTCTGCCCAGGTGGCCGGCGGCTGATCCGGATTGAGCCCCGCCTCCTGGAATGCTGCCTTGTTCCAGAACAGCACGATGGTCGAGCGCTGGAACGGCACGCCCCAGGTATGCCCGTCAATCTCGCCGTTCTTCAGGAAGGCCGGATAGAAGCTGTGCAGCCAGGCGCGATCCGCATCGCTGTTCGCCACCGTGTCGAACGGCACAACCAGATCGTCATCGATCAGCGAGAACGCATCGGTCGACAGCAGCACCGCAAGCTGTGGGCCGGCATTCGCCTTCAGTGCCGTCTGCGCCTTGGTCAGCGTGTCCTGATAGGTGCCCGCATATATCGGCGTCACCTTGATCGACGGATTCTCCCGCTGGAAGTCAGCCGCATATCCATCGATGATCTTCATGATCGGCCCACCAACGGCGACCGGGAAATAGAAGCTGATCTCCGCCGCGTCGGCCGCGCGGACGATACCAGGCATCGCCAACGTTGCAGCGGTGGCCTGCACCATTCCTCGGCGGGTGATCTTGATCATGCGCCAACCGTCTCCTTCGCCAATGCGCGCTCGATCCGCCGGCCAGAGGCGGCATCGAACAGATGAACAGGTTCATCAGTGGCGAGGCACACGGCCGCGCCGTCGTCGAGCACCACGCGGCCGGGCACTCGCGCCAGCAGCGTCACATCGCCAACCGTACATGCGACCACAGTGTCAGCGCCGAGGTATTCTGCGTGCCGCACCGTCACCGGAATGCCATGTTCGACCAGCCTGAAATGCTCCGGCCGGATACCGCCCAGCACATCGCCATCGATCGTCGACGCGAGCGCGGGTCCATCGGTGCCCCGCATCACCATGTCGCCACCGCGCGGCTCCAATGGGAACAGGTTCATCGGTGGCGTGCCGATGAAGCTCGCGGCGAAACTGGTCGCCGGACGAGCATAAACATCCGCCGGCGCAGCGTCTTGCTCGATGTGACCGTCGCGCAGCAGCACGATCTGGTCGGCCATTCCCATGGCTTCGGTTTGATCGTGCGTCACGTACAGCATGGTGATGCCCAACCGACGCTGCAGCGCCAGGATTTCCCGCCGCATATCCGCCCGAAGCTGTGCATCGAGGTTGGACAACGGCTCATCCATCAGACACACCGGCGCCTCCGCAACGATCGCGCGTCCCAGTGCCACGCGCTGCTGTTGCCCGCCGGACAACTGCCCTGGCTTCCGCTCCAGCAGATGCCCGATGCCGAGGATCTCCACCGCGCGCGCCAACCGCAGTGCCCGCTCCGCTTTCGCGACGCTGCGCGCCTTCAGTCCGAATACGATGTTCTCCGCGACATTCAAATGCGGGAACAGCGCGTAGGATTGGAACACCATGGCCACGCCGCGCGCCGCCGGCGGCAGGCTGGTCACGTCGCGCCCACCGATCTCCACCCGCCCGCCGGTTGCCGTCTCCAGTCCGGCTACGATCCGCAGGCATGTCGTTTTTCCGCAGCCCGACGGTCCTAGCAGTACGGCGAAACTGCCCGCCGCGATATCGATCGACACGCGGTCCAGCGCGACAGCACTTCCCCAGTGGCGGCTGACCTCGATCAACCGCACCGAGGCGCCATGCGAGGCAGCGCGCGCGGAATTGGTGGCTTCGTCGCGTGGCATGCAATCTCGTTGCGGGAACCGGTTGCCTATCTGCACAGCTAACACGTCTTCCGGCAAGCGGACCGATCATGTCGTTTGGATGAAACCGCACCCCTCCGTCCCCCGCTGCGCGACGCGAAGTGGGGGAGGGGATCGCCGCGACCTTAGTTCAACCTCGGATCCGGAACACGCGCCGCCACCAGGACATCCACCGAGCGCACGCCGCCAGCCAGCAATGCCTTGGCGCAGGCGTTCGCGGTTGCACCGGATGTCATCACGTCATCCACCAACAGCACACGGATGCCCGCGATGCGGCTCATCCGCGACGGCTTGACCGCGAAGGCTTCCGCCACCTCCGCGGCGCGTTCGGTGGCTGACTTCTCACCCAGCGATGCAGTGGCGCGCCGCCGGACCAGCGCATCCAGCAACCACGGCCGTCCGGCAATCCGGCCCACCGCCTGTGCCAGCAAGGCCGCCTGGTTATAGCGCCGGTGGAACAGCCGCGAACGATGCAGTGGCACGGGCACCAGGACATCCGCCTCGTGCAGTAGCTCTGCACCGGCGCGGGCCATGTGTGGCGCTATCGTCATCGCAAGTTCGGTGCGGTCCGCGTGCTTCAACGGCAGGATCAGCCGACGCCCTTGTTCGTCATAGCGCAACGCGGCCCGAGCACGGCCGAACACCCGCGGGTCGGTTCGGCAACTTGGACACAGCCGATCAGGTCCGCCCAATGCAGCCGCCGCGAACGGCACGCCGCAGCGGATGCACATGGGCTCGGTGATGAACCCGGTCTGGCTGAAGCACGCCGCGCACAGCAGCCCTGGTTCAGCGACAAATGTATCGCACGTCACGCATTGCGGCGGCAGCAGCACGTCGAGCATTGCACGCCACGGTCGCCGGGCGACATCCCATGGCCGCCAGGCTCCATCAATGTGTGCCAGAGGCCTCACCAACTCCGAACACCACCGTGTCGTCGCGCTTGATCTGGTTCGCCAACTCGATCTCCCAGGTGAGGTAGGCGTTCATCGCTTCCTCGACACCGGAGTTGCGATCATACGCGCGCAAATACGAATCGATGCAGGCTTCATCTGGCGGCGTCGTGCGATCCTTCACCAGCGGGCGGCCGAACGCGTGCCAGGCGTCGGTGCCGCCGTCGAGCGCTTGCACCTCGGCCGCGCTCAGGGTCTTCATCTCATCTACCGCGAGGCGTGCCACCAGACCGTCCGGCGAGGTGACGACCACATGCTTCGCGCCTGCCAACTGCGGCTTCAGCGCGGCGAGGCGCGAGCGCACGCCCCAGATCGCGCCGGGGATATGGCCGTCGCGGTAATCGATGCTGCGTGCGAGATCGATCACGACGGTGCCTTCACCGCTGTCCAGCAGAGCGACGAGCCGCGTTACGTCGATCGTTGCGATCTTGGCGCCAAGTTCCGGTACCGGGAGGCGCTCGCGGCCGCTGGTGCGGATGGCGTCGAGGCCGCCTTCCACCACGAACACGT
>Ga0310811_10014862_pt1 | contig 10162 bp, 5 predicted proteins | sample YCmetagenome_FD_207642 | JGI IMG/M metagenome (GOLD analysis project Ga0310811, IMG submission 207642) | Soil microbial communities from experimental microcosm in Duke University, North Carolina, United States - YC | ecosystem: Engineered > Artificial ecosystem > Soil microcosm > Unclassified ...
CGGCTTACCTGGTTTCTCCTTGATAATCCATCCACGCATTTACCGGCCGTGGATGCGCTGTTCTCGCTGATGTGCTTTCACGCATCCCGTTTTGCGGCCCGGAAGGGAGAGAACGGTGAGATGGTCCTTTACGGCGACCAGGATGAATCCCGCTGGGACCAGCAATTGATCGCGCGGGGAGCCTTTCATTTGCACCGGGCCTCAGGGGGGAACGTATTGACCAAATATCACCTGGAAGCCAGTATCGCTTACTGGCACACGAGAAAGCCTGATCCACCCGAAAAGTGGGAGAATATCCTGCAACTATACAATCAATTGCTGACGGTAGCGTATTCTCCCATCGCCGCGCTGAACCGCACTTTTGCCTTGTGGCGGGCGCGGGGGAACAGAGATGATGCCATCGCGGCCGCGGAGAAGCTACAGCTCACTGATAACCCCTATTACTACACGCTGTTGGGAGAATTGTATACCGGCGTCGACGCCGATAAAGCATTGGAGCATTACCAACGGGCGCTTGTCCTTGCGCGGACTCCCGCCGACAGGGGCGCCATTCAGCGGGCTATGGATAACTTTTTTTAAGCCGGGGAAATGGCTTAATTTGTCGTTGGAAGACATCGGGCAAACCTATGAGTAAAGCATTTCCTTCCAATTCGCGCAGCATGATCGAGACCATTCTAGTGGTGCTGCTGTTGCTCAGCTTATTGCTGGCGGTATACGATGTTTTACGGGTGTTCTTTGGGGTGTTGACCTTCGCTCTCATCTTCTCCGTTTCCTTTACCGGGGCCTTTGAATGGCTGGTACGTCTGGTCCGCGGCCGGCGGGTGCTTGCGGCAGTGATCTATACCGTATTGCTGATCGCGATCATCGCCCTGCCCATTACCCTGATCATTTCGGCACTGCGACATCATGTCAGGGAGGCTATTGGGTGGATGAACGATATCAAGGCGAACGGGCTGCCGCCCTTGCCGAAGTGGATCACCAATCTGCCGCTGGCCGGAGAGGATATCAGCAGTTTCTGGCAACAGCTGCAAAATAGCCCCCGGGAAACGATCGCGACACATGGGGAACCCATCCGAACGGCTTTGCGGCATATCCTGACCAGCGGGGCGGGGATGGTCGGTACCGCGCTGCAATTCATCGCGGGGATCGTCATCTCCGCGTTCCTGCTTGTATCGGGCGAGAAGGCGCTGCACCCGATAAAGGCGGTGACCGTACACCTGCTGGGCAGGCGGGATGGGCTTTCGCTGATCCAGGCCACTACCGTGGCCATCAGAAGCGTGTCGATCGGGGTAATGGGAACGGCATTTATCGCGGCGATCCTTTCCTGGGTAGGTCTGATCATTGCCGGCATTCACCTGGCCATTCTTCTTTCTGCGCTGATCTTTTTCCTGGTGCTGATCCAATTGGGGCCGTTGGCGGTCTGGGTACCGCTGGTGATCTGGACGGCCAGCCAGGGGCATACGGGAACGACGATCTTCCTGATCATCTATGGCATCGCCCTGCTGATCGTCGATGGGTTGCTGAAGCCCGTGCTTATCGCCAAGAGCGGGGGGAAGCTTCCCTTTTTGGTGTTGTTCCTGGGCGTCGTAGGCGGGCTTGCCGCCTGGGGCTTTACCGGGATGTTCAAGGGCGCCATCATCCTGTCGGTGTCCTATACTCTTTTTGATTCGTGGTTGGAGAGACGGAATGTTCCTGTCGTGAGGACTCCGCGGCCGGGTGGGGAGGCGCAGTCGTAGGCATATGAATTTTCAAATATCAAGACGGGATTTTTTAGGGATCACGCTCGGGGGACTCGGGGCGGGATTTGGGGTTGATCGGGCTTCGGCGGCGTTGAGCGGCCTTGCGTCCGGCGCAGGTCCCGCACAGGAGGAGCTTGGGATACTCTGCCGGGAGCTTACCGCTACCTGGGCACAGACCCTGTTGCGACTCCAGGTGACGGACCCGAGCCGCGGGGCCGATTATGGCGGTATCTTTTGTCCAACGCGGAAGATGGTTCATGGCCGGGTCGGTGATACGATCTATCCTTTTATGCATATGGCGCGCCGGACGGGTGACCATCGATATGTCGATGCTTCGGTATTGTTATTCCGTTGGATGGAGGATCATGTCAGTCAGCCCGACGGGTCCTGGCTGAACGAGATCAGGGATTCGTGGAAGGGAACGACGGTGTTTACGGTGATCGCGCTTTGCGAGGCGCTGCGTTATCATGGGGAGCTGATGGACCCCGGTTTCCGGCGGGCTCTTGAGGACCGGCTGATGAAGGCGGGGGATTTTATCCATACTACGGTGAATATCGACTACGGAAATATCAACTATCCCTTGTCGGCCTCCTATGCCCTATCGTTGCTGGGTACTTTGCAGGACGTGCCCAGGTACCGGGAGCGGGGGCGGGAATTGACGCGGCAGGCGATGGGTTTTTTCTCGAAAACGGATGCGTTGGTTTTTGGTGAAGGAACTCCCTATTACCAGGCGAGTCCCAAGGGCTGCTTTTCCATCGACCTGGGCTATAATGTGGAGGAGACCCTGCCATCGCTGGCCCTGTACGGGCTGCTGAACAAGGATGAGGAATTGTTGGAGCTGGTCGTTCGCAGCCTTCAAACGCATATGGAGTTCCTATTGCCCGACGGTGGGTGGGATAATAGCTGGGGGACGCGGAATTACAAATGGACCTATTGGGGAAGCCGCACCTCGGACGGCTGTCAGCCGGCCTATGCCTTGCTGGCGGACCGGGATGCGCGGTTTGCCCGGGTCGCCGTGCGGAATACGCAGCTGCTTCGCGACTGCACCCATGAGGGGTTGTTGTATGGCGGGCCGCATTACCTGTCACATGGAGTGCCGCCGAGCGTGCATCACAGTTTTTGTCACAGCAAGGCTTTGACGACGGTGCTGGATCATGGATTGCCGGCGGTGGGTGGAACTGCCGTGGCGGCAAAGGCTGCTTTGCCGAGGGAGCTTACCTATGGCAGCCGGAAATTTACCGATATCCAAACCTGGCTTATTGCGGTGGGCGGTTGGCGGGGAACGGTGACGGCCTATGACCGGGAATACAAGGCCATGCATGACGGTCATGCGACGGGCGGGGCCTTATCGATGTTATGGCATGAACGCACCGGCCCCTTGCTGTGCGCCAGCATGACCAACTACCAGCTGGTAGAGGCCGGGAATATGCAGGCAGACGCTGATCCGCTGTCGATGCCGCTGACGCCAAGGATCGAATGGGTCAGGGATGGGGTGAGGCATTTAAGTTGTGCCGATCTGACGGCGACCGTGCAGGTTACGGGTGATGACAACCGGACAGTGGCGCTCGTCTCGGGCCAGGAGTATCGCTGTGAGTATGTGTTCACCCCAAAGGAGGTGAGGATCTCCTTTGCCTGCGATGCGCCGGGGGCGAGGGTCATCCTACCGCTGATCTCGCGTACCGGCGAGCCGGTAGAGATGACAGGGGATCGCAGGATGGTGGTGCGAAAAGCGTCGGTGGCGGTTGGGATCGAGGCGGACCGGCCGATCGTTCGACTTCCGACCACCGGGGAGCGGATGTTCAATTTCGTTCCGGGGCTGGAGGCGGTCCCCATCGCGTTCGACGGAGGGACCGTTGGGGTGGTTCTCTCCGTTCATTGAAGCGGTAGCGGCCAGTCATCGGTGCGGAAGGGGGCCAGCGGCAGGCCGTCTTTACCGGCGAGGTTGCCGATGGCGGCATTGGTATATTGATACCGGACGGCAACGGGTTTCTTTACAGCCGTGGAGGACACGATGAGCTTATTCCCTTCGATCTTTGCCTTTGCCGGATAAAATACCCGGTCCTCACCCGCGACGACCAGCGCTGACGGTTCACTGCCCTTTTGGACGAGCCCGTTTGGCGTGTTGTCAAACGTCAGCGTAACCTTGTCGCCTTTTACTTCCATGCTCTGATAAGTGGGGTCTTTGTAGGTTAAGCCGCTTTTACCATAGGTTTCGGCCAACGCCCAGCCGGCGAGGCGTAGACCCACGTCATGTTTATTCTTTGGATGGATATCGGCGGTGTCGTCCACCAGGTCGCTCACGACCACCATTCCCGTATTCTCAAGGCGCATCGCTTTGGCCTGCTGCTCGCGGACGACGGTGCCCATGTTGTTGGCGCCGTAGGTAAAGGGCGCGATCTGGACATAGTAAAAAGGCAGGGGCGCGTTCCAGGCGCTGCGCCAGGCGGCGATCATCGTGGTGAAGGCCTTGCAATAGGTATCTGCGTTGGCTGTGTTGCCTTCTCCCTGGTACCAGATGGCGCCGGCAATGGCAAAGGGGGTGACCGGCGCGATCATCCCGTTGAAGCAATAGCCGGGAAGATAGGGCCAGCCGTCGGCGGGCTGGAGACGTTCTGCCGAGGTCTTTAGCGTTACGTCCCCGGTGATCATGGCCGTAGGCGTCCACACTTCGACGGGAGTGCCGCCCCAGGATGCTTCGATGAGGCCGATGGGAACATTCAGCTCTTTATTGAGCTTCTTGCCGAAGAAATAAGCTACCGCGCTAAAAGACTTCAGCTGGATGGAATCGCAGGCCGCCCACTTACCGGGGCAGTCATCCTGCGGGCTGGTCGATGTCGTACGGGGGATGTGGAAGAACCGGATGTTGGGATTATTGCAGGAAGGCAGTTCGGCCGTTACATCGGGAAGGCCCCAGGTCTCGCACATTTCCATGTTCGACTGGCCGCTGCAGACCCAGACCTCGCCGACGAGGATATTGTCCAGCACGATGGTGTTGCCCCCTTTGATCCTGATCGTATAGGGTCCGCCGGCGGCGGGAGTGGGAAGAGCGATCTTCCAGCGGCCATCACGGGTACCCTGCACTGAATCAACCCTGTCGTTCCAGGAGGCGACGATGCGGATCTTTTCTCCCGGTTCGCACCAGCCCCAGAAATTTGCCTGTGACCGTTGTTGCAGGACCATATTACTGGAAAGGACATTCGGGAGCCGTACGTTGGCCTTTACGGAGAGGAAGGCGGAAGCAAGCAGGGCGAGCAAAGGGAGTTTTCTCATTGGGGACATTTTTGTGACAGCCTTGAAATTAGTTATAAATCAAGTAAATTGTCTTCTCCAATTAAAAATTATACTGCTATGTCCTCCATTTTCAGCAAGGGTTCGGTAGCTATTGTTTTAGCCTCTACCCTGCTCTCCCTTCCCGCTTTCAGCCAGCTTAAAGACCCCGTCATCGACAATATCGTCAAGGAAGAGACGGATAACTCCCAATTAACCGTGCTCGCACATGAGCTCTTCGACCGGATCGGGCCGAGGCTCGTGGGCACGCCGCAGATGGATAAAGCCAATGAATGGGCCGTTTCCAAATACACTTCCTGGGGCATCGCAGCCCATAATGAGAAATGGGGCGAATGGCGGGGCTGGGAGCGGGGCATTTCGCATATCGATCTGCTGACACCCCGGGTAAAGACCCTGGAGGCGATGCAGCTGGCCTGGAGCCCGGGCATGGGTGATAAGACCATCACGGCCGAGCTGGTGATCCTGCCGGATGTCGCCGATTCCAACGCCTTTCAGCAATGGTTACCCGCGGTGAAGGGGAAGTTCGTGATGATCTCGATGTTGCAGCCGACGGGCCGGCCGGATTACAACTGGCAGGAGTTTGCCACCCCGGCTTCTTTCGAAAAAATGAAGAAGGACCGGACCGCACAGCAGGAAGCCTGGGCCAACCGGATCAAGAAGACGGGGTACACCAACCGGACACTGCCGGTAGCTTTGGAAAAAGCGGGCGCCGCGGGCGTCGTGATCAACAACTGGTCGAATGGCTTTGGTGTGGACAAGATCTTTGGCGCCTATACGAAGAAGATCCCAACTATCGATATCGCGTTGGAGGACTATGGCCTGCTCTACCGGCTGACCGAATCGGGGGACAAGCCCACGATCCGCGTGCATACGGAATCAAAGGAGCGGGGCGTGGTGCCGACCTTTAATACCATTGCCGAGATCAAGGGCAGCGAGAAACCGGATGAATATGTTATCCTCTCCGCGCATTTCGACAGCTGGGATGGCGGCACCGGCGCCACCGACAACGGAACGGGTACGCTGACGATGATGGAGGCCATGCGCATCCTGAAAATGGTTTATCCGCATCCCAAGCGGACGATCCTGGTCGGTCACTGGGGCAGTGAGGAAGAGGGGCTCAACGGATCGAGGGCTTTTGTAGAGGATCATCCGGAGATCGTCTCGCATATCCAGGCCGTATTCAACCAGGATAACGGAACGGGCAGGGTCGTGAATATGTCCGGGCAGGGATTTCTGAACTCCTATGACTATCTGCAGCGTTGGCTGGCGAAGGTGCCCTCCAATATCCGGGATTCGATAAAGACCACGTTCCCGGGTATCCCGGGCGGGGGAGGATCGGATTTCGCATCCTTTGTCGCGATGGGAGCACCGGCCTTTTCGCTGAGCTCGTTGAATTGGTCGTATGGCACCTATACCTGGCATACGAACCGGGACACCTATGATAAGATCGTCTTCGACGATCTGCGGAATAACGCCATCCTGGCGGCGGCGCTTGCTTATATGGCGAGTGAGGACCCGGTGACGACCAGTCGGGAGAAGAGCGTGCTGCCGATCAATACGCGGACGGGCGAACCCATAAAATGGCCCGAACCGACCAAGTCCATCCGTAAAGGGGGAATTGATTAAATTGCGTTCCTTTTGGAGGTATGGGTTATGACGAGAGATGTTACCAATGCAGAGTTTCAATTAGCCGTACAGTATGTGAACCAGACTGCGCGGCCTATTTTCCTGACCGGCAGGGCCGGCACAGGCAAGACAACCTTTCTCAAATATATTCGTGAGAACAGCTTCAAGAAGATGGCCGTTGTCGCCCCCACGGGTGTAGCGGCAATCAATGCGGGCGGGGTCACGATGCATTCTTTTTTCCAGCTGCCTTTCGGCCCTTTTCTCCCCCGGGCCACCAGCAGGTGGAACCCCGAGCAGCCGGGCTTTTCGGATGCCAACAGCCTGTTCCGCAATATCCGGTTCAATGCCGCCAAGCGGGAGCTTTTGCAGGAGCTGGAGCTGTTGGTCATCGACGAGATCAGTATGGTTCGGGCGGACACCCTGGATGCGGTGGATACGATCCTGCGGCATTTCCGGCAGCAACCTTTGTTGCCGTTTGGCGGGCTGCAGGTGTTATATATCGGCGATCTGTATCAGTTGCCGCCGGTGGTATCGCCAGCCGAATGGGAAATTCTCAAGGCGTACTATGCCAGTCCTTTCTTTTTCGACGCCCAGGTGATCCGGCAGGCGCCACCGGTGTATCTGGAGCTGAAAAAGATCTACCGTCAGAAGGAAGGCCGGTTCATCGAGATCCTCAATAATATCCGGAACAACCGGGCGTCCTGGGAAGACCTCGAGCGGCTGCATGATCATTACCAACCCGAATTCATGACGCCGAAGGGCGACAACTATATTACGCTGACCTCGCACAATGCCAAGGCCGATGCGATCAACCAGGAGGAGTTGTCGAAGCTGCGGGGGCGGTCACAGGCGTTCGAGGCTTCGGTGACGGGGGAGTTCAACGATAAGGCCTATCCGGCGGAGAAGACGCTGACGTTGAAGGAAGGGGCGCAGATCATGCTGATCAAGAATGATAAGGGAGAAGTGCGGCGATATTACAACGGGAAGATCGGCACCATCAAGCGGATGGCGGAAGACCGGCTGACGATCGAGTTTCCGGATGAGCCCGACGAGCTGGTGCTCGAGAAGGAGACCTGGAAGAATATCCGGTATGCTTATAACCGCGAGAAGGATGAGATCGAGGAAGAGGAGCTGGGGAGCTTCCGGCAATACCCGATCCGGCTGGCCTGGGCGATCACGATCCATAAGAGCCAGGGGCTTACTTTCGATAAGGCGATCATCGATGCGGGCGCTTCTTTTGCGCCGGGTCAGGTATATGTGGCGCTGAGCCGCTTACGGGGACTCGAGGGACTGGTGCTGCGGAGCCGTATCCCTTCCTCGTCGATCAGCACCGATGCGCGGGTGGTATTCTATGTCGAGGACCGGCAGGCTGAATCGGCGGCGGCGCAGCTGGAGCAGGAACAGGTCGCCTTTATCGGGAATACGTTGCGGAAGGCCTTTCAGTGGGATCGGTTGGCGGATCAGCTACAGGACCACTGTACCGGGTATGCGCATCGAAATATACCGGGCAGGGAGACGGCTGTTGTGCTTGCCCGGCAGTGGCTGGATTGTTGTCTCGCACAGAAAGAGGTGGCGGAGAAGTTCGTCCGACAGCTGGATCAGCTGCTGGCGGGTGCGGAGAAGGATGGCTACCGCCAGCTGAGTGAGCGGGCGGCAGCGGCAGCGGGGTATTTTCTCAAGCAGTTGGAGGCCGAGCTGATCGGACCCTTGCAGGAGCATATTGGCGAGCTTCGGGGGAAGACCAAGCTACGGAAATATATACAGGAGCTTCAGGTGTTGAAGGGAGTTGTCGCCCGGAAGAAGCAACAGGTGGAAGATGCGGTGAAGATCGTGGAGGGTTTGCGGGCGGGATTGGATGCGGGGAGGTTGCTGACCGGGTTGGAGGATGAGCGGGCGCGAGCGAAGGTTACGAACGAGGGAGGGTCCGAGACAGCTTCGGAAGCTGTTGCGGGTGTTGCGGGCCGCGCGCCGCGGGGTGAGTCCAATAAGGTCAGCTTGCAGTTGTTCCGCGAGGGAAAGACGATCGCGGAGATCGCAACCCAGCGGGAGCTGAACGCCTCGACGGTGGAAGGGCATCTGGCTTCGTTTATTCTTACGGGTGAGGTGGATGTGAAGGAGGTGGTGGATGAAAGGAAGGTGGAGGCAATATTATCGGTAGTGCGTGTCTTGGGTACGGGCGCGTTGGGGCCGATCAAATCGCGCCTGGGGGATGGGTATTCCTTTGGGGAGATCCGGGCGGTTGTCAATTATTTTAAGAAGATAGAAAAGCGTTAGGGCTCCAGGGAGCCCTAACGCAGTGCAACGCCCTATTCGGTGCGCAGGCTTTTTACCGGGTTGGCGAACGCCACTTTTAACGCCTGGTAGCTGACGGTCAGCAGGGCGATCAGCAGGGCCAGCACGCCCGCCAGGGCGAAAACCCACCAGGACACCTCGATGTGAAAAGCGAAGTTTTGGAGCCAGGTGTGCATAGCCCACCAGGCCAGCGGCGAGGCGAGGACGAAGGCGATGAGCACCAGCACGAGAAAATCTTTTGACAGCAGGCCGAAGAGGGTGCCCGCTTTTGCCCCCAACACTTTACGGATGCCGAATTCCTTTGTACGTTGCTCGGCGGTGAACATGGCCAGGCCCAGCAGACCAAGACAGCAGATCGCGATCGCGAGGACGGCAAAACCATTGGAGAGGCTATGAACGATCGCCTCGCTTTTATACAGGTTGCGGTATTCCTCATCCGTGAACCGATACGTAAAAGGGAATTTTGGATTGAGACTCCGGCAGAGCGCCTCGAGCTGGCTCAGGGCCGGTTTTGTTTGTCCTGCGCGAATGCGGACCAGAATGCTACCCCAATTGACATTTGACCCTTCGTCGCCAAACCGAACGATGAGGGGGCGGATCGGTTCATGGAGCGAAGCATAGTGGAAATCCTTGAGGACACCGACGATCTTACCCTTTTTACCCCACATGGTGAGGTTGCGGCCGATCGGGTCCTTATAGCCGATGCGACGCAGGCCTTCTTCGTTGACCAGGTAGCCGACGGAGTCCGTTGGGTAGTCGGGGGAGAATTCGCGGCCCTGGGTCAGCTTGAGCTTCATCGTGCTGACAAAATCATAGCCGACCGCCATATTGGTGAACATGACGAGGTTGTTCGGGTCTTTGCCATCCCATTGGATCCCGCCGGTGCCATTGCCGACGTCGACGGGGCCGTCGCTGGTCCTCGCCACGGCCGCGACGGTGGGAAGTTGCAGCGCCGCCTGTTTGAAGGATTTATACTTCGCCTTGAGATCGCCTTCCAGGGGGATCGTAAGCAGGTTCTCGCGATCATACCCCAGGTTGATCGACTGGACATAGTTCACCTGTTCAGCAACGACGATGGTCCCGATGATCAGCACGATGGAGAGCACGAACTGGAAGACGACGAGGCCCTTGCGGAACCAGGCAGTTCCGGGGGAGAATTTGAGGGTGCCTTTGAGGACGCGGATCGGCTGGAACCCCGAGAGGAAAAGGGCGGGGTA
>Ga0310811_10014863_pt1 | contig 10160 bp, 10 predicted proteins | sample YCmetagenome_FD_207642 | JGI IMG/M metagenome (GOLD analysis project Ga0310811, IMG submission 207642) | Soil microbial communities from experimental microcosm in Duke University, North Carolina, United States - YC | ecosystem: Engineered > Artificial ecosystem > Soil microcosm > Unclassified ...
CGCGCGTGAGCGAGAGCAGGAGGCGCCGGACTTCGGCGGCGAATGGATGGTGCTGCCCATCGCGAGCGGCGTGCAGCCAGAAGATCTGACGTGTCGAGTGGGCCGCCGCCAGCGCATACAACATCGCGAGAACCGGCGTTTCCCCGATCCCCGCGCTGAGCAGCAGCACCGGTCGCTCTCCGGACTGGAGGATGAAGCTTCCGCGCGGTGAGCTGACGTCGAGCGCATCGCCCACCTGGATATGGTCGCGCAGGTAGGTTCCGGCCACCCCGTTCGGCTCGACCTTCACGCTGATTCGATAGTGCTCCGTCGAGAGTGGGCCCGAGAGGGAGTAGCTGCGAAACAGCGGTGGTGCGCCGGGTGTCGGCTGGAGGCGTGTGACCACGTACTGGCCCGGTAGAGGCGCCGCCAGCGGCTGACCGTCCCGGCTCTGCAAGGTCAGCGAGAGGACGTCCGCGGAATCGTGGTCGACCGCCGTCACCGCGAGCGGGCGAAATCCTGGTGCGGCCGCATGCGCGGCCGCCGGCAGCGCGAGCCCCGCGTTCCCAGTGACCGCGCCCGCGGTCTGGCTCTGCAGCAACGCCTCGAACGATGAGCGCCATCCGGGCGACAGCGCTTTGATTCGCAGTGCGCGCTCGAGCCCATCGCGTGCATGATTCGGCGAATAAAGGAGCGCGTTGATCTCGGCGACGGTCATTCGTTCTTCGGCCTCGCCCGCCTTCACGATCTCGTCGCCGGCGCCGACGTCGCCTTCCTGCAGGACCCGGAAGTAGAAGCCCGGCAGTCCGCTGGACGTCAGCAGCGCCGGCATCCGGGGTTCGTTCATCCGAATGCCGACGCGATAGCACGTGACGCGAGGTTGAGTAACCTCGAATAGCGCGCCGCCAATTCGATACCGGTCGCCGATGCAAACCGCATCGTCCGACAATCCTTCGATCGTGAAGTTCTCGCCGAACTGTCCGTGGACGAAGTCGGTCCTCTTCAACTCCTCCTGCCAGTGGCGATACGATTCGATCTGGTAGACGAAGACGGCGCGCTGCTCACCGCCGTGCCCGGCCAGGTCGCCTTGACCGTCTCCCTCCAGGTTCAACCGGCCGACCCGACAACGGCCACGCACCGGATCTTTCCAGATGCCGGTGTGCACGGTGCGACCCTTCCACGCGATGTCGCGCGGGAGTCCGACGTTCACCGACAGTAGTCGAGCCATCTTGCCCTGCGTTGGTGGAAACTCGTCGGACGTCCTGCGACTCTCTGCTGCTGCTCGAGCGTTTGGCCCGGTGCAAGAAACGGGCGGGTTCAGGCCTGTCCGTCGAGCGCCTCACTTGCCGTCCAGAGGGCGGCGCCGAGCAGCGTGATGTCTTTGAGGAGGAACGGCGCTCCCTCCCCGATGTTCGGCGTCGTGACCAGGAAGCTCAGCGTGACGACGAACATCGCCGTTGCGCCAAGACTCCCAATGGCCGACAAGCGCGGCGACCAACGGCGAAGTGCTATGAGCACGCCGATGATCAGCTCGACGACGCCGATCACCTCCGAGCCGTGCTGCACGCCGAATGCGGGATAGAGCCAGAAGAGTACCGGGCTATGGCTCACCATCGATTGAATGCCATTGGCCTCGGCCGGCGTCCATTTGAGAGCGCCGAAGAGGAGGAGAAAGAAGACGAGCGAATAACGCAGGATGAACCCGCCGATTCTGCGCAGTACGATGGCGCCGTTCGAGGACGCTGCGGCGGTGGCGCGATCGGGGGCGCCGATGGCTGACGACATCATCAACTCCGAGGAAGAGAAGCGCGGTCGGTCCGTCCGCCGCGACAGTGCACCGCGAATGCACATGTCCCCTCCAAAGTTCCTCAGAGCAAACGCGCCATTCACTTCCGCTCGAAGCCGTGCCTGACCAAAGCAACCTCGATTCGTGCGCGCAGCGACTCGGCATCATCGTCGGCGTCGAGGAGCCGGGAGACGCTACGCACGAATGCTCCCTCGAATGTGTACTGATCCCGGCAATGGTCGCAGATCTCGAGGTGGCGGCGAATTCGCTCCTTTCGCTCTGCATCAATCTCATCATCCAGATAGTCCCAGACACTTCGGATGACCTGCTCGCAGGAGATCTGATCTTCCGTGTGTTCGGTCATGTGAGTATCCTCTCATCGCTGTCTGGCGCCACGCTCGGCGCGACCAAGCCGATGTCGCGTGCGTGCTCAATGAGCGACTCCTGAAGGAGGCGGCGCGCTCGAAAAAGCCTCGAACGGACGGTGCCGACTGGAACACCGAGGGCCGCTGCGGCGTCCGCATACGTGTAATCCTCGACATCGACGAGAATCACGACCTCGCGATACTCGACCGGCATCCCATGCAACGCTTGTTCGAGGGCCGGCCCGAGATCGATTCGTAGAAACAGATTCTCGAGCCCGCTCGCTGATGCCTCCCAGTACAGCTCCGCGGTTTTTTGGAGATCCGTCTCGGGATCCTCGACGCTCACGACGCGGCGTTCGCGCTGCTGGGAGCGCAGGAACAGGTGGCGGCAGATGGTGAACAGCCACTTCCGGCAATCGCTCCCCGGTTGAAACGTCGTCCAGCTGAGGTATGCGCGCAGGAAAGTCTCCTGCGTGAGGTCGTCCGCGTCGGACTTGTCTCGGGTGAGCAGACGCGCGTATCGCGAGACGTTCGGCAACCAGCGAAGCGCCTCGGCGCGGAATTCCGCTTCCGTCGGCCTTGGGTGGTGGGTATCTGCAGAATCCATGACCGCCGGTATAGTCACAGCGTCCGCGGATAGTTCCGGCCGATGATCTGGAACTTTCACAGGCCCTCGTTGCTTTGCGAAGACATGGTCGATCAACATCCCGGCTCGGCGATCGCGAGATCGCCAGCACCCGACTACCAAATTACCCTGGCGAGGCCGAAGGACGTCCCGCTGCTGCCGGCGATCGAGCTCGCCGCGGGGAGGCTGTATGCCGGTCACGCGCCCGAGGAAGCTCTCACCGAGACGATGAGCGCGGAGGCCCACGCCGACGCCCAACGCCTCGGCCATCTCTGGGTAGCTCTCCTGAACGATGCTCCCGTCGCGTTCGCGCACGTCCGCGTGATCGAGGCGACAGCCGCACACCTCGAGGAGCTCGATGTTCACCCGGAGCACGGGCGCCGCGGGCTCGGGACCAGGCTGGTCATGACGGTCTGCGCTTGGGCTGCAGCTCGAGGGTTTCAATCGGTGACGCTCACCACCTTCAGAGATATCGCGTGGAACATGCCGTTTTACGCCCGGCTCGGATTCGAGGTCATCCCGCCCGGCGAACTCCGCCCCGCGCTGGTTTCACTGGTCGAAGATGAGGCACGCCGAAGTCGTGTTTCACTGATTCGTGTTGCGATGCAGCGTCCATGCATTGGCTAGGCCGCGGAAACACCCTCAACGACGGTAAGGTTTGATGCGCTCGTGGAATGATGCAGGGCATCGCTGGGCGTTGCTGCCGCTTCGACTGATCGTGGGATACGGCTTCATCGCTCACGGGCTGGCGAAATGGAGCAGAGGGCCTGCGAAATTCGGCAATTTGCTGCACGTGATTGGCATCCCCTTTCCTGCGCCGACGGCCTGGCTCGTCACTCTCCTCGAGGTCTTCGGCGGCCTGGCGATTCTCGTTGGCGCGTTCGTGGCGCTCGTGAGCATTCCGCTCGTCATCTCGATGCTGGTCGCGATGTTCACGGTGCAGTTCCGCTTCGGCTTCAGCTCGGTCAATACGATCGGTCTCACGCCGGAGGGACCGATCTTCGGACCACCGGGCTACGAGATCAACCTGCTCTACATCGCCGCGCTGCTCGCGCTCGCGTTGTCTGGACCGAGCATCCTCTCGATCGACGCCGAGCGCCGAAGGCGATGGAAGGACGATTCCAGGTGATGAGGCACGGCCATCTCTTACTTCGATTGGGAGTGCGGCGTTCATGAACATGTACTTCGGTTGGCTTGGCGCCATTGCGATCGTCGCGAGGGTGGCATCCGTGCCCTTTCACCATGACCAGGCAAAGCAGCCACGCGCGACAGCCGCGTCGCCGTGCAGCGCTGATTCGAATTACCAGCGCCTGGCCTTTTGGGTCGGCGATTGGGACGTCTACGACTCCGTCGGGACCCGTTACGCGACGCAGCGGGTGCGAACGGTGGTCGACGCCTGCGCGATCGCGGCCGAGTGGACCGGCCCGGTCGGCGACAAAGGGATGGGTCTGTCAGCGTTCGACGTGCGGACTGGCGAATGGAGGCAGGTGTACGTTTCGAACCAAGTGCCTTCGCCGTCCGGCGTGAAAATTCGGAGGTCCGATCCGTCGTACAGTGGACCGGGCGTCCGTTTCATTCCGCTGCTCGATCCACCTGCCGATGATCTCGCGCGCAGCCGTGTGACGATCGTTCCGTTGAGCGGCCAACGCGTCCTGCAGCTGTTCGAAGATTCGTCGGACGGAGGCGAGACGTGGCACACAAGCTTCAAGGCGGAACACCGATCGCAGGGGACATCTCCGCGGCGACCATGACCGACATTTCCCGGAGATCCGGGAAGACCCTGTTTTGTCCTTCCGCTGCAGCGAGGAGTAGTGCTCCGAGCTACGCGAGCGCGAAGTCGACCGCGGCGTCGACGTGAATCGCCGTCGTGTCGAACACAGGCACCGTCGTGTCGTGCTGCTTGATGAGCAGGGGGATCTCGGTGCATCCGAGAATCGCGCCCTGTGAGCCTTCGCCCGCGAGGCGGTCGATGATCTCGAGGTATCGGGTCTTCGATTCTGGGAGGAAGATTCCCTTCCCCAATTCGTCGAAGATCGTGGCGTGGATGAAGCCGCGTTCTTCGTCATTCGGGACGACCGCGGTGACGCCGTTCGCCGTGAGCCGATTCCTGAAGAAGTCTTTCTCCATCGTGTAGCGGGTGCCGAGCAGCGCAACGCGATCGAGGCCGGCGGCGCGGATTGCCTGCGCCGTCGCATCCGCGATGTGAATGACCGGCAGCTTCACGCGATCCTGCACCCGCTCCGCGACCAGGTGCATAGTGTTCGCGCCGAGCAGAAGCGCCTCGGCGCCGGCGTCCCGAACTCCTTCGGCGGCGTGCGCCACGAGTTGGAACATCGCATCCCAATCCTGACGCTTGTTGATCTCAGCGATGTCATGGTAGTTGAGCGAGTAGATGACGCAGCGGGCGAAGTTCAGCCCGCCGAGTCGGTCGTTGATCCGCTCATTGAGCAAACGATAATACTCGATCGTCGAGATCCAGCTGGTGCCACCGATGAGTCCGAGAGTTTTCATGGGCGAAAGTTAACTATGCCCTCGACGACGCTCCTCCCGCGGTGAGATACGAGGCGAGCTTGTTGAGCGTGCCGTTCCATCCCTTGCCGTGATTGTCGCGGTTCTCGACGGTGCGCAGGCCCTGATGGCGGAGCGTGAGCTCGGTCTTGCCTTTGAGATCGCGGAGGGTGAGGGACACAAGCGTGTCGTCGTCCTCCTCGCCGCCCTCCCATTTCCACGTGAAGACGATCCGCGTCGGCCGGTCGATCTCCTTGAACGTGCCGGCCACGGGAATGATGCGACCGTCGGACAGATGCATGGTGATCCGGTAGCGACCGCCGACGTGCGGCTCCAGCAGCGGAACTTCACAGTTGACTCCCTCGGGGCCGATCCAGCTCTGCCATTGTTCGCGCACCATCCAGGCGTCGAACACGCGGTCGGGCGAGGCGTCGAAGACGCGGGTGATCTCGAGCAGGGCGATGTCGTTGGGTGCGGTAGCGGGGGCGGTCATCATGGCTTTTTCCTCTCCGGATTCTTCTTGAGATGTGCGTCGAGACGGTCGAAGGCACCGCTCCAGTAGCGCGCGTAGTGGTCGAGGTGATCGGCGGCCACTTTCAGCGGCCCCGCCGTCAGGCGAACACGTCGGTGCTTCCCCTCCCGTTCCCGCTCGATGAGCGACGCCTCCTCGAGGACCTTGAGGTGGCGTGAGATCGCTGGCAGCGACACGTCGAAGGGCTCGGCGAGCTCGCCGACCGTCGCGTCGCCGTCGGCGAGTCGCGCCAGAATGGCCCGTCTGGTCGGGTCCGCGAGCGCGGCGAAAGTGGAGTCGAGTGCATTCATTTAACAACTACGTTAATTAACCTTTCCGTTAAGTCAATACCCTTCCCAACTCACGCGCCCAATCCGCTGTCTATCCGTCCGTCGCCGTCGCCGTCGTCCATCGCCCGCCGCCCGCCGCCCGGAACCTGATGCAAGCCATCGAACATCTCCTGCAGGACATGCGCTATGCGATGCGCGGCCTCCGCCGGTCGCCCGGATTCGCCGTTGCAGTGGTCCTGACGCTCGGCCTCGGCCTCGGCGCCAACGCGGCGATGTTCAACGTCATCGACCAGCTGATGTTTCGGCCGTATCGCTACCTGCGCGATCCGGCGAGCGTGAACCGCGTGTATCTCCGCATGCCCGGAGCGCAGCGCTTCCTCGGGCGTGAGTCCTTTCCGTACGCGCGCTACCTCGACCTCGAGAAGTGGACGACTTCGTTTTCGCAGACCGCGGCCTTCTTCCCGGTGACGGTCGCCGTCGGAACGGGCGATGCATCGCTCGAACGGCCGATCGCCGCGGTGAGCGCGAGCTACTTCGATTTTTTCGACGCGCGCCCGGTGCTGGGCCGGTACTTCGCCGCCGCCGAAGACGCGACGCCGAGTGGTGCGCAGGTCGCCGTGCTCGGTTACGAGTTCTGGAAAGCGGAGTTCGGCGGGCGCGATGTAAGGGGTGAGTCGATTCAGGTCGACAACGTATTGTGCACCATCATTGGCGTCGCACCGAAAGGCTTCGTCGGCGTCGCCGACGGGAGTGCACCAACGGTGTTCATCCCCATCACGACCTTCGGAGCTCATCAACCAGGCGGCTCGTCCGTCGAGTATTGGCGGCGCTACACGTGGGACTGGGCGGAGATGATGGTGCGCCGCAAGCCGGGAGTCTCCGCCGAGCAGGCGAGCGCGGACCTCACGCTCGCGTACATCCGGAGTCGAGATGCGGCGCGGGCGATCCATTCGTTCATGCCACGGCGCGACAAGGCGCGACCGATCGCAATCGCCGGCGCGCTCAAGGTCGCCGCGGGCCCGTATCCCGGACTCGAAGCACGGACGCTCATCTGGGTGAGCGGCGTCGCCGTCATCGTGCTGCTCATCGCGTGCGCGAACGTGGCGAATCTCTTCTTCGCCCGGGCGCTACGTCGCCGGCGAGAGGTTGCACTGCGAATCGCACTCGGCGTGAGTCGCGCGCGACTGATCGCGCAGTCGTTGACGGAGAGTCTCACGCTGTCGATGCTCGGCTGCGCCGTGGGGCTCGTTTTCGCCCAGTGGGGCGGCCTCGCACTCCGCCGTCTCGTGCTGCCCGATGCGACAGCGCTCGACGTGGGCACCGATTGGCGGACGCTCGGCATCGCAGTGGTTGCCGCACTTGTCGCCGGTGTGTTGATGAGCTTTGCGCCGGTGTTGCTCGCGGGCCGGAGCGACCTTACGAATACGCTCAAGTCCGGGATGCGAGAGGGTACGTACCAGCGTTCGCGTCTACGCTCGGCGCTACTCGTGTGCCAGGGCGCGCTGTCCGTGCTGTTGCTTGTCGGAGCTGGCCTGTTCGTCCGCAGTCTCGATCACGTGCGCGACATGCGGCTTGGCTACGACGTGAGCCCGGTTCTCATGGCGCAGTGGCAGCGTCGCGGTGCGGAGATGACGACCGCCGAGCGTATGGTTCTGCGGCGTCGACTCCTCGACGTCGCGCAGCGCATCGCCGGCGTCGAGTCCGCCGCGTTCGTGAGCAACGTTCCACTTCAGGGAACGTCGACCATGTCATTGTTCGTTCCGGGAATCGACTCCGTCGCCAGGCTCGGGCGATTCACCTATCAGAGTGCCAGCGTCGACTATTTCGGGACGATGGGAACTCGTATCCTGCGCGGGCGATCGTTCACGAATAGCGATGTCGCCGGCGCGCCGACTGTCGTTGTCGTCAGCGAGAGCATGGCGCGAAGGCTGTGGCCGGCCCAGAACGCTTTGGGACAGTGCGTGCGAGTCGGTGCCGATACGATGCCGTGCAGCACCGTCGTCGGAATCGCCGAAGATGCTGTACACGATCCCGTCGCCGATCAACCGATGCGCTACTATCTGCCGATCGAGCAGTTTCCCACCGAGGGTGGATCGCTGCTCGTGCTGCGAACCCGTGGACAACCCGGTGCAATGGCAGAGACTGTACGTCGCGCGCTGCAGGCGGAGATGCCGGGACAGCAGTACGTCACGGTGCAGCCGATGACGAATCTGTTCGACGCGCAGCGTCGATCGTGGCAGGTCGGCGCGACGATGTTCGCCGCGTTCGGCGTACTGGCACTCGTCGTCGCTGCAGTGGGTCTCTACGGCGTCATCGCATATATGGTTGCCCAGCGAATGCACGAACTGGGCATTCGCATCGCGCTCGGCGCACGGGCGGCCGACGTCGTGCGTCTCGTCGTTGGCGAGGGCGTTCGGTTCGCGACGTTCGGTGTCGCCGTCGGGACGGTTCTCGCTCTCGGAGCGGCGCGTTGGATTCAACCACTGCTCTTTCAACAGTCGGCGAAGGACCCGCTCGTCTTTGGAGTCGTGGGAGCTCTCCTGATCGGCGTCGCATTGGCATCGAGTGCGATGCCGGCGTGGCGAGCGATGCGTGCCGACCCAAACACAGTACTGCGAACCGAGTAGCGCATCGCAACCAAATCTTAACCGAACCCTAACGAGGCTTTCCGGGTCTCACACGTACGGAGTACGTCCCGTAACTCGACGACGCGTGCGGATCCCCCATCTGTAGCCGCGACGCGGACTCCATCACCGGAACATCCATGCGAGCGTTCGCCGCCACCCGCGCCGTCGTTGTTGCCGCAATCTGCGCTCTCACCATCGCTGCATCGTCAGCCGTCAGCCAGACTCCGCAATCCGAAACACTCACGGGAACGGTCAAATCGGACAGCGGTGTCGCCATTGCGACTGCGACGATCACCGTCACACCAGCTGGCGCTGGGTTCAGCGCCGCTGTGACAGTACGGTCGAGCTCTGACGGGAAGTGGACGGCGACAGTGCCAAACCGGGCCGCTGAGTACTTCATAACAGTGAGCGCGATTGGATGGGTACAAGCGCGAACCACGGCGAAATCCGCCGGTCCCGGGGCGACCACGCCAGTCGTCGTTGATTTCGCGCTGAAGAAAGCTGCGGTCGTTCTCGGGCCTGTGCGGGTGACGGAATCGAGGCGTCAACCTCCACCGCGCGAGGTCATCGGTGCCGACGTCGCGGGAACGGAAAAGGGCATCATCGCCGCCTCGGAGGTTTTTGCGGTGGCCGATCAGGGCGATCTTCTCGGGATGATATCCCAAGTCCCCGGCATCACGATCACCAACGACCCATCGAGCGGGCTGCCCGGTTTCTCGGTGCTCGGGCTCTCGAGCGCGCAGAACAACGTCACACTGAATGGGCTCCAGTTTGGTGGCGGCGAAGTACCACGCGATATCATCGGCGCCGTACGCGTCAGCGCGTCGACATACGATGTCTCGCGCGGCGGCTTCAGCGGCGCCCAGCTCTCGGTGACGCAGGCGCCGGGAAACAACTTCGTCAACCAGATCGTCCACGCCACCTTCGATGCTCCGGGACTCCAGGCCACCGATCGCATCGGACGCCGGCTTGGACAGCAATACACCAACACCATTTTGAGCGGCGGATTCAGCGGCCCGATCATTTTCGATCGCGTCTTCTACAACGTTTCCGCGCAGGCAGGCCGACGCTTCAGCGATCTCTCATCGCTGCTCACCGGCGATCCGGCGGCGCTCGCCGGACTTGGCATCTCGCGCGACTCCGTCTCGGCGTTGACGGCTGCCGCCGCAGCGCGCGGCATTCCGATCAGCGCATCCGGCATCCCCGATCGACGGCAGACGGACCAGGCGTCGATGCTCGCCCGTTTCGACTGGAACCCAACGCAACAGGCCGTCGGCAGCATCACCGGATCGCTCCGTCACAGCAAGTCGCTCGCATCGTTCGTGTCGACGACCGCGCTCCCCGGTCACGGCGGCGACCTGACGAGAAATGGCGGCGACGCGACGGCCGAGTACTCGGCGTTCTATCGCACGACCATTCTCAATGTCACTCGCCTCGGCGCGCACACCGACGCAACCGAAGCGACGCCA
>Ga0310811_10014864_pt1 | contig 10160 bp, 10 predicted proteins | sample YCmetagenome_FD_207642 | JGI IMG/M metagenome (GOLD analysis project Ga0310811, IMG submission 207642) | Soil microbial communities from experimental microcosm in Duke University, North Carolina, United States - YC | ecosystem: Engineered > Artificial ecosystem > Soil microcosm > Unclassified ...
ATGCAGAAGGATCCCGCCAAAGGCTCCTTGCGTGGTAAGTTCAAGCGCGCCGGCTGGGATGACGCCTACCTGACCGCGCTTCTCGCCCAATTCTGAAATGCGATTACCCTGGCCGGTCAACTGTCCGTTGCGCGCCTGACGGCCTGACTTTTCGGGCCGACTGCTGTAATGCCCCGTCCCGGGCAGGAACGCCACCGCCCACGGAAGGCAAGCGAGGAAGAGCATTGACGGCAATGGACCTGACCGACGAGCAAGTGGCCTTCCTGGCCAATCTGAGGAACGGCGCCTGCCCTGCCGTCGCGGCGCTGGACGCCAGCATGATCGGGCCGCTGATACGGGCTCATCTCGTGCGATGGGACGATGATCCGGCCGAGAGCGCCAGGCGGCAGCGTGTCCCGGGAACGACCTTCACGCTCACCGACCTGGGGGAACAGTGGCTGGTTGAGCTGGAGGCCGGCCACCAACCCACGGAATAGCAATGCATACCTTCGGCGCGCCACTGGCTCCTGCCGAGGAGCGGGCACACGACTTCCCACTCTACACCAAAGCCGAAGTTTCGGCCGATCTCGCGGTTCATCTTGTGGCTCTTGCGGCGGCCATCTACGCAGTCGGCAGGCTGTTCCTTGCGGCATCTCACACATCGGATGTTGAGCAGGCTTTTGCCCAGATCATCTATGGTTGCGCCTTGGCAGGCATGTTGACCTCCTCGGCCGCCTACAATTTCAGTCCTCCAGGTCGCGGGAAGGAACTGCTGCGCAGGATCGATCGCGCCATGATCTTCGTGATGATAGCGGGCACCTACACGCCCTTCACACTCTATGTGTTCACGGGCCAGGAAGGCCTGCTGGCCTGTCTTCCGATCTGGTCATTGGCTGCGATGGGTATCGCTGTCACCTTCGTATTTCCGCGGCGATTCGAACGACTGCTGTTTGCACTCTATCTCATCATGGGATGGATCGTGCTCGGCACCGGGCGGACTTTCATCCATCACCTCTCAACCCCAGTGCTGTGGCTGCTGTTGGCAGGAGGGGTCGCCTATACTCTGGGCGCTGCCATACAGGAGCGGTGTCGGTTCCGATTCGACAATGTCGTCTGGCATGCGCTCGTTGTACTCGGCGCCAGTTTGCATTGGACGGCGGTCATTCGCCTGTTCACGCACGCTGATGCCGGTTCATGAGCACAGAGCAACCGTCCTGACGGCGCGATTTCATGGCAGCCGCAACATTGGACCGTACAGCCACACAAGCCAGATCGACGCGGTGAGGAATGCACCGAGCGGCAACGCAGTGGTCGCCTGCATCGTACGGCCCGTAGCGGCGGCAATGCCCGCGAACGCAAGTCCGGCAACCGCGGCCAGCAACAGGACGAATGGCAGCGCGCCGAGACCAATCCAGCTGCCGGCCGCGGCCAGCAACTTGGCATCGCCGGCACCCAGACCCTCGCGTCCCCGCACTGCGCGATAGAGCAACGCGACACCTCGCAGCCCGAGATAGCCGCAGACTGCGCCCAAGGCGTGCCAGAACATGTCGTCCGGCACAGTCAGGACCGTAACGCCAAGACCGCTCAGCAACAGCGGCAGCGTCAGCACATCGGGCAACAGGAACCACTCGACATCGATCCAGCCAAGTGCCAGCAGCATCCATCCGAGAAGGCAGGCGATCCACGCCTCCTGCGGGGTGTCGCAAGCGAGGACGGCCCAGGCGGCAACGCAGAGAGCCGCCAGTTCGATGATGGGATGAAACCAGTCGATGGGATGGTGGCAATAGCGGCAACGTCCCCGTTGCAACGCGTAGCTGACCAGGGGCACCAGGTCGAGCGGTGCAAGTCGAGTGCCGCACGCGTCGCAGCCAGATCGTGCCAACACCACCGGCAAATGCCGCGGTAGCCGATGAATGAGGACGCCAAGAAAACTACCAATGAAGGGAGCGACCAGCAGCGGCATCGTCCACGTGAGCACGCGCTAGGTCCGGTCCGATGCCACCAGGCGTGATGCCAACTACAGACGGGCCATCAGGAGTACATCAAGCCAGCCCGTACACCGCGCACGCATTCTCTCGGAAGATCATCGCACGTTCCTGCTCGCTCATTGCGATCTTGAACGCCGCGGCCGGATCGTCGTAGTCCCAATGCGGATAGTCAGTGGCAAACATCAGGCGATCCCAACCGATCCAATTGAGCGTATCGCGAAGATGCTCCGGCTGCTCGGGCTCCTCGACCGGTTGCGTGGTGAACCACAGCTGCTCGCGGATATACTCCGACGGCGGGCGCCTGCACTCAGGCACTTCGTCACGCATGCGCGCCCAGTGCCGATCCAGCCGCCAGCACAGCGCAGGGAGCCAGGCGAAGCCGCCCTCGATCATCACCATACGCAGCCGAGGAAAACGCTCGAACACGCCTTCCAGTGCCAGGCTCGCCACCTGCGCCTGGAAGCTATGCACGTTGATGTGGTGGTCCTGCAGATAGTAACTCGGCCAGCCGCTGCCGGTGGAGGCATATCCACCACCCACGCTGTTGACATGCACGCCGATCGGCAATCCCGCGCTCTGCGCCGCCGCGAAGATGGACCAGTAACGTTTGCGGCCCAGTGGCTCGTTGGTCTTCGATGGCAGCAGGATCTGCACGAAGCGCGCATCGCCGGCACGTCGCGCGATCTCCTCCACCGCAAGGTCCGGGTCTTCATGCGCGACGGTTACGCTGGCGCGCAGGCGCGGCTCCGGTTTCACCCACTGCTCGATCTGCCACTCGTTCACCGCGGTGCAAAGCGCGGCGTCGAGATCGGTGTTCCGCGCGCTGCCATGCAACGGTGACAGAATGCCGACGGCGGTGTCGTTCGGGTCAAGCAACTGCGTCTGCATGAACGCCAGATCGGATCCGGGCGGACCACCCGCGGGCGGCCACGCATCCCGCCGTGCGGTTGCGGGCGCGGCTTTCGGATATTGCGTGCCGGTACTGAACGGCAGCCGCGCCTGCGCACCGTACTCCGCCAGATGCTTCTTCCATCGCTCCGGCAGCCACGGATGCAATTCCGACCGGTTCCGTGTGGTGGGATGGATATCGCAGTCGATGATGCCGGTGCCGATTGAGCGCGTGGTCTCGCGCGCCAGAACTTCGCTCATGCCAGCGTCTCCCTCAAACGCGGATAGGTAGCCAACGGATTGTCGACCGCCAGCTTCTGGATAACGTCCGCCGACAGTCCGGGCGGCAACGCCTCGCGTCCGTCGAAATGCCAATGCGGAAAGTCGGTAGCGAACAGCAGCAACTCGTCGCTGTCGATATGTTCCATGATGCGTTCGACCTCCGCCGCGGTTGGCGCATCGAACGGCTGCATCGTCATGCGCACGTGCTGGCGCACCAGTTCGGCAGGCGAACGGGTGAACCATGGCGTTTCGCTGCGCAGGCCGCGCCAGGACTTGATAGCGCGCCACAGGAATGCAGGCAGCCAGGTGACACCGGACTCGATCAGCACGATCCGCAACGATGGAAAGTGATTGAACACGCCCTCGCCCATCAGGCTGAGCAGTTGCGACTCGAACCCCATGCTCTGGCCGACATAGTCCTGCACATAGTGCGACGGCCATCCGTTCGAGGTCGGCGCATGACGGAACGCACTGCCGGCATGGATGCCGATGGGCAGATCATGCTTCACAGCGGCTTCGTAGATCGGCCAGTAATAGCGGCGTCCGAGCAGCATCTCGTTCATCGCAAGCAGCTGCACCTGCACGAACCGCGTGTCGGCGGCTCGGAGCTCGATCTCCGTCGCCGCGTAATGCGGGTTCTGCGCCGGCACGACGATGCTGGCGCGCAGCCGTGGATCACGGTCCAGCCATTCAGCGGCAACCCAGTCGTTCACCGCGCGACACAGCGTCTGCGCCAGATCCTCGCTGTGCACCGCCTGGCCACCGTACAGGCAGTTGACGATGGCGGCGCGGCTGTCGAAGCCGTCGAGCGCCTCGCGTTGCAATATTGCGAAGTCGGTGCCGGGCTTGCCTTGCGCGGGCCGCCAGTCGGGGCGGCAGGCAATCGGCGTGCCCGAAGGATAGCTGGCAAGCTCCAGCCCATCCGTACCGCGCGAAACGATCATGTCCTGCCAGGCCTCGGTCATGTACGGCAATAGCGACTGCATCGCAGGCACTGTCACGTGCACGTCACAATCGATGGGCCTGGAGGGGAGTTGGTTCATGCGGTGTTCAGCTCATGTGTTTCGTGAACGGCGTTACGGCGAAGCGTGGCGCAAGGGAACTACTTGATCCGTGCGATGTCCATGGGGCTTTACGTCGATTGACGCCTATTGTCCCGACTGACTACGGTCAGCGCAATAGAACTCGGCACCGATTGGGAGGAACTGAATGAACGCACTGTTGCGGGTGTGCACGGCGGCCATTGCGCTTCTGTGGAGTGGCGCAGCCGGCGCGGAGAGCGTCGCGCGTGTCGGCGTGTCGGCGCGTGACATGGGCGCGTTGGATCCCGCCTTCGGTATCGGCAACGGCGACGAGTTTCCGATCCGGCAGATTTACAGCACTCTGGTCAGCCCGCCGGATGGCACGTCGAAGGTCATGCTGAACGACCTGAAGGGCGAGCTCGCGGAACGTTGGGAGATGACCCCGGACGCGCGCCACTTCACTTTCCATCTGCGTCATGGCGTGCAGTGGCAGCGCGGCTATGGCGAGGTCACGTCGGACGACGTGGTGTTCACTTTGGCGCGCATGCGCGATCCTAAGACCGGCACGGCGTATGGCGCGAATTTCCGCCAGATCGAGAGCGTCGATGCACCCGATCCCTACACCGTGACAATCAACCTGAGTACGCCAAATCCGTTCTTCTACGTCTTCGCGCTGATGCCGCGATTCGGCGGCTACATCCTGCCGAAGCGCGCAGTGGAGGAGCTGGGCGAGAATTTCCGGCGTAACCCGGTGGGCAGCGGCGGATTCGAGTTCGTCGCGTACGAACCCAAGCAGAAACTGGTGCTGCGCGGGTTCGACAAATACTGGGAAGGCAAGCCGAAGATCGACCGGTTGGAGGTCTTGTACTTGCCGGAAACTGCTGCCCGGACGTTGGCATTCGTCAAGGGCGACGTCGACATGATAGAGGGCGCCACGGTCCCCGGTTGGATTCCAAGCGTCAAGAAGCAAAAGCCTGACGTGGTCTTCGACTTCGGTCGCCCTGGTGCCGTCTTCGCCATGCACATCAACATGACGCGCAAGCCGCTCGACGATCTGCGGGTGCGCCAGGCCATCGCACATGCGATCGATGTAACGGTGTGGCAGGGAGCGTTCGGCGACTTCGTGCAGCCAATGTACGGCGTCTCTCCTGTGGGCTTCTATGGCGCGTTGGACAAGGAGGATGTGCCGACGGACTGGCCCTTTACCTACAACCCGGAGCTTAGCCGCAAGCTGCTTGCCGAGGCCGGCTTCCCGAATGGATTTCCGCTGGACGTGTTCATCAGCGAGCGCGAGGAATACAAGACCAACCTGCTGATCGTGCAGGAGCAGCTTCGCAAAGTTGGCATCCAGCTCAACATGCGAGTCGTTGATCATGCGAGCTACCATAACGACATTCGCCGCGACCTCGACTCGTTGATCATCTATGGATCGGGACAGCCGCCACTGACCCAGGCGGTGTTGAATGCGTTCTACAACTCCCATGCGATCGTCGGGAAGCCGACGCGCAACATGAACTTCAGCCATCTCGGCGACGTCGCCACCAATGCCGACACGCTGATGGACGAGGCGAACCAGGAGACCAATGACTCCAAGCGCCTGGCGTTGCTGAAGCAGATCCAGTTGCAGATCCTCGCGCAGGTGCCTGTGATACCGCTGCCAAGCCCGGCGTCGTCCTGGCTGCACGGCGGCAAGTCGCTGGAGATCGGTTTTCCGGTGACGGCCTATATGGGGACGTTCTCACTTGCCAAGGCGTCCAAACCGTGACGGACCAGGTCGGTCATTTGTCGGCATCCAGCTGAGCCATGGCGGGTTACATTCTCCGTCGTGTGCTTGAGGTCGTGCCGACGGTGTTCCTTGTGCTCACGTTGGTATTCCTCGCCTTGCGCGTCATGCCGGGCGATCCGGCGATCGCAGCTCTGGGTGAATTCGCCACGCCGGACGCGATCGAAACGTTCCGTGCAAAGCTGGGACTGAATGAGCCGCTGTGGGTGCAATATGCCACCTTCGTGCGGGACGCACTGACGCTGGATTTCGGACACTCGATGGCGAATGGCAGCTCCATCGATGCGCTTCTGGCACAGAGCCTGCCGTACACCATCAGCCTCGCCCTCGCTGCGACGTTGATCGGTATCGTCATCGGCATCCCACTCGGCGCATTGACAGCCGTGAAGCGTGATACCGCAGCCGATGGGTTTGGCCGGATTTTCGCGCTGATCGGTTTCTCCTTGCCCGACTTCTACGTCGGCGTGCTGCTGTTGATAGTTTTCTCGCTGCATCTGGATTGGTTCCCGATGCTCGGCGGCGGCGATGGGTTGCTGGATCAGCTGCATCACCTTGTGCTGCCAGCCATCACGCTGGGCGTCGTCATGGCGGCATTCGTGATGCGGCTGACTCGTTCCGCGCTGCTGGAGGTGCTGCGCCGCGACTATGTCCGCACGGCGCGCGGCAAGGGCATGGCCGAGCGCCAGGTGATCTTCAAACATGCGCTGCGCAATGCACTGATCCCGGTCACCACCGGCCTGGGGATTTACCTGCTCACCACGCTGTCCGGCACGATCACGGTGGAACTGGTGTTCTCCCGCCCCGGCCTCGGCACCCTGCTGATCGGAGGCGTCACCGCGCGCGACTATACACTTGTGCAGGCAGGCCTGGTTGTGTTCGCTTTCTTCGTCGTTGTCGTGAACCTGCTGACCGACCTGCTGTGTGCAGCGATCGATCCGCGTATCACACTAAGATGACGTCCGTACCATGAGCGACGCAGCGCTGCCGCGAGACGGCCAGGCGACCCTCCTGGTCTACGTCTCGACCAACAAGCTGACTACGATCGGTGTCGTGCTGAGCGCGCTGCTGATCGTCATCGCGTTGGTCGCGCCCTTCATCGTGCCGCATGATCCGCTGGACCAGAGCTTCCTTGCCGCAGGTCAAGGGCCGTCCGCCGAGCACTGGTTCGGCACCGACGCGTTCGGCCGCGACGTGTTCTCCCGCGTGCTGATCGGTTCGCGTGTGTCACTTTCGATCGGCATCGTGGCGCCGGTGCTCGCCGCGATCGCCGGTGTATGGACAGGCATTCTCGCTGGATATTTCAGTGGCTGGACCGATCGGCTGCTGTCGCGCTTCGCCGATCTGCTGATGTCGTTTCCGTCCCTGCTGCTTGGCGTCATGGTAGCCGCCGCTCTCGGTCCAAGCTTCAAGAGCGCCGTCATCGCCATTGCGGTTGCGCTGTTCCCGCGCTTCGTGCGCCTCGCCCGCTCATCGACGCAGGTGCTGCGACGCGAGCCGTTCATCGACGCCTCGATCGCCGCCGGGCGTGGGCCGTTTTCCATAATGCTGCGCCATGTTCTACCGAACATTGCGGGTCCACTGGTGGTCGCGCTGTCACTGTGGATCGCGACGGCGATCAGGCTGGAGGCGGCACTGTCCTTCCTGGGCCTTGGCGCACAGCCGCCCACTCCTTCCTGGGGCAACATGATACGTGACGGCATGAGCGACCTTGTGGGCGATCCCTGGCCCGCGGCATTCGCCGGCGCGGCTATCACCATAGCGGTGCTCGCGTTCAACATGGTTGGCGACGCTTTGCGCGACATGCTCGATCCAGAGATGGAGACATGACCGCGCTGCTTGAAGTGAACGACCTTCGCGTGCACCTGTTCACCGGCCGCGGAGTCGTGCGTGCGGTGGATGGTATCGGCTTCTCGCTGGAGCCGGGCCGCAGCCTGGGCATCGTCGGCGAGTCAGGCTGCGGCAAGAGCATGACAGCGTTGTCACTGCTGCGGCTGATCCCGCAGCCTCCGGCGCGCATTGTCAGTGGCCAGATCCTGTTCGACGGCGCCGACGTGGTGACGATGAACGCGGCGGCACTGCGTGAATTGCGCGGCAACCGCATCGCCATGATCTACCAGGATCCGATGACGACACTGAACCCCGTGTTCAACATTGGCGAACAGATCGCGGAATCCGTGCGGCTACATCGCGGCGCAGCACGCGCGACCGCAGCCGCGCGAGCGATCGAGATGCTGCGTCTGGTTGGCATTCCCGATCCCGTGCGTGTTGCGAGCGCTTATCCGCACCAACTTTCCGGCGGGATGCGCCAGCGCGCGGTGATCGCCATGGCGCTCGCCTGCGATCCGAGGCTGTTGATTGCCGACGAACCCACTACGGCATTGGATGTGACCATTCAGGCGCAGATCCTGGAACTGCTGCGTCGACTGCAGACAGAGCTCGGTATGGCGGTGATCCTGATCACCCACGACCTGGGAGTGATCGCCGACCTGGTCGACGACGTAGTGGTGATGTACGCGGGCAAGGTGGTGGAACATGCGCCGGTCAGCCGATTGTTTGCCGCGCCCGCACATCCGTACACACAGGGTTTGTTGCGCTCCGTTCCCTCGCTCGATTCGCGCGTGCACCGCCTGCGCACAATCGAGGGTGCCGTGCCGTCGCCATTCGCCATGCCGTCAGGCTGTCCGTTCCAGCCGCGCTGCGCACACGCAATGGATGTGTGCCACGAGTTGGAACCGTCCTTGACGCCAGCCGGCGGCGGCGCTCTTGCGGCGTGCTGGTTGCTGACGCAGCAACCGCATGCACCGGATGCGGCGACGGGCGCACTGGCGCGCTCATGAGCGAGCCGTTGCTGACGGTCCGTGACCTCACCAAGCATTTCTCCATAACCGGCGGCCCGATGGGTGTCCGCGCAGTGGGCACAGTGCGCGCGGTGGATGGCGTGTCCTTCAGCATCAACACGGGCGAAACACTGGCGCTGGTTGGAGAATCCGGCTGTGGCAAGTCCACGACCGGTCGAATGTTGCTGCGGCTGACCGAGCCGACCGCGGGCAGCATCCACTTCGACGGCAACGACCTGATGAAATTATCTGCAGGCGAATTGCGCCGCGCGCGTCAGCACATTCAGATCGTGTTTCAAGACCCGTACGCCTCGCTCAGTCCGCGGCAACGAATAGAGGACATCGTCGCCGAACCGTTGGACGTGCATCGGCTATACAAGTCACGCACCGAGCGGCGGGAGCGCGTGGTCGAACTGCTGCGGCTGGTGGGACTTGACGCGCTCCACCTGCGCCGGCGCCCGTTCGAGTTCTCCGGTGGGCAGCGTCAGCGGATTGCCATTGCGCGTGCCCTGGCGCCCGAGCCCCGGCTTGTGGTGGCCGATGAGCCGGTCTCCGCGCTTGATGTCTCCATCCAGGCGCAGGTGGTCAATCTGTTGCAGGATCTGCAAGAGAAACTGGGCGTCGCCTACCTGTTCATCTCGCACGATCTTGCAGTCGTGCGGCACATCGCGCGCCGGGTGGCAGTGATGTATCTCGGCCGATTGGTGGAACTGTCAGAGACTGAGACGCTGTTTACCGCGCCTTACCATCCGTACTCGCAGGCGCTGCTCTCCGCCGCACCCGCGGCGGACCCGGAACGCAGGCGCAACAGGATTATCCTGAGCGGAGATGTGCCGAGCCCGGTCAACGTGCCGTCAGGCTGCCACTTCCATCCTCGCTGCCCGATCGCGCGACCATTGTGTCGAACGAACCCTCCCACGTTGCGCGAAGTGGCTCCCGGACGCCTTGCTGCCTGCCACTTTGCCGCACCTGATCCGATCCCGGCTTGATCTGCGTATCGACCGCATAGGTTGGCCAGTCGCAATCGTCGGGCGTATGGATCAGCATGGGCAGTGAAGTTGCGAAGCAGCGAGAGCTTCCGAACCAATGGCTATTCCTGATGGAGCAAGACCATGGAATACGCGAAACTTGGTCGAACCGGCCTTGAAGTGTCCAGGATCTGCCTGGGATGCATGAGCTATGGTGCCTCCGATCAAGGCAATCATGCCTGGAGCCTGGATGAGGACGAGAGCCGTCCATTCATCCGGCGTGCATTGGAAGCCGGCATCAACTTCTTCGACACGGCCAACCGCTACTCGCTGGGCAGTTGTGAGGAAATCCTGGGACGCGCGCTGAAGGATTTTGCGCGGCGCGACGATGTAGTGATCGCTACAAAGGTCTA
>Ga0310811_10014865_pt1 | contig 10160 bp, 10 predicted proteins | sample YCmetagenome_FD_207642 | JGI IMG/M metagenome (GOLD analysis project Ga0310811, IMG submission 207642) | Soil microbial communities from experimental microcosm in Duke University, North Carolina, United States - YC | ecosystem: Engineered > Artificial ecosystem > Soil microcosm > Unclassified ...
CGGATTTCTGCGGGTCGAAGATCTTTTCTTTCGCGACGTCGATGATTTTCTCCTGGATATATTCGTGTGCCGGGCGGCCCGTTTCTTTTTTTACAACGTCTCCCAGGTAGTTGGGGGATATATGCAGTTGGGCGGCGGACCAGGCGACGGAAGGCACGCCGTTGACCTGCGGCTGTTCGGTGGCGTAGTATTCGTTGAGCAGCGTCTCGAAACGCGCAAGTATACCCTTGTTGGCTATTTCGCGGGTGATGAACTGCCGGTCATAGTAGCGAAGGGCATAGTTGAGGAGCAGTTCGATATTGGAGACGATCAGCTGTTTGGTGTGTTTGTCGATGGAGTGCTGGAGTTCTGTGCGGATCTTTTCGAAACAGTCCAGAACCGTCTTTCTCTCTGCGTCGGAGAGGTGCAGCGCTTCATTGGTCTGATAGGAGAAGAAGCTGTATTCATTCATCTTTTTTCCGAGGATCGTGCCCTTGATAAAGTCGGGGTGGAAGACGAGGACCTGTCCTTTCGGCTGGTAGACGGGGGATAAAAAAAGCCGCCTCGAATGAGGCGGCTGCTGGGGGTCGATTTTAAGGGTTCGACCCGGGAGGACTCGCGGGTCGGGAAAATAGGCAAGGCGCCATAGAGGCGATGGTTATGGTAATCAGGACAACTCATTTTTTTCGTTTTGCATAGGATTGGGATGTTAGTTGGAAGATATCGCTGACGGACAGGTCGAACAGGCCGCCGATCTCGAGCAATTCCCTGACCTGAAAATTCTCTACCTGGTTGATCAGCCGGCCGAGCCGCTGGCGTTTGATCCGGATATAGGTTGCCACCACATACCTCGGGATGAACTCAAATATATCCTTCAGTGTCTTTATCTCGCCTTCGGTGAACATATCGCGGACGTCCTGATAGCGGGCGTCTCTTTTCTTCAGCGACCCGGTCGGAAAACTCCTGCAATCCTCCTCGATAGTCTGCAGCATTTCGGGTAGCGTCAGTGCGCAAAATCGTCCGACGAGCAACAGCTCTTTCACCGTAAACTCTTCCGGATGCTCTATCAGCTGGTTGAACCGCTCTTTCTTCTTCCCAAGATCGTCGGCGATGATACTCTTGGGTACCAGGTCGATGATATCGCTGAATTTCTTTATTTTGCCTTCGTTGAATCTTAGTCTTACGAGCTTGTACCTTGCATCCCTCATATTCAAAGAAAGTTGAAAAAATTAGTTAGAATTGTTTCCTGGACCCGATTGTCCCCCAGTTTGGACCCGCATTTTCCCCTTCATTGGTCCCTTGTTTTCCCTTTTTTTGGCCCTTTTTTGCCCTTTTAAAATTGGTTAAGCCTTCCGGACCCCGACGGCACGCTTTAATAGAGCCTCGCCGTAGCGTCGCTTGATGGAGTCGATGGACTGATAGAGCCGGATATTCTCCTGGGTATCTTCGTATAGCTGTATCTGGTAGTTGCCGGGGATCAGCCGGGTAAAGCGGATGCCTACCAGCCGCACCAGCATCCGCCGGTCGTAGAGCTTGTCGAAGAGCTCCTGCGCCGTCCGCAGCAGCAGGTGATCCGAGTTCGTGAAATCGATGGTCTTCTGCCTGACTACCGTGTCGAAGTTGGAATACCTGAGCTTGACCGTTACGCAGCCCGTGAGGCGGTCCTGGCTGCGCAGCTCGAACCCGACCGACTCCGTCATCCGCACCAGCTGGGCGTGGAGGAAGTGCAGGTTGATGGTATCCGTTTGAAAAGTCTGTTCCGTCGAGATGGACTTCTGCTCCCGGTAGGGAATCACCGGCGAATCGTCCAGACCATTGGCCTTGCGCCACAGGTCGACGCCCGTCTTTCCGAGCATCGTCTCCAGCATCTCCATCGGGATCTCGCTCAGGGTGCGGATCGTCTCTACCCCCCGCCGGACCAGTTTGTAAGCTGTCTCCTTGCCGATGCCGGGCAGTTTGCCGATCTTTAAAGGCGCCAGAAAGCTCTTCTCCTGCCCGAACGGTATTTCGAGCTGTCCGTTGGGCTTGACCTCGTTGGTGGCGACCTTGCTGATCAGCTTGTTGCTGGCCAGGGCATAGGAGATGGGCAGGCCGCTTTCCTTCAGCACCTTCTTTTTTAGTTCGACGGCATAGAGGCTGCAACCAAAGAACTTGTCCATGCCCGACAGGTCGATATAGAACTCGTCGATGGACGCCTTCTCGAATAGCGGGACGTTGTCCCGGATGACGTCGGTGACGAGGCGGGAATATTTGGAATAGGATTCCATGTCTCCCCGGATGACGAGCGCTTCGGGGCAGAGGCGCCGGGCCAGTTTCACCGGCATGGCGCTGTGGATACCGAACCGGCGCGCCTCATAGCTGCAGGCGGCCACGACGCCCCGGTCGCCGGAGCCGCCGACGATGAGGGGTTTACCCTTCAGGCGGGAGTCCTTGAGGCATTCCACCGACACGAAGAAGGCGTCGAGGTCGAAATGGGCGATATGTCTTTGTCCGTCGATCAGCATTTTTCAAGCAATTTGTGCGGCTCGTGATCTGATGCCTGCCTTTTCGATATGGGATACTTCGATATTGTACACCCCAAACTCTTCTATCACCTTCCCTGTGATCCGGTAGAAGCCGGCGCGGGGCGGATGTGCAGCGTGGATGAGAGGGAAATGCACCGTGTCGATCCAGTCCTTATTGGAGTCGAGAAAGGTCCCGAAACTCATGGTCTCTCCTTTTATGGTCCGAACCGGTTTGTGGGTGACGTGATAGCCGAGTACGGTAACCGTCTTGTTATGGTACCTGGGTAACTCGCGCGCCGGCAGGTACTTTGAAGGGTCGTCGTCGACCAGCACAAAGGGGTCTCCCGCCGGGAATCCCAGCAGTTCGACGTCGTCATACCACTGCTCCATCTCGTGAACAGGCAGGTCAGGCAGGGTAAAAGATTTCGGGGCTTCCCTGAACAGCGGGTGTGTGGCCGGAGCCGTATTGCGGGTCTTCTTCTGCAGCAGGTCTCCTTCCCAGAGCAGTTCTTTCTTATTCCTGCCTGTAAATCGCAGGGCGTCCATCCGGATCAGGAGATCCAGCTGCTCCTGACCAATGGCCGTGCGTTCGATAAAGTCGGAAAGGCTGATATAGGGGCCGGTGCTTTCGCGCAGCCGGATAATGGTCTCTGCGATCTGCTGCTCGAGTCCCTTGACGTGTACAAAGCCGACCCAGGCGTCCTGCCCATGAAGGTTGGTGAAGTAGTCGCTGTTGTTGACACAGGGCCGGTGTACCCGGGCGCCGGAACGCATCAGCTCGTAGAAGTATAATTCCCGGCCGTAGAAGCCGCCGAAATTGTTAATGACGGCCACCGCGAACTCCATGGGGTAGTGGGTCTTCAGATAGAGGCTCTGGTAGCTTTCCACGGCGAAGCTGGCGGAATGCGCCTTGCAGAAGCTGAAGTCTGCGAAGCTTTCTATCTGGCGCCAGACCTCTCCGATCGCGGCCTCCGGATAGTTGAATTTTTGGCAGTTGGCGAAGAACCGGGTCCTGAGTGCCGGCAGGTGGCCTTTGCCGCGGTATTTGGTGCTGGTGGCGCGTCGTAAAAGATCCGCGTCGGCCATATCGAGACCGGCCCATTCGTGGGCTACCTGGATGACCTGTTCCTGATAGATCATCACTCCATAGGTCGAGCCCAGGATCTCTTTTAGTTTGGGATGGGGGTAGTCGAATTTGTCCGGGTTGTGGACGCGGTAGATATACTGGTGCATCATGCCGCTGCGGCCGACGCCCGGCCGGATGATCGAGCTGGCGGCGACCAGGGTGGGGTAGTCTTCGCAGTGTAGTTTTTTTATCAGCTGGCGCATGGCGGGGGATTCGATATAGAAGCAGCCGATGGTGTTGCCGTTGCGCAGCTGTTTGCGGACGGCCGGGTCTTTTTTGAACTTTTCGGTCTGGTGGATATCGACGTCGATGTTTCGGTTTTGCCGGACCAGCCCGATGCATTCTTTGATATGTCCGAGTCCGCGCTGGCTGAGCACGTCTAACTTATGCAGGCCGATGTTCTCGGCGACGAACATATCGATCATGGCGGTGGCGAAGCCCTTGGGCGGGAGGTGGAGGCTGCACCAGGCCGTGATCGGCTCTTCGGAGATGAGGATGCCGCCGGGGTGGATGCTGAGGCCGGACGGAAAGTTCTGGAGGAGTTTGCCATACTGGAGGATGATCCGGTGGATGTTATCCTCGTCGGTTCGTTTCATGAAATTCTCCTTGTCGCCGCTGGCCCGGTAGTAGCCTTTTTCCGCTAGTGTGTCGATCTCTTCTTTGGGGAGACCGAATACCTTGCCCAGTTCGCGGATGATGGCGTTGTACTGGAAGGTAGGGTACATGCCGAGGAGGGCGACGTGCCGGCGGCCGTACCGTTTGAGCATATAGTCGATGATATCGTCTCTGTCGAGGTAGGAGAAGTCGATGTCGAAGTCGGGCGGACTCGACCGGTGGGGATTCAGGAAGCGTTCGAAATACAGGTCGAGCTCTATCGGGTCGACGTCGGTGATGCGAAGGCAGTAGGCCACGAGGGAGTTGGCGCCGCTGCCCCGGCCGACGTGATAAAAGCCGCGACTCTGGGCATACCGGATCATGTCCCAGGTGATGAGGAAATAGGCCGTGAAACCCATCTCGTCGATGATGCGGAGCTCTTTGGTAATGCGTTCCCTGTGTTTTTTTGTAGCGCCATAGCGGTGGCGGAAACCTTCCCATGCCAGCTTCTCGAGCAATATGCGGTCGTCTTCGCGGCTGGCGGTATAGAGTCGTTTGTTCTTGTACACGCCGAAGTCCATGGCGATCTGGCAGGCTTCGGTGAGCCGTCCGGTATTGGTGATGATAAAAGGATATTGGCGGAAGGCGGATAGCAGGTGCAGCGGAGGGAGGAAGGTCTCGTGCTCCGCGGCGAGGTCTTCCGGTTTTAGTTTGGATAGCAGGGTGTTTTTATCGATCGCGCGGAGGAGGCGATGGAGATTGTAGTAAGTCCTGTTTTGGAAGGATACGGGCTGGCGGATGATCAGCTTGTCTTTGAGGGTATCTAGCGGCAGGCGGATCAGTCTGTTGACTTCCGCCGGTTGTACGCCGATGCGTTCGTTTTCTTTTAGCTGTTCGGGGGCCTTGTTGTCGATCGGGTAGATCACAAAGCCGTCGGCGGGGTTAACAAAAACGGGTTGTAATTCGCCGGGTTCGGGGAATGGCTTTTGTTCGAGAAGGTACCGGGACAGAAATTCGTTGATCCGCTGAAAGCCGGTGTTGTTGGCCGCCAGCAGCGTATAGAGCAGGCGACTGTCGTTGCGGATCTCGGCGCCGAGGATGGGCTTGATGCCTTTCTCTTCGCAGAACTGGACGAAGTCCCAGGCGTCGCAGGTAGAGTTGATATTGGTCAGGGCCAGAGTCGTGATGCCTTGTTCTACGGCGGAGTCTACGAGCTCCTGGGTTGAGAAAGTTCCGTATTTAAAACTGAAATATGTTTTGGAGAAATACATCGAAACGGGTTTACCGGAACAAAGCTAGAAAAACTAAAAAACTTAGTATTCTATTTTGATGGTAAAACCGGCGTTTCCGGGATGCTGACTGTCCGTGAAAGGCTTGTCCCTGCTGGGTTCAAAGAAAAAACGGGAGTTGCAAAAAGAAGAATCCGTTGTTAAAAAAGGAAGAATTGGGAGTAAAAAAGGGTAAATCGGGGGCCAGGGTTTTTAGCTTTGCGACGGATGCTGTTTGAAGCCGATGCTTTCGCGCTTTTTTTCTGTCGCCTGGAAATGGACCTTTGTCTGTATATCGTCCAGGGCGATGAGGTCGTCCGTATCGCCAAGGACCTCGTCGATAAAGCCGTATTGTTTGGCCTCTACGCTGTTCATGAACCGGTCGCGCCGGAACAGCTCTTCTATCTCCTCGCGGGTATGGCCGGAGAACTTTCCCATCAGATAGAATATTTGGTTTTGCAGGCGTTCCTGCTCCTTGTAGGCGATGCGTACGTCCTCCGTATAGCCTTTTGCGCCGCCGCCTGTCGGATGCATATGAATCGTCGCGTGGGGCAGGGCATAGCGCTGGCCTTTCTGTCCGGCGGTCAGCAGGAAGGTGCTCATGCTGCCGCAGAAGCCCATTGCGACTGTGGATACCGGTGATTTCAACCGCCGCATCGTGTCATAGATGGCGAAACCGCCATAGACGATACCGCCTGGACTGTTCAGGTAAAGCATGATGGGGTTGTGGTTCTCGCTGTCGAGGTATAGCAGCTGGGCGACGACGAGGTTGGCGACGTTCTCTTCGATGGCTGTCCCCAGATAGACGATCCGTTCTTTCAGCAGCAGGCTATAGATATCGTAGGCGCCCCTGGTCGCGCTATCGATGACGGTTGGGATGATCATATCAGGTAAAGATTGTTTTCAGTTGATGTGCAAAATCGGCTTCGTCGAGGAGGAGGCGGTAGATCGTTTCCAGGCGACTGCGTTCTTCGCGCCAGGCGTATCTGCGGATCAGCCGGTGGGCCTGACGCTGTGCCTGCACCTTTTCGGCAAGCACGTCGTCCAGCAGGAGGCGGGCTTCGAATGCATGCGAATCCTCTTCGTTCAGCTGCCGCAGCAGGTAGTTGTCTATCCTGCGGGCTTCGTTCAATTGGTTACGCATAAGCCTTGGTTTTTGTTATTTCTTCCCGGACTTTCTCCAGGCATTTGTATTTCTGGACGGTGGCTGACCGCCGGCCGTTGAAGCCAAACCTCGCGGCGATGTCCTGCATGGAGAGGTGGTCGTAATAAAAGGCTTTCAGCAGATCCATGCATTTCCTGCCGCTTCGCACGAGTGATTCCAGCAGGCTTTGCTCTCTTTCTTCTGCGCTTTCGCCGGCGTCTTCGGCCGGGTCAAAGGTTTCCGGGAGTGCCGTTGTTTTGTCCCGCGCGTGGAGCCAGCAGATCTTTGCTGTTCCCAGCAGGTAAGCTTTGGGCGAGGAGTGGACGTCGAGTCTGCCTGCCCTTTCTTTTTCCATATAGATCAGCAGGGCATCGTGAAAGGCGTCTTTTGCCTCGTCAAGGCTTCCTCCCATCCGCCGGATCATCCGCGCGAAATCGGGGAAACTGTCCCGGTATAAGTTGATGATAGATGCTTGTGTTTGTATGGTCATTGCGGGTGCCTTTTATAAATAGTGTCCAAAAAGTTAGGATGATCACCGGGAAAATGGAAAAATATTTTATGGCCATGGGCGGTGGGCTGGACTTTGGCCGAAAATGTCGTGCCTTCGTCCTTGTGGGGGACGGCGGAGTGGTGTACCTTAGAGTAAAATTAAGGGTAATGGCGAAAATTGTATTCTTTGTCCCGCCGGGGCTGCATATGCTGGATATGTCGGGGCCGACGCAGGCTTTTCTGGCGGCAAGGCAGCTGGGGGCGGCGTATGAGATCAGCCATTGCTCGCTGAGCGAGGAGATCACGGATTCCGCGGGTCTGCATATTGGGCGGCTGCAACACTATGGGGATGTCAGCCTGGGGATGGGGGATTATTTGTTCCTGCCGGGGTTTAGCAGCCGGCTCCTGCAGCAACAGCAGGGGGATGAGAGCTGGGAGGGGGTGTATGAGTGGATCCGCCGCCAGCACGCTGCCGGGGCTACTATTTGTTCGGTCTGTATCGGCGCTTTCTTTCTGGCGAAGGCGGGGCTGCTCGACGGACTGAAATGTACCACCCACTGGAGCGTGGTACCCTTGCTGAGGAAGGGGTTTCCCAAAGCGACGGTGGTCGACAATGTCCTTTTTACCGGAGACCCGGAGAGCGCCATCTATACCAGCGCGGGCATCAGTTCTGGCATCGACCTGGCCCTTCATCTGCTGGAGGAAGCACATGGCCCGCTGTTCGTTCATAAGGTTGCGCGGGATCTGGTGGTATATCTGCGGCGCGGACAGGACCATCCGCAGGACAGCGTCTACCTCAACTACCGTAACCACCTTCACCGCGGCATCCACCAGCTGCAGGACTGGCTGATCGGGCATCTGGAGCGGAGGCTGACGATCGATGAAATGGCGGAGATGGTCGCCATGAGTCCCCGTAACCTTACCCGAACATTCAAACAGCAGACCGGGATCTCCGTACACCAATACGTTACCCTGCTTCGTCTCGAGCAGGCGCGAAACCTGCGGCATATGCCGGGTATCACCATGAGCGATATCGCGCAGCAGTGCGGCTTCGCCAACCCCCGACAGCTGCAACGCATTCTAAGGGAAAGTTAAACACCATAAATACAGCAAGATGAAAAGTTCCAATTTGCCGGTCAACCCGGCCCTGATCCTTATTGACATCCAGCGGGGCTTCGACGTCCTCGAGTGGTGGGGAACGGGACGCAATAACGCCGATGCAGAAGATAACGCCCGCCTGCTCCTTGAACACTGGCGCCGTAAAAAATGGGCCGTCTTTCACGTCAAGCATAACTCCGTCAAACCCGGCTCGCCACTGGCGCCCACGCACCCCGGCAACGCCATCAAGGATGAGGTGGCCCCGCTGCCCGGCGAGCCTGTCATCGGAAAAACGGTGAACAGCGCGTTCATCGGTACCGACCTCCAGCAGCGACTAGACGAGGCCGGTATAACGACCGTAGTCATCGCCGGACTGGTGACCCCGCACTGCGTGTCGACCACGGCGCGCATGGCCGGCAACCTTGGCTACAACACCTTTGTCGCTTCGGACGCTACCGCAACCTTTCCTTCGACATCGCTGGACGGGAAGACCATTCCCGCGTCGACGGTACACGAAGTGTCGCTCGCGACGATCAACAAAGAGTTTGCAACGGTGTTGACCACGCAGCGGCTGCTCGAGGTTTTCTCCCTATTGTCATTGGACAGAGAATTGCAGGTCGCCGGCTGGCGATAAGCCGCCGACACGGCGAAAGCCCCCCTGACCAAAGTCAGGAGGGCTTTTCTGTTTTTGGTTGGGGTATGCTAACTGATACTGATGGTCGCGCCCAGCTGCTCGGCCACGTACTGTACCTGTCTGTATTCTCTGGAAATCGTACGATGAAAACAGGTCCCCGCATTCTTTAGGCGGAGCATCGTGCAATCCCCAACTGATATGGCCTCAATGTGTATACACTCGTTTTGGTTACTTTGAATGGCGGCATTGATCAGGTTCCAGAATATATAGGCGAACATGTTCTCGTCAGCGTGGACGCAGAGATCACGGGGAATTTCGTTGAGAACGATATTGTTTCGTTTTATAGTCAGCGGCAATAGGCCTTGTACCAGCTCGGAGACCAGCTGGTGGAGGAATATTTTTGCGCGGGTCGTACTCATAACAAAGATTTACTGATGTAAAACAACTAAGAAATTCTGTTATTTTTTGTCGTGTTATTTCTACAGTTATTTTCAGCCATCACGGCATACCGTATTGATATGTAGCCTTTTGTAAAATATTAAAAAAATCAGTAATTTTAAGGTCCCTTTTCCCTACGGTCAAAAATCGTTTTTGAATGGAAACAACCAGAGTACTAATAGCGGACGACCATACCATCGTCAGATCGGGCATCCGGCTGATCCTTCGGGACCTTTTCCCTATGACGACCATCGACGAAGCCTCCAACGGCGATGAAGTCATTTCCTGCGTGAAAAAGAACGACTATGAGCTGATCGTCCTGGACATCAACATGCCCGATACAGATTCGATCACCCTGGTGGGCAATCTGTTTGCATACAGGGCCCACAGCAAGATCCTTATCTATACCATGAATTCGGAAGAGCTGTACGCGAAAAGATATATCAAACTCGGCGTGCTCGGCTACCTCAATAAAGAATCGAAATCCGACGAAATACGAAAGGCGATCACTTCGGTTCTGAACGGAGATCTCTATGTCAGCAAGAAGGTAAAAAAAGAGCTCAGCGAAGATGGACAATCGAAAAAAGGAGGGGACAATCCTTTCGATACGCTTTCGGACAGGGAGATCCAGACCGTCAAGTATCTGCTGCATGGCTACACTCCGCTGGAGATAAGAAAGATACTGAACGTCCATTCCTCGACGGTCGGGACCTACAAGACAAGGATATTCGAAAAGTTGAAAGTAAAGACGCTTCGCGAGCTGGGCGAGCTGGCGAAGATGTATCAGCTGGAGCTCTTCAGGCTCTGAAGCTGACCACAACCGTGGTGCCTCCCGCGGGCGCCGAATGGATATTCACTACGCCGTCTAACTTCCTGGTCAATTCCA
>Ga0310811_10014866_pt1 | contig 10159 bp, 6 predicted proteins | sample YCmetagenome_FD_207642 | JGI IMG/M metagenome (GOLD analysis project Ga0310811, IMG submission 207642) | Soil microbial communities from experimental microcosm in Duke University, North Carolina, United States - YC | ecosystem: Engineered > Artificial ecosystem > Soil microcosm > Unclassified ...
CTCGCCGCTGTCCTGCAACCGGGTCAGCCGTTCCCGCTGGATGGCGCTCAGCTCGTCGCGCGCCATGACCTGGGCCATCCCAAGCACGCCGTTGAGGGGAGTGCGGATCTCGTGGCTCATGTTGGAGAGGAACTGGGACTTGGCGAGACTGGCCGCCTCCGCCGCGGTCCTGGCCCGGATCAGGACGGTCGCCGCGCCCCACCAGAACGCGCCGCCGATCAGGACCACGGCCGCCGCCGACGCCAGCAGGGCGACGACGGCGACGGAATAGGCTTGCTCCGCCGCTTTCTCGCGTTTCTGCAGAAGCGAATTTTCCAGGGCCTCGAAGGCGGTCATGCCCATGCGGGCCGCCGTGAAATAGGCGGCCTCTTCGGGCGCGCCTCCATGCGCCCCCGGGTGGGGCGGATGGCTTGGCCTGGCGAGGTCCGCCCGCCAACGGACCAGATTGGTGCGGACTTCGCCAAGCCTTCGCCGCTGCGTGGCGCTGTCACGGCTCAGGATGTCCAGCCGTTCGAGGTGTCGGTCGGTCTGGGCCTGCACCTGGCGATAGAGCTGGAGCGACCTGGCCGAGGGCGCCATGGCGTATCGGAAGACGATCGCCCGTTCGGACGTGATCGACCCGCTGAGCCCGTGCGCGGCGTCGAGGACTTCATAGCTGTGGGTCGCCTGCACGGCGGTCGAATGGATGGCGCTGAGGCTGACGAGCACCACCATCGTCACGCTCAACACGGCGGCCGTGAGGATCGCGAACACGGTGAGCAGGACGCGATGGTCTGCTTGGGGACGGGCAAGGCCGGCTTTCAACGCCGACCAGCGGAACCAGACGTGCACCAGACGTAACTCCCTAGGTACCCTCAACCTTAGGGGGAGCGCCCTGAGAAAGACTTAAGGCGGCGCCGAACACCCGGATCGCCGGCGATCGGGTCCGGTCGCGACGTTGCTAACCCCTCCCGCCGGGGTCTAAGCTCGACGGCAATTGTCTAGACAAAGCCTCTCCGGCTTGCTCGGTCAGTTCGGACCAAAGGCTCCCCATGAGCAAAGGTCACCGGTTCATCGACGCCGCCAGGGGCGGGCTCGGCGCGGTCGAGAACGCCCTGGTCGACGACCTGTTGGCCAGCCGTGTCGACCGGCGGGACTTCCTGCGCCGAGGCAGTATGCTCGGCGTCGGCCTGCCGTTGCTGGGCGGGCTGGCCGCCGCGGCGGGGGCCGGTTGCAGCCAGGAGCCTGCCAAGGGCGGGGGCGCGCCCGGCGGTACGGTGCGGGCGGGGGTGGCGATGCCGACCGGCGCCATCGATCCGGTCACGGTGCACGACAGCGGCAGCTACCAGCTCATCTTCCAGGTCGCCGAGTTCCTCTGCGTCACCCAGCCCGACCTGACCCTGAAGCCCGTCCTGGCGGAGAGCTGGACGCACGACGGCGACGGGAGCGTCTGGACCTTCAAGCTGCGCCGGGGGGTGAAGTTCCACAACGGCCAGGAGATGAAGGCCGACGACGTGGTGGCCACCTTCGACCGCCTGTCCGACCCCAAGGGGTCGTCGAACGCCCTGTCGGTGTTCAAGGGGCTGCTGTCGAAGGGCGGGACCCGCAAGGTCGACGACTATACCGTCGCCTTCCACCTCGACGCCCCGAACGGCAATTTTCCCTATGCGGTGGCGATCGACAATTATAACGCCGTGATCCTGCCCGCCGGCTACGCCGGGAACTACGAGGCCGAGTTCATGGGGACCGGGCCGTTCCGGCTCGAATCCTACCGGCCCCGGGTGGGAGCCAGCTTCGTGCGCAACCCGGACTACTGGGGCCCCAAGGCCCTGCCGGACCGGATCGAGTTCAAGTTCTATTCCGAGCCCCAGCCGCGCATCCTGGCGCTCCAGGCCGGCGAGGTGGACATCCTCGACGCCATCCCGGTGGTCCTGAGCCCCGCGCTCGAACGCAACCCCGACATCACCCTGCTGAAGGTGCTCTCCGCCAACCAGCGGCAGCTGCACATGAAATGCGACCGGGGGCCGTTCGCCGACAAGCGCGTGCGCCAGGCCCTGGCGCTCAGCCTCGACCGCAAGAAGCTGGTGGACGGCCTGTGCCGCGGCATGGCGACGGTGGGCAACGACAGCCCGTTCGCGCCGTTCTTCCCGTCGACCGACCCGACGGTCCCTCAGCGCAGCCAGGACATCGCCAAGGCCCGGCAGCTGATGGTCGCCGCAGGTATGACGAAGGGCTTCGACATCGCCCTGACCACCGAGCAGTACACCGACATCCCCCAGTACGCCCAACTGGTCCAGGAGTTCGCCAAGGCGATCGACATCCGGATCGACCTTAAGGTGGAATCCCAGGCGGCCTATTACGGCAAGTCGGTTCCCGGCCGGTCGGACTGGCTGGACAGCCCGCTGGGCATCACCGACTACGCACATCGCAGCGTGCCCAACGTCATCCTGGGCGACCCCCTGCGCAGCGACGGCGGCTGGAACGCCGCGCATTTCAAGAATCCGGCCTACGACGCCATGGTCTCGCGCTATGTGAAGGCGCTGGACCTGGAGGCGCAACGCAGCGCCGCCGGCGACATCCAGAGGCTGCTGCTCGACGAGACGCCGGTGATCATCAGCTACTTCCCCAACCTGCTCGTGCCGGTCCGCAAGGGGGTCGCGGGCCTGCCGCCGATCGCCGCCGGCCTGCTGCTCGACCGGGTGTCGCGACCTTGATCGTGCGCAAGCCCCACCTGCGCGGCCGCGGGCCGCATTTCCCGATCCTCGACGAGATCCGGCAGTTCGAGGACGCGCCGGGCTATGTCGTCTTCATGACGCCCTCGCCCAAGCGGCTTCGGGTCAAGGTGGGGGACATCGTCGTCGCCGACACCATCGAGGCGATGGTGATGTTCGAGTCCGACCACCTTCCAGTCTACTATTTTCCGATCAAGGACGTGCGGGAAGAGTTCCTGATGTCCAGCGCCACCGAGACGCGCTCGCCGTTCAAGGGCGTGGCGACGCACTATTCGCTGAACACCGGCGTCACCCTGGTCGAGGACGCGGGCTGGCGCTACCTGGAGCCGCCGCCGGGCTGCCCGCCGATCGCCGGCTACATGGCGTTCTACTGGAACAAGATGAACCACTGGTACGAGGAGGACGAGGAGGTCTTCGTCCACGCCCGAGACCCGTTCCGGCGCATCGACACCCTGCCGTCCTCCCGGCACGTCCAGGTGGTCCTGGGCGGCGAGGTCGTCGCCGACACCCGGCGCGCCACCTTCCTGTTCGAGACAGGGTTGACCACGCGCTACTACATGCCGATCGCCGACACACGGCTCGATTTGCTCAGTCCAAGTCGCTACATTTCCCGTTGTCCTTACAAGGGGTTGGCGAACTATTATAATGTAACGGTCGCGGGCAAGCGACACGAAAATGTGGTCTGGTACTATGCCGAGCCGGTGCATGAATCGGCCCGCATCAAGGGGCTGGTCGCCTTCTACGACGAGTTCGTCGACAAGATCCTGATCGACGGGGTGGAGCAGCCCAAGCCCATGACGGCCTCGTCCCACGGCTATTACTGACACGCCGTGCTCGGCCGGATTCTCGCAAAGCGGGTCGCCCTGTCGCTGATCACCCTGTGGCTGCTCAGCGTTATCGTCTTCGCCGGCGGACAGCTGCTGCCGGGGGACGTGGCGCGGGCCATGCTGGGCCCCCTGGCCGACCCGCGGGCGGTCGCCAACTTCAACCGCCAGTTCGGCCTCGATCGGCCGGCCGTGGTGCAATACTGGGACTGGGTCAGCGGCTTCGTCACCGGCGACATGGGCCGGTCCTACGCCCTGCGCAGCCCCGTCGCTCCCTTCATCGCCGCGGCCCTGGGCCATTCGCTGAAACTCGGCGCCGTCGCCTTGGTCCTGGTCGTCCCCCTCAGCATCGCCGGGGGCGTGTGGGCGGCCCTGCACGCCGGGCGCGCGATCGACCGCGTCGTCAGCCTCGTCGGCCTGTCGGCGACTATCCTGCCGGAATTCGTCACCGGCATCGTCCTGATCCTGGTCTTCGGGGTGTGGTTGAGGGTCCTGCCGATCACCGCCGACTGGCCGGAGGGCGCCGGCCCCCTGACCCAACTCCGCTACCTGATCCTGCCGTCCCTGCCGCTGGTCCTGGCCCTGTTCGGTTATCTGGCGCGGATGGCGCGGGCGGGGACCATCGAGGCCCTGGCGGCCGACTATACCCGGACCGCGGTCCTGAAGGGCCTGCCGTGGCGGGCCGTGCTGTGGCGCCACGTCCTGCGGAACGCGCTCCTACCGACGGTCACGGTGATCGCGACCCAACTCGGCGCCCTGATCGGCGGCCTCGTCGTCATCGAGGTCCTGTTCCGCTACCAGGGGATCGGCAGCCTGATCTTCACCGCCGCGCGCCAGAAGGACTTCCCGCTGCTCGAAGCCGGGGTCCTGACGGTGGGCGCGATCTACGCCGTCGCAGCCCTGGCCGCGGACACGGTCGCCGCCCTGCTCGACCCGCGCATCCGCCACGGCGCGAGCCGGTGAGCGCACCGGCTCCTGACGCCGCCGGCGCGGCGCGGCGCGAACGCCGCGGTCTACTCCTGCGCTCGCCGACGGTGATGACCGGTGCGGCGATCATCCTGTTCTGGGTCGTGTGCGCCCTGGCCGGGCCGCAGCTCGTCCCCTACGACCCCTACGCCACCGACATCCTGGGAGCCCTGGCCCCGCCGTCGGCCCGGCACTGGTTCGGGACCGACCAGCTCGGCCGCGACGTATTTTCCCGGGTCGTCGTCGGCGCCCGCGACATCCTGGTCGTGGCGCCCCTGGCCACCGCCCTGGGCGTCGCCGGCGGCGTCGTCCTCGGCCTGGTCACCGGCTATTACCGCGGCGCCGTCGACAACGGCCTGAGCCGGCTGGTCGACGTGCTCCTGACCCTGCCGCTGGTCATCATCGCCCTTCTGGCCCTGGCTGCGATCGGGGCCTCGACCGCCACGGTGGTGGTGGTGATCGGGGTCGTGTTCACGCCGCTGGTCGCCAGGACGGTGCGGGCCGCGGTGCTGTCGCAGGCCGCGCTGGACTATGTCGCGGCGGCCCGGCTGCGGGGCGAGCGCGGCCCCTACATCCTGTTCGTCGAGATCCTGCCCAACGTCGCCGGCCCCATCCTGGTCGAGGCCACCGTCCGCCTCGGCTATGCGGTCTTCACCGTGGCCACCCTCAGCTTCATCGGCTTCGGCATCCAGCCGCCGTCGCCCGACTGGGGCCTGGCGATCTCGGAGAACTACGGCCTGATCGGCGGCGGCATCTGGTGGATCGTGCTCGCCAACGCAGCGGCGGTCGCCTCGCTGGTCGTGGGCGTCAACCTCGTCGCCGACGGGGTTCAGGAAGCCCTGGCGACATGACGCCGGCCCCCGCCCTGGCCATCGAGGACCTCGACCTGGCCTACAGGGTCCGTGGCCGGGACGTGAGCGTCCTGCACCGGCTGTCCCTTCGCATCGGCCCGGGGGAATCCTACGGCCTGGTCGGCGAATCCGGCTCGGGCAAGTCGACCGTCGCCCTGGCCGCGGTGCGCTACCTGCCGCCCAATGGCCGGGTGCTGGGCGGGCGGGTCCTGGTGGCGGGGCGCGACCTCTACGGCCTGGCCCCTGAGGCGCTGCGGCGCTTGCGCGCCACCGAGGTCTCGATGGTCTACCAGGACCCCGGCCGGGCGCTCAATCCGTCGATCCGGGTGGGCGAGCAGGTCGCCGAGATCTTCCGTCTGCAGGGGCTGCCGCCGGCTCGGGCGCGGGACCGGGCCGTCGAGATGCTGGCGCGGATGCGGATCGCCGACCCGGCGTCCGTGGCCGACCGCTACCCGCACCTGCTGTCGGGGGGGATGCAGCAGCGCGTGGCCATCGCCATGGCCCTGTCGACCGATCCCCGGCTGCTGATCCTCGACGAGCCGACCACCGGGCTCGACGTCACCGTCGAGGCCGAGATTCTGGAGCTGATCGCCCAGGTCCGCGCCGAGCTGGGGACCGCGCTGCTGCTGATCAGCCACAACCTCGCGGTCGTCGCCGGGGTGTGCGACCGGGTGGGCGTTCTCTACGCCGGCTCCCTGGTGGAGGAGGGACCCACCCGCGAGGTCTTCGACACCCCGCGCCACCCCTACACCGTCGGCCTGATGCGCTGCCTGCCGCAGGGCGGCCGGCGCAAGGACCACGGCCGGCTGGATGTCATCCCGGGCTTTCCGCCGGCGCCGGGGGAGGGGGCCGGCGGCTGCGTCTTCGCCCCGCGCTGCGGATTGGCGACCGACCGCTGCCGCGCCGAGGCCCCGCCGCTGCACGACCTGGGCGGCCGCCTCAGCCGCTGCCATTACCCCGACCTGGCGGCGTCCCTGCCGCGGGCGGCGGCGGACGGCCTGCCGGCGTCGGTCGTCCCCGACCGGAGCGGGCCGCCGATCCTGGAGGCGAGGGGGCTCGGCAAGACTTTCGGGCGCGTGCGGGCCCTGCACGACGTCTCGCTGGCGCTGCACGCCGGCGAGACCCTGGGGCTGGTCGGGGAATCCGGCAGCGGCAAGACCACCCTGGCCCGGCTGCTGCTCGGGCTGGTCGCGCCCGACCCCGGCGGCGTCGTCGCGCTGGACGGGCGGGCCCTGGCCATGGCGCGGCGGCCGGACCAGCGCAAGGCGTTGCAGATCGTGTTCCAGAACCCGGATTCGGCCCTGAACCCGGCCCACAGTGTGCGCCGCCTGGTCGGCCGCGCCCTGGTCCGGCTGGCCCGGGTCCGCAAGCCCGACCGCGCCGCCCGGCTATTGGGCCTGACCCGGTCGGTGCAGCTCGCCGACCGCTATCTGGAGCTGAAACCCACCCAGCTCTCGGGCGGGCTGAAGCAGCGCGTCGCCATCGCCCGCGCCTTCGCCGGCGAGCCGCGCATCGTCGTCTGCGACGAGCCGACCTCGGCCCTGGACGTCTCGGTCCAAGCGTCCGTCCTCAACCTGCTGGCCGAGCTGCAGGCGCGGCGCGGGACAGCCTACCTGTTCATCTCCCACGACCTGGGGACCGTACGCTACCTGGCGGACCGGATCGCCGTGCTCTACCTCGGGCGGCTGATGGAGATCGGCCCGTCCGAGCGGGTGTTCTCGGGCCCGCACCACCCCTACACCGCCTCGCTGCTGTCGGCGGCGCCGGTCCTGAACGGCGGGAGCGGCGGGCGGGTCCGGCTGGAGGGCGAGATCCCCAGCGCCATCGATCTGCCTGGCGGCTGCGTCTTCCACACCCGCTGTCCGCGCAAACTGGGCCCGGTGTGCGAACGCGAGGAGCCCGCGCTCCACCCCGGCGCCGAACCCGGCCACGAGATATGGTGCCACATCCCGGTGGGGGAGCTGTAGGGGCGCCGCCTTATCCCTCCCCACGCCGGGGGGATAAGCGCGGGTCACGCCACCGCGGCCTGCTCCAGCGGGCGGTCGACGGCGAAGGCGTCTTCGGTGAAGACCTCGGTCAGCCGCCTCAATTCCGGCCCCAGCACCCGGTCCTCGACCACGGGGGGGACGAAGCCGCGCACCCGTTCGACGAAGCTGCGCAGGCGCGGCGGGACCGGGCGGACGGTCACGTGCAGCGCCTGGGCCGAGATCACCGCCAGCATGGCCAGGGACGCATCCAGGCAGCGGGCGGCGGCGGCTTCCTTGGCGAAGGCGTGGAACGCCGGCGTGCCGACGTCGTCCTGGCCGGCGCCCCCCGTGTCGGTGGAGGGGATGAAGGTGGTCTGGGCGGCGGCCTTGGCCTGTTCGATGTAGCCGGCGAGCGCCCAGGGCAGGTAGCCGACGTTGCCGCGCCCGTCGCTCTCGCCCGGCTCGCGGCCGACCAGCAGCATGTCGGGCATGTGCGAGGCGCGGCCGTCGAGCAGCTTGACGCAGTGGCGCATGGCCAACTGGCACAGGTCCGCCCACACCGCCGCCAGGTCGTCCAGGGCCGGCGCGGCCATGGCGTTGTGGTAGCCGCCGGTCGAGATGCAACGGCCGCGCGGATGCGCCTTGTCGGGGGGCAGGTAGATCGGATTGTCCGACACCGAGGACAGGGACACGGTCGCCGCCCGCTCGGCCGCCGTCACGGCGCGGTGGGCCTGGCCCAGCACCTTGGGCGCGATGCGGTAGCTGACCGGCGCCTGGTAATTGCGCCGTCCGTCGCCGGCCCCGGCCAGGAGTTCGCGCAGGTGGCGCAGGGCCGCGGCCTCGTGCTCGTCCCCCCACAGGTCCTCCAGGGCGGCGTCGTAGTGTTCCAGCGGGGCGCGGAACGCCTCGATCGACAGGGCGAAGGTCTTCAGCGCGGTCTGGTAGCGTCGCCGCGCCGCCAGGGCCGCGTCCCCCACCAGGGCCGCTGCGCAGGGCGAGCCGTTGATCAGCGACCCCCGCTCGCGGACCTCCAGGTCAAACCGGGCCGAAAGCTCGGCGAACAGGGGGTACAGGGCCTGGATCTCCCCGGCGCCGCCGTGGCCCGACGCGGCGATCTTGGGCAGGGGGGTGGTGCCGTCCAGCATGTCGGCCACCGCCATGGCGATCCGCGGCGAGGTCGCTGCATGGCCTTCGATGAAGTTGGCCAGCCGGGCCAGGACCATGCCGCGCACCACCCGGTCGGGCAGGTCGTCGCCGAAGGCGGTGGCGGCGGCGTAGGGCTTGATCCGCGCGTGGCGGTCGCGCTGCTCGGGGGTAAGGCGCAGGCTGGCGAACTCGCCCATGGCGGTGGTGACACCGTAGATCACCACCTCGCTGTCGTTCTCGATAAGGTCCAGGAAGGATTCGCGGCTGGCGGCGATCCGGCTCAGCACGATATGCGAAAGACGCACGCCCTCACCCTGCCAGGCCACGCGGTAAAGGGTGTCCAGGTTGATGTCCTGGCGCTTGTTGAGCGAAACGGTCATCTCAGGTCGGCTTGCCGCCGCAGCGGCTTTACTGGTCCATCCACAGTCTTTCGCCCTTCAGGCAAGACCTCGGCCATCCTGCCGTAGTTCCGATTCGAATCGGGCCCGGTTCCGGTCCCTTACTGGAATATGGGAAGCATAATAGATTGCTAAAGGCCACAAGGTGACCACTGCGACAGAAAGGCCGAAACGGCGGCCGAGCGCTTGGCCCCGACCGCCGCTTGCTGAAGTTCAGGGCGCCGGGTCAGCATTGGGTCGGGCGATTTCACGGGCGTCCCAGCGTTTGGCGATGGCGGCGCAGGCGAGGTCGGCGGTGACGTTGCCGATGGTGCGGAAGATGTCGGGCACGGTTTCGACCGCCAGCAACAGGGGCAGGGCCTCGATCGGTGCGCCCATGGCCAAGCAGACCGGCGCGATGGTGGCGATGAAGAAGGCGGTGCTGGGCACGCCCGCGGTGGCCATGCTGACCACCGCGGCGACCACGATCCCCGTCGCCAGGGTCAAGGGGGGCAGGGGGGCGCCGAACAGGACCGCGAGGTAGACGGCGACCCCGACGTTGGCGGCGGCGGTGGCGACGCGGAAGATCGACACCGCCAGGGGCAGGACCAGGTTGGCCACCCGCTCGGGGACGGCGAGCGGGCCCTGGGCCGACTCGACCAGGGCCGGCAGGCAGGCCAGGGAGGACTGGGTGCTGATGGCCAGGGCCTGGACCGGCGCGGCGGCCCGGGCGAACCGGCCCAGGGGGACCCGCCCCGCCAGCACCGCCAGGGGATAGACCAGCAGGGTCGCCGAGAGGCAGGCCGCGGAGATGGTCGCCACATAGTGGATCAGGGCGCCGCCGACCCCGAGACCCCCGGACAGTCCCATCTGCAGCGCCAGGGCGAACACCCCGAGGGGCGCGATCACCAGCACCCACTGCACGATCACCAGCATGGCGTCGGTGAGCGCCGTCAGCACCTCGAGGATCAGCCGCCTGGGCTCATCGGCGATGCGGGTGACGGCTACACCCAGGACGAAGGCGAAGGTCACCAGCGGCGCGATGGCCCCGCCGGCGGCCGACGCGACCGGATTGGTGGGCACGAAGCTGCGCAGCCAGTCCCCGACCGGCGGCAGGGCGGGGATGGCCGAATGCTGGCCCAGCCCGGCGCGCAGGGCATCGGCGGCCTGCGGGGGAATCGGCGCGGCGTGGACTATGCCCAGGACCGTCAGGGCGCCGATCGCGGACGCGGCCAGGAGCAGGACCGCGAACAGGGCCAGGGTCCGCGCCGCCAGGCGTCCGCCCGCGGCCGCGCCGGTGGTCGAGGCGACGCTGGT